>Ga0315306_10001520_pt1 | contig 11085 bp, 12 predicted proteins | sample TDP1_MG_FD_203803 | JGI IMG/M metagenome (GOLD analysis project Ga0315306, IMG submission 203803) | Freshwater sediment microbial communities from Lake Towuti, South Sulawesi, Indonesia - TDP1 | ecosystem: Environmental > Aquatic > Freshwater > Lake > Sediment | place: Indonesia: South Sulawesi... | reverse complement strand
ATTACAAAGAAACTTGGAGACATTTCTTCATCTCCAAGAACCACAATACAAACTGGAGCGTCATGGATAAAGGAACTCCAAGCGTGAGTTTTTGCCAACAGCTCTTTGACCCTTTTGTCTTTAACTATGATAAATTCCCAAGGCTGAATGTTATTGGCTGAAGGAGCGCGACGTGCAGCGTCAATCACAGAATTAATTAAATCATCGGGAATATTGGTTGATTTAAAAAGCCTTATGCTTCTCCTTGTTTTTATTGCCTTCAACAAATCCAAAGAAAAACCTCGTAAAAAATAAAAGAAAAAGGGATTTTAAAGAGTTATCTCAAACATGAGTCTTTCAACGAGTTCTTTATAGCGGTTTCTTATAGTAACCTCGGTCACCTGCGCGATTTCAGCGATTTCTCGCTGCGTCTTTCTTTCACCTGTCAATACAGAGGCGATGTAGCTGGCTGCTGCGGCTATGCCTGTTGGTCCCCTGCCCGACGTAAGCTTGAGGTCTCTGGCTGTTGTGAGAATTTTATGCGCTATTTCTTCCACCTTGCCCTGCATGGTCAACTGATTAGAAAACTTGGTTATGTACTGACTGGGTTTCAAGGGTGGAATGAAATAATTTAGTTCTTTGATGAGAAATCTGTAGCTGCGCCCAACCTCCTTCTTGTTTATGTTAGAAGCATGCGCAATTTCCTCCAACGTGCGGGCGAGTCCGCATTGGCGACAAGCCACATAGATTGCCGCAGATGTGACGCCTTGAATTGACCTTCCGCGAATAAGGTGCTCCTTAACAGCCTTCCTATAGATAACTGAGGCTGTTTCCAAAATGTTCTTAGGCAAATTCAATGAATTAGCTATCTTGGAAATTTCAGAGAGGGCAAAGGCAAGGTTGCGCTCGGTAGCGTCGGAGACCCTGATGCGTCTCTGCCACTTTCGCAACCGATAAATCTGAGCCTTCTGACCCGGCGACAGCCTCTTGCCGTATATGTCACGGTCGTGCCAATCAATCATTGTTGAGAGTCCTTTATCGTGAATAGTGTAAGTTAATGGAGCGCCAACTCGGGCTCTCTTCGCCCTCTGTTCGTCGTCGAAAGCGCGCCATTCGGGTCCGCGGTCGGCAAGTTTGGCTGCAATCACAAAGCCGCAGTTCATGCATACGATTTCGGCGCATTCGTAGTCGCGCATGAGTTTGGTGCTGCCGCATTCGGGGCACTGTTGAATCTTTACTGGCAGCGGGGGAACTTCTTCCACGTCTTCCTCGCTCATTTTCTTCTCTTCTCCCTTCTTGGCTTATACTGGGGAACTGCGTAGAGTACATGGTCAACTAAACGGCTTGGTTCTTCCACGCTGGGTCTCACCGCAACATAAGGAGAAGAGACTGGTCCAAAAACATCGAAAACCGTGCCAACTTGACTGAGGTTTTCATCAACAACTCTGTCGCCGATGTTGGGAAGGTTCTCCGCCGTTAGAATCATGTTCTTGGTAGAACTCACGTGGAGAACACAGCCAATTCGCTGCAAACTCTCGTTTTCCCCTCTTTGCAAAAGTGCCAGCAATTTTCAAACAGAGCGCATTATTTAAACCTTTCTAAGAAATAAACGTTAAATTCGATTCTGCGCTCTGATGTTGGACAGTTCTTTTGCAACTCTGCGAATGATTTGCATTTTAGAAGCACTCTTTGGCACAAATATCAAACCAGTTTTTTGCCACGGAGCGTGCGGATGCTTAACATCGGGAACAACTTCAGTTTGCAATCCACATTTTTCTGCTGCCTTTTGAAGTTCATCCAGTCTCGGCGTAGGCACAGCCAATCCTTTGGATATCCTTCTTCCCTGCTGTCTAGTTTTGGTGGAGTCAAAGTAGGCTGGCCACAAAACGATTCTGTTTTGTTTTCGCATAATGCAACCCGAAGAGTTACTGACCCAAAGCTTCTTTGGGCGTAATCACAGCGTTTACGATTCCGTCTTGACCTGGACGAGACGTTACTCTAGCCAATCCTAACGGAGTCTCAATTATAGTTCCCTTTGTGACCACACCTCGACGATTATAATCCACGTTAGCTGGATTTCGAACCACGCGCAAAATCTCAACTTTTTCGGTTTTTCCAGTTGATGGGTTTGACACGTTGGCTTGATTCACGCTTAAAAGTCTGATTCTTAAGTTGCCTCCGCGTCGGCGGTCAATCTTTTTCTTGGGCTCTCCTTGTGTAGTCTCGGTTGGAAAAGCTCCTTTCTCGTATCTTCGTTTCGTTCTGTAAGGACGTTTTCTGCCGCCTGAAGACTTTCTCTTTTTAAGGTCACCGTGCCAAACCGACAATTTTAAGATGCCTCACATTAATCTTGATGCGACTATCAAGATAAGTAAGGTTGTTTATTTAAATTTCCTTTCAATAGAGTCGAGTCGTCAAAGAACTTCTTTTTATGTGCGGTTGTTGGATTGAAGACGACTGTAACAGGATAGAATGTCATCTCTTGAGATTATTTTGCCGCAGCCATAACATCGCCGCTCTTCATCTTCACTGATAACTAGTCTGCTTTCAAAAATAGGGTGAAGATTGGTGGTGCCGCATTCACCGCAGCGTATCTTCAAAAACTGCACTGGTGTGCAAGAGTTTTTGCGTTTGCCTTTTTCGTAACCTTCATCGAAGCCTTTTTCATATCCTTTCTTGTATCCTTCTGTGAATCCGTTTTTGTAGCCTGTGCGTTTGGCTTCTTCGGTTTCGTCTGGCAAAATAGAGTGGTCTCCTTTCTCTCTCAATTATTAAATTATTGTGGAAGAGTTAATTATGTCTTATTGAAGATATCTTCTATATTCTAAGAAGAGAATTATTCTCAAGAATGATATATCTAGAAGTTTGTTCGCGTATACGCGTGTAAGAACTAACTTTTGGGCACCAAAATTACCCGTAGCTAAAACCGAAGTTATTTTAAAGCATTTAAACTTCATTAATGATTATGAAAATAGTTTTTATTCAAACAGGAGGAACAATTGATAAAGATTATCCAAAAACAACAAGTGGATACGCTTTCGAAATCACGGAACCCGCTGTAAGAAGAATACTGCAAAAAGTTAATCCTAACTTTGATTTTGAGATAATTTCCGTTCTAAAGAAGGATAGTTTGGATATTACAGAAGAGGATAGAAAGAAAATCTATGAAGCTTGTCAAGAAGCTAAGGGCAACAAGATAGTAATCACACATGGAACCGATACCATGATGGAAACTGCCAAAAAATTAAGCACAATTAAAAATAAAGTTATAATTTTGACAGGCGCCACAAAACCAGAAAAATTCACTGATTCAGATGCTTCATTCAACGTTGGAACAGCAATAGGCGCCATAAACATTCTTAACAACGGCGTATACATTGCCATGAACGGCAGAATTTACCCTTGGAACCATGCGAAAAGAAATTCTAAAACAGGACAATTTGTTGAAAAATAGCTTTGTTTCAACCATCAATGTAAAATGGTCACAATTTGGTCGAATCTGGCGCTGACTCCAGTTTAACTAGGTCTTCTTTGTCAAAAATGCCCTTAAGCTGTTGCTTCATGGTTTTTAAGTCGTGGCTGAAACCAAAATAGTCGGCGAAGAATTCAGTTGTCCTTAAAACCTTGCTTCTTCCCGCCCGTTCACGAGCAATAAGGTCGAGTTCTTCAAGTTGCTTAAGATGGTCATAGACATGATGCCCACGCACATCGATGACCTGCGTCTGCGCAACTGGTTGCCGATAGGCAATGTAAGAAAGAGTTTTTAATGGACCAACAGACAAGAGCGGTCGAAAAGCCAGTCGACGCACTTGAGGCGTGTATTCGGTCTTCAACTGCATAACAAACCGCTCGTCTTCCAACTCTAGAATTTCAAGGGCAGTTTCACGACTCTTATAAACCTCCACCAAAGTTTTTGCCAATCGCCTAGCCTTGTTTTTAGAGCGAGTTTTGAGAACCGAAGCCAAGGTCCGCAGGTCAAGAGGACGACCAGCCACATAGAGAGCTGCCTCTAGCAAGGCTAGGTCTCGCTTTTCTTCAGGTCTGCTCTCAGACATCAACATTAGACAACTCCAACAGGTGGTTTTTCATCAGCGGAAGAACCGCCTTTGAGCACTATGTAAATCTCAGTTAAATCTTCGTTTTGCCAGAGTGAAATGTCACCTTTCTGCGCTAGGAATAGGAGGACAATGAAAGTTTTTATGGCTTCGAGTCGTTCAAACCCAGCGATTACTTTTGAAAAAACAACAAATCTTCCATGCGTGGCGAGTCTGGACAACTTATGATAAAGATCGCCCATCTGCTTCTCGATTTCCATTAAGTAAAGGTCAAGCGGAGGAAGAATCTCAGGCGGAGGTGGCAGAATGGGCTCAGTTCGAGGTTTTAGATGATCCAGCAAGTGTTCACCCTTCAACACCTCGTCTAACACTTTCAACAATTCCTGCACCGTTGTGGACGTCAACTCGTAGCGAACGGGCAGAAAAAGAGGCGGCGGCAAAAAATCAGGCGGCACCTTGGGTGGTGCAGGAGGCTTTTCCAATTCTAAAAGTAATTTGGATTTCATTAAGTAAATGGCTGAAGAAGAGTCAAGGGCTACGCCTGAAGCCCTGAAGTCAACTTCTCCACGTTTCTCCATCTCTTCCAAAAACGTGGTGAGCAAGAAGGCGATGTTCACGTCCCAAGGACGTAGGTTACGCAGTCTGTTGAGTTCGAACAAAATGTTCCATGGAGGCTGAAAATAAAAAAGCTTCTTGCTGTTAAGTGTAGGCGAGGTCGAAGGTGAAGACACGTTTAGGCTGCCTCCTTAAAGGTTGCCGCGACCACGTGGGACACGCCTTTGTGTTCGTAGACGCCGTAGAGTCGTTGAGCTTTGTTGGCAATCTCAGGCTTAAGAGTGATGACTACAAACTGTGACTTGGCAGATTCCTCAACCAATAAATCACTGAGCTTGGCCACATGGAAGGCGTCTAAGTGTGCGTCTACCTCATCGAGCAAATAGAAAGCAGCAGGCATGAAGTCTTGTATAGCAAAGAGAAAAGCCACAGCCGCAACTGATCGCTCGCCGCTGCTGGCTCCACTAATCAAAATAGGCGGCTTGCCTGGAAACTGCACAATCATGTCAATTCCGCCTGTGAAGGGTTCCTCTGGGTTCTCCAGCTGCAATGAAGCCTCTCCACGGTCTGTCAGTTTTAAGAAGTATTTGCTGAAGTTTCCGTTTATCTTGCTGAAGGCTTCCATGAAAACATGGCGTTTTTTGCGTTCAATCTCTTCCATGAAGGCAATGATAGACTGCTTTTCCTTTTCCAACTCATTCATCCGTATAGAGAGTTCCTTGTAACGTGCAATCTGCTCCGCATAATGGGCTAGGGCTAACTGGTTTACAGCTCCAAGTCGCTCCAACTCGTAGCGCATCAGCTTCAACGAAGACTCTGTTGCCTCAAGCTGGTCAGGAGAAACCATAAGCGGCTCTTCGTAGCCGAATTCCTTCAATTGAGAATAACGCTGGTCTAGTTGCATCTGCAACGTTTGCATGCTGAGTTGAAGTTGGTTGAGCAGGCGTTCAGCGTGTTCGTACTCGTCATCTACGCGGCGCAGTTGCTTGTCAACGTCATCAATCTGGTCTGTAAACTTTTTGGACTCTTTTCGAGCCGTCAGAACAGAATGGGTCAACTCTTCCTTGGAATTCTCCAGCTTTGAGAGTTCGCTTTCAAGAGTCACTTTCTCTTGAATAGCCTCTTTGACCTCGCTTTCCAGAGTGGAGAGTTGACGTTCCACTTTCCTAAGTTGAATCTTTACGTTGCTGTATCCAATTTTTAGAACCTGTTCAAGCTTAGCCCTCGATGTGGACAACTCCGATTCGACGGTGCTCAGTCTCTGCCCTAGCACAACAAGTTCGTCTCCGAGCTTTCCCCTTTGAACCTCTAACTCTTGAATGTGCGACGGGTCTACTTTGCGTCTCAACGAGGCTAATTCACTGCGCAGCTTCTGTGTCTCCTTGCGGAGTGCACTTCGTTGAGCGCGTTGAACCCCTATCTGTGCTTTTTCTTTTTCAAGTCGGTTTTTGACATCTAGGACGTAGCCTTCAATGCGTTTGATGTTTCGATTTGTGACCTTGACGCTTCGGCGTACGCGTCTGATTTCGCTTTCAAGCGTGTTTGTGGCTTCGGTTAGTCTGGTGATTTCCATTCTTGCCCTGTTGATTTCTTCTTCAAATCCTGTTATGTCCGTTCCTCTTCTCGATAGGTGCTCTTGAAGGGTTCGAACGGCTTCGTCTAAACTCTTGACCGCTGCCTCCTTTGGAATGAGCGTTGAGAAATCGATGGGTGCACGATAATAGCCCGATTGAAGTGCGCCACCTGCCTCGTAGAGGTCGCCATTAACAGTGACCGTGCGATAGCCTTCACGGCAAGCCTTGAAAGCCGCCTTATCGTCTTTAGCTATAAGTGTGTCGCCAAAAACAAAGGTTACAGCTGGCTCAAAGCGCTTAGAATATCGGACAAGCTCAGACGCGGCTCCGCTTAGACCATCAATCCTTGGTTGACGAACAGGCTTTATGTTCAGTAGCTCTCTGAGTGGAATAATTTTGATTCTGCCCAGTTTGAGGCGTCTCAGCGTTTCAGTGCATGCAAACGCTGCGTTGAAATCTTGTACAACGATTGAGTCGAGCCATCCTGCTGCTGCAGCCTCAACCACTTGTTCATAGCCCTTCTCGGTCTTGACGAGGTTTCGAAGTCGTCCGAAGACTCCGGGGATGACGCCCATTTCTCCCATTTCTTCGATGCCTCTGAGAGCCATTTCTTCGCTGGCAACCGTTTCCGCCAATTCACGTTGGGTGGCAAACTCTACCACGGCTTCTCTTGCTGAGTCAGCGATTTTGCCAGCCTCAGCGATTTCGTGTTCTATGGCTTCTTTTTGTGCTATTCTTCGGTCAAGGGTTTGCTGAAGGCTCTTGAGTCTCGTTTTCTGTTCTGTTTGCACTTCGCCGAGGTCTGAAATTGACTTGTTGAGTTCGCCGAGCGTTGCTGTGAACCTTTCTTTTCGAGCGTTTAAGTCTTCTAATCGATGGGACAACATTCTCACGGTTGTTTGACTCTGAGCGTGTTCACTCCTCAGCGCAACAAGGTTTTGATACAGTTTGTCCAGCCGCTGTTCAATTTCACGAATTCGTTTGCTGTTTTCGCCCAAGTTTGCCCAGAGCTGAGAAGTCTCGGTAGCCAACTCGTCGTGTTGAGACTGCTTGAAGCCGATTTCTTTGGCTAGACGATTGCGTTCTCGCTTGGATTGCCCCAGAAGCTTGCGGTTGGCAGCCACATCGTTTTGGATGGCATCCATTTGTTGTAAACTATTTTCTCGAACTTTCTTGAGCCCTTCAAGACTGGTTGATCCCGCGCCTATTTTAGTGGAGAGTTCGGTCAATCTGGACTTTATGTCTCCAATTTTGATTTGAATCTCAAGAACCCGTGTGCCGCCTTCTTCCACCTTTTCTGAACTGAATTTTCTCCATTCGGTTTCGATTCCGCGGCGTTGTCCACGCAACTTTTCTCGCAACTGTTTCAAGTTTTCAGCTTTGCCATTGGCTTCTTCAACCTTAGACGATATGTCTTTGACTTTTGTTTGAAACTCGCCTATTTCGTGGCTGATTTTTATAGCTTCGAATCTTTTTATCTCGTTTTGAATGAAATTAAAGCGCAGAAGCTGGTTGCGTTCTCGTTCTAGGTCGTCTACTCGTTTTTGAACTTCATCTATTCTGCCCATGGCTGTTTTAATAGAGATGTCGGCAGCTCGAAGCTTTTCTTCTGCTTCCGCCTTTTCGGCGTCATATTGGGCGATGCCAACCATGTCCTCAATGATTCTTCGGCGCTCAAAAGGTGCAATTTCAGCCATGCGGGTTATTGTTCCCTGCAAAACAAAGTTGTGTCCAGTGGCGCTTATGCCAGCCATAGCCAACGTGTCCACAATGTTGGTCCTTGACATGCGTCTCCCATTCAGTCGGTAGACGCTCTGTCCGTTTCTGTAAACTTCTCTTGAGACGGTTACAGTGCTCGTGTCCACTGGTATGCGGTTGTCTGAGTTGTCAAACTGCATGATAACCTTGGCAGCTTTCGCCTTCTCCAAGTTTGCTTCAGGTGAACCGTGAAAAATGAGTTTGGCGAAGTTTTCTGCGCGCAATCGTCTAGCGCTGAGTTCGCCCAGTCCAAAAAGAATGGCATCCATGATGTTGGTCTTGCCGCTTCCGTTCGGTCCGGTTATGACTGTGAATCCTTTCTCTAATAAAATTGAGGTGGTTTGTCCGAAGGTTTTGAAGCCTCTCAGTTCAATTTTTTTGATTTGCGGCATTTTGTGTTAAGCCATCCTTCACCTCTCTTGTGCAGGCATCTGCCAATTTTTGGACTTACAATTGTTCTAGAGAAGCGTTCTAGAGAACTTATACATACCGAATAAGTTTTAACTGTTTTGCTCAAAGCGAGGTTACTGCGCCTTTACGCCGCCTAATTTTTCCGCAGCCTTCTTGATAAAAAGCTTCAGTTTTTCACCGTCACCATAAACAAGCATGTATCCGTTTCTCTGCACCTTAAAATAAAGCCCAGTTTCCGAAGCCAACTTTTTAATTTCCTTTTCAGGCGTCTCTTTTGAAACTTGAACGCGCACCCACTTTTGTCCTCTTGGGAGACCTGGCACAAACTTTGAAGAAGGCTCAAGTTTTTCTCCCACAACCTTTGTCTCTCTGGCTTCCTTAATCTTATGCAGCCATTCTTCCACGAACTCTGACCCAAACTTTTTCTGCGCCTCAAACATGAGGTAGGACTCAACGTTTCCAAGATAAAGTTCTATTGAGGGAACGTTTTCAACGCGAGACGGGTCAGCCCTCAAAATCTCTATCATGGTTTTGGCAGCACGCAAGTCCTCCATTACATTGGATGGGATGGATTTGCCTCTCCCTCGAAACTCTGTAATCAAATCAGCAAGCGTCTTCCAGACCTTGTCGTGCCCCATGGGTTTGCCTCACTCGTATATCTATGAGTCAACAGTAATTTTAGGTTTGGGAATGCGAAAAGGTTTTTAGAAAAACTATTGGCGATATCCCCCGCAAACTCCCCTTTTTTCTGTTTTTTGGATAAATTAATGGGTTTTGAAGGGCTATTAACAATCAAAGTCAAAATGTTGAGTCATCCACTCAAAAAGTAGGCGCTCGTAGCGTAGGTGTTCCTGATAGCATTTATCTACATGATCTGCGATTGCTTCAATATTTGGAATTGGCAGTCCATATTCCTCAAGCCATTTGTCAGGCGGCATCATCCTATGCTGTTCAACCAGATGTCTAGTCCTCCCAACTTGGACAATCTTTCCACAGATTTTGCAGATTGTCCGTTTATTTTTTGGCAATCATATCACCTTTTTCTCCACTTTCCTTTTACAAGCTTTAAGCATTTTTATTCCTGATTTGTCGCATAGTTTTTTTATATCATCATACCAAGGGGCATCCTCTTTTTCATAGTTTTCAGCGAAGATAGCTAAAAAGCGATAAGTGGCAGAATCCCTTCTTATTAGACGAAGTCTTCCAATCGCTTTTTCTGCATCACGCTTTCTATTCTTCCAGCTTGCTTCAGTTCTTCTTCCAGTTCTCCATAGAATGTATTTGATTTCAACGAAAACCTTGTCAGCAATTACAAGGTCTATCCTTACTCGCCTTCCTCTTTCATATTCATATTTATATTCAGAATGGATGTCCTTAGCCGTACCCAACTTCTCAACAAGACAATGATATAAGAAGCACTGAATATCACCTTCACTCTGGGGACCAAACCTGCAATCCAAAGCCCAGTTCTGCAATTCTTCCCATGACTCTTCCAATAGTTTGACGTAATTCACCACAGGTTCCATTTTCATTCATCTTTTTGATTTCTATTCGTCCCTATGTTCTGAATCTTTATAAAATCTTCAGAAAGCGAAAGCAAGTAAAACCTATACCTATTATGCCAAAACCTATACGAAAAGGTTTTTAGTTGCGTCTCTACAACTGAAACAAGCAAAATGTGTTTCGATTCGTGTTTGAGAGGTGAAAAATGAAACATGTCAGTGTTTGCGGCGCCAGGAGCATACGACCGCGCCATAACAGTGTTCTCACCTGACGGACGATTGTTTCAAGTTGAATACGCCCTTGAAACGGTTAACCGTGGAGCAACAATATTGGGAATAGCGTGCTCTGAAGGAGTTGTATTAGGAGCCGAGGAAAAACTCGAATCTAAACTGCAGGATCAAAATTTCATTTGGAAACTGTTTGAGGTAGACGATCATTTGGGCGCTGTTGTGGTTGGTTTAGGCTCAGACGCGCGCATATTAATTGACCAAGCTAGAATCTATGCTCAGAGCAACAGACTCATGTACGATGAACCCATAGACGTGGAAATAGTCTCAAAAAGAGTTGGCGACATAAAACAACTCTACACCCAACACGCAGGAGTGCGACCCTTCGGCGTTTCGATAATATTCGGTGGCATAGACAAAACGGGCAGCAGACTCTTCGCAACTGACCCGAGCGGTTCAATAAGAGGCTGGAAAGCCGTGGCAGTGGGCATTGGACGAGAAACAGTTGAAGGCATACTCAAGACTGACTACAACGAAAACTTAGACCTTGATGCTACAACCAAACTAGCCATAAAAGCTCTAGTTAAAGCGCAGGAAGCGAGAGGCGAGCCACCTAGAGTCAAAATCGCCGTTATACCTGCCGCCACCAAAAAAATGAAGATGCTTACCGACGAAGAAATCGAAACCTATAGGAAGGGCATCGAGGGCAGCTGAGCTGAGCCTAATGAGTCAGCAGCGCTACACGATTGCACGCCTAACCCATGAAGGCGAACACTTCGAAATATTGGTCAAACCAGACCCTGCGCTTTCGTTTCGTCTTGGAAAAGGCACAGGGTTGTCTGAAGCATTGGTAAGCGACACTATCTACAGTGACGCCAACAAGGGAACAAAACCGTCTGAAGAAAAACTGCGAAAAGCCTTCGGCACAACCGACACACTCAAAATCGCCGAAACCATACTGAGACGAGGAGTGCTCCAACTGACCACTGAGCAGAGGAGACAGATGACTGAAGACAGGCGGAG
>Ga0315306_10001519_pt1 | contig 11090 bp, 6 predicted proteins | sample TDP1_MG_FD_203803 | JGI IMG/M metagenome (GOLD analysis project Ga0315306, IMG submission 203803) | Freshwater sediment microbial communities from Lake Towuti, South Sulawesi, Indonesia - TDP1 | ecosystem: Environmental > Aquatic > Freshwater > Lake > Sediment | place: Indonesia: South Sulawesi... | reverse complement strand
GGGAATAGCCGAAGCGGAGGATGACCCAGCGGCCAGCAGGCGGGGTCCAATCGAGTCGGCCGTCTGGCCGCATCTTGGAGGTGAGGTCGATGACATCGCCTTTCCGAACGATATCGGGAGCCGGAGAGGCGGGTGTGGCCATGCCATAGAGGCCGGTCGCTGCGGAGAAGGCTGCCTTCTCCTGGAAGCGGTTGACGGTTGCCGAAGTGTGAAGAACGAGTTCGGCGATCGGCGTTCCGGCCGGAGCCGTGGGCTGAGACTGGCCAGCCTGCGCAGAGCCGCCACGAGCCGCGGTCGGCGGCGCTTGAGTGCGGATGCTCACACGGAAGAACTTGGCGGTAATCGAGGGGAACGCGATCGTGCGTGCACCGGCCGGAATCGATGCGACCGTGCGAAACTCGCGGCCGTCATCACTCGATTCCAATTCCGGATTGCCGGTGCCGGCGCCGCGGCGGTCGCCTCCTGTCACCATGGTGAGCCCGTGAATCGTCTGAGGTTGGGGGAATTCAAACTGGATCCAGGCTTTCTCGTCCACCGGAGCAGCCGGCAGGAGAGTGCTCTTGGATAAGTCGCCGTCAGTGAGGGCAGAAAGGTCGAAGACCCCTTCGCTGGATGTCACTTTTGCCTGTAGCTCGGCGAGGGTATGGTCGCTTTCCGGAGCCCGATAGGCAACCACGGCGCTATCGGCATAAAACTCGGGCGGCGCGGCTTTGGTGCCTTCGCCATATCCCACGTGCCTTCCGCCCTGGTTCTGATAGGGTCCTGTCGTGGACGGAGGTTTGGGCAGCACGCCGGAGAACCGGCTTCCACCTTCCAGGCGAGTCTCGCTCCAGACATATTTTTTCATCGCCTGCGCCGGCGTCACCCATGGTCCGCCGCTCTCGCTCCACCCGGGAGAGCCGGCGATGGCCATTTCCAGGTTCAACTCGTCAGCCAGCTGCGCGGCATACTTGAAGGCCTCTTTCCACTCGGGCGTCATATAGACCAGGCGTTTCTCGACGATTTGCGGAGTGTCCAGCCCCGCGTCAAAGTTCTGGAAGCCGGCGATGCCGACACGCTTCATCCATTCGAGGTCGGCCTTGATTCCTTGCTTGGTAACGTTGCCGCTCATCCAATGCCACCAGACGCGCGGTTTTGCGCTGTCGGGCGGGTCCTGAAAGCCTTGGGCGAGGGCATCGTCCGAAGTCTGAGCCGAGACGATCCATGTCCCCAACAGCACCGCAACCGCGGCGATGGCGGCGACGCCAAGAAAGATTCGCTTTGACCTATTCGATATTTGCAGCATGTGTCGTCCTCCTAAAAAAGGGCTGATGATTTTGCTTTTTCGCGCTCGGCGATTTTTATTCCCGCTAAGCTCGAAATCAGCACAATCCTCGATATGATGAAGCATATTCCTGGCTGGGAATCGAAGTCAAGAATTGCAGCTCATGTGTCAGTCATGTAATCATGAGACAAGATTAGTCCGGTTCCCCTTCCAGCTTTAGCTGGAATGGATGTCCTGGAGGCAGAGCAGGGAAGGCGAGGATTTTTTGCGAACCTCGATCGCTTTCACAGCAGCGCTGGCTGAAGGGATGGTGGTGAAGCAGGGCACTCGGTATGAGAAAGCCACTGTCCTGATCTTGCGGGCGTCCTTCCACTCATAGGTTCCTGAGGGAGTGTTGAAGATCATTCCCACCTTTCCTTCTTTGATGTACTCAAGGATGTTTCTCTTTTCCTTGAAGACCTTGCCGATGGTGTCCACACGGAATCCATGGCGGCGGAGGTACTGGGTTGTTCCTTCGGTAGCGACCAGCTTGAACCCCAGCCGCTCGAGTTTCTCGACGATGGGGATGATCCTCGGCTTGTCTTCGTCAGGAACGCTGACAAAGACTCTTCCTTTTCTGGGAAGATGGAATCCTGCTCCTTCCTCGGCTTTGAGAAAGGCAAGAGGAAAGTAGCGGTCGATTCCTATCGATTCGCCGGTGGAGCGCATTTCAGGCCCGAGGATGGGGTCGACCTCAAGGAACTTGTCAAAAGAGAAAACGGCTTCCTTGACAGCGTAAAGGTTTAAAGGACGGCGGTTGATGTTCATCTCCTTGAGCTTCTCTCCCATAATCAGCCGGGTGGCAATCTTTGCCAGAGGGATTCCAGTGGATTTGGAGAGAAAGGGGACTGTCCTTGAAGCTCTGGGATTGACCTCCAGGATGTAGATTTTTTTTCCTTTGACCGCAACCTGGACATTCATCAGGCCCACAATCTTGAGTTCTCTGGCCATGAGCGTGACCTGGCGCTTGACCTCTTCAATCACCCTGTCGGCCAGAAAGTAGGGAGGGGTGACCATAGTCGCATCGCCGGAGTGAACGCCTGCTTCCTGTATATGCTCCAGAATGCCGCCGATATAGACATCCTCGCCGTCGCAGAGAAGGTCGACATCCAGCTCAACCGCGCTTTCGATAAACTCATCGATGAGGATGGGATACTCCGCGCAGTATTCCTGGATGGATTTTATGTATTTTTCCAGTTCCTCCTCATCATGGATGACCCGCATCGCCCGGCCTCCAAGAACGTAGGAAGGCCGGACAAGAACCGGATAGCCGATATGAGCCGCAATTCTGAGGGCTTGAGAGGTATCTTTGGTCATGCCGTTTCTCGGCCGGCACAGATTCAATCTTTTCAGAAAATTGTCGAATTTTTCCCGGTCCTCAGTTTCATCGATTGCCTGAGAGCTCGTTCCCAGTATGCTTACCTTGTTTTTCCAGAGGCCCACTGAGATTTTGAGCGGAGTCTGCCCCCCAAACTGAGCGATGACTCCTTCTGGCTTTTCGTTAGTGTAAATCGAAAGAACATCTTCCAACGTGACTGGATCGAAGTAAAGCCGGTCGGAGATATCGTAATCCGTCGAGACAGTTTCAGGGTTGGAGTTGATCATGATCGCCTTGTAGCCCGAGTCTCTCAGAGCAAAAACGCCATGGACGCAGCAGTAGTCAAACTCGATTCCCTGGCCGATGCGGTTTGGCCCTGAGCCGAGGATGATTGCTTTTTTCTGGGGGATGGCTGAAGCTTCGTTCTCTTCCTCATAGGTCGAGTAGAAATAAGGAGTTTCTGATTCGAATTCGCCGGCGCAAGTGTCGACGACCTTCCACACCGGAAGCACCTTTGCTTCTTCCCTTAATCTTCTGGTTTCATCTTCACTCAATCCTAAAATTGCCCCAATCCTTCGGTCAGAGAATCCGAGCTCCTTTGCCCTCCGCAGCAGATTTTGATTCAATCGTTCTTTTCCAACTGTTCTCAACTCTTGCTCGAAATCAACGATTTCCTTGATATTGTGGATAAAGAAAGGGTCGATCTGAGTAAGCTCATAGATTTCTTTCACCGAGATTCCAGCTCTGAGCGCATCGGCGATGAGCCAGAGCCTTTCAGCATTGGGAGCGGTAAGTCTTTCTCTCAGCCTTTTTTTATTGCTTTTCTTGAACTTTTCCTCGAAACCCCAGCGGTCTATCTCAAGGGCACGGATGGCTTTTTGCAGGGCCTCTTTGAAGGTTCGACCGATAGCCATCGTTTCCCCGACAGACTTCATCTGGGTGGTGAGATAGGGCTCTTCTTCCGGGAATTTCTCGAAAGCAAAGCGGGGGATTTTGACCACGACGTAATCGATCGCCGGCTCAAAGCAGGCAGGCGTCTTTTTAGTGATGTCGTTCAGAATTTCATCCAGTGTGTATCCCACGGCCAGCTTGGCAGCCATTTTGGCTATGGGAAAGCCAGTGGCTTTTGAAGCCAGCGCTGATGAGCGGGAAACCCTGGGATTCATCTCGATGACCATCATCCGCCCGTCCACAGGATTGACCGCAAACTGGATGTTCGAGCCTCCGGTTTCAACTCCAATCTCTCTCATGATCAAGATCGATGCATCCCTCAGCCTCTGGTATTCCTTATCGGTCAGGGTCTGGGCTGGAGCGACGGTGATCGAATCTCCGGTATGGACGCCCATCGGGTCGAAATTTTCGATGGGGCAGACGATGACCACGTTATCTTTCTTATCCCTCATGACTTCCAGCTCGAACTCTTTCCAGCCGATGATCGATTTCTCGATCAGAACTTTTGAGATGGGGCTGATGGCAAGGCCGAGAGGGACGAATTTATAGAAGTCATCCCAATCTTTGAGGATACTGCCTCCTGTTCCTCCCAAGGTGAATGAGGGCCGGATGACCACCGGAAATTTTATTCGCTTGACGATGGCCACCGCGTCTTTCATGCTAGAGGCATAGCCGGATTCAGGGACTTCAAGGCCGATTTTTTCCATCGAGCGGCGGAAGAGCAGCCGGTCCTCTGCCTTTTTGATTGAATCCGCTGTGACTCCGATGAGCTGGATTTGGTTCTTCTTCAGGATTCCTTTCTCATGAAGAGCCAGGGATAGATTCAGTGCCTTTTGCCCGCCGAGGGTGGCCAGGAGCGCGTCAGGCTTTTCTCTCTCGACTACCTTTTCCAGATACTCGACTGTTAAAGGCTCAAGGTAAGTGCGGTCTGCAAACTCAGGGTCGGTCATGATTGTTGCCGGGTTGGAGTTGACCAGAATGAGCTTATAATGCTCTTCTTTGAGAGCCTTAAGAGCCTGGGTTCCCGAGTAGTCGAATTCGGAGGCCTGGCCGATGATGATCGGGCCTGAGCCGATGATCAATATGGATTTGATGTCTTCCCGTTTTGGCACTTTATCTTCCCTTGAAATCATCCATCATTTTACTGAATTCATGAAAAAGATATCTTGAGTCCCTTGGTCCCGGAGAGCTCTCCGGATGGTATTGGACTGAGAAAAGAAATTTTTCCCTTAGAGCAAGCCCCTCGGCCGTCAGGTCGTTGAGGTTGAGGTGAGTCAGCTTTGCCAAACCGTCCAAAGAATTAATATCGACAGCAAAGCCGTGATTCTGGCAGGTTATCTCGATGGCGCCGCTCTCCAGGTTCTTGACCGGGTGGTTTGCTCCGCGATGGCCAAACTTAAGCTTGAAAGTCTTTCCTCCCAAAGCAAGGCCTAAGAGCTGGTGGCCGAGGCAGATTCCGAAGATGGGGACTTTCCCCGTCAGATTTTTGATGTTCTCGATGGCATAGCCCACTGGAGCAGGGTCGCCAGGACCGTTGGAGAGGAGGACGCCGTCCGGCTTCATTTTCACCACTTCCTCCCAGGATGTTTTGGCAGGAACGATGACTACCTCGGCTTTGTTCAAGACCAGGTTTCTCAGAATGTTTCGTTTGACTCCGAAATCATAGACCACGACAAGGTGCCTGAATCTTCTTTTGGCTGAATAGCCCTTGGGCCAGGAATAGGGGCCTTCTTGCCATCTGTAGGCTTGAGAGGCTGTTACTTCCTTGACCAAGTCGAGGCCGACGATCGAGGGGATTTTCTTCACTCGTTTGAGGAGAGCTTTGAGGTCATCGCTTGTGGTGGAGATCAAAGCTCTCTGTGCGCCTCCAGTGCGGATGAGCTTGGTCAGGCGTCTTGTGTCTATGCCCTGGATGGCAACAATCTTGTGCTTCTGGAGATAATCCTCCAGCCTTTCTTTTTTCCTCCAGTTCGAGGAAAGAGCAGCCAGCTCTTTGATGACAAAACCTTCGATCCAGGGGCGTCCGGATTCGACATCCTCAAAATTGCAGCCATAGTTGCCGATTAGGGGATAGGTCATGGTCACGATCTGGCCCTTGTAGGATGGATCTGTCAGGATTTCCTGGTAGCCAGTCATGGAGGTGTTGAAGACGATTTCCCCTTCGGCATCTCCCCCAAAGCCGATGGATTGACCGCTGAAGAATTCTCCGTTCTCTAAAACGAGAAGAGCCTTTCTGGCACTCATCTTAGATTCAGGATCTTTCCAGAAAATGAGCTACGCATATTTTGCTTATTTTACATATTCTCAGTTTTTAATTCTACTTTTTTTTATTTTTTGAGAATAAGCTCCTTTTTCTATAAACATCTCAGAATTCTTGAAATCAAGATGGTTGTGAGGGTGTGGGTTTGGAGGTGAGGAGTCCCCTATGAGGCCTGAGCGGGCATGGTTTCTCTCTGATGGAGAGAAGAGCGAAGGCCGAATGGGAGGTGATTTTCCTCGCTGGGGAAAATCAGCGTGCTCCGAACCTCCAAACCCTCACCCTTATCACGGAACTTAGAGTAAAAAGCAGCCTGTCCCCATTTTTCAATTTTTGGTATCCTATAAGAACGAAAATGAAGAAGAGACGAGTCGTGGTGGCAATGAGCGGCGGGGTGGACTCCTCAGCAGCCGCAGCCCTGCTCAAGGAAAAAGGCTATGAGGTCATCGGAGTGACGATGAAGCTTTTTTCGCTTCCCCCAGAATTCTGCAGGCGAGAGAGCTTGAGAAGCTGCTGCGGCTGGAAGGCCACAGAGGATGCCCACGATGTAGCCATTACTCTCGGGATTCCCCACTACATCGTTGATTTCAGGAAGCATTTCGAGAAGAAAGTTATCTCTGATTTCTGTGAGGAATACAAACAGGGCCGAACGCCCAATCCCTGCATTCGCTGCAACCAATTCATCAAATTTGATGTCTTGATGAAGTGTCTCAAAAAGTTTGATGCCGATTATCTGGCAACAGGCCATCATGCCCGAATCACGTATGACTCAAAGAGAAGAAGGTATTTGCTGAGAAAGGGAAGGGACGCAGACAAAGACCAGTCTTACTTTCTTTATGTCCTTAGCCAGGAGCAGCTTTCCCGCATCCTGATGCCGGTCGGAGAATTCACCAAGCAAGAGGTGAGGAGGAAAGCAAAAAAGTGGGGCCTTGGTGTCGCTGAGAGAGCTGAGAGCCAGGAAATCTGTTTCATTCCTGATAACGACTATGTGGGATTTCTCCGCAGCAGGATTCCTGGGGCATTCCAGCCCGGGCCAATCATCGGCCTTGAGAATCGAGTCTTGGGCCAGCACAAAGGAATTGCCTGCTTCACTATCGGACAGCGCAGGGGAATGGGCATTGCAGCTTCGCATCCGCTCTATGTCCTTGAGATTTTAAGCGAAAGGAATGCGGTTGTAGTTGGCACCAACGACCAGCTTTACAAGAAGAGACTTTTAGCTTCGAGGATTAACTTGATTTCTGTTGATAGGTTGAAAGTGCCGCTTGCGGTCAAAGCAAAAATCCGATACAAGCACAGAGAAGCAAAAGCCAGGCTCATTCCTTTAGGTTCGAACCAGGCTCTGGTCGAATTCTCCATTCCCCAGAGGGCTGTGACTCCCGGCCAATCTGTGGTGTTTTACGAGCGCGATGTCGTTGTTGGCGGCGGGATTATTGATAAAGCCTTGGATTTTCCGTAGAGTGAAGGCATGAAATTCGGTTCTCAATCCGAGGTCGACCGCATAAAAATTCTTTTGCTCAAGCATCCCAAAGATGCGTTCCTGAGCCAAGAAAATATTGAAGCTCAATGGAGAGAGCTCAATTATTCTGCCTGTCCTGATTATGAGCGGGCGCTTGAAGAGTATGAATATTTTGTCAGACTCTTGAAGAAAACTGCCGCTGAAGTTTTTTTTCAGCCGCCAAGCCATCAAACCGGGCTTGATTCTATCTATGTCCATGACCCTGTGCTCATAACCAACAAAGGAGCCATCTTATGCAATATGGGAAAGGCGAAACGGCAAGGAGAGCCAGAAGCTGTCCGGAAGTTTCTCCTTGAGCTAGGAATCACGATTCTCGGCTCGATATCAGGCGAGGGGAGGTTGGAGGGAGGCGATGTGGTCTGGTTCGATGAGAGGACTGTGGCTGTGGGCCGCGGCTACCGCACCAATGATGAAGGTATCCGGCAGTTTGCGGAGATTGTAAAAAATTTGGTAGATGAGCTTCGCATCGTTCCCTTGCCTCACTGGAAAGGAGCTGAGGATGTCATGCATTTGATGTCCCTCATCAGCCCTGTTGACCAAGACCTGGCTGTGGTTTATTCCAGGCTGCTTCCTGTTGCCTTCCGAGAGTGGCTTATGCAAAGGGGGATTCGGCTGCTCGAGGTTCCGGACTCTGAGTTTGAAACCATGGCCTGTAACATCCTCACCGTTTCGCCCAGAAAGTGCATCGTGCTCTCCGGCAACCCTCTGACAAAAAAATTGCTCGAGGATGAGGGAGTCGAAATCTGGGAATATCGAGGCGAGGAGATATCCAGGAAAGGAGCTGGGGGACCAACTTGCCTCACCCGTCCGCTTCTTCGCGAGAAGGACTGAGTGACTCCGAGAGACAAATCCTAAGCCCGATTTATTTTTTTTAAGTCTTTCTTTGGACCAAGCACATTCTAGGAGGTCCATTCTCTTTTGCGATTTGCTTCGCCACTTTGGAGAAATGACTGCTTGAAGTCAGCCAGGAGGCTTTGATGATAAAAAGATTTAGAGTTGCAGGCAAAAGGAAGAAATAAGGCTATCTTTTGCCGACAGCTTTGAGCTTGGATTCAATCGTCGCCTCTTTGTCCAGGCGGTGGTCAACTCTCAGGTCAATATGAATCCTTTTGACTCCCATTTTCACTAAAGCTTTATGGGTTTCCTCGATGACTTCGAGCAGCGTTTTCATATCTGGAGCTTCGATGGTTGTCGACATTCCGCCGGTCTCATGCTTCAGGCCAGAACTTTCGATGATTCTCAGTGCCTCTTTGACATAATCGCTGACCGATACCCCTTCGCTTGTGGGAAAAATGGCAAATTCGGCAATAATCATTTTCTTCCTCAATATTGGATTAATTTATAGCCTAGAAATTCTATCAGCAATGATTTTTATTATCAAGATTTGCCAGGCCACAGGTTTTTTTTGCTTGTGGAATAAGATGAATTCAATTCAAACTTATGACAGAAAACCTTATTCTTGACCTCATTTCACATCTATTTAAGTTTTGCATTTTTGAGAGGTTTATCAAAACCTTGAATAAAAGCTTTGAATTTTTGAAAAGACAGGCTAATAACTTCTGCCAATACTGAGAGCAGAAGTTTTATATCCAAAGAATTTTTAAAGATTTCTTTGTAAGGAATGTTCCCGGTAAACATATTCCAGAGCAAGAATGTCAGTTTATTAGAAGCGTTATTTTCCTTCTTCTTGACAAGAGAAAGATGGGATCGGGCTAGAAGTGGTACAGACAGGATAAAATCATTCAGGAAGAAGAGGATACGACCATAAATATTATCATGAATGATCGGTTTTTTTATCTGTTGGCGATAATGAACCGAAAAGGAATGGGCATCAATGCCAAAGTTTACAGCAGTCTCTGCCGCTGATTTGGCGGTGAGGAAAGCCGATTCTAAACCGTTCTTGTAATGGCGAGAAAAGCTGGCATCCCCGATTATCACCAATCGATGGCTGAAGGGTTTTTTTGCAGGAGAAGTGGCAATTTTTGGGTAGCAAAAACAGTCAGGCTTTAAAAAGGGTATCTTACCCTGGATGTCCCGGATTTTGAGGAACTCAAAGAAAGAATCTTTTGTCGCATTTTTTTTGCCGATAAGGGTTATGGTGATGTAATCTCCTTTGGGAATCAAAGTAGCATAGTGAATAATCTTATTTTTGAGCACATAAATGTGAATGGTGTTGCCGAAGGTTTTGAAGATTTTTTCTTTTCCCAGTTTGACTTCTGCCTGAAAAGTGACGAGGGTTGAAGGTGGTCGGTAGCCGATGCCAAGGTCTTGAACCTTTTTCATAAAGTAGCTGTTAACTCCAAAGGCGCCGACGATAAGATCTGTTTCAAACTTTTGAGGCGCCTCTCTTTTTCCAAAAAGAACAATTTGAGGGGCGAAGTCATTTTTTGCTGTTTCCACATGCCTCACAGGCTGGGAGATAACATCTGCTCCTCTGTCGCGAGCCCAGCTAAGTAAGAAATCGTCAAAACTGATGGCTTCAGGAAAAGTTGAATAGCGCGGACCGTTCCCTCTAAATACAGTAGCTATCGTTTTTTTCATGTTTTCAGCACAGGAAAGGAGAAGTTCCTCACCGTCGACATGGAGGCAGTAGCCATCGACTCTGTTGATGATCCTTTCTTCAGGAAGAAATATGCCCTCTTCTTTAAGCTTCTCGTTTAGACTTTCGCTGATAACGCCGGCGCAGAGGTTGCAACCCTTTGGTCCGGATTGAAGAAAATCTTTGCCGTCGAAGATGGTCACTGATAAAGAAATGCCTTTTTTCGAAGCCAATTTTAATATGAAGTGAGCAAAGAAAGACCCTGCCGGGCCGCCACCGATAATGGCCACTCTCGAACCGTCTTTGAGAAGCAGGCTGCTCATCATCTTTTAAAAATAAATAATATAAATATTATATAAATTAGAGGATAAATACAAATATAAACGAAAAAAAATGAAAAAGCCCGAGGTGAATGGATTCAATTAGAAGTCCTCTATCATTTTCGATTCAGCCAGAGCAGTCTTTGACTTCTACATTTCCTATCTATATGATAGAATTAAAAAGAAATTACTGAAAGGAGAGAGAATTTTTGAGCTGGCAGAGAAAAATATAAAATAGAATGGTGATTCAAGATGAAAACCATAACTTTGATTCCTGGTGATGGAATAGGTCCAGAAGTAACCGAGGCCGCTCTAAAGGTCATCCAAGCCGCAGGAGTTCAAATCAACTGGGAGAGAGTCGAGGCTGGAGCGCAAGCATTAGAAAAATTAGGGGCTGTTCTTCCCCAGACTGTGATCGATTCCATAAAAAGAAACAAGATTGCCCTGAAAGGGCCAGTGGGAACGCCGGTTGGCCATGCTTTCCAGAGTGTCAGTGTTGCTTTGAGGAAGAAACTCAATCTCTATGCCAATTTGAGGCCGATCAAGAGTCTTCCTGGAACTAAATCTAAATACGAGGATATCGATATTATTATCGTTCGAGAAAATACCGAAGGCCTTTACTCGGGTATAGAGCATGAGGTTGTCCCCGGAGTGGTTGAGTCACTCAAAATTATTACAGAGAAAGCATCAACAAAGATCGCTCAATTTGCCTTTCGGTATGCCAAGGAGAAAGGCCGCAAGAAAGTCACCGCCTTCCACAAAGCCAATATCATGAAGCTGAGCGATGGTCTCTTTCTTGAATGCGCCCGAAGAGTAAGTCGTGATTATCCTGAAATTCAGTATGACGAGCTAATAGTCGACAATGCTTGCATGCAACTCATTTTGA
>Ga0315306_10001518_pt1 | contig 11090 bp, 12 predicted proteins | sample TDP1_MG_FD_203803 | JGI IMG/M metagenome (GOLD analysis project Ga0315306, IMG submission 203803) | Freshwater sediment microbial communities from Lake Towuti, South Sulawesi, Indonesia - TDP1 | ecosystem: Environmental > Aquatic > Freshwater > Lake > Sediment | place: Indonesia: South Sulawesi... | reverse complement strand
GTATCCATCTGATCCGTAAAGTATTTTGTTAGTTGGACACATTTCTAGGAGTCTTAGTAATTTATCTTTTATCCCATAGCTTATAAATGGAGTCATTTCTGATAGGTCTAAGTAAACATTTGGGTACTGGTTTGCTAAATAGCCTGCCTCCTCTACGTAGGGATAGCCAGTGTGAACGAATATTATTTTAGTTTTTTTAGCGTCTTCATCATTTATGAGATCGTATAGGAGTATTGGATTGGCTTTTCTCAGGTCAAGTACTGGCGAATCACCGATACCTACATGGATTTGGATGGGTACATCTAACTCCCCACAAATAGTAGCTGTTTTAAATATTAGGTAATCCATTAATGTTTTTGCCTCCTTTACGGATGCCAGAAATTGATCGGTTAATTTTTCTCCCAGGGATATTCTAGACCTTATGGACTCGAATGCTTTTTCAGCGTCATCATCTGGAACCTTTGAAAATTCAAGTCCGGTAGTGTATGCAGCTACGGATTTAGCGGCTATTGCCCCCTCCTCCTTCACTGCATGTTTGACTGCCTTAATGTATTTATCCAAGAAATGCTGGAAGGAGATGTCATGGTACAGGAAGCGCGTTATTGCATTGTCAATTCTATAAATTGGTTTCAGTTGGCATGGGACAAGTTCCTTGAATGTTTCTAGACTAACTGAATAGCCTGAATATTCTTCACAAGGATATCCGGTGTCTACTAGAAGAACCGTTATATTTGCGTCTTGAAAGATTGTTTCAATGTATTTTCTAGGGTTTTCTTTGTAAAGTTCTCGCCGTTTTTTAATGGCTTCCGAAGGTTTGCATTTAAGTACTCTTGCTAACTCATTAACAATACGTCTATAAAGAAACAAATTTCTAACGTCATTTATTGGAAGATCCAACAACGATAATGATAAATATTGTTCGAATTCCTTTGTTTCTTTTTCAGGCAGAAACGCATGGCAATGATCGTCAATTATTGGGACTTTTAATATCTCGGAGGGATCCATAACGGTTCCCCTAACTCAAGGTTTGTGCGGATCTAGCTTCTCTCTAGCTACTTCTAATGGAGGTTTGATATCTTTAGGTATTGGTGATGTATAGACTTTTCCTTTTATTCTCTCTACGAACTCATCACGCACCTTCTTCAGCACTTCAGGCTTTGTGAGAAGATCAAGGGCAGAGCCTGCAATCGTCTTGGCGGCAAAGATCAAGGACTTGTGACCGATGCCCATCCCGCACTGCGCCACAGCCTGCCAAGAGTGGGGCGTGGTTCCAAGCACCCATGTCCCTGTCATGAACTCCATCGTAGGCGTAATCCAACTGACATCCGAAACATCCGTTGATCCTGGCATGACCTCCCCCTCGTCCCAAGCGTCAGGGATGGTCCGGTCGAGGACCACATCCATCAGATCCTCCCAGCCGGGGCGCTTCGACATCCGCAGCGCGCCCAGCTTCTCCTCCCTTGAGATCGTCTTTGCGATCTCCTCGGCGAACTTCAGCTCCTCCTCTGTGTACTCGGGCGCGCCGATCTCCCTCATGTTAGCGGTGACCAGCTCGCTTAGGCCTCTGTTTGGAAGCTTGTTGTAAACGCCTGTGAGGAACTCCACCTTGTGGGTGGTACGGGCTATCAGATCCGCACCGTCTGCTATTCTCAGCATCCAGTTATAGATATGCTCTACTTGGTCCCGCTCGGGTGCACGAACATAGTACCAGCTTCGGGCATAGGACGGGACAACATTAGGTTGCAAGCCCCCCTCCTCAACGATATAATGGATCCGAGCTTCTTGGACGACGTGCTCCCGCATGTAATTAACGCCGATATTCATGATTTCGACGGCGTCTAGGGCGCTCCGCCCTCGGTGTGGGGCATAACCGGCATGTGAGGCGACACCGTAGAAGTGAAACTTTACCGAGTTCATGGCGATGCTACTGGCGAGATCCGCCACGTTCGCCCACCATGGGTGGTGGCTGAGCACCGCGTCTAAGCCGTCGAAGAATCCATCCCGGACCATGAACACTTTCCCATCGTATGCCTCCTCTGCGGGACAACCGAAGAACTTTATCGTCCCTCCAATCCCGTTCTTCTCCATTGCCACCTTGACCGCTATCGCACCCGCAATACCCGAGGCTCCGTGGATATTATGTCCGCAGCCGTGCCCAGGCGCGCCCTCCACCAGCGGCTCCTTGTAAGGAACGGGTTTCTGCGACAATCCGGGAAGGGCGTCGTATTCTCCCATTATGCCAATGACGGGGCGGCCGCTTCCGTAGGTGGCGACGAAGGCCGTCGGCATCCCTACGATCCCTCGTTGAACCACAAACCCATACTCTTCCAACGTATCGGAGAGCAACGCCGAAGACTTGAACTCTTGGAGCCCGAGTTCGGCGAACTCCCAAATCTTATCGCTTACTTCCATGATTTGGGATTCGTTCCTTAAGATCCAAGTCCAAGCGTCTTCTTTAAACAAAATACTTTCCCCCCATGCGCGCATGCTCATATAATAAACTATTGCTTTAAAAGTCTTAATAACCTCATGCGCGCGCGCTTAGGCGCCGACGCCTGAGGCTAGGCTGGAAAGAAAACACTCTTGAACCCCTCCCTCTACAAAAAAGTTAAAAGTTCTTGGTTGCAAACTGAGAAACGCAAATATTACTGTAAATTGGAGGTAGAAATATGGAAGTTGTTGGCATGAAAGAGTTGCTAGCAAAAATAAAGCGACCTTTTCCGAAGTTCAGCGTAGTGCCAGGTAAGACCGCTTTATTGCTTATCGACATGCAAAAACTTGCAGGGGTTGACTGGATAGTAGAGGAGGCCGTAGAGAAGGGAATTCCGGAGGAGGTTGCGAGAGAAGCCGTTGTAGAGATGGATAAGAGAATTAGAAAAGTTCTTGGGAATGCACGAAGGATACTTGAAGCATGTAGGAAAGAGGGTATTGATAGAATACATGTCAAAATAGAGGCAAAGACAAAGGATGGTCGAGATGTAGGAAAACTTCATAGATTGCACAACTTCATAATTCCTCCCGGCTCGGAATGGGCAGAATTCTTTGAGGAGGTCAAGCCAGAGAATGGAGAAATAGTGCTTACGAAGACTTGTTCTGGAGCATTTGCCGGGACGGATTTGGACAGAATACTTAGAAATCTGGGCATAGAGACTCTGATCATAGTCGGGTTCTATACGGAGCAGTGCGTAGAGACGGCTGCTCGTGACGCGGCGGATATTGGATACAACACAATCTTAGTAGAGGACGCTTGCGCCACTCTCACAGAGGAACTTCATGTTAACTCTATAGAAGCGTTGAGAGATACGTATGTAAAAGTCGAAACGACAGAGAGTATTGTGAGAGAAATCGAGAAGTTGTAAGAGGAATTTAAGATGATAGATTTATCCCAATATTCTGTCGTGGACAGCCACTGCCATCCCTTTCTTCCAGAGAAGGAAAAGGAGGAATTTTACCAGCTATTTAACCTATCCACCCTTCCCATACCTAAGCTCCACAGCGAAAACGTAATCTTGTACAGGAAAGTGATGAAGGAACTAGCAAGAACGCTGGGTTGCTCATTTAAGTTCGACGAGATCCTTAGGAGGAGGAGGGAGGAGTATGCCAAACCTAGAGAGTACATAACAAAGCTGTTTGAGGAGGCAAAAATTGATACCCTTCTCCTCGACATGGGGTATCCCTCTGAAGAGTACACCGGGTACTCCGTCCCCCTAGAAGAGTTCCAGAAACTGGTAAAATGCAAGCTGAGACACATCTACCGCCTTGAACCGCTGTTGTTCAGACTCTTTCAAACCTCACCGCCCTTCGACGAAATGCTGGAGAAATACACCGAATCCCTCAAATCTGCGGTGAAGGTTGATGGATATGTGGGGTTCAAGTCCGTCATAACCTATGTCTTCGGCTTGAAGATTCACAAAGAGGATGAACGCTCCGCTCGAGACGCGTACGAGCGGTTAAAAGAGAAGAAACTTCTAACCGTCCCCTTGATGGAGAAGGATCCCAAAGCTATCAGCGATGAAAAGATCTTGCGTGACTATTTAGTCTGTCTCGGCATCGAGAAAAGCATAAACCTTGGGGTGCCCTTTCAGATACACACGGGTATAGGGGACTCACCATACATAGATGTCAGAGATGCCAATCCCCTTCATCTATTCGAGGTGATAACCGATGAGGAGTTGGGAAAAGCGGAGATCGTCCTCGTCCACGCAGGGTACCCCTACGTTGAGGAGGCAGGGTTCTTAGCAAATAACTACCCCAACGTGTATATCGATCTCTCTGAGATGATCCCTTTCGTCGGCACTGGAATGAAGGACAAGATGCTCCAACTACTCTACATGTCCCCTGTAACCAAAATCATGTACGGATCAGATGGATATAACATCCCAGAGATTTTCTGGATCGCAGCTATCTGGGGCAAGAGAGCTATATCAGAGGCGCTTCAAGAACTTGTAAGATCAGAAGTTATCGATGAGGACTACGCCTATAAAGCAGGAAGTTTAATCCTATCCAAGAATACGATCAAGCTTTATAAGTTCTAGCTTGACATGAGAGGGAAAGACGATGGCGGTGATCTGCATGCATGCGTGCGACAAGGACTTCTGGAATCTCAAGCTTTGTTCCCTTGAACTTTATTTCTTCATAGACAGTGATAACAAGGTCATTTGCTGTTCTACTCTTTTCACTTTCGCACAAGGCTAGTATTGCATGAGCTAGGAAAAGTCTAGGAAACTTGTCTCCTCTTTTCTTCTTGAACTCATAATACTGTTTCTCAAGGCTGTCTCCTCAAGGCTGGTTAAGGTAACGAAGAAAATCAGCGACAGGGACCACGTTAACATCGAGCTGATAGGCATCCACGAAGGCATCCCTTGTTGTTATTCATTCGAACTCACGCTACGCTCGTGATATCTTTCGAGGAGGCCCCTATCGATAGTGTGACTTTCCCTGGTAAGTAGGGCGTTAAAGGATTCTTTATAAAGGCATACAGATTTGCGCGAGCCAGATATTCCATTTTTCGCGCATGGCGGAACGAAGTTTTTATATGGAGAAAGTGTGTGAGTTCATAACATGTCTGGTGATAATTGTCCTAGATTGGATACGTCGTGTGTTTGGGGTGGCGAAGCCAAGAATGGCTGGCAGGGCGCGACCCAAGTACCCGTGGTTCATAGTGTCTCGTTTGGCTATCCAGATATTGATCAATGGCTGGCGGTCTCCAAGGGATTACGGCCGGGTCACATCTACAGTCGGAACACGAACCCTACGGTGAGCGTATTCGAAGAGAAAATCCGGGGGCTGGAGGGGGCCGAGGCAGCTACTAGTTTCTCCACGGGCATGGCGGCAATCAGCAACACGTTCTTCGCGTTACTGTCGCCCGGTGACCGCGTGGTCTCTATTAAGGACACCTATGGCGGCGTCAGTAAAATCTTTTTAGAGTTTTTCCCACGGTTCCAGATCGCGGTGGCCATGTGCGACACCACCGACTATGAGTCCATAGAGGCCGAGGTCGCGAACGGCTGTACAATGCTTTACTTGGAGACCCCCACGAATCCCACGCTCAAAGTCGTAGATATCGCGCGACTGGCGAAGGCCGCCCACGACCAGAGCGCATTAGTGGTTGTAGATAATACCTTTGCGACCCCGATCAATCAGCGGCCCTTGGAGTTAGGCGCTGACCTTGTGATCCACAGTGCAACCAAGTTTTTGGGCGGGCACGCCGATGCCATGGGCGGGGCGGTCTGTGGCCCCAAGGAGATCGTTGGCAAGATCTATCATTTCCGTGAAATTAACGGGGCCACGCTGGATCCCATGTCTGCCTATCTGTTGCTACGGGGCATGAAAACTCTGCACCTTCGCGTCCGCCGGCAAAACGAGAGCGCCATACAAATTGCCCGTTTCCTCGAAGCGCATCCCCTGGTCGAAAAAGTCTTCTATCCTGGGCTAGCGTCACACGAACACCACACCATCGCCCGACGGCAGATGCGCGGGTTTGGCGGCGTCCTCAGCTTCCAGTTGAAGGGTGGCTTCGACGCTGTCCAGGCATTCCTGCCCCACCTTAACTATGCCCATCTGGCGGCGAACCTTGGGTCGGTTGAGACCATCGCAGGCCCGCCGGCAACAACCAGTCATGTAGAGTGCACCCCGGAGGAGCGGGAGGCTATGGGCATCCCGGAAAGCCTGATCAGGTACTCTGTAGGGATCGAAAACCTGGAGGATCTCATCGCCGACCTCGAACAGGCGTTCACGCATCTCCCCCGATAGCGTGACCCTACAATGCCAAACCAATTAGTCAACCTCAACTAGCCCCCCCAAACCGTGGAGATATCTTCCGAAGTAGCCCTATCTAGGGTGTGACTTCTCTATTGACTATATGACCTTATACTTATAACTAGATAAAGAGCTGTTTCTAGAAGTTTCTTCTCGATAGATCGGTTGCTTCGTAAACTAGCATTTCCTTTATGCGAGCACTGTATGGCTACTTTAACGGCTTCACGACGTACTCTTCGACGAACTCCCAGGGACCGTTATTGACCGCGCGCTATATTAGGCTGCTACAAGTTGTTGACATCCTACTCTTATGACATGACTGTCGTTAGTTTGAGTTGATTTATCCCTCTTTACTCGGCACCGCCTCTTAAATTCAACATGACCGTCAGCGCATGCTGGGATTAAAGCTTTCCATTAACCTCGTTTAATGGTAATGTACTCCGTAAGCATGCATGCAAGTCTTTTATGACTAAACTCGACGAGGAGGAACGAAAACGATCCATAACTCTCCTAACCTTCGTCCTTTCAAATTAGGTTTGCTGAGATTAGAACCTTCCGTTAAGCGAAGTTAATGGCAAGAGTTATACTCGGGACGCACCATCATTTCGTACGCTTCATTATCTCCTCCAAAAAGGGGGATTGTATGCATGCCAAGCGCTGGCCTTCATGAGGAGGGCCTTCATCGGATCTCCCCCAGTTTTTCGGCGTCAGCGCCCACTCGTACTCACTTCTAAGATCTTAACAATTTTCTCCAAGGTAGAGCTAACGGTCTCTATCCATTTGTTCACCCTTATCGTCCAGTACTCCATGGCGTTTATCCGCTCGTTTAGGTTTCTCCACAGCTCCGATTGAGCGGTAGGTCGGGTGCCAAGATCTCGCTCTCCAAAAGCTTCCGTATAAGGTAGGAGACGGTGTAGCCGTTCTGCTTGGCATAATCCTCGACCCTTTTCTTCACACTTACGGGCACCCTGAAATTTGTAATAGGTGAAGCTATGGCAAATCAGTACACCAATCCTTGGACAAAAGAAGAACTCGCATTTCTTGAAACCAATTACTCCAAGTTAGAAAAACAACAAATCTTGAGAGCCCTTCCTAACCGGTCTTGGGGTTCAATTGTGATGAAAGCACATAGAATGAACCTGAGGAGGAATTCTGGACGTAAAATAAATCTTCTTTCTGAACCTGAGAAAGCGTATCTTGCTTGTGCGGTCGATGGCGAAGGAACAATACAGATTTGCAAAGGGAAGAATCCACGGACAAGCAAGGGATGGCAATTGAACACCGTTGTTAATATTTCAAATACCAAACTAGAGTTCATAGAATATATTAAAACTGTAACAGGCTTAGGGAGAGTACGTAGCTATAAACCCCGAAGCAAGAAACATAAGAAGTGCTACACCTTTTCCATAAACATAGGCAAGAAATATTTCAATTTCTAAGTGAGATACAGCCTTACTTAAGAACAAAAAAGGAACAAGCTAAGTTAATGCTTGAGTTTCTGTTATTAAAGAAAAGTGACTCTCGTCACTACCGCACAGAAAAGGAGTTAGAAATCTACGCAAAAACGAGGAAGCTAAACGCCAGGGGGAACTAAAAGATTAAATTTCCCTCCAATTTTTGGGGGTGAGGGCGTACTCATAGGACTGATAGATCTTTCTCCAACCGTCTCGGCTTCGGCTGTGGTACACTCTGTCTTGCTCCGGAAGCCTTTGACCCATGAAGAACTTGACGATGTCCCGGTCCATTTTGGCGTCGCCTAGTAGGGTGCGGAAGGCTGCTCGTAGGCTGTGGGGCCTGCACGGGTTTTGACCCTTATGGGTTCCCATCCAGCGTTTGCCAAGCCTCTCAAAGCGCAGGTCTATGGTTCTGTGGCTCACGGCGTACAAGGGATCCTCTAGCCTCAGCCTTCTCCCTTTCAGTTGTTCGCTGAGCAGCGACACGCCCCAGTCCCCTATGAAGGTCATGAACGGCACGTCGGTTTTTATTCTGGCGAGGTCAAAGCATAAGGGAACGACCCCACGTTCATACTCGTATTTGATGTCCCCGTAGGTGAGGGCTAGGGCGTCGGAGACGGAGAGTCCGGATTGAAACATGGTCACGGCCACGGATCGCACCTCTGGCTTCCTGATCAGGCTGATGAACTCCGCCACCTTCTCGAGGGTCCAGGGGAACTTCTGGCTGACCGGGTGGCTGGCGGGCAGGTTCACGTATCTGGTGGAGACGGGGATCTCGTAGTATTTGCCATAAGATTGGACGGCGGCAACATAGGTCCTTACGGTCTTGGGTGCGTAGTCCCTCTCCTGGAGCCACTCCACGAATCCCTTGAGGGCGTTCCTAGCTACCCTCGCACTCTGGCGCCTGGGCTTGCGCAGGTCCTCCTCCACAGCGTCCAGAAAATCCTTTAAGGCCCCGTAGAAGGACTGGAGGGACCCTAGGCCCACCCTATAAACCCTCATGGTCGACGGATCTAAGGCCTCGAGAAACTCCTTGGCATCCTCATCGAGATCGCTCATCTCGTTTAACCTCCGTGATCATGGAGAATCCGGATTGAACGGGCTCCAGGATGCCCTTGTCGGCTCGCGCGCGATTTTTCCAAAATAGGTAAACTTTTGTTTGTGTTAGGAAGCCGAGTATGCGAAGCATTTTCCCCAATTTCTTAACGTCAGCTTCCTCCACGTGTTTGCAAAACTCTTTGTGGGTGTAGTAGGCTTTGTGGCCCGATAATAAGCGCTTGCGGTAGATTCCCACAGATTTTGAAAGCTCCTTAAGAATGGCTTTGACTTGACTAACCGCTTGAAGAGCCCGCAGCTGACGCGTGTTGTATTTTTCCGAGGAAAGGAAAACCGGGTTGAAGCCTAACCTTCTCAGCTTTTCTACGGCGTCAAGTACTGCTGGGTTGGGCTTGCTTTCCAGAATCTTTCGCATTCCCGCTTTCTCTGCGAAGGGGTTGTACTTGGCCATGACAGCGATCATTTCCACGTACGGCTTGTCAACCAGGGGCAGGGTGTCTTTGACAAGTTTGGTGCCGAGGCCAATGGTGCGGTATTTCGGGTGGACCACAACGCGGGCGATGGTGGTTGGGTCTCGATTCAGCTCTTGGATGATTAATACCCGGCCGAAGACTTCCCTTCTCCCCTGACACGCTAAGCCCGGATACTTGTATAGAATTACGCCGCAGACCTCATCCCTAAAACGAGGGCTCAAATATTTTAGGTTCTCTCATAGAGTCCTCCCAAAAACCACTGGACAAGCATCTTATCATTTCCCACTTGTCAAATCCGTAACACTAGGTATCAAGACAGTTGGATAAACTTGCAGATGACTTGAAATCAACGGTAACTGTGCAACCTCTCCCAAAAAAGAAAGCTTCCTAATTTCCCAACCAGTAGTTTGGATGCCTGAGCCTATTTTACGGCTGAGAGTCTTCAAGTTGTTTCGTGAATTTTGGCAGTTTAAATCAAAAGTTTTTCTACGACAATCGTAATCGCTGAATGGGGAATTTTAATGTCTGATGTCATTGTGGTTAATTTGAATGGTGAATTCGCAAAGTTTTTGCGTGCCTTCTGCCAGAAATGGAAGAGCTAAGGGAAGGCGGATACTTATACCGTGCCAAAGTGCTGGTTTTAAGGGAGATTTCCCAAGGTGGAACTTAAACCAGCTGGGTCTCCCTCTTTTATGGATACAGGCGTAAAAGAGACATCTTCTCATTATAAATTATGTCCTTAACCTTACATAAAATCTTAAATATTGAATACTGGGGGTATTGTGGACTAAGAGGGGACTATATATGCTGTTCCATGTCAAGCATGTCCACACTCATGAAACGTGTCCAGCGGTGCTTGGTGACCCTGAATTGGTTCGGAAGACCTTTGGTACAGTTGTCTCTGATGAGCATGCAAAAAAGGTTGGGGTGAAATTACTCAGCAGCTACGCTGATGCACCCGCTCACGCAACTTTCTTCATAGTTGAAGCAGACAGTGCTGAGAAAGTTGGAGCCTTCTTACTCCCCCTACTAAAGCTTGGGTCCGCTGAGATAAGGCCTGTCACAGACCTTATTGAGGAAGTCAAGAGGAAATTGGAAGAAGCTAAGAAAATGTAAGTTAACCTCAGGGAAAATAACCCCTTCATTTTTTATAAAACCTTCAGATATTTTTATATCAAAAAGATTATAGGAGACGTGTTCACTTCGAAATCCTTGTATCCAGAATATGCTCTCATTGAGTGTTTACATTTGATACATTGACGACCGCTGATATATTATAGAAGAATTTTCCATAAATTTTAACTGTTTATCCGTAAACATGATCTCAAGGAATTGTAGAAACTGGTCATAAAAATGTAAATCCTGCGAGGTGTATGAGATAACTAGATTGCTTTTTTGGATCGATTTTTAAAACGGCGGCGAGCGTGATTTGAATGGAGTTTTGTCCAAGTTGTGAAACACGTTTGGTTTTGACCAAGAGAATTCAGGCTGCGATGACCCTCCTATGCCCTAAATGCGGATATGCGAATTCTTCGTGGGTAAAGCAGTATAAATTGTACACACCCATAGTTCGTCCCTCAGAAATTGTGGTCTTGGACAGGAAGTTGAGGTTGAAAACCCTTCCAACGGTGAAGGCCGCTTGCCCGAGGTGCATGAACGGGGAAGCTGAGTGTTGGACGGTCACCTTTGGATCCGAGGGAACGGAACATGTTTCTTTCTTCAGATGCACCTCTTGCGGCCACACATGGCGAGAGAGGGATTAAACCTTTAGTAGTGTCTCGCCTATTTGCTGGCACCGTTTTTCACGCGCTATGAGTCTTGCAACTCCCAAAAAATAGTTGGCACCGGT
>Ga0315306_10001516_pt1 | contig 11097 bp, 15 predicted proteins | sample TDP1_MG_FD_203803 | JGI IMG/M metagenome (GOLD analysis project Ga0315306, IMG submission 203803) | Freshwater sediment microbial communities from Lake Towuti, South Sulawesi, Indonesia - TDP1 | ecosystem: Environmental > Aquatic > Freshwater > Lake > Sediment | place: Indonesia: South Sulawesi... | reverse complement strand
AGCCAATAACGCCTATCCCCCTGAGAGAAAACCTTTCTGTGACGATCGAGAACGGGAGATCACTCATCCCAAAATTCTTAATCTATGTTCCAACTGAAGTGACATAAAAAAGATGAGTTGCAAATTAACTAAACATCCCTTTGAAAAATGAAAGATTGAAGAAGAAGCGTAACAGCGCTTGGGGTCAGCTAATAAAACTGCATGTTAAGGAATCAGCTAATAAATGGGCTCTCTGCCTTATGTAGGGAATACAGAATGGAGGTAGGCGACTGCGGCGACAATTCGGACAGTAATAAGTGGACTAATGACAAGTCTGGGTCAATCATTACTTCCGCTGTCTTTCGATTTAGCGGGGATCCTAGCCGGAACATTGCTCGCCTTATACTTGGGTGTGTTCTCCCTTGCCCCGTGGACGTTCGCCCTACTTCCCGGCGTTCTAAGCATTAGGGGAGCCATAGGAGGACTTTTTAGCGGTCGCCTAAGCACGGCTCTCCATGTGGGAACAATTAGGGCCAGCTACACTAAAAACACAAAGAATTTTTACCTGCTTCTACACGCAGTTATCACGTTGACCCTTATAAGCAGCATCGTGTTGGGACTAGCCGCGTCACTGTTCAGCGTGGTCCTCTGGAGGGCTACAATCACGGATTCCGTTGATATGTTAATGGTGATGGTTACAACCATGGGCCTTTCGCTTATCTTTATACCTCCTATAACCATAGGAGTTTCGATTTTGTCTTTTAAGCACGGCTTAGATCCCGATGTGATAATATACCCCATAATGTCCACAACGGACGACATTGTTATAACAGCATGTTAAGTAAAATGTAACAGTCTAAAACTGAAATATGGTAAAGCGATATCTAAAAGATGGAACTTCTCCTGAAAGACTAACTTGGCATAATTGATAGTTTGAATAGTTTAGGGAATCCTCAAGATTAAGATTCCAAGGATGCTTAATAGGTTGACTATGTAGAGCGTGAGGAGAATGAAACCCTCTCGTCTTCCCATCTTTCTACTCTCTAAGAAGTGCCATAGCAGAAGGTTTGAGATCACACTAAATAGTATGAGATCAGAGAGGACAAGTATGTTCACCTTGAAGGATGTGAAAGTCAACAATAGACCTAAGATAAGCGTTGAATTTAAGAAGCAACTTCCAACAATATCACCTATTGCGATTTCAAAGTACCCTCTGACAGATGCTCTGACATCAACCACAAACTCAGGGAGACTGGTTCCAAGAGCAACTAGAGTTGCGCCTATAATCGAAGCTGGGATTCCGAAGAAGGTTGCGATGTCTATTGCGGATTCAACAGTAAGCCTAGCACCTAGGATGACGCCAACTATCCCAGCGATGATAAACACCAGTTCTTTTCTGATTCTTCCATCTACCTTCCCGTTGGAGATGCCCTCTCTGTCTTCCTTCCTCTTCCGCATTAGGACATAAGAGTACCCGAAGAACACGCCTAACAATAGAACGCCGATTAATCTACTGATATATTGAAGATAGAGAAGTGTGAGAAGCGTTATCGAGAGAAGCATCAATCCAGTTTTGAACTCTCTCTTATCTTCCTCTCCCAAGGCTATCTTTCTCTTATGAGAATGGTTCAAAGTCGCCACAACAAGGCACACAGCAATTATGAAACAGATATTAGTTATGTTTGAGCCGAGAAGATCACCGAGTGAAACAGACATTTCCCCAATGATTATAGCGTTGGTAGCAACAAATAGCTCAGGGAGTGATGTTGAGAAGGCAACTAAAAGGTAGCTTAGAACGGATTTTTTTAGCCTTCGCTTTTCTGATACGGCGACAACATTGGACACGAATATTCCACTGGCGGCCACAAGCAACGCCATCCCAATCGCTAGCAATAAGAGAGACAACCAAATCATTTGAGTCACCCTCGTTTTAAATCTCCTTCCCGATGAGTATTTTTCCGCTCGGCAGAACGGAGATAAAGTTTCTCTGACACATCCGTATCCAGAGACCCTATTAATTCTAATCCCATGCCAACTCACCGCGAAATCTCTACCAAAAATGTCAATCAGTGAAATAAATCTTTTGCGAGACACGCTATGCGTTTATCAGCAGGATGTTCATTACGTCATGGCACTGATTAACCGTGAGCGAAGGATTGATGGGGAGAAAATATTTATCCCTAGTATGCGGAGTGTATAGTGACGGAATTTGCCCTTCAAAAAGAAAACCAAGAAGAAAAAGCAGAGGGAGCGGGCCCGCGCCAAGAAGAGGAAACAAAGCAGGCCTGAGTTAGGATAACAACATTTAAATTATTCCTACTATATTTAACTTGAGAGTGATGCTGCGGTGAGCAAGGCCAAAAAGAAGGGCAAGGCAAAAGGAAAGAAAAAGAAATAAACTGCCGTCAGTTCTCCAAACGGAGAACACCCCCAAATTTTTTAAGCTTTGTGCCCTGATTCCAAGGTCCCCCGTTTATGCTCAACATAGGTAAAGCGCGCTTTTTAAAGTTCTGTGGAAGGAAAAGTTATTAGTGAATATTTGAAAAACGTAAATCGCTAAAATTAGGTCAACTTATACTGTAAAAGAGAATAATTTAGAGGTTAAGACACAGAGGCATTACCGCTCGGAGTCGGATGAAATCGCCTTGGCTTTTCCATCTGAATACTAGTCCTGTTACGTAGCTATATTTTAGCGTATTGGAAAGGAATAAATACCTATAGAAAACAATAGGAAGCTCGCGCTAGTGAGGAGTTAATGAATATTGAGAACCATGGGTCCTAACGAATTAAAAGGGCTCGCCGCAACATTTCGGGAGCTGAACCTGAGTTATGAAGAATTCGGTAAAGCGTTAAGTGGGGTCGTTGATATAGTGAGACCCCTGAAACGTTTAATTGTAGACCAAGAAGGCAAAGCTAAAGGTTCAAGGCTCATCGCGGCTGGCATAGTATTGATAGCCTTTCCGGACCCCACAATTAGTATTGTAGGTACTGGCTTGGTTGCCGCAGGGTTAATTCAGAATAAAATGAGGCAAACCACTGTGGCGGACGTATATAAAGAGTTCCGAAAAGTGATCGGACGAGTGGATGAAATAACGCAGGAACTAACCTATTGACTATTGCGTTCCTTTCCCTTTCCAATAGGTTGCTTATCAACCTTATAATCCTCTCCTTTTTCTCCTTCTTCATTATCAAAGGTTCCAAAGCTAGGAAAGGTTCTAAATGCAGTGTTGGATGTCTTGGGTTACGAATGGTCACGGAGAAGTAATGATAGTCGTATTGCAAGTCGTAACAATCGTAATCATATACCTGCTCTACTCACCGTTACTCGTAACAATGCATCCATCAATAAATGGCATTGGCATTTTCCATAAATTGTAGGGAACAACTATTTTTCTTTTGCAACTATGCCTTGTACCGCCCCGCATTTTCCACAGAAAATGATTATCAGCAGTTTGTCGCTTAATGGGTAATCAATGAAAGTAAAGGAAGTGACACCGGCACCACACTTAAAACAAATGGGTTTATTCAGAACTTTTTCATCTCCCAATATCTCTCACCTTCCAAAACATTTAATTACCTTCTTATTTTATTTCCACAACAGACTGCTTACTTTTCGATGACTGATAATCGTCATTGCCTTCGAAATTTGCATATATCTCGGCGGTGTTATCCCGTAGATCCGTTTTCTTGACTATCCATTTAACGCTGAATCTTCCATCGCTTTCAGTGGTCCCCGAAGCCAACAAGTCGTCCCGACCAAAATCACTATCAACGATTTTAATAGTGGCGCCCGTAACTGGCTTTCCAGTATCAACCTCTACTAGTTTTCCAGTAAATATGACGGGTGAACCCGCTGAGACACTGCTGGGAGGAAAATCTAAGGTTAAAGATGTTTTGATCGGTTTGAGTTGTGCGGGGGGTTTCATTTTCTGGATTATTTGAGTGACGACGGTTCCGCTTGGAATGAGTATCTCTCTTGTACCGTCTGTGGCTTCTATGACGAGGTGCATCAACTTAATCTCCTTAACCACACCTGTCTGCCCTGCAACGGTGATGGTGTCGCCAAAAGTGTAGGGGCGTGAAATTAATAGGAAGACTCCGGCGACAACGTGGGAGAGAATTGTTTGAGTGGCGAAGCCGACAACTAAACCTCCGAAGGAACCTATAGTTAAAGCGGCTGCTGGATTAACATTGAACACTGAGGTCAACATGGAGAGGAGAACAGCAAAACCCGATATTCTTGTTACGGTCCGAATGGTGGCGGCTGTAGGGTGATCAGCTATTCTTCTCATGTAGGTATAGACCATTCCGCTGATGGCGTTGACGATCAAATAACCCAACCCGAAGACCAGAGTAGCTTGAATATAGGCTAGGTAAGGGTTGACAAGCAATATTATGCCACTGAAAGGTTGTAGGACTGGAGGGATTTCCTCATATGATGTCCATCCGAAGACAAAGTTAAGAATAAATAACGAAACCGCAAGAACTACTATATAGAAAAAGGTTTTAAGACTCCCACGGCGAAGACTCTGTATCGTCTCCCCGACTCCACCGATGCGTAATGTCATGGCATCCAACACCTCCATTACCAGCTTTTAATTTATCTACCTCAATGAATCTTGGCGTGCGTACATTGCTTTATTCTTGTTTTCTATATTTGTTCAAGAGTTCTAGGATTCCCTCAAGCTTAGTGGTTTCGATTATTCGGCGTCCACCGGCTAGGAAGGTTCGTATTTCCTCTATGCTTTCTGGCATGCAGTTAACTATTTGAACGGCTTCCTCCTCTTCTAACCCGAATTCTTCGGTGAGTTTTTTCAAAATTTCTTCTATCGCACCGGCGTCTATCTTGGAGAACTTTGCTGCGTAGTCTAGGGATCTTCGCTGAAACTGGTCAAGGTTTTCCTCGCCGATGGATTTCAGCATCTCACTTACCTGGGGTAAAGTTATGATCTGTTCCTTTAACACTTTTTTAGGCATCTTATACCTCCGCGTAGGGTTCCAAGTGTTCAGGTCTTACAATTATTTCTTTTATAGCATCTCCTTGGGTGACCTGCACCACGTAGGATCGCCCTCGTCTGTTAACAATTACCCCAATTTTGCCTTGATACCTTCGATGGGGCATACCTTTATGGACGCTGGAATCAATCTTAACTACCGCCTTTTCTCCCGGCTTATACTCGTGAAGGATTTTGCTGAGCCCAGTTTTGCCCCTTTCTTTAGGTTTCCTTTTCAATAGGGAGCGGGTTCCTGAACGATAGCCCTTTGATTTTGGCATTTAAAGATCCTCCATGACTACGCCTAAAACATCCAATTCCAAAGGTTTAACCTTAGCGCTAATCACACTAGCGACGCTGGGTTCGGTTCGACCTTCGTCACCCGTTACTAATTCTTTGATGTAAAGTCCCCCTTGGCATCTGATCCTCATTTCTATACGGTTCGATGCCAACCTTTTTGTTTTCGTCTCATATATGTGCTTCTCTCGAATACGGTCTGATCTTCGGTGTAAAACCCGCAAGGGCGTCTGTTGACGAATTACCGCACCTGAAAAAGTTTTTTCTAAAAGCGCCGCCTCCTCGTCAGAAACGTTCCGGTCAAATTCGACCACAACCCTATAGGTCTTCTCAGCCGCTTCCTGCTTCTTCAGTTTTCTAACCGTCTCCTTATCGGTGAATCGGAGATTCATAACGCGAACTTTTCCCTGGGCTTCGTTGTTAACGGCTTTTTTGAGAGCCTTTAAATCTATAAACCGTTTTTTAGGTTTCTTTACCTCCATGACGAAGGGCCTTCCGTGGCCGAGCATACGGGCGTCAATGTCCTCCCTCCCAGCGGCGTGAAAAGAGGCGTCTTCTCCCCCAGTTTCCTTCAATACAGATGCAGCGATAATTTCCTCAACGGATTCAGGATACATCTTTCCCGTCCAATTACATCTAGGACATCCCTTCCCGTTACACTCCTTGCAGAGCCACTTGGATTGGGGAATGCCGCGAGCCAACTTTCTGTATCTTCCTGCAATGTAAAGGGGGTTTGCCTGAGGCGTAACCTGCCCCGCAAAGGGGTTAACGAGAACCGCCATGTCCGGCGCTTTATAGTTCACCTCCCTTCCAACGATGGCAGAAACCTTCTTTCCAATTTCACGACTAAACTCGTTCCGTATGCTTTCTCCATATTTAACCTCAAACTCGGCCTTGAACTCGTCCTCCCGCTCCTCCACCTCGATGGGGAGCTTTATGCCGATGAGAAAGGTGGTGTACTCATAACCCTCAAGGCCTTCAGTAACCTTATCTACCAATTCGGGTAAGGCCTTAAACCGTCCACCGCAGAGGTAACATTCCCGTTTTTCTCCTATCCGTTTCCCCATTTTCCTTATGAGTTCCGCAGCTATTTCAAAGGTCCCATTCATAGCCACGGTTTTGAGAAGGGTGAGACCCCTCTTTTTCTCCAGAAAAGTTAACTCATGGCCCATCATGGTTAATAGAGTCTTAAGGGCTTCGCCGCGCCTTTGATTGTCCAGTTCATAGCCCAGGAGGGCGAACTGCCTCCCTAAACAATGATCGCATAGGGGATACTTCTCAAGCATTTTTTGGGCCTTTTCGAGGATTTCCATAAGGGATTTTCCACCCCTCAACTGAGAAGGACCTTCGCCGACAGCCTATGGGAACAGGTCCCAAGGCCCTTCTAAGCGCTCGGGTAAAGAATGGTATTGCAGACTTGCTTTTATTCTTTCTTTTCTGTTTTCTTTGCTGAACTCTTGACTAACCTGAACTCTTTAAGGATTTTCATTCCCTCATCAGTTATGCGATATTTCGTGGACTCTTTGCTTCTTCTTTCATATTCACTTTCAATTAATCCAACACCTTTTAAAACCCCCACATGATAAGCAAGTAGCCCCCTCTCAATCCCCACTTTCTTTGCAAGGTTGTTGAACGCAATATCTGGCTCATCGTGTAGTATGGTTAAAATATTTAGTCTATAGTCACTATCTATTGCACGGTAGACTTTTAGCCTTCTGCTCACCCTTGCGTCCATATGGCTCACCCGGAACAAATATAAATTTTACCAGATATATAAATGTTTACCTAATAAATTATATTTTACCTAACGCTACTAACATTTTGTGTCGCAAAGTAAGCTTAATAATTATTTTTTCAGAACAAGGGAAGATGGTTCTTTCGCTGTCGTCATGAGCGTAAACATGCCCATATTTCACCACATGTGTCAGATACAGGTCTGTCAAGTAACCTATGGAAGTTCCATATAGTGGATGATATTCATGAGGGACAAACACTCTAAGCTTTGGGGCAATTCTTTCCTCATCATGAAATTGCCCAAACTCAGTAACCGACCCCCAGGACTCTACATTAATAAATATTACATCCACATCGGACTTTTCTAGAACTGCCTCTTCAGTTATACTAGGCGCAACATCAGGAGCGAAGTCGTCTTCAGGTATTAAGGCGAGGACCCCTTCTTTCTCCAGTTTCTCTTTGATTTTTCTCCTATTATCAAGCCCTTTGCCCTCGGCTCCTAAAAGCACTGCTATTATGCATGTTTCTCTCACTCGTTGCTGTAATTCTTGTCTTTTTTGGCGGACCGTCTCCCTTGCTTCTTCCAAACTTCTAATCATAGTATTCACACTCAGACTTATTGGTTAACATGTATTTAGTTTTTTCAAATACATCACATTGATAGGGCTAAAAGTATCCAATCTTAGAAAAGGGAATCCCTCCATTCCCTTCTAAATTATCAAGAAATAAGGAGAATAGAGAAGGGGGTTTGCGGGGGGATATCTCCTGCGGGATTATTTCATCTGGAGCTTCCTTCCTAGGAAGGGGAGGCCCTTCCTCCTGAAGGTTTTCATCATTTTTCTCATCATGGAGTACGTATTAAGGAGCTCCTTCACCTCCTTCTCGTTGGTGCCTGACCCTCGGGCCACCCGCTTTATCCTAGACGCGCTGAATATCTTCGGGTCCTCCCTCTCTTCAGGCGTCATGGACTGGATAATTACTCGCCAACTTTTTAGGCGGTTCTCGGCCATGTCCATCATATCGTCTGGTATGTTGTAACCGACGCCTGGAAGCATGGTTAAAACGCGCTTCAAGGGCCCTAAACTTTTCATGGCTTCAAACTGCTCATACATATCTGATAAAGTAAACTTCCCGCTCAGGATTTCCCGCGCCTTCCTTTCGGGAACCTTCACCTCTGCCTCCCGCACCTTTTCGATGAGGCTCTCGAGGTCCCCCATGCCCAAAAGTCTGCCAACGAAACGGGAGGGATTGAAGGGTTCTACGTCATCAATTTTCTCCCCAGTGCCGATGAAGTTTATGGGCGCCCCAATGGCTGCCACGGCTGACAGGGCGCCTCCTCCCCGCGCGGAACCGTCAAGCTTTGCGACAAAGACGGAGCCTATGGGCGTAGCCTCATGAAAGGCTTTGGCCTGGGTTGCTGCCTGTTGGCCGATGGTTCCGTCAATGACTAGAATTACCTTGTCGGGTTTAATCGCCTTCTCCAGGGTCTTCATTTCCTCGATTAGGCCCTTCTCGTCCTTGTGGCGCCCCGCGGTGTCAATGAGGACCACATCGTAGCCCTCAAATTGCTTCAACCCTGTCAAGGCTATCTTTTTAGAGTCCTTCTCCTTGGGATTTCCATAAAGGGGAACCTTTACTTGGCTTGCCAACTGCTGCAACTGGGCGTAGGCCCCAGGCCTAAAGGTGTCTGTGCAAATCAGCGCCGTTTTTAGGCCCCTCTTTTGGAAGTATCGGGCCATCTTCACGGAGGTGGTGGTCTTACCGCTGCCCTGAATCCCCACCAGCATAAAGACATTTCTTTTGCCCGTTTCCATCTTTAAAGGTACGGGTTTTTCACCTAAAAATCGGGTTAGCTCCTCATAAACCACCTTTATCACGTGTTCACGCCTAGAAATCCCAGGAGGAACCTTCTCTTTCAGCGCCCTTTCCTCAATATTCTTCGAAATCTCTAGGACGAGTTTCACATTAACGTCTGCCTGAAGAAGAGCCCGCTGAAGGTCCCGAACCAGCTCCTTAACAGTGGCCTCATCCACTATGGAGGCTCGAAAAACCTTCCGCAAAGCCTCATAAAGGGAAGACCCAAGATTCTCCAGAACCATAACCGCCCTCCAACCATAAACTAGGTTCCGCCCTTAAATAGATATAGCCTTCAAGTATCGAGACTCGGTATAAAACTTTATTTAAGCCTCTCCAAGTCGCTGATTAGGCGCCTCTGAATCTTTTGGGGCGGAGCCTCCGCTATTTTAAGAAGTGAATTAACTCCGAGCAGCCGGGTTTGGGGCTTTTAGACTTCGGTGGCGGGCACTGCGGTTAGGGTTTCTATGGTGTATTGGGTGGCGAAGCCCACCTGCATGGCGAAGTTCATGGCCGCCTCCGTGTCCGGAGCCTCGAAGATGATGACTCCGTCATACTGCCCAAAGGTGAAATAAACGCCGCGGACAGTGACACCCTTAGGTGCCTTAAGCTCCTTTAGGTACTTCACCGCCTCCTCGCCCTTCCCCTTCGGCTTCAAGAGGGAGATAAACAGCACCCTAAATCCTCCTCCTTACCATCTATGAGAATCATTAACTTAAGTTTTCCCTCTCAAAACTATGGAAAACTTTTATTTATATTAAGAGTGGCTTGGAGGTTTGGGATGGAGCACCGTTTATCCTTCATCACTCGAAGACGCAGCAGAACCTAAAAGTAAATCTTTAAATTTCATGCTGAGATGGATAGGGTTAGGAGTTCCATGAAGAGATATAAGAGATATGAAAAGGATTCTAAAAGAATTTATGACATCAAGCCTAGAGGCAGGTCTAAACCTCTTACATCATCAAGAAGGTTTACCTCAAAAGTGTCTAATCCATCAAAGCGCAGTCGACCCCTCAGGGATGAAGTGAAGCTGTGGTTATACGATTCAGATGATTCAGCGAAGGTTGCAAGAGCTAGGTATGTCGACGTAGCCCCTGGGCTTCCAAGCGAAATTTATACTAAAGAGATCGTAGATCAGTATATGAAGAAGGCGCTACCAATCATCGATGCTATCAAGGCTCGCATCGCGGAGGAGGCTCAGTAATGAAGGTTATAATAATGCAGGATGATAGACCTCTCATTGAGAGGGTTCGTGACTACGTGTCTAAGTTGGACACTGAGCTGGGCGTCGAAAAGGCCTATCTCTTCGGCTCCACGGCTAAGGGAACCCGCCGTAAGAATAGTGATGTTGACCTCATAATCGTTTCAAAGGCCTTCATCGGGATGCCTGTACCGCAAAGGGAAGGGATGCTAGAGAATATGTGGAACTACCGCGAGGACCTAGAAACCCTCGCCAACACACCAGAGGAATTCGCTAAAATATCCCAAAGACTAACAATGAAGGAGATGCTGTCCTACGCAATTGAAGTAACACATAAATTTTAAGAGTTTTCCCTCACAAATCCCCTGATGCCTGCAGCCCTAGCGTAAACCTCCTCTTTTGATCCGAAAACCGCGGGACCGACGCCCTCCAGAAGGAAGGAGGAGGCGGCTGAACCGACACACGCACACCAGAGGGGATTCTTCCCTTGAATGTACTCGGCTAAGAAGGCGCCGATGAAGGCGTCGCCGGCACCTGTGGGGTCCAGAATGATGCGCGGCTTGCAGACGGGCACAGCATAGGATTTTCCTTCGTAGAGGAGGGTGGAGCCCTCCACGCCCTTTGTTACTATGACTATTGGTACCCCATAATCCGCTACTTTCCTCATAGCTGACCGAGGATTTTTAAGTCCCGTCACCATCCTAATCTCGTCAACGGAGGACTTGTAAACGTCAATTTTCTGGAGAAGCTGGAGATTTGTCCACCTCCTTAAGCCCACGTTTCCTTCCCTGCCTATTTTTCGCACAAAGCCCTGGGGGTCTAGGGACAGGACGCCCACCATTTTTCGCAGTTTATCAACCGTCTCGGGTAGCACTTCGTTGGCAATGGGCGCCACGTGTCCAGCCTTAGCCTGCAAATTTGGCGGAATGTCCTCGGGAAAGATGGAAGGCGCCCGGCTCACCACCCGGAGTTTTCTCTTCCCGTCTTCGTATTGTAAAATGAACCTGGTAGTAGGGGCCTCCTCCACCCGTTTCAACC
>Ga0315306_10001513_pt1 | contig 11108 bp, 7 predicted proteins | sample TDP1_MG_FD_203803 | JGI IMG/M metagenome (GOLD analysis project Ga0315306, IMG submission 203803) | Freshwater sediment microbial communities from Lake Towuti, South Sulawesi, Indonesia - TDP1 | ecosystem: Environmental > Aquatic > Freshwater > Lake > Sediment | place: Indonesia: South Sulawesi... | reverse complement strand
AGGATAAGATCTTGATTAGTACGCCGGATTTGCTCAAATTTTTGTCGTGGAAAGGTGCTTTAAAAAAGGCTGAGTATTTACCTAATCCCGTTGACCCCACATTCTACGAGTCGAAAATTGAAGATGAAGAAGAGAATACAATTTTCTTGCCTACGAGACATGACGAGGAGTCCAAGAGAACATCTATTGCGTTTGAGGCTTGGAGGATCTTGAGGAAACTTAATCCAAAGGCAAGGTTAAAGACCATAATGTGGGGTAAAGATTTCCCAACACTTTATGAAAAATTCAAGCATGACAACCGAATAACGTGGTTGCCAAGAGCATTCAGTCGCCTAGATTATCCAAAGCATCTTGCATCAAGCAGCGTCGTATGGGGGCAGTTTGCTCTAGGCATCAACAGTCTCGTTGAACTTGAAGCTATGGCTGTTGGTAAACCGCTTGTTCACTATTGGAAACGCGAATATTATGGTCGTCGCTTTTATGATGAGCCCTTGCCGCTTGATTCGCATCGTTCCCCATCTGCAATAGCCCACGCAACAAATGACTTATTGGAAGATGAAAAGAAAAGGCGAAAAATGGGGCGTAAGCTACGACGGTGGGTTCTTAAATATCACAATCTTGAAAGAGTTTCGCAGAAGCTTTACCAAATCTATAAGCAGATCATGTAAACGTTAATGCAATGCATAAGGGAGAGGCTTCCTTACTGGACATAAGTGTAAGATGAACGTGTATAACTGTGAACCGGCTAGATGCACATATGAGGGCTCTCTACATCTTTAATGTGTTCAATTTGAATTAGTTGTCTTTCATTTTGTAGGCTTCAATCATCATTTCGCCACGGGAACCTGCAACCATTTGCCTGCGGGAAGGAAATATTATTTCCAGTTTTTTGAATCCTGACTTCTTAATCAAGTATACCCAAGAACTCAGTAAGTGAGCTACAGACTGCTGGACTGAATGTTCATAATCACCAAGTCTGATGGGCAAGATTATATAGGAAAAAACATACAGCCAGCGCCACAATTTTTTAAGCAGTCTTACTTGGTTGGAAGTAGGTTGTCTAATCGATTTGTCAGGGATCTTAACGATTCAGGGATTGGACACTCTCCGATCATTAATTTGAAGAATTCTTTGAAGTATTCCCTATGCATGCCTGCATACTTTTTTCGCTACAATCAATAGGTTGATATTGACATCAATTCCAACAATGTAACTCCTATGCCAACGTGCAATTTGAGCCATTTCCGGCCCGGTACGACACCCACGCGCACAATATGACAAAACGTTTGCGATGTGGTATGATCCTCCTTCCCCAAAAAGACAACTCTTTATATTTCTTAATTCTGAAAGAACAAGATGTTCTATTCGTTTATTGTTAAGATCTAAATTTTGATTACCCTGAGTTCTCGATTACCATACACAATAATTGGTATTCATGTTAATCTCTTAACTTTTTTCGACTTTGGAACATGAGTTTATTCTTTTTCTCAGAGTTTTCGTCTAAATCTTTTTTACCGTTAAGAATTGTGTGCATATGCATACGCTGTCTGGAAAGTAGAAAGTAAAGAACATGAACTAGGGATATACCTTAGGTCTCGCGCAGTAAAGCTAAACTAGTGCAACGTTGCTCAATTGATGTTAGAAGACAAGGCAATGTAAATCTGAGCCGAGATGATGAGGAGAGCTATGATAGGTAGGGCATTAAGTGGAATAGAGACGGTGTTACACATAATATACTCCTATTTCCCATTTTATACCGGTGGAAGAGAAACCGTTATCAAAGAACTGATTTCGAACAGTAGGTGGCACCCTAGAATTAGCCACCTAGTGGTTTCATTCAGACGACCGAATGAACCAAGACGAGTAGCCCTTAGAGGAATTTATGCCCACAGGATTTTACGGATTCCCACAATGTCCGTAATGTCGTCTCTCACGGTCATTTTAAACATGCTACTTTTAGCTCTTAAATCATTGAGAGAAGCGCAGGTGAACAGTGTTCGAATAGCACATGTTCATAACCCTGGATCAGAAGCCATAGCAGGACTCTTGCTCAAGAAGATTTTGAAACTTAAGTTGATTGTTCATGTGCATGGATATGTGGAGGAAGAGCATTCCACCCTAGCCCCGTTGTTAAGGCCGTTATGGAGTTACCTATATCGCGCTTGTTTAAGTAAAGCTGACGTAGCCATTTTTATTCATTCGCACATACTTCAACATACATTAAAGAAAAAGATCGCTATGAGAAAACCAATAGTAATCACACCCGGAGTGAATTCGAAGAAATTTCATCCAACCGGTCCCAGTTACTTAAAGCACAGACTTTTACGAGAAGCTGGGATCGAGGAAATGCCTCAAAATCCGATTATTGTAGCACATATAGCAACTCTTAGAGGCGGCTTTGTCAAAGGGCAGGATCTATCCCTTAAAGCCGCCTCCATAGTTACTGAGAGTCTTCCACACGCATGCTTCATTTTCGTGGGGAAAGGAGATCAAAAGGATCTTAGACGCTTAGCCAGTCAGTTGCATGTCGGTGATCACGTAGGCTTTCTCGGAGAGCGCAGAGACATTCCAGAAATCCTGAGAAGTGTTGACATTGTCCTCCATCCATCACGTTATGAAGGTTTCGGGATATCCGTACTTGAAGCCATGGCTTGTGGGAAACCTGTGATAGCAACGGCTGTAGGAGGAGCCAAAGATATTATTCAGGGTGGAGTTGACGGACTTCTTATTTACCGCTCGGAAGTTGAACTAGCTGAAAATCTGATTAGACTTATTCAAAATAGAAAGTTGAGAAAAGAGCTATCAGCGAATGCTGTAATAAAAGCTAGACGGTACGGCTGGAAGCGTATGACGAAGAAAATCTTAGAAATTTATGAGGAAGCGCTAAGATAGAAGACTGGGTTACGTAGAAGGGCTATTTTGCCCACCGAACTGAAAAAGGCAAAAAGCGGTATAACGAGTTATATAGAAAATTGACCGGAAGCATTGTCTGGCTAGTTTTCTCGATTTACTATCATTTTTGCAATTGTAAAGTTTATGTATCATTGTATCGGTAAAATAGACGGTAGATAATTGCAGTTATTAAGCTTCGAGCAAGGATAACAGAATGAGTGAGATTCGGAAGGAATTGCTTATGAAACTGAACGTTGGATGTGGGCCTGATCCGGATGGCGATATACGGGTGGACATAAGCCGCGTGTACTGGTTGTTCGGACGAACCACAGCCAACATGATCGCTGATGCTCAACACATGCCTTTCAGGGATGAGTGTTTCGACGAACTAAAAGCCTACCACCTTCTCGAGCATTTACCTGACTGGCGAAAAGCGTTGTCAGAATGGTGTCGCGTAAGCAAAAGTCTGGATATTGTTTTCCCCATAGATACCTATCTACCACGCACCGCTTGGATCTTTTCGCCAGTACTCAGACCGACAGCTCTGGGTCTATGGAGTCTAATCAGATTGCCAGCAAGAACACGAGAACATCTATGGCAGTTCAAAGATAAAATTCACCTCGTGCTTAGAACGATCAATAAGCAGGGATTCGATTGTCAACTGGGCTATGTGGACGCACCAATCTTATGGCTCCTCGCGCAGACCAAGATAGATAGATACTTAGGCTGGCCTTTCAGTCGACTCAAGAAACGAATCAGCTATCAAATTAAAGCCCATTCGATTAAAGCCCGGTCTGCATCAAAGTCAAAGGAAAGGTGAAAAGACAATAGACTCTATTTAAAGCAAACGTTACTTGACGAAGGCAACGCGGCCTAGCCAATCGGCCACCCACTTTAGTCCATTAGGAAGATAGGCGCGCATCAGTTCTACATCCTCTTTTCTGATGGCCCTTAAGATAACTAAAGAGAAGAAATAAACTGCTGCACCAAGGACCACCTGGAAAGGAAGCAGATATGCGTAGAAAATGAGTGATTCCAGAGAACGGGAAAGCACGATTATCACTGCCATGACAATAGAGGCTACTGAGGCTTTCCACAAGGCCTCCGCGTCAAAGGCGATGTTGATGGTCTTTCTTAAGGTGTGTGTTATTAGTACAAATTCTATGAATGAAGCGATGGTGCTGGCCCACGCTGCACCTAGCACACCTAGGTTAAGGTGGGCTAAGGCGACGTAGCATATGACTGTTTGAGAGAGTATTGAAACAATTGTAATAGTCGCATCGGTCTTTGTTCGTTCCAGCGTCCACAGTGTTGCACGCGTTGCAACCTGTAATGTTGTAAGAAGCATAGCAGGGCAAAGGATGGTCAATGGGAGCACAGCTTCGGCGTATCTCGCTCCAGCAAATAGAACTATAATGGGATGGGCCAAAGCCGTTAGACCCACCGTCACGGGGAAGGCAAACAACGTTGCATAGCGCGTCGCAATGTGAAAAGCTTGCCTCAGACCTTCTGTTCCGTATTGGGTGTGCAGCTCTGAGAGTTGAGGGAAGAGAGGTATGCGCGCGGATTTCATAATCAAGCTGGGAACCAAACTGGCTTGGACCGCTACAGAGTATATTCCAAGGTAGTATGGACCCAAGTAGGGTATGATAAAGAGCTGACTCAACCAATCCGCGGCAAAAGTGATGACACCGGTCAAGTAGAGGGGATAGGAGAAGTTGACAAGTGTTCTCAACGGGTGAGGCTTCCCAAGTACACCGATGAATCTGGCTGTTAGGATTAGCCCCACGAAAAAAGAGACGATGTGCCCCACCAACCAGCCAATGACGACACTGAGAAGTCCCCAACCCGAGATAAGAAGGTAGATGGCTACAAAATCCTCTGAGACGTCGAAGATGAAAAGTACTGCGGCCACTTCTCGTATTCTTTGTGAGCCCTGTAGAAAACTCGCCACTTGAGGGAATAGAATTGTGAAGAAAGAATCAAATGCGAGGACGAGAAAAATGAGGACCGGTGTACCCCATAGCAATTTGGATAACCATCCCGCACAGACGAAGAGTAGTATGGATGAGACTGCTGAGGTTAGTAGGGTTATCTGTAACACACGGGCAACCACCGAGGTTGCTTTTTCCGGCTTTCCTTCAGCAAGATATTGAGCAATATACTTAGTTGAAGCTGTGGACAAGGCAAGCGTGCCCAACGTCGCAGCCAAGCCAAGTATGAAAACTAGGATAGCGTAAACTCCCATTTCTTCAGGTGGAAGACGATGGGCTAACACCGTAAAAGAGATCACACTTATGATCTTGCCGATGATCCCCTGAACAAACATGTAGGTAGCGCCTCGAGCAACCCGCGCCCTAGGAAACAGAGAGGTCAATAAATACGCCACGCTCAGTGAAGAGTTGGATATGCTGGCATTTAATAAGTTTAAGCGCAATATTTTTGACTTGCGTCAACATTGAAGGCTGTCACTATATTGGAGAGGGGGGGATCAAAGATGACCGAGAGGAAGTATGAAAGATTCGAATGAAAACTAACCAAAGGAAAGTGATAAAATTAGATCACTCTTTCCCGAAAGTTCGACTTTACAATTACTTGACTAAAGTTCTTTTCCTTTAACGCGGTCTATGGTATTCTCTCACCCCTGCTTCAAAATGCATTTTCGTTTTCCATCTAAGCCGATGACTTGATTTTCATTTCTTCTCAATTGTTAAGTTGTTCACTTTCTTATTGAGCTCAATTTTGAAAGTGTACCTTAATACAAGCTGGTGGTTTTCACAAATATCCTAGTGCTCTCAGTCTTTCCTTTACTTTTTGCTCCTCCTCCTTCGATAATTCGTATCTCTCTCGTTCAATAGGCATTCTCGGCTTTTCCTCTAGCCTAATTGGATGTGTTCTTGCATATGAGGAACTAAACGCGTTTATCAGAACCCTTCCGTCGAGGTCTGATGGAACCTGGAGGCCCATCAAGTATAAAATGGTAGGTGCAAGGTCCATTATGTTGCAATCCTTAAGCGTGTGACCTTTCCTTAAATTCCTTCCATACATGATCAAGATGCCATCTTTTCGGTGGTTTGCACTTCTCCAAGGTAGTCCTAGTAACTGATTAGTGACACTCCATTCGCAGCTCGTTATGTATGTCATCTTTCTCATAGTGAGATAAAGATCAGGTGCTTTGTCCACATATTCACCATGGTAAATTTGAGATTTTCTAAAAACCTCATCAACAATCCTTTCACCGTCTTCTGGATCTCTTAATTCAACGAGCTTCTGAATCAAATACCTGATCAACTGTTCATAATTCTCCGTCGATTTCAGGGCATCGTGTTTCACAAATATCTGTCCAAGGCCGCCTAGTGAATACGCTTTTGTTAGCGCCCAATTAATGTACTCGAAGAATCCGGATTGTTTCGTATGCTTCTTGTTAGCTTTTTCTCGGATTTTGTCGAAGATGCTCCTGCGAGTCCCTGGGACAAATTTCGAAAGACGAGGCAAATGAACGTCCAAGGCTTTTATAAACATATCAACGGTTGATTTTATGGCCCCTTTTGTGTTAACACTGAATACGCCTATCGTCTTCAAGTAATTGTTCATGAAAACATGTTTATATATCGGGCCCATCCCGTGGTCCGACATCACAATCAAGACGGTATCTTCATCAATTCTTTTCAGAATTTCCTCTATTGACTCATCAACGATTTCATATGCTTTAGCGACCGCATCTTTTAACATCCCAGGCGCATCTGGATCATGCATCGGATGAGTGGCATCCATATATTTCCAGAAATCATGCTGAATACTATCAACTTGACCGAATACTGAAACAAGGAAGTCCCAATCGTATTTCTCCATCAAGTATAAGGTTACGTCTCGACGTACTCTTAACAAATTATAAGCTTCTTCAAGATATTGGCTTTCATCGTCCCATACTATAGTCATAGGATCTATCAAACACTCTGGAAACTCTCTGAGCAATTTCTTTTTAAAATCTTCTGGATACGTGCCCGGAACGTTACCCGGCGTCAGTAAACCAGTGACCACAATACCATTAACCTTTCTTGGAGGATATGTCATTGGAGCGTTCACAAGTATAACTTTCTTACCTACCTCGCTTAATATAGACCACAATGTTTCTCGGCGAATGGAATAAGAAGTCATAGGCACCAAACTGTCCCCCCTCCTTTCATAGAACTCGTAGACTCCGTGCTTTCCTGGATTCACGCCTGTTGCGAATGATGCCCATGCCGGAGCGGTGATAGGCGGAATCGTAGAGATAAGAGTACCACTCACTCCTCCCCTTATCATCTTTTGAAAAGCCGGGAGTCTTCCCCTATCTAACATAGGCATAATCACATCGAAAGTACCCGCGTCCACCCATATCACAATGGTCTTCGTCTTTGTCCGTTGTTTTTCCATCGGTGTTCGCTACTAATTTAGCTACCCAGTGCGATAAAACTGTATCGGGCAGCCGCAATCGCCCTTCTTCTCATGTTAAAAACAATGAAAAGTAGATTCAGAAGATGGACATGTCTCCATACATATCGTTTTCGTTGACTACTGTTGTTTCCCTTTAATATAATCTATATACTTTTTTAACCCTATTTCAAAGAGCGTTTTCGGTTTCCACCCAAGAAACTTTCTCGCCTTTTCGATGCCTATCTTGGCACCAGCAAAGTATCCCGGCATAGGGGGCTTGTATTCTACTGCCATATCCCCGAAAATTTTTTTTAGGTTCTCCACGACATGGTTTATGCTTATGAATTCCTCTCCCGCTATGTTGAAAATCTGATTTTTGCCTGCTTCTGATAGAGCAGCTACATTCCCTTCAGCCAAGTCTTCTACGTAAATGAAGCATCTTCCCTGATTTCCGTCTCCAAAGACCGTTATTGGTTCTTTCCGCATAGCCTTCCGCACAAAAATAGCAATAGCCATGTTCGACCTCATTTTCGGTCCATATGGTATATCATACCTTAAGATCGTGTAAGGCAACCCAAAGTGTCCTTGCCAAGTGATTAAAAGGTGTTCCTGCCCAATCTTCGTCTTCGTGTAAATATGCTCTGGCGGTGGGACAGGTGTGTTCTCATCCACGACTCCCTTCGTTCTTCCGTAAACCCAAGTAGTTGACGCAAGTATTACTCGGTCAACTTCTTTCGAGGTTGCAGCTCTCAGCAAGTTGGCCGTTCCCACCTCGTTAACCTGCAGGCATAGTTCAGGGTGAGACAAAGCCACATTTACGTCGGCGACAGCGGCCAGATGGAATATGGCTTCGATGTCTCCACACGCTTCCAGGATCTCTTTTTGATTTTGCATGTCCCCTTGATACCATCCCACATCTTCCCTATCCGGCTTCACCTTGTCAAACACTCGTACAGCATATCCCTCTTCGATAAGTTTGTCTATTACGTGACTCCCGATGAAGCCAGATCCACCCGTTACAAGAATAGCCATCTTGCTCACATCCATTCTAGATTTCAGAGAGTGCTTCCTCAAGTTTTTCAGTCACGTATTCAGCATCTTCTATGCTCAACTGAGGATATATAGGTAGGCATATCATTCTTCTGCAAACGACTTCAGCTACAGGGAAGTCTCCCTCCTTAGTACCTAGCAGCTTACGATAAACTGGCTGCAAATGTAATGGGGGCCAGTAGACCTCCCCACTGCAGTATACTCCCTTTTCTCTTAGTTTCAGCTTAAGCCCCTCTCGATCTATGTCTGAGTCTAAGAAAGCAACGTACTTGTAGTAGTTGTGCTTTGTATTAGGCGGTTTTTTCAATGGTCTTACTCCACTTATCATTTTTAGTTTCCTATCGTAGTACCGTGCTATCTCGTTTCTCTTCTCAACAATTTCAGGTAGCCTTCGTAATTGCGCCAAGCCCAATGCAGCACTCATTTCGGGAAGTCTCCAGTTGTGGCCTAACTCGACTATTATGCTGCTTTGAAAGTTCTCTTTACCTTGATCCCGCAGGATCCTAGCTTTTTCAGATACTTCTTCACTATTTGTTGTTATCATTCCTCCCTCGCCCGTTGTCATCACTTTCGTCGGATAGAAGCTGAAGCACCCGACATCACTTAAACATCCAGCTGGTAAGCCGTCTATAGCTGAGCTATGAGCGTGGGCTGCGTCTTCGATCGAGAAAAGGTGACGGTCTTCGCATATTTCTCTAATCATCTTCATATCTGGACATACTAATCCACCTATATGAACCACGATCACCGCTTTCGTTTTGGGCGTGACAGATTTTTGGGCGTTCTGTGAGTCCAAACATAAGGTATCTGGATTTATGTCAGTTAATACAGGCTTTCCCCCAGCAAAAAATACTGAACTCGCCGTTGCACTGAAAGTGTTTGTGGGAACAACCACCTCATCTCCACTCCTCAAGCCAATAGCACGTAAGGCAATTTCTAAAGCAGCCGTTCCCGAGTTCACTGCAACCGCATGCTTTACGCCGCAAAGTCTGGCATACTCAACTTCAAAAAGTCTCGTGTAATCTCCAAGAGTCAGCATTCCCGACTGTAATATCTTCTCTACGTCTCTCTTAATCTGCTCAACATCCTCCTGTGGAAAAAATAACTTTACAGGAGGAATCTCTCTACAATGCATTCTATCATCCCCTAACGTGTTTCAATGACTATCTCATGCTTGAATATTAGACATTCACACAGGATTAAATCTTTTAAGATGCATGCATGCGCATCCTCATAGGTTTCATTGGTCGGCGCGTTAATCATCAGCATATGCCTATGCACATCAATCGTTAAAATCGTCACAGAGGCCACTCTCGAAGAGTTCAAAAACAAACAAATTTTCATGTATGCATTTTACGTTTTACCCAAATGACTATTGCGACTAGCATGACTAGAACTATACATGTTAACCCAACACCATGAGCTAACAATGCAAATTTGTTGACTGGGAGGACAACGCCTCCTACAGGTTGAGAGATCGTCCAATCTACTTCAATAGTAACAGAACTTGAATGTGTAACTGTTATAATTAATATGTTGGCCAATGGATCATAACTCCAACTTGTTGCACCATTAACTCTCCTGGGTTCGCCCTTGCCGTCAACATAAACTTTAGTAGTGCTCCTTTGACCAGATTTTGCCCATATCTTAAACGTCAATTTGTTACTTGAATAACTTGCCGATACGTATTCAGCAGGATAGTAAAAGTTGATATAAATCCCTGTTTCGCTTTCCGTCCATCTATCATAGACAATGTTACCCGATTTCGTTCCTAACAACGAATACGTTGTATAACCAACCCAACAAGAGCGGAAACAAGTAACTCCAGCATACCAGATTTTCATCACGTTGTTTTCAACTATAAATGTTGAACGATAAAGATGCTTTTCGTCAAAACCCCCTAAGACGTTTGGAGCCAATAATGGTTTATTTCCAACCCAACTCCATGTCACACCGTCTGAAGAGGTTAAGAGAAAAATCCAAGGTTCTTGATTATTGTCGTGATGAGAAGAGAGAAGCATATAATATGTATCACGGTCAACCATTTCGACATCAACATGCCAAGGATACCAGGTGTATCCCCTATAAGATATGGTTGTTCCAGAACATGCTAATCTGGAGCCAAATGACAAGGGATTCGTTGACTCACGATAATAAACTAGGTTGCTCTCGCATTCATACATTCTCAACTGAGCTTGCTTGAAGTCATAAATAACTGATGGGGACAGCCCACTGCCAGTCGGCACAACGCTCACGGGTTTGCTCCAAGTAACGCCGTCCGTTGAACAAGTGCAATTGAATATTCCAGATTTTTTGTAATAGGCATAAACTGTTCCGTTCATCCACAAGAAATCCGTATCAGGGCATCCTGCAACATTAATTATTGGATTCGTCACCCCATTTGGGACCCTCCAATCGATTCCATCGTTGGACGCCCAAATTGACGGTCTTTCAACATATGCACTTAGTCCTGTATAAGGTGTATTCCACATCCAATATTTGTAACCGTTCCATGCCCAAGGGAAAAACATAATGTCTGGATGAATAGTTTGGTTTCCGTTCTCATAGGTTTGTATCTGGAGTGCCTCATCGGCATTAGTTGCCAACGTGTCTGTTTGAGCGGGTCGACTATAAGTTACACAAGTTACCGTCCCCTTGTTAGAATCATCGACATACCACCCGTTAGCATCTCCATCTTCAAAATTGTCATTTAGCTTCTCGACACCGTCTTGGACTACGACCACATTATC
>Ga0315306_10001512_pt1 | contig 11109 bp, 1 predicted proteins | sample TDP1_MG_FD_203803 | JGI IMG/M metagenome (GOLD analysis project Ga0315306, IMG submission 203803) | Freshwater sediment microbial communities from Lake Towuti, South Sulawesi, Indonesia - TDP1 | ecosystem: Environmental > Aquatic > Freshwater > Lake > Sediment | place: Indonesia: South Sulawesi... | reverse complement strand
GCGATATTGTAAACCGCAACCGCGCCATCCGCGTACATGGGCTTAGCGGCCTCATATCCTTTCGAGATGTCGGTGAACGTTCCGGTATAAGTCCAGAGGACCCTCGCCTTCCTGGGCGTGTTGTAGATGCCCTGCTCCATCTCAGGCTTGTTGTTCTCTATCCAGCTCATTGCCCAATCGCATCCCCACTTGTACCCTATCTCAAACTTCCATAGTACTGGGATCTCGATCCCAAGGACGGCTCCGATGTGGGGTTTGTTACAGTAGGCCGCTAGGAGGCCGCCGAGCACGCCGACCAAGGCACTCCCCTTATGCTCCTCAAATACGACGTCCAGTAGGTTCGGACGTGGGGAAATAGAACTGGCATATGTGTCTATGCCAACGAAGTTTTTATCCGGGAATTCTCCAGATACCGAGGCGAGGGCATCGCTCAATAGGTACCCAACTCCGACGATGAGCTTGACGTCCGGATTTGAAGCTGCGGCCCTCAGGTTTGGAACGTAGTCAGCCTCGGTCATGCTGGGCATTTCAACGAGCTTTACGCCGAGTTCCTGCTCTGCCCTCTTGCCCCCCATATACGCCATATCGTTGAAACTCAGGTCACCCCTTCCACCTTTGTCATATACTATGGCAATTTTCGGAATCGAGAGAACGAGGCTACAGTCCCCAAGTGCATATATCCAGTATCCCTTGCCGGGCTCCAATACTTGGCCCATCGTATAGCGCCTTTGGCTCGCGTCCCAGGTAAACGCCCAAGGTAAGACGGAGCCATCCGGGTCATCCGCTGGGTCCGCGATGCTCGATGGGTAGTATAAGGATCCCACCATATTCCACCCCATGCGGAGGTTCAACGTCAATTGCATCACAGGTAAGCCGAGGATTATCACATCCCTGTTTTCCAGGCTGAATATCCAGTAGCCCACGCCGACCTCGACGTTCGGATCGGGCTCTACGAAGCTCCCGCTGTCCGCGTGGAGGACATACCTCTTATTTTCGGCATCCCACCTGTACATGACGTAATATGCGCCTCCGAAGATAGCATCCGGGTCGGGGTTCTGTGGCGCTACCGGCAATGAGATCATGTTCCAGCCTTGGGTGAGTTTAAGGGTGAAGGGCACGATTGTCCCTACGAATATTCTAAAGTCATAGCTTCCAGTTGAGGCCTCGAAGGTGTAGTAGTCCTCAGCCCTCATGTCCGCTACGAGGTCTCCTCCCCGGTAGAGGAGGACGGAGTACTCTGAGGGGATGTTCTCCACGTTCCAGGTCAGGGTGATATCCTCGAGGCCCTCGGTGTACTCGATCCTGAGGGGCCACTCCATCAGGTTCTCCGGCGCCAGGCAGCTGCGGTGGAGCTCGGCTAGGATCTGCTCGGGATAATAGAAGTATGCCCGTACATGCGGTGGCTCCGGTGGCGCAGGAGGCTCGGGAACATCGTATTTTCTATCAAAGCCCGATGTCGCGTCGGGCCTGACCCCAAAGATCGCATCGTCGCTCCCTTGCGAATAGGATGCGGCTATGGCTGCATCCCATAGTCTGACCTCGATGGGAGCTATTTGTGCCAAATAGAGATAGTCTGCGCAAACTGGCACATTTCCGTATCCATCGTAGCTCGTGCCCATGTAGATGTTCAGCGGACCAGTAGGTATGTTTGTGGTATGGGTTGCTATCAAGACGTCATTAACATAGAATTTTACCGACGTGGAAGTAGCTTCAATCTTATAAATAAGATCCCATTCACTAACTCTCTCCACTTTCGTCCCTGGGGGCAAAAGGTATTGACTTGTGGTTGCTATTCCTGAAGCTACAGTGCGAGCTTCCACGGTGTCCCGTGCATAAGAAATAAACTCGATTGCATTGTTAGGATCTGTCCCGACACGAAGACCTCGAGGCTGTCTGTCACCGTAAACTCCAGGATACCAATGCGCTTCCGCATATGCTGATACCCTGCCCTCGAATATAATTGTGGAATCAAGTGTAGCAGTAAGTTTACTCGTTATTGCTGCGCTGCCTGCGCCGCCATATCCACTACTACAGCCAACAAGGTTAAACTTAGTAGGTTCCCCTGTTGCTTTACCGATACCTATACCGCCTATACCAGTGAGATGGGAGTTCCATTTGTTCTCGTCCAAGCTGGCTCCGGTAAATTCATCGAAAACCAATACCTGTCCTCTAGTGAGATTGAAGTCGACAGTTGTGGTTCCTGTGGTTACATTAACAAGTGGTTTTATAGCAGTTATGTAATTAACTTTGGAGGCACGCACCTTATACGCTCCCTCTATGAGCGAGAGAGAATAATTTCCACTTGTACCTGTGGTCGTACTTGATATCACTAAATCCCCTTCCTGCAACGCTTCTACCAAAGCGCCCTCTATCGGGGTAACTCCATCAGATTCAGTAACCTTACCAGACACAACCCCCCCGACGACCATCACGTGGGCTAGGCAGCTCTTGTTATCAAATATCGCCGCATTATCCTTTGAGGTGGCTTTAACCCATATGTTATCCCAGGTGCAGCCTGTAGCGTTTGAGGGTATGTTTACAGTCAGCCTCGTCGTCCTGTTTTCACCCTTCGGGACCAATAGCCAATTGTTGTCGAGGGCCAGCGTCCAGCCGGTATTATCCCCCTTCGCGAGCTGGAAGTTCTCCTGGACATTTCCCGAGTTCTTGACCGTGATGGTGTAGGTGAGCGTTCCTCCGTTCTCATTCTCCTGGCTAGGTGGCTCGATCACCACCTGAACCCCCCTCGCGATCGTCACGTGAGCTATGCAGCTGTCGTTATCGCTCTTCGTGTTGTCCCCTTGGGAGGTCGCCCTGACCCATATGTTGTCCTCGGTGCAATCTGTCGCATTCCCGGGTATGCGAACGCGCAGCATGGTGGTCCTGTTTTCACCCTGTGGGACGTTCTCGAGCCGATAATTGTCGAGCCATACGTTATCTCCCCAGCCAGCGTTGTCGCCTTTAGACAGGTTGTAATTGTCTGGACCGAGGGTTCCGGTATTCTTGACGGTGACAGTGTAGACCAGATTTTCGCTAGGCAAGCCACTTTGGTAACTCGGCGATACGGATACATCGACGCCCCTAGCGCCCGCGGCGAGTACCTTTATCGTCGTCACAGCTGGGGTGGTTGAACCGACGTTGGATTCGGCGTAGTCTATTGAGCCCCCCCAACCGGATTTGTTAATGCAATGGTTTTCCCATGGTGCGCGATGAGGAGTTCCACGACTCGCTGCCTGCATGTAAATTTCAATGTCGAAGTACCCATCCGTTTGGTCGCCCGTCGTGTTATAAACTTTGAATGTCCACCTTTTGCCATTGGTTCCAGATCCAAACAGGAGTTCCGTATAATTCTCCAACCAAATGGGCGAGGGGCCCGGGAGGTTGTCGCCGTCGTTGTCGATGAATGCCCTCGTATACAGGACCGTGAAGTTCTCGTCAGCGCGGTTATTATCCTCCCAGATGATCGTGACGCCGTAATATCCGGGCACTTCTTCCTCATCCCACACGAGCTCAGTTCGGAGTACGAAAATTCCCCCCGAATCGACCTGGATTATCTTACCGCTGTAGTTGGTGCCTACAAAACCCGCAGCGGAAGCTGATGTAACGACGAATAATATCGACATCACTGAAGCAATTACCAGCAGAATGGGTATCAAGCTACGTCTAAACTTCCCGGTTTTCACTTGCAGCCTCCTTTTCTAACGTCATTATTTCCCCCCTATAAGCGTTAGCTCGCAACCTTGGAACGCATACACCCAGTAGCCTTTTCCTGCCTCGAGGAGTTGCGTCATGTTATATCTTTTCTCACGTGCGTTCCAGGTGAAGGCCCAGAGCAGGACGGAGTTGTCTGGATCGTCGATCGGGTCGGTAATGCTCGAACCGCCATATGGCGTGCCTATCAGGTTCCAGCCCTGGCGGAGGCTCAGGGTTAGCTGGTTCACCGGGACGCCGAGCAGGGCAACGTTCTCGTCCTCGAGCACGTAAGCCCAGTAGCCGGCGCCCACCTCGACATCCGGGTCGGGCTCAATGAAGCTCCCGCTATCAGCGTGGAGCACGTAGCGCTTGTTCTCCGCATCCCACCTATAGAGGACGTAGTAGCCGTCGAAGATCGAGTCCGGGTTCATGTTCTCCAGTAGGACTGGGAAGGAGATCATGTTCCAGCCTTGGGTGAGTTCGAGAGTGAAGGGCACGATCGTCCCGACGACTATCCTGAAATCATAGCTCCCAGCTGAGGCTTCAAAGATGTAGTTGTCCTCTGCCCTCATGTCCGCTACGAGGTTTCCTCCCCGAAAGAGGAGGACGAAGTACTCTGAGGGGATGTTCTCCACGCTCCAAGTCAGGGTGACGTTCTCGATGTCGTCGTCGTACTCGATCCTGAGGGGCCACTCCATAAAGTTCTCCGGCGCCAGGCAGCTGCGGTGAAGCTCGTCTGGGGTCTGCTCGGGATAGTAGAAGTATGCCCGCACGTATGGTGGCTCCGGAGGCGCAGGAGGCTCGGGGACATCGTACTTACTATCAAAGCCCGATGTCGCGTCTGGCCTGACTCCAAAGATCGCATCATCGCTGCCCTCCGAGAAGGTTGCGGTAATGAGAGCATCCCATTCCCTATGCGCAACAGTCAAATGTACTGGCACAACTTTCGGATCTTCATCCGGATCGTTGTTGTTTATGACTATTTTCGCGCTGTAATCTCCTGGAGCGAGACCTGTCGTGTCTATCGATACTGTTATCTCATCGGAACTCCCCGGCTCCACCGTGCCGGATTTTGGATTCTCGTCCAACCACGGACAGTCGCTGATATTGTAAGTTACATGTCCATCTCCTTCAACAGGTGCATAGTCCCATTTCCATCCGGACGATATGTCTATGTTAGCTACTATGAGATCAATTGCATTTGGATTACCGATATCGTAAAGGCTGATGCCCGCTTCAAAGACATCTGTGTAAGGATTTAGATCTAAATACGTAAACGGAGCCCAAGGAATAATCCATCCTCCATCCCATTTCCACACGGAATCACCCTCACGTCCAACAACTGCCGCATAATCTGCGCCTATGTTGTTCATCTCGTACCAGCCCTGCGCATTGCTCAATCCCGTGCCTTGATTCTGGTCTGTATCCAGAAAGATCGCTGTATCTATGTAATTATGCGGATCGCCTGGCCATGCCTCATAGAAAACAACTTTGAAATATAGATTTGATCCATCATCTTTTGCATATACCTCCTTAAGGTCCATCCAAATATCTGGTTCATCCGGATCTGTGAGCAAGAGTTGCCAATCCCCAGTTGGTTCAATATCCGATACGTTCACGGTATATCTGACAATATCTTTTGACTTAGAGAACGGGCCTTCATTAGGAAGGGTTACTTTTTGAGCACTTATTTTTCCTTCCACGGCTTCTTCAAATGTTGTTTCGGCATCTCTTATGTCATACGTCAGTGGTGCATTCCCATTATTTCCAATTATAAGCGTGTAATTTTCGGACGTATCGGGAGGTAATGTCACGTCGAAGCTTGTCGGCTCAACCCAGATGTCCGGGCTTGGCGGCGGTTGGAACTGATCGTGGGTGTAGGCTGCGGTCCAGTGCTCGCCGCTGTCCAGCCAGTTCCACCATTCATCGTAGAGCGACAAGTACGCCAGGTATGGTCCATCCCTTCCGGATCGCTCTATTTCATAGCCTTTGAACTTGAGCTCGAGCGTCTGGATGCCGGCCTCGAGGTAGTTCTCTGCATATGCATAGGCGATCCAATTGTAGGCGCTGTCGTAGAGGTCGCTGTAGACCCTGTACCATCCTGCGGTAGATGCCGCCACATTTACCTTCACCACTAGGTAGTTGTAAAGACCATCGTTGTCCGTATCAAGGCCGTAGTCTGAATGGGGCGGGGCGAAGTTGGCCAGATATTGGAACTGATCATGGGTGTAGGCCGCAGTCCAGTGCTCATCACTGTCGAGCCAGTTCCACCATTCATCGTAAAGCGACAAGTACGCCAGGTATGGTCCATCCCTTCCGGATCGGTTTATTCTTTCGCCTTCGAAGCGGAGCTCGAGCGTCTGGATGCCAGCCTCGAGGTAGTTTTCAGCCGAGGCGGAGGCGATCCAGTATCCATAGTTGTCGTATAGGCTGCTGGAGATCCTATATGTTCCAGCTGTGACTACAGCCACATTTACCTCGACCACCAGGTAGTTGTAGAGGTTGTCATTGTCCGTGTCCAATCCATAATCCGAATGGGGCGGGGCGAAGTTGGCCAGATATTGGAACTGATCGTGGGTGTAGGCCGCAGTCCAGTGCTCATCACTGTCGAGCCAGTTCCACCATTCATCGTAAAGCGACAAGTACACTCGGTATGGGCCATCCCTTCCAGATCGGTTTATTCTTTCGCCTTCGAAGCCTAGCTTGACGGTCTGGGTGCCTTTCTCGAGAAAGTTGTATGCCCATGCGTCGGCGATCCAGTACCCAGCGTTGTCGTATAGGCTGCTGGAGATCCCATACCATCCTGCGGTGGCTACCGCCACCCTTACCTCCACCACTAGGTAGTTGTAAAGACCATCGTTGTCCGTATCAAGGCCGTAGTTTGAATGGGGCGGAGCGAACTTGGCCAGATATTGGAACTGATCATGGGTGTAGGCTGCAGTCCAGTGCTCACCACTGTCGAGCCAGTTCCCCCATTCATCGTAAAGCGATAAGTACGCCCGGTAAGGGCCATCCCCTCCCGAGCGATTTATCCTTTCGCCTTCGAAGCCTAGCTTGACGGTCTGGGTGCCTTTCTCGAGGAAGTTGTATGTCCATGCGTCGGCGATCCAGTACCCAGCGTTGTCGTATAGGCTGCTGGAGATCCTATACCATCCTGCGGTGGCTACCGCCACATTTACCTCGACCACCAGGTAGTTGTAGAGGTTGTCATTGTCCGTGTCCAATCCATAATCCGAATGGGGCGGGGCGAAGTTGGCCAGATATTGGAACTGATTATGGGTGTAGGCCGCAGTCCAGTGCTCATCACTGTCGAGCCAGTTCCACCATTCATCGTAAAGCGACAAGTACGCTCGGTATGGGCCATCCCTTCCAGATCGGTTTATTCTTTCGCCTTCGAAGCGGAGCTCGATGGTCTGGGTGCCAGTTTCGAGGTAGTTCTCAGTCCATGCGTCGGCGATCCAGTACCCAGCGTTGTCGTAAAGGTCGCTGTAGACCCTGTACCATCCTGCAGTAGAGGCCGCCACATTTACCTCCACCACTAGGCAGTTGTAAAGCCCATCGTTGTCTGTGTCGAGACCGTAGTCGGAGTGCGGAGGAGCTAACTTCGTTGGCGGCTGGAACTGGTCGTGAGTGTAGGCTGCGGTCCAGTGCTCATCCTCATCGAGCCATCCCTCAGTACCGTAAAGGCTCATGTAGGCTCGGTATGGCCCATCCCTTCCGGATCGCTCTATTTCATAACCTTTGAACCTGAGTTCGATCGTCTGAAAGCCGGCCTCGAGGTAGTTTTCGGTCCATGTATAGGTGATCCAGTTCCCATAGCCGTCGTAAAGGTTGCTTTCGACCCTATACCATCCCGCTTCGATGACCGCCACTCCAACCTCGACCACAAGGTAGTTGTAAAGCCCGTCGCCGTCGGTGTCCAATCCGTAGTCGAAATGGGGTGGGCAGAACTCTGCCGGAGGGGGCTGGAACTGCTCGTGAGTGTAGGCTGCGGTCCAGTGCTCATCCTCATCGAGCCATCCCTCAGTACCGTAAAGGCTCATGTACGCGCGGTATGGCCCATCCCTTCCAGATCGCTTTATTTCATAGCCTTTGAACTTGAGTTCGATCGTCTGGATGCCGGCCTCGAGGTAGTTCTCAGCCCATGTGTAGGCGATCCAGTATCCATAGCTGTCGTAAAGGTCGCTGTAAACCCTGTACCATCCCGCTGTGTCGACCGCCACCTTAGCCTCGACCACAAGATAATTGTAAAGCCCGTCGTCGTCCGTGTCCAAACCGTAGTCGGAATGGGGTGGGGCGAACTCTGCCGGAGGGGGCTGGAATTGATCGTGAGTATAAGCTGCGGTCCAGTGCCCGCCGCTGTCGAGCCAGTACCCATACCAGGTATCGTAGAGCGAAAGGTAAACTTGATATGGCCCATCCCTTCCGGAGCTGTTTATTCTATAGCCAAGGAAGTAGAGCCAGAGCGTCTGGGTTCCAACATCGAGATAGCTCGAGGACCACGCGTAGCCCAAGTAGTAGCCAGTATCATCATAAAGATCTCCAGACAGCCCATACCATCCCGCCCTGGTGACCGCCACCTTAACTTCGACGACCAGATAATTGTAAAGCCCATCGCCGTCGGTATCCAATCCGTAGTCGGAATGCGGTGGAGCCAGCGTTGCTGATGGAATATATGCGATTTCGAGACGAGGAGGCATCCACCATTCCTTGGATTCGAACCCATAGGCAAAGGCATGCGGGAAGTATTGATTCTCGTTCTCTGCCCTCATGCAGAGGCTGGCCACCCTGTCGCCCGCGAGCTGTTCTTGTATGAACGAGGTGATGTCCCAGGAATACCACGAATTTACCGAGGGCACCGACTTTGTGTCCAAGACTTCTTCGTAGGAGGGCTGGTCATTCCAAGTTATGGTGTACTCTCCCCAGTAGTCGTCTTCCACAGCGCGGGCCTGCACATTTTCGCCAGCCGCTCCATACATTCTCCAGCAGTAGTTGTGGTACCTCGCGCTCAATATTGATGTGCTATCAGGGATTGGTGGGAGATTGAACTTAAAGAATCCCCTCTCGTTCTTGTATACTGATTCTAAGTCGTTTCCGGTAAATACGTAGGTCCTATCGCCAAAGTTGCTGTCGGGGTAACCTTCCGCCACTTGGGCATCTTCGGTTGGATAGATAGTTGCAATTTTGACCTTGTCCCTTGAAAATCCAAATATCGCATGTATTGCTGCCGGCCCCCCATCGATCGCTGCGATAACCTTGCCGCTGTACAACGATTTAGGTACCGCCGTATCGATGGTCAATGTTACATCCGCATCCCCGCCCGCCGGTAACGATATCGAATTTTCGCTCAGCCATGCTACCAGTGTTCCAGGCGCCAAGAACCCGAATATATCGGCAACCGTCGCCGATAAAGAGAGGGTGTGGCTTACATTATCCATATTGTAGAAGGTAAGCACGACATTGTCCAACACATTTTCTGTGTATGCACCGAAGCTTATCGTCGCAGGGTCGACCATGATCTTGGCAGTTGCCGCCTTTGCTACGTCTATCCTTCCTCCTCCCTGTTCGTACACATTATACCCCAAGTCGATAGCTGTCGAGATCAAAGCGTTCTTGACATATATCGGTGCCGACCAGCCAGATGGCACCCCCTTCTGCAACATCAAGGCCGCCGCGCCCGCGACGTGCGGCGTTGACATGGATGTCCCGCCCCATGATTGATAATATGTGCCATAGAGCCCATATGGAACGGTCGAAGTTATGCTGACGCCCGGCGCCAGCACATCAGGCTTTACTCTATAATCGATTGTGGGTCCCTTACTGCTGAAGGATGCTAACGTATCAGATTTGTCGCTGGCCCCGACCGTGATGACTTTTCTAGCGACGCCCGGCGTACCAATTGTGAAATAATCCCACTCGTTCCCCGCGGCAACGGCTACCACTATTCCTTGATCAACTGCCGCGTCACAGGCAAGCGAGGCTGGGTCCGTTCCGTCGGTCCCCCACCCGCGAAGGCTCATGCTAATTACATTTGCCTCATCCCCAGTGCTCGGTAAGCCATCCGGCCCATAAGTCGCGTACTCTATGCCGGAAATTATCCAAGACCAATATCCCGATCCGTATTGGTTCAACACCTTCACGTTGTACAGCCAAGCCCCGGGGGCAACCCCTCTATAAAGGGATGAGGATGCCGCCCCTGTGCCAGCCGCGATGCCAGCGCAGTGCGTCCCATGTCCATGTAAATCCATAGCAGTACTGTCGTCCGAGAAATTTACCGCAGCTATCACCTTTGGATCAATCGTACCCGGGTCATCGTCGATATCGTCTAGATCGGGATGCGTGTCGTCTATTCCGGTATCCAGTATTGCGATTTTGACCCCGGCACCGGTGTATCCAGCTGCCCATAAGCTCGGCGCGCCGATCAACGGGACGCTCTCGCTCAAGCTCACACTTACTTTCCTGTCCAACCATATCTTTTCCACGTCCTGCTTTACCAGGGTCTTAAATGAACTGCCGATATTTTTCACCGGGAGCCGAGTTGCTATCGTAAAGAAGTTTGGGTATTTTTTAACAGATTGCCCAACGGCCATTATTTGATCTTCGATCGACTGTATTTTTTTGCTGCCGATATCGGGTTTGTAAACAATTAACAATGGTAAGTGCGTTTGTTCGTGATATCCTTCCTCTATTAAATAGTCGATATTGAACAGCTCGATATCCAATCGTTTTAAGTCGACATAGTTGGGGACCACATACGTTTTATTCTCCCTCTGAAATATCTGAAAGTCCTGCCACGATTTTGTCTGGTCTACAGACCTTACGGCAAAGGTTTTTTGTCCGTCTGGCTTCACTAAAGCGATCACGACATCTCCGGTGATGAGCGTCACTTCGTAAACTTCGCTATCCTCCGGCCGCGATGCAAGTAATTCCTCATAAGGCATCAGAGGGGTACTTTTTGAACCCCACTCAGTTTGATTTCTGTTGTAAAAGTTTTCTCCTTGGACGATGATCGTTTGGCTTGGCTCCGCGGACGCGGGACTAACTGAGCTAACCGATGGAAGCGCTAGGATCGATGTCAATAGGGATGCCACAATCAAAGCCGAGAATAAAACGCATGAGAGGCGAACAATCGGATTATTGGCCCTCACTTCCAGCCTCCTGTTTTTCCAAACCTCCATTTTTACTTAATTTATTGATATTTAAATCTACCTTTTTCTCAAATGCATAATTCCTATCTTTGAGTAATTTTGAACCCTCAAAATCGGTGGCGGGCCCGGAGGTATCCGCGCCCAAACGGGTTCGGGTCCGGCGCAAAAACGGCATTTGTGGCAAAAGAAACGTTGAAAGAAGTAGGCCACGCGTCCGCGCCACATGATCGGCAGAACGCGTTGACTCGTCCATCTTGACTAACGCACCCCT
>Ga0315306_10001510_pt1 | contig 11114 bp, 9 predicted proteins | sample TDP1_MG_FD_203803 | JGI IMG/M metagenome (GOLD analysis project Ga0315306, IMG submission 203803) | Freshwater sediment microbial communities from Lake Towuti, South Sulawesi, Indonesia - TDP1 | ecosystem: Environmental > Aquatic > Freshwater > Lake > Sediment | place: Indonesia: South Sulawesi... | reverse complement strand
GAGTCCCTAATCCTGAGCCTAGACATGCTCGACATCCAGGTCTCCTCAGGCTCCGCCTGCACCTCCAAAACCCTGGAACCCTCCCACGTGCTGTTAGCCATAGGCCTAGCCCACGAGGAGGCCCACGGATCCCTTCTCTTCACGTTGGGTAAACAGAATACGGAGGAGGATGTGGACTACGTGCTGGAAGCCCTGCCTAATGTAGTAAAGCGATTAAGGGAGATTTCCCCATTAGCTCCTAAAATAAGGTGAAGGTGACGATTGGATGTATAGCGAAAAGGTCATGGAACACTTCATGAACCCCCGAAACGTGGGCGAGATTCCCGACGCCGACGGAGTAGGAAAAGTGGGAAACCCCATATGTCTGGCGCAAGGCACCCTAGTTTGCTTGAATGGTAGTTACACCCCTATTATGAATGTATCGGCTAATCTAAAAGTTCTTGGACATGACGGAAAATATCATAGGATAGAAAAGGTCAGAGCGCGGCCCTACAAAGGAAAAATGTACAGAATTGTAGCGCACAATCTTGGTTCAACCGTAGTAACTCCTGACCATCATATATTGGCGCTTAAGGCAAGCCACCTTCTAAGAAAGTATCGTTCCCGCACGAAATGTGTGCGTGACTGGTATGCGGCAGATGAGCTGGAAAAAGGCGACATTTTGCTTTATCCCGTGCCTAACGAAACAAACGATACAGAGAAGATTCCATTTGACGTTGAAAAACCGAAGTACGATTTTACGAGCAAAACACTTCCAGATGAAATTGCGTTTGACAACGACTTTTTGAGACTGGCTGGCTACTATTTATCAGAAGGTTACGTGCGAACTCAACGGAGCAAAGGAACATTAGGCTTCGTGTTCAGTTCAAAGGAAAGGAGCTACGTTGAGGACACTATACTCTGCATTAAGCGCATATTCGGTCTCGAACCTGCAGAAATCAAAAGCAATCATAATGCAGTAGACGTTAAATTTTATAGCGCTAGGTTGGCGAGATTTCTTTCAAAGCATTTTGGGGAAGATGCCGTTAATAAGCATGTCCCCCATTGGATGATGTTGGTTCCCGCACAGAAACAGGAGGCCCTTTTATGCGGGCTCTGGAGAGGAGACGGATATATTAACATTAACAATCAGGTTGCTAAGTTTGTCACGGTATCGGAACAATTGGCATTCCAAGTCAGAAATTTGCTTTTCAGGCAAGAAATAATCATGAGCTTTCTTGAACGACCCGCAATTGGCATCCATAAGAAGAATTACTCAATTTACGTGAAAGACGACAGATCACTTGAAAAGCTAGCGAGAATTGTTGGGGTGGAGCTCACGATACCAAAAAAACTGAGAAACCCTCATAAGGCTTGGTTTGAAAACGGATACTTTCACATCCCCATTTGGCGAGTGGAACCGTTAACCTATGATGGCTTAGTCTACAATTTGGAAGTCGAGGAGAGTCATTCGTACGTTTCGAACTCAATAGCGCTTCACAATTGCGGAGACATGATGACCGTTTACATTAAGGTTAAGGATAATCGGCTGGAGGACGTGAAGTTTAAGACCTTCGGCTGCGGCGCCGCCATAGCCACTAGCAGCATGGTCACCGAGCTGGCCAAAGGAAAAACTATTGAAGAGGCCCTAAGGATCACGAGGACTGAGGTGGCGGACAGCCTAGGCGGCCTACCGCCCATAAAAATCCACTGCTCCATCCTGGCTGTGGATGGCCTAAGCGAAGCCATCTACGAGTACCTGACGAAAAATGGGTTACCGATACCAGAGGAGCTGGACAGGAGACACAAAAGGCTGGAAACCGAGCTGGAGAACATAAAGAAACGATACGCCGAGTTCGCCAAGCTGGAGGAAGAACTCCTGAGGGAGTAGTTGAAAGGAGGATTGAAAGTGAGCACCTTCGTTAAGTGCAGAATGTGCGGCATAGAAATCCCTGAAGGAGAGACCAAAAGATGCGTCTTCGCCTCCCACAAAAGGGTCATCGAAGGAAAGGAATACGTTTTCTGCTGCGCCCGCTGCGCCGAAACCTTCAAAGAGAAGAAATAACTTTCCAGTTGAATTTACCAGTCTCCGCTTGGACCTGAAGATAGAATAAAGGTTATTTCTTAAAGAACAGCCAGTTCTCTTTTCCCTTGAACCTTAGGAGGCAGTAGGTTCCCCTGAGTTTGGTGCCCTCGATTTCAAAGACCAGCTTGTCCTCGGTTCTCTCTTTTAGGTGGTATTCTCCCTTGTCCCAGATTTCCACGGTGCCCGCCCCATACTCCCCCTCAGGAATGATCCCAGCAAAGTTGGCGTACTCGATGGGGTGGTCCTCCACCTGGACCGCCAGCCTCTTTAGGCCCCTTTCCGTGGGAGGAACCTTTGGAACAGCCCAGCTCTTTAGAACCCCGTCCATCTCCAGCCTTAAGTCGTAATGTAAATGGGTGGCGTCATGTTTCTGGATCACGTAAATGTTTCCCCGCTCCCTTGTTTGACTTCCCATAGGCTCCGTGGTTTTCCTAAAGTCCCTCTTCTCCCTATACTCTTCAAGCCCCATTTCCCACCACACCCTAATGCCAAAACACTAATGGGAAAGCCCATTCTTAACCCTTCTCTTCGGCTACCATCTGTCATCTTATATTGGCGTTATATGAGGGAAAATTATTTTTTTAGCTGCCGCCTTTCTGGCCTCTGAGATTAGGTCTGTTAGGGCCGTGAAGGCCTTGTCCACATCCTCCATGCTTAGGACGATGATGGTGTCCGTGAAGCAGCTCACCGTTTCCTCTATGTTGATGTGTCTCCTCGAGACTTGGTTGTAAAAGGTTGTGATGCAGCCCGCCGTGTCTACGATTTCTCTGGGGCTCTGCACCACCAGGGCCGCCAAGTCCTGCCTTTTGTCCAAAACTTCCTCCGCTGGAAACATGGAGCAGACATCCTCAAACCTCCTCTGGTCAAAGATTAGGGTGACCGCCGAAATTCCAACCAAAACGTGAAGGAATTCTCCCAAAAACTTCCCCAGGGTCCGCCGAATAACCTCCAAGGTTCTGTTGGTCTTCTCCACCGAAACCTTGGCCACATCGGTTCGAAGGTTTAGGGTGCTGCCTGCCACCACTCGCGTGATGTCTCCTCTAAGGGGTTGATAGGCAGTTTTGGCCCTCTTAACGGAGGTTATTAATCCCTCAAGCTTAACCCTTCGTCCAAGAATCCCCTCAACCCTTGATTGGAGCATCCGTGCCACGGCACTATAATTGGCGTAACCCCTCTGCAGGGCATCCTGCAAGGATAGATCTCGACTTATCAGGTCCTGCACAACCCTGGAAATGGAATCGACCATTTTAGGTCACTTCTGCCCAATTTTAGATTAAATTGACCAAAACATATATAAGATTTTCCATCCACCCATAAACAGAAAACAGCAGCACAGGCAGAGGAGGACATCCGTAAAGTTTAAAAGTCCAGACTGAGAAGTAGGGGAGGGTTCATTGGCCGACCAAAAACGCCCTCAGAGAAAAGGAAAAGCGGTCCTAGTTTTAGAAGATGGTTCTCTCTTCTTCGGCCAGGGCTTCGGCGCAGCTAAAAAGGTCTCAGGGGAAGTTGTTTTCTCCACTTCCATGGTGGGATATCCTGAAGCCCTAACCGACCCGTCTTACCAGGGCCAAATTTTAACCCTAACCTACCCCCTCATAGGAAACTATGGGGTTCCCTCCAAGAAAACAGAATTTGACATCCCCCTATACTTCGAATCCGATGGCATAAAAGTAACAGGTCTCGTCATCAACGAACTTTGTGAGCGCCCCTACCATTGGGCATCCGTCAAAACATTAGATCAATGGCTAAAAGAAGAAGACGTCCCTGGCATCTTTGGCATCGACACCCGGAGGCTCACAAAGAAACTGAGGGTTCAAGGGGTCATGCTCGGAATCCTAGAGGTTTGCGAGGAGGGCGAGGAGCCAGACGTTGAAAAGCTCATCGCGGGAGCAAAGAACATTCCAGACCCAAACCTTAGGGACCTGGTTAAAGAGGTGACCATTAAGGAGCCCGTTCTTCATGAGGTCGGAGGAAACAGACGGGTCGTTTTCATCGACTGTGGCACCAAATACAGTATTCTGCGAAACCTCCTGAGGCGCGGGTTCAACGTTCTAAGGGTGCCCTACGACTTTTCGGCGAAAGAAATCTTGGAGTATAAACCCGGCAGTGTAGTTGTCAGTAATGGGCCGGGCGACCCCAAGAGGTGTGGCAAAACCATAGAGCGCGTTAGGGAGCTGCTGGAGGAGAAAGTTCCCATTATAGGCATATGCCTCGGAAACCAGATCCTGGCCCTAGCCTCAGGCGGAGACACCTACAAGCTGAAGTACGGCCACCGATCCCAAAACCAGCCTGCCCTAGACTTGGAAACGGGGAGGTGCTACATCACAACCCAGAACCACGGATACGCCGTGAGTCCAGATTCCCTAAAGGGAACCGACATGGGGGTATGGTTCATAAACGCCAACGACAAAACCGTGGAGGGGATAAAATGCACGGGAAAGCCTGCCTTTGGCATTCAGTGGCACCCCGAAGCGGCGCCTGGCCCCTACGACACCGAGTTCCTCTTCGATAATTTACTGAGGGCCGCGGTGGGATGAAGGATGCCCAAGTTTAGCTGGGTCCGCAAGGTGCTGGTGCTGGGCAGTGGAGCCATAAAGATTGGAGAAGCCGCAGAGTTTGACTACTCGGGAAGTCAGTGTCTCAAGGCCATGCGGGAGGAGGGCATCGAGACCGTTCTCATTAACCCCAATATAGCCACCATCCAAACCGACCCCCGTCTGGCGGGCAAAGTATACCTTTTGCCCGTAACCCCCGAATACATAAAGGAAGTCATAAAGAGGGAGAAGCCCGACGGCATCCTCCTAGGCTTCGGCGGCCAAACGCCCCTAAATGTTGGTGTTCAACTAGCCAAAGAGGGAGTTTTCGAAGAGTACGGAGTAAAGGTATTAGGGACTCCCATAAGGGCAATAGAGGACACGGAGGACCGAGAACTCTTTAAACAGGCCATGATACGCGCGGGCATCTCCGTGCCAAGGAGCAAGTCCGCTACATCTACGGAAGAGGCCCTGAAAATAGCCGAGGAAATAGGATATCCAGTCATCATCCGCGTGGCCTACATCCTTGGGGGAAAGGGCTCAGGTGTGGCCCACAACAGAAGAGAGTTAAAGGAAATCGTGGATCGGGCCTTGGCCCAGAGCATGATCACCCAAGTCCTTGTAGAGGAGTATCTGGGCCACTGGAAGGAGGTGGAGTACGAGGTTATGCGGGACGGCGTCGACAACTGCCTAACCGTTTGCTGCATGGAGAACTTTGACCCCATGGGCATCCACACCGGCGACTCCATCGTCATAGCCCCATCCCAAACCCTAACCAATAGGGAATATCACCTCCTCCGCGCGGCCTCCATAAAGGTTATACGAAGCCTAGGAATAGTCGGCGAGTGCAACATCCAGTGGGCATTAGACCCCAAGTCGGAGGAGTTCCGAGCCATTGAGGTAAACGCCCGCATGTCCAGAAGTTCCGCCCTGGCCAGTAAGGCCTCGGGCTATCCTTTAGCCTACATAGCTGCCAAGCTGGCTGTGGGCTATCTGCTCCCTGAACTCATTAACAAGGTCACGGAGGTCACGACCGCCTGCTTTGAGCCAGCCCTAGACTACTTGGTTGTCAAAATTCCGCGGTGGGACCTGCAGAAGTTTAGGAAGGTGGACCCACACATTGGGCCTCAAATGAAGTCCGTGGGTGAAGTGATGGCCATAGGGAGATGCTTTGAGGAGGCGCTTCAGAAGGCCATCCGCATGCTGGACATAGGGAAGGTTGGATTAGTCTGCAACCCCAACGATAAGCCTGAGGACCCTGAAATCGTGAAGGATGTTTTAGCCAACCCCACGGACGAGAGGATTTTCAAGACAGTCAAGGCCATCAAAATGGGCGTTCCCATTGAAGAGATTTACAAGCTGAGCGGAATCGACCCCTGGTTCCTCTACAAGATTAAGAACATAATCGATATGGAGGGGAAGCTGCGCCAGCTAAGCCTGAAAGATGGGGAAGCAGCTGAGGTGGTTAGGGAGGCTAAGCGCCTCGGTTTCTCAGACGGGCAAATCGCCCTCTGCCTCAAAACAGACGAGAAGGCGGTAAGGGAGTTTAGAAAGAAGAACGGGATAATCCCAGTGGTTAAGCAGATAGACACGTTGGCCGCCGAGTGGCCGGCTAAGACAAACTATCTCTACCTAACCTATGGTGGAGACGAGGACGACATAGACTTCAGCCCAGGCAAAAGGAAGGTGATTGTCCTCGGAGCCGGAGTCTTTAGAATAGGTTCCAGTGTAGAGTTTGACTGGTGTGGGGTTAATACCATCTGGGCCCTCAAGAAAAACGGCATTGACGAGGCCATTATGGTTAACTACAACCCAGAGACCGTTTCGACAGACTACGACATATCCGACAAGCTGTACTTTGAGGAATTAACCCTGGAAAGGGTCTTAGACATATACGACAAGGAGAAACCCCTCGGAGTTATAGTGAGCGTCGGGGGTCAGATTCCGAACAACATAGCCCTAAAGCTGGCCAAGTCCGGCGTAAAACTCCTGGGCACATCAGGGGAGAGCATAGACCGCGCCGAGGACCGCCATAAATTTAGTGGCCTCCTGGGCCGGCTTGGGATTTCCCAGCCCAAGTGGAGCGCCTTAACAACCCTAAAGGACGCTAGGGGCTTCGCTAAGAACATAGGCTATCCCGTGCTAATTAGACCAAGCTACGTGCTTTCGGGGCAGGGCATGAGGGTGGCCTACACCGAAGGGGAGCTGGAGAGTTATCTTGAGTTGGCCACCCGGGTTTCGCCTGAGCATCCCGTGGTCATCTCCAAGTTTATGCAAGAGGCCAAGGAGGTGGAAGTGGACGGCGTTTCTGACGGCGAAGACGTTTTGATCGGTTCCATAATTGAACACGTGGAGCCGGCTGGAGTCCACAGCGGCGATGCCACCATGTGCGTTCCACCCCAAACCCTTTCTCCGGAGATCATGAACACCCTGGAACTTTACACCAATAAAATCGCCAAGGCCCTCCAGATTAAGGGTCCCTTCAACATCCAATATCTAATAAAAAACGGCGTTACCTATGTTATTGAATGCAACCTGCGGGCTTCCAGGTCCATGCCCTACGTCAGCAAAACCAGAGGGGTCAACCTCATGGACTTGGCTACCTCCGTTATGCTGGGCAGGAAATTAAGGGACTTTAAGATAACCGATCCTCCACCCATAGGGCATGTGGGGGTGAAAACCCCTATGTTCAGTTTCATGCGCCTAAGCGGAGCCGACACCATCCTAGGCGTAGAGATGCTGAGCACAGGGGAAGTGGCCTGCCTAGGAGAAAACTTCCCCGACGCCCTGTCCAAGTCCCTAGAGTCGGCGGAGTTCAAGCTTCCACCCCTAGGCGGCTCCGTCCTAGTAACCGTGGGCAGCGAAGAGACAAAAATGATCATCGTACCCCTAACCTGGGCTTTTAAGAAGATGGGCTTCAAAATCTACGCCACGGAACACACGGCCCAAGCCCTGTGGGAGGCAGGATTGGAGGATGTAACCGTCCTTTACAAGGTCAGGGAGCCAGAAAAGAAGCCCAACATCCTAGACCACCTCCTAGGGGGCAAAATAAACTTGGTGATTAACATACCCGTGGAGAACGCGCCGCAACAGCTCAGAGAAGCCCTAGAAGACGAGTACGTGATTCGTCGATTAGCCGTGGAGTTCAACGTCCCCGTGGTGACCACCATCGAGCTGGTCGCAGCCCTCATAAGAGTCCTGAGACACCGCGCCAGCAGCCAACCTACCATCCGCTCCCTAAACGAATACATAGACAGCCTCCCATGGAAATACTGGTAAACCATTTCAGATGACCTCATATCGTGGTCTAAGGTTATGAAACTTCCCCTCTTCAACTCGTCGAGGGCGGCCTTTTGCACCTGCCTCCCCAAATATAACTTGAACACCTATCTGGGAAGCTGCGCGCATCAGTGCATCTACTGTTACGCAACGAAGTTCCCGAGCTTTGTTGGTCCGCCTTCGCCCCGACTAAATCTGCTGGATAAAATAGAGGAAATGACTGAAGGGTCTAAGCCAAAATTTCCTGTGATGATGAGCGATTGCACCGATCCATATCAGCCCTTGGAGAGGGAGCATGAAGTCACGAGGAGGTGCGCCGAGGTTTTGGCGAAGCATGGCTTTCCCCTTCTCGTGGTTACTAAGTCGGACCTTGCCACGAGGGATACAAATATTTTTAAGCGGACTCCTACTGTAGTGGCGGTAACCGTAACCACGCTAAGAGAGGACGTCGCGGACTTCATTGAACCCTATGCTCCACCGCCTAGCCGAAGGATAGGGGCACTACGGAGGATTGTGGGGGAGGGGATAGCCGCCGTGGCGAGAATTGACCCCATTATACCGACCGTAAATGATGACGAGGGAGAGTTCGAGGAGCTTGTTTTGGCGTTGAAAAATGCGGGTGTAAAGCAGGTAACGGTGTCAACCCTAAAACCGGTAACGGGATTCTTTTCGGCGTTGAGGAATAGGGACCGAGATATTTGGGACAGATTACGAAAAGTTTACGCGGACGGCACATGGGTCATGGGCTACAAATACTTGCACGAAGAAAGGAGGAGAAAAATTTTGGAGAAGCTGCGACCCATCGTGCTGAGCCACGGGTTGAACTTCGCCCAATGTCGAGAGGGCTTCTCCGAGTTCAACACTTCCCTATGCGATGGAACAGCCTACTGTCGACCCCTATTAAGCAGTTTTTAGGAAAATAAACATATAAGTTATCTGTGAGCGATTTTCGATGTGTCGGGCAGTATTTAGATGGAAAAACTTATATGGATATTCTGCCAGTAAAAGTTCACAGGTGTTTCATATGAGGGATTCTGTTCTCCTCCCATGAGATGCTGATCAACGACAGCCCCTTGAATTATGTAAATTTTGTCACAGCGAGCAACGAAATCGATTGTGCAACAACCAAAGTTAAAACAAAATTTACGGACAGTGAGCACTAATGTCAAAGAATTTGTTAGAGAATGCAAGAATGGTCTTCTTAGAAGTCACCAACTACTGTAACTTTCGCTGTAATTTTTGTCCACAGGCAATTTCAAAAAGACCTCCTGAACATATGGATACTGAGCTTGCTAAGAATCTGATCCGACAGCTATATGAAGCGGGCTACGAAAACAATCTCTATTTCCACCTCCTGGGCGAACCACTTCTTCACCCAGACATATTTGAGATAGTGGAATTTGCAGCGAAACGGATACCGAGGGCTATTCTCTTCACGAACGGCTCACTTCTTACTAAGAACAACATTGAGTCCATTTTTGATGCTTGTCCCTATGAGCTGATGATAAGCATGCAACTGGTTGACGAACAGTCTTTCAAGTTGAGATGCTCTTCTATGAGCTGGAATCGATACATATCAGGAATCAGGAATGCTGTGCAATATAAACTGACACATAACACTCCGACACTTCTAAGGATGTCGGTGGGGATGAGAAAAGAGGACTCGATATACCCACAGGATGATTACTTTCCGCGGGTCTCTCCCTCCAGTTTGAGAGCAAACATGCTTGAACTATTCTCAGATATACCAAGTCTCGATTCACAACAGGTGCAAGAACTTCTGAACTCGGTAGAAATTCCCTTCAAAGGTGGTCATCTAGAATTGGCCTTGGGCGTGTCCGTCAGTATAAAGCCCATGGGAAACTGGCGAAGAATATACAGAGATGAGAAAGTGGAGAAGGGATCCTGCCCACATGTCGGAAAAGAGTTCGGCATTCTCTCCAACGGCAACCTAGTCCTCTGTCATCTCGATTACGATGGGAAAACCACATTCGCAAAATGTGAGGGATGGTAAACTAAAGTATATACTTCACAACCCTAAGATACAACAAGTGATCACTCAATTTCCCACAAAGGGAATAGTCCCCAAAAATTGCCAATACTGTAACGTACCCCATAAATTTTCCAAGCAAACAGCTGGATGATATCAATAAGACCGTTGATGTGTTTAGTCCAATTTGCCATGATAACCAAAATATATAGAATTTTTAAAAGCCATATAGAATTCTATATAGAAGAAAGCCTAGAATGGCACAGTTAGAAATTCCCTTCTTTTAAGTTTATATTTTCCCTGTACTTAATAGTACATGGGTGTTCCTATTATGTGGAGCAAGGTAATGGAGCATTTGAGGGGTCATCCTGAACGCCTCTCTGTGGCCAGAGTTCTTATAGAGAACGGCCTAAACATAAAAGACGGAAAAATCTACTGTAATAATATAGAGATTCCCCCCATTCGGATAGGGCGCGCGGCCAGAGTTGACAGGAGGACCGTGGCCGAAACGGTGAGGATGATTGAGGAAAACCCCGAGCTGAGGGTTATTTTTCGGAACATAAGGTCGGCGGGCCACTCCCTAAGGGAAATCGCCCGATACCTAGACCTGGGCGTGGTGGAGATTACCCCCGTGAACGCCAAAACCCCAGGAATCTTGGCAAAGTCGGCTTCGCTCATAGCCGAGAGAAACATAAGCATCCGCCAAGCCATAGTGGACGACCCGGAACTCTCCCCAGAACCTAAACTCACCCTAATAGCTGAAAACAAGATTCCAGGCGAGCTAATTCCCGAGTTCTTAAAGATAAAGGGTGTAGCTAAAGTTTCGGTGTACTAAAGGGAAGCCTAAGACCTATTTCTCCTGTTGTCCTGATAGGTACGGAAAAGAGGTGATAATAACCCCCACCAGCGCTGTTAATCCAAACATTAGGAAGGTGGGCGAATAGGAGTGGCGATTGTCAATGATTATCCCCGCTAACCAAGGTGCTAACAGGGTTCCTACTTGACCCACAAGGTTAATGAGCCCTACACCAACTCCCGTAAGTTCAGATCCGAATCTGTCGACAGGGATTACGAAGTAAACACTTTCAGATAACTGAAAGAGAAAACTTGCAAGAAGTAAGATTAATAGAATCAGCCAGTAATCATTAGCCATCGACAGAAAAAGGAGAAGGGCCCCTGAAGAGATAAGGGAAAAGAGAATGACATGTTCTCTCCTTCTGACTCTATCCGAGATCCAACCTCCCAA
>Ga0315306_10001509_pt1 | contig 11118 bp, 10 predicted proteins | sample TDP1_MG_FD_203803 | JGI IMG/M metagenome (GOLD analysis project Ga0315306, IMG submission 203803) | Freshwater sediment microbial communities from Lake Towuti, South Sulawesi, Indonesia - TDP1 | ecosystem: Environmental > Aquatic > Freshwater > Lake > Sediment | place: Indonesia: South Sulawesi... | reverse complement strand
TGTTCCCATACATATCCATCTGGGCAGCACCTAGAAACCCATAGTCTATATATCCTGCTTGCGAAAGTGACATAACGTCATGCATACTGGAGGCAGCAATAGCCCTGTGAAAGGTCCTAGATTCACCGACCGAGATGGCCAACTCAGGTAGTTGGGGTCCTAGTCCCCCCGCTTCAAACACTATGAGCAAATTGGGGGCATGCGTTTTCTGTGCCAGAGCCGCCGCTACTATGGGAAGCCCTGTGCCCACGAAGACGGATTTCTTATCTTCTAACACTCTGGCACCGCTAAATGCCAAGAATTCCCTTAGATTGTATTTGCTCTGTTTGATAGACATTGTTTCTCCTTAGACTCCCTCCTGGACAAATTCAACTTTCTTTCCGCCAAGGAGCAGTCATTGGTTCTTCAAGGAACTCCCTCCTTTTCAGATAGTCCAACTTCTTTACACCACCGCAGAGTTCCAGATAGTCGTCAAAGGAACCAACGCCGAAAACATATTTCTGCATATACTCCTCTACCCCTTCTGAAGTCCTAGAAAGGCTTAGCCATTCCGCTATATGGTCTTCATCATAATAATACATACCAGGCATTTCACATGGATGTGAACCGTACCGAACTTCAACTACAGCATCTACGACCATGAAGGGTATGCTTGTTCTCCAGGGTTCTCTTCGTATGAATTCATTGTCCACTATTTTCTCTGTAGTTATTATCAGCCGCCGGGCGCACCTGGAGAGCTCGAAGTCCTCGACAAGGATACCGTCAATTTGGGCATTACCGTAGATATCACAGCGGTGCACGTGAATGAAGGCTACATCGGGATAAGCTGCTGGAACAAGAGCAACTGGCTTGCCGCTGAAGGGGTCTTCAACCACCTTACAGGAGCTATATGCCAGAGTGTCGGTGCCAAGCATGGTACGAGTAGGTATAAAGGGGAGCCCCATCATGGCTGCCAGCCATCGCCACTGGTATCCGGCATTGCTGGTTTCCGCAACTACCTTGCACTGACCAGTTTGTACCATTCTCCTTGAGCCGGGAGATAATCCTCGGAGTTCATGACCAAAAGAATAGGCCACCTCTACCTTGTTTACATGACCTGAAGCCACCAAAACGTCAAGATCATGAACTGCTGTCTTGCCAGCCATAATCAAATTGCGTCTATTTTGCCTGATTATCTCATAGATAACCGCCATCGAGACTCTTGTGTGACCAAAACCCCCGGAGGCAATGAAGTCACCATCATGAACGAATTTTGAGACTGCCTCTGTGACCGACATAGTCTTGTCCTTTAGCTCACGGGACTTGTTCTTCAGTACCCAGTCCCTCGCCTCATCTGGGTCATACCAACCTATGAGCTCTCCCTTGCCTTGCTGTAATAGTTCCATTTCATATCCTCCTAATGTTATACTCATGCGTCTTTGTTTCTCTCTAAAGAATACTGACGCAGATGTCTCCGTCTGTCAAGCACCATGCGCTGCTACCATCTCCAGAAAGACGGCCGGACAGAGACATCCGCCCCTACAAGAATGCTTTTTCGGACAGCCTCAGGTCTCTTTTTCAACACGTATATTGATGTCACTATTCTACTAAAGGTATTCAATCACTACGGCGCACCAGGTCCTCGGCCGCGGCGCTGAGCGCCCCCCATCTCGGGATAATACAAAGAAGGAAGCAGGTAAAATATAGGACATTACAGGCAAGAAGGGATTACGGGTTTAAGTTGGAATGCTCGACTAGGTGGTAAAGAAAGAACTGAAATGACGATTCTTTGATATTGGCTGAAACTATGAGCTGGTTGTCCGAATCAGGTAACGCTTCCACCGGGCATCGACCCAGTCCTGTAGTTCATTAATCTGTTCTTCGGTAATGCTCCTAAACCTCCCCTGCTCCATTAAATATTCTCTAATCGGCTTCAGATTATCTCTTCGGGCAATGGATTCGCTGGCCGAGGTAAGGCGAAAAACTCCGTTCTCAACCTCATAAAGTACAACCCATCCAGTTTCTACCGCGAGCCTACCGATTCTTATCGTGTCACTGAAGGGGAAGCCCCATCCTGGAGGGCAGGGGGTGAATACGTGGATGAACCTGGTTCCCTCTATCGACTTCGCCCTCCTGACTTTTTCGTAAAGGTCCAGGGGATAGGAAGGATTGGCGGTAGCCACATAGGGAATGCCGTGTGCTTCCATTATCGCCGTCATATCTTTCTGGTTCTGTTGCTTGCCCAGAACAGGTGTAGTACCTGAAATAGCACCGAGAGGGGTCGAACCTGAACGCTGATTACCAGTGTTCATGTATCCTTCATTATCGTAGCAGACATAGATAAAATCATCGTGTCTTTCAGCAGCGCCGCTCAACGCCTGGATCCCTATGTCATGCGTACCTCCATCACCAGCGATGGCCAATACAGTCAATCCCTTTTTACCGAGGGCTTTTAGCCCAGCAACCAGCCCAGTAGCCGATGCACCAGTAGAGGCAAAGGGCGTATTTACGCAGGGGACATTGACGGATGTTATTGGATACATGCCGTGAAGTACCGTGAGACAACTAGCTGGCACCGTCACAATAACCTGTCCTTCCAGCGCTTTTAGAATATGCCGATAGGCAAGAGATAGAGCGCAACCTGGACAGACCCTGTTGCCTGGCAGTAGATATTCTGTTTCGGTCAGGTTTACTGCGTTAGTTTTCAATTTGCAAACCCTCTCAAATATAACATATCCATTCAGGATACTCGCTGCTCAAGACATCTTCCTTCAACGACAGTAGCGATTTGTTTACCGCATCTGCCAGCTCTCTCGCTTTGACATCACGACCACCCAGTCCGACAATAAAGTTTCGTATTATCGCATTGACACCACTTCCGTAGAGGGCGGATTTGATTTCTGAACAGGTGGCTCCTTCTGAGCCATAGCTGATATTCTTATCGAAAACCACGATAAGACGGGATTTTTTCAACGCCTCCACCATATCCGCTTTAGGGAATGGTCGGAACACTCTTAAGCCCAGAACACCTACCTTGTGGCCTTCTTCCCGAAGCATGTTGGCCGCTACTATTGCTTCCATTGCCAGGCTGCCCATAGCTACAATAACTATGTCAGCATCACCGAGCCTGTCTTCCCAAAGCATGTTGGCGTAGCTTCTCCCAAACAACTCCCCGAACTCACGACCCACCTTGGTTATTGTTTCTCTTGAGTTTTGCAGAGCCTCCTGAAGGAGATACCTTAGTTCCATATATCCATGGCATAGCACACCCTCAGTATTAGCCCTGGGATTGGCCAGGGTTACTAGGTTATAATTCTTCGGATTGGCTGGATCCAGTATGGTGTGGGGTTGGTACGGAGGCAAAAACCTATCCACATCATCCTGGGATGGAACATCTACTGGCATTTCAGCATGAGATAGGACGTAGCCGTCATAGCAAACCATAGCTGGTACATAGACTGCCTCGGCAATCCTATAAGCCTGTAGCACCGAGTCTAATATCTCCTGGTTATTGCGAGCGTATATCTGTATCCAGCCAGTATCCCGTTGCGATATGGAGTCCTGCTGGTCATTGAGTATATTCCAGGGTGCACCAATGGCACGGTTAACACAGGCCAGAACCACAGGCAGACGTGCCCCAGCCACCCAATGCAACATCTCATGCATATAAGCCAAACCATGGGCGCTGGTGGCGGTGAAGGTTCTGGCCCCCACCATAGAAGCCGAACTACATACGGTGAGGGCACTGTGCTCGCTCTCTACAGCAACATACTCCGCCTTCATCTCCCCTCTTTCTACGAATTCAGAGAGTGTTTCAGTAAGCGGTGTCTGGGGCGTGATTGGGTAAGCAGCTATGACCTGGACACGGCTGAGTTTTGCCCCGTGGGCTGCCGCCTGATTGCCATCGAGTATCTGTATATTAGCTTTTCTATCTGTTCTCTTGTTTTCCAAACTTGCCTAATATGTTCTGTTCAGAACAAACTCCTCTTCATTCACCATAGTGATAGCCCGTACCGGGCACACCTGGGCACATATTCCGCACCCTTTGCAGTATTCCAGATTTATCTGGGGGGGTATGGTCTTGCTGATGACAGCCTCTGGACAATAGAGCCAGCATAGAAAACAGGCGGGTTTACTCTGCCTGACCGGGGTGCACTTCTTATGCTCTATCACTGGACGTGCGTTACGCCACTCACCTGTCCTGCCGGCTTCACCAATCCCCGGTGATGATTCACCGCATATATGGTGGCACTCTCTGGTTTCCATGACTCTCCATTACCTTCTTTTCTGCAGTCTGGTTACCTCATAGGTCTTCGTAATTGCGGCGAGATTAACATCAATGGCGTTGTCGGCGAATCTTTCTCTTATTGCCTTGTCTATACTTGCCATGCCCACCACTTTAGTAGCACGAATCAACGCCCCCAATATGGCTGTATTCACTACAGTGAGTCCCGCGACCCTCAGCCCCAGTTCCAAGCATACTCTAGTGGCATCAGCAGTGGCAATGTTGAAATCACCTTCAATGTTAAGCTCTTTCGGGTGCTGCCATGTATTCACCACGAGCCATCCTTCCCTGTCTAGCCCGCTGGTTACTTCCTGGTATTTCAGCAAGGTATGATCTAGAACGACTACCGCATTGGGTCTTTCTACCTGCGACACGAGCATCACTGGTTCCGGGGAAATCCTGGTTGATGCACTGACCGGAGCGCCTCTCCTCTCAGCGCCGAATGATGGTGCTGTGGTTACCCCCTGGTAGCCTTCAAGGTAGGCTGCCTGCGCCACTATCTTGGCCGCTGTTATCGCTCCCTGACCACCCCGACCATGCCATCTGATCTCATATGGCCTTGTGTTCATAGATAATTTTTGCCCATTTCATTAGTTCAATGCTAACTCTAGTTATTTAGGTATGTCAAACAGAATATATGAACCCTTAATCAATTGGACAACGACGAGGTGTTGTCTGGTTGAACGAAAGTCCATTTTGTTAAGCGCTTTGCTAACATTGCTAGTGAAGCTGAGCAGCGTTAGAATAAGAAGAGATGGTGAACGAGCCTGAAGAGGTGAGGTATTGAAAGTGGAAAAACTAATCATTACAGCAGCCCTGACAGGTGGGGTTACCATACCGACCCAGACACCATATCTGCCTCTAACTCCTGAAGAAATAGTGAACGAGGCCATCCGGGTGGCTGATGCTGGCGCTGCCGCGGTCCACATCCATGCCCGCGACCCGAAAGACGGCAGGCCGACCTCAGATAAGTATGTTTTCCGCAAGATCGTCGCCGAAATAAAGGAGAATAGCGACCTAATCATTGGCGTGACCACTGGAGGCGGGATAGGTATCAGCACAGACGAGAGGCTGAAAGTGGTGCCTGACTTGAAACCCGAGATCGCCTCGTTCAATATGGGTTCGATGAACTTCTCGATCCATCCCATCTCTGAAAGATACAAAGACGAGGACTACAAATACCCCTGGGAGAAGGGCTACCTGGAAATGACGAAGGACGCCGTCTTCAAGAACACCTTCGCCGACCTGGAGATCTTCTGCCAGACGATGAAGGATAACGAGACCAAGCCCGAGCACGAAGTCTACGATGTGGGCCATATCTACAATATCGACTATTTGGTCAGGAGAGGATTTGTGGGGTTTCCTTTGTGGATACAGTTCGTCACCGGTGTGCTTGGCGGAATCTACGCCAGTGTGGAAGATGTGATGCACATGAAGCAAACTGCTGAGAGACTGTTTGGTGTCCAGAACTTTCGCTGGTCTGTAGTTGGAGCAGGCTATCCAGAGCAGTTTAGGGTGGCTACTCTGGCCATCGTCATGGGAGGGCATGTGAGGGTGGGCTTGGAGGACAATATCTACCTACGGAGAGGCGTGCTGGCCAAGAGCAACGCCGAACTCGTGGAGAAGGTAGTCAGAATTGCCCGGGAATTTGATCGTGACATAGCTACGCCAGCCGAAGCCAGGCAGGTGCTCGGGCTGAAGGGCAAGAACAAGGTCAACTTCTAGCCAGTCGAGGCGTATGGAGGCAGACATGAAGACCATCAGAATAATAGACTTGAGTGTGCCCACAGAACCCGGTCCCAGCGAGCCTCTACCTGTGGAGGTTATACATGAGGATCACCGGCAAAGCGTATCTGTAATGAAAGCTTTTTTCGGATGTAGCGAGGCGGACCTTCCTCACCGGTTGGGATGGGCCATCGATGTCGTGAAGATGGTAGCTCATGCCGGAACACATGTTGATGCTCCTTGGCATTATGCCCCTATCTCTGAGGGGAAAAGGGCCAGGACTATCGATGAGATGCCGCTGGAGTGGTTCTATGGTGATGGAGTAGTACTGGACATGAGACACAAGATACGTGGCTCTGGTGTCACGGTTGATGACCTTCAGAGTGCCCTGGCAAAGATAAACTATGCTATTAAGCCATGGGACATAGTAATGATTCAAACCGGGGCTGACAAATACTGGGGGAAGGCAGAGTATTTTGAGGCTGGATGTGGCATGACAAAAGACTCCACCCTTTGGCTTATAGAGCAGGGCGTCAGAGTTATGGGGATTGATGCTTGGGGGTGGGACAGGCCATTTTGGGCAATAAGGGAGGAGTTTTCCCGAACAGGTGACAATAGTGTGCTATGGGGAGCCCATTATGTCGGCATAGATAAGGAATACTGTCACATAGAGAAGTTGGCCAATCTGGATAAGCTTCCCTATCCCTTTGGCTTCAAAGTGGCTTGCTTTCCGGTAAAACTTGCCGGTGGAAGCGCTGGCTGGAGCCGTGTTGTCGCCATTATAGAGGACTGACTGCCCATTCAGGTAGCCACATCTCCTTTGAGAATTGCAAGAATTGGCTCACATTGGGGTCAAGGTAACCTGACGCTCCCTCCCTTGCCGCCACTTCGCCTTGGGACCTTGGTCCCTACTTGCGAACCATGCTATTCTACCTAGCGTCTTTGGGGGGCTGTTGCTATAATGGTTATTGCTGATTGAGTGGAAGGGTATTCATAGGCGGGGAATGAGTTCTGAAAGAGCAGGTGACAGCATTGGACGACAAGAAGCCCAGAAGCGCTGCTGATTTGAAGCTGGAGAATCTCTCCAGAGATGAGCTGATTGACTTGGTGAAGTTGTCCTCCAGAATGATACTAGCTCTAGACGGCTTTTGGTACCTTTCCGTCAAGGAATTGGCTGGCAACGACAAAGCCTTGGATCGTGACAACCTAGTCTGGGACAAGGTCATGAAGTTCTATGTAAGCGAGCTGGCCGAACTGCTGAACGTCCAGGGAAGGGATGTCGCTGATTACATGAAGGTGATGGGCCCCAGGCCAGAGGGTCTCGTTCTGGAGGAAAGGGTAGAGGTATTGAATCGGAATCATGCCATTCGAACCGTCACCTACTGCCCCACGATTGCGGCGCTGGAAAAGGAGGGAGAGGGAAGAGACGCCATTCATTGCAGTGCGACTTGCTCGGCCATGCGAGCGAAGCATTCGAAGCTATTCAATCCGGCGATTAGCGTTACCTGTCTGAAGATACCCCCACGGAACAGCAAAGAAGATATCTTCTGCCAGTTTGAGTACAAGATACAGTGAAGCCCCGTAAGAGGACGGGCGTCTCGCAGACTCCCGCTTTCATCGTGATAGATGGTGGGCCTTGGTTGACAGTTCCCGAACTCTTGTTTGACAAGAAGCAGCTTATCCCTGATCTACAGCAATTGCTTTTGTCCTATCGAAAACCCACCAGTTAACTTTGGTTTATTCGAAGCATTTGGTCAACAACAAGGCAAGTTTACACTTTTTGGCTGTTAGTGTCCTTCGGGAACCATCCCTCTTTCGACAAAATCTGTGCTGTTACCATTGTGCTTGGCACATCACCTCGTGCTACGTTTACTGCCACTCCGGGACCAACCGTACTCGCAACTCTCCCAACTGCTTCCTGTGCGCAGCCAAGGCAGAAGCTTATGGATCGAACTCCTTCGTTCTCAATCAGGTCTCTACATACATCCACCACTTGGTGAAAGTTCAAGAATAAACTGGAGAAAGTGAAGAAGGCAATTGAAAAAATGATCTGGCTGTGCTAATTTCAATCTGACCCGGGGTGGGTCAGTTTTCAGCCATAAACTGGGTCAATTTCAAGAGGTAATCTACATGACGCCTTTGTGATGTTGATACAAAGAGCTATGATGGCACTGCCCGGAAGAGGGTTCCTGAATTCGTGACACCCCATCGCTGGCGGTACCGAAGAGGCGCAGCAGTCCAGAACAAGAGAAAGCGTATATGGATCTCTTTGACAGATTTAATGCCGAGAGATGCACCTTGTGCGGCGAGTGTTTCCATCAGTGCCCCGTGATGCATTTGCCCATTGAGGTTGCCAAGGCCGAGGTCACGAGGCTCATAAACGGCCAGGAGACAGAATACGTGTTGCACAAATGCACGAGCTGCTTCGCGTGTAACCTCATTTGCCCCGAGGGATGCAATCCTACCCAGGCAATCTTGGATATTTGGCACGACAAATCTGTGCGTGAAGGCCTGCCCATAAGGGCTATGTACTACTTTCCCGATAGCGCGCTCAATTTCAGAACCTACGTCTTGGAGAGGCTTCCAGAGGATGAAAAGGCCCTCGTCAGGTCCTGGGAGGACACCTCACCCTGCGAAGAAGTATTCTATCCTGGTTGTAACGTGATTACCGTTCCCTATCTCACCCGTACCAAGCTCCTCAATGGCATGAACATCAGGGGATCCTTGGATCTGTGCTGTGGCGAAACCTACTACCGCACCGGACAGTACGAGATGGTGCGAAGAGCTGCCAAACGGCTGGAGTCATGGCAAAAGCAACTCGGTTTCAAGAAGATGATTATTCCCTGCACCGCTGGCCGTAACATGTTTACCAACGTTTTGCCCAAATTCGGTATCAAGTTCGATTTTGAGATTCAGCACATGCTGCCCTGGTTGCTGGAGCGAATCGAGGGGGGCGAAATTGAGATCGTCAAGCCGCTAAACATGACGGTCACCATCCAGGAATCATGCTACAGCAAGTTCTTCGGGGATGGGTATATGGATGTCCCCAGAAGGCTACTGGAAAAGGCGGGTGCTATCGTAGTGGAGGAAGAGCTCTGTCGCCAGAAAGCGCTGTGCTGCGGTATCGGAGGCGGGTTCAGCTACTCTTCAAGCTACCACCCCTGGGACATCACCCTCGCCACGATAAGGAGCTTGCGGCTAGCCAAGAAGACAAGGGCGCAGGCATTGGCCGTTTACTGCGCCGGCTGCCTCCAGATGCTTACTGTTGGTCAAATTGTCTATCCCAACCGGATGCCCGTTTACCATATACTCGAGCTGCTTCAGATTGCCGTCGGAGAAAATCCAGAAAGGCGTCATAAGGGAAGGGCACGTTCGATGTTCAAAGGAGTCGCAATTAATCAGTTCCCCAAGGTGATCTCCAGGAAGCGATTCTATACGAAGGACCTGCTCTAGCATTTTATTAACATTCGATGTTGGATATTCGATTGTAGCGAAGTCTAGATCGAAAGGGTGTAACTGAAGATGGTCAAATTGAATGACTTTTTCGATGACAAGGTCTGTGACCGGTGTGGCGACTGCCTTGCGAAATGCCCTGTGATCCATCTGAGTCAGGCCGAGGCGCAACGAGAGATCAGTCGCCTTATCGATGGTGAAGAGAGCAAGGTGGTTCTGGACCACTGCTCTACCTGCTTCGCCTGCAACTATATTTGCACCAAAGAGGCAAATCCCTACGGATTGATACTGTTCCGATGGTTTGAACGTTACCAGAGAAAAGGTCTTCCCCAAAGGGGTCATATGGCCCTCCCTCTTGCGGAAAGGAATTTCTTTCAGGTACTCAAGGAAAAAGCTCCCCCTGACGAGCAAAGTGCCCTTCAGAGGTGGCACAACCTCTCTCGCCCGGAGCTAACCTCGACGCCCCAGGTGCTCTTCGCCGGATGCAATCTCAAGATGATGCCTTACTTAACCTTCAGCTCCCTTTTTGCTGACCTGCCGGCTTTCGCCGCCCCTGATCTGTGCTGTGGAGAGGTTTACTTCCGAATGGGCATCCTTGACAAGGCCGAGAGCCAAGCGCACTATCTCGAAGAAAGATACCGCGCCCTGAACCCGAAGAGTGTGGTCTACTTCTGCATTGCCGGTTACAATACTATGCAGAACTTGCTGCCCCGATACTTTGGAGTTAACTTCGACTTCGATAAGATCTACCTTCTGGACTACCTATGGCAGAAGATAGAGGCAGACGAGATCAAGATCAGACAACACGCGCAAGGAAAAGTCACCGTCCAAGATCCGTGCCATGCCAAGACTCTGGGGCAACGGTTCATGGACATGCCACGCCGCTTGCTCGACGAGTTGGGATACAATGTGCTTGAGATGGAGCATAACAGAGAGTTGGCACTATGCTGTGGCTTTGGCAATGGTGCTGGCCGCTACAGTCCTACTGATATCATCGCATGGTCTCTGAGAAGACTTGGTGAAGCCAGGAGAACAGGGGCGAAGATGCTGGTCACATACTGCAGCGTTTGCCTACTCTTCCTCTCTGTAGCGCGAAAGCTCTATCCTACGGCCCCTCCTGTCTATCATATACTCGACCTGCTGCAGATAGGTATCGGCGAGCAGCCGACATTGAGACACTCGGAACGGGCTAGTAATATGATCAAGTACATGACCTTTGGCCTGCCCAGAATGCTCTCGCCCAGGAGAAGCTGGGTCGATATCTAGAGGCCGGTATGCCGATAATCATGTGGATAGTGAACAATGTTCTTGACCCACAGGCTTTTCATCTAAATTGATCACCCCAGGGGCACTGGTTGTTGCCATTTTACACCCCCTGGCAAAGGGTAGCACTGCCAGATACGAAAGTCGCCTTGGGGCAGAACAAGAAAACACAATTTGCTATCTGGAGCGACGGGGTGGCACGTTACGCCTCTTACTTTTAATCATGCTGCCTGCCAATCGGCTTGGCTGGGCTCACCAATTTGTTGGCGGAATAGCTGGCAACGGAAGCCTGCCCCTCGGATGGACTTGCCAGAACCACTAGTCTGCCAGAGGCAAGATGGGGGCAGCCTCAAACACTGGCAACTGTACCGTAAGAAGTGGTACGATTATGGGGGGCAGGTCAGATTGCCTTT
>Ga0315306_10001507_pt1 | contig 11126 bp, 11 predicted proteins | sample TDP1_MG_FD_203803 | JGI IMG/M metagenome (GOLD analysis project Ga0315306, IMG submission 203803) | Freshwater sediment microbial communities from Lake Towuti, South Sulawesi, Indonesia - TDP1 | ecosystem: Environmental > Aquatic > Freshwater > Lake > Sediment | place: Indonesia: South Sulawesi... | reverse complement strand
TTCAATGCAACAGCAGATAGGCCTCTTTTCAATTGGAATAATATTTCAATGCTGGCTGTCTGGTTTCTTCGTGGGCAAGATCAGAGAGGGCACGTTTGCCGCAGGTTTCAAGTACTCTGCCATGTTAGCTGTCACAGCCTATTTGTCTCTTGCGCTTTCTATGAGTTTCCTCCAAGGCATCTACAGAATGCCCGCCTAGGTGAGTAGTCACATGCCAGCGTCTTCCATCGACACGTTTCTCGCATGCTCTGTCATGATAGTGCTCGTGTTGTCAGCCATGGTGAGCACATCAAACACTCTGCGTCCATCAATGAACGAGTTGCTTCACAGAAAGGATGTTGAACGCTTTCAACAACTGGCTCAATACCTCTTGCTTAACAAGGGTGTGCCCACCAACTGGGGAAGCCTAGGTAATGTAATTCCAGATAGTTTAGGTCTAGCCGATTCTGATAGCTCTCAGCCGTATCAACTGGACATAGACAAGGTCTCACGTTTGAACGGTAACAACATTTATTCTCTGTCCTATTCTCAATTGTGGCAATTATCTGGCGTCAGCGATGTCAGCTTCAGAATAGAGATTCAGACTCTGTTCAACCTCTCGACAACACTGATTTCAACTACAAGAGATGTCAACGATACAACATATCAATTTGAGGTCTATGCGGAAAAATCTGGAGCACCTGTTCTAGCGCGTCTACACAGCTATGTTGTTGCCCGAGATTACGTGAAAAGCTTTAAGTCATCCACATCTTCCAATGGGCACTCTTCAATCTTGGTCACACTTCCAAATTCGTTGAACGGAACCGTCATCCTCTTAACTTTCGCCAAGGCTGAAAACAACCCTCAGATCGTTGCTTTTGACGTCTTCACCTTTAGTCACAACTCGTCTGAACCGTTGCCTAACAGAACCTTTACGAGACTAGACCCACTGAATTACGTTCTAAATGTTACTTTCACGTATCCAAGCGAAGAGGTCTTGAAGACCCTTGTGTTCACTTACAACTACAACTTCAGCTTGATTGAGAAAAGCCGAAGTGCTCAGACAGTCGAATACTCTATCCCACGGCTTTTAGATGCGAGTCCAATGTTGTTAGTCATCACAGGCATCAACCAATCATCTTCCTTCGCCGAGTGGTCTTCATACCCTCAAGTGCCGTTGCAGATAGGAGCAGATTTCGACGAGTCAGACAACGGAGCCAAAACAGTCTCGTTCAGCCACATCGTGACAATAAACGAGGCTCTTTATGAAATCGTAACCAAATGGAGCGGAGCGGAATCGCCTTGAAAATGCTTGACAATAAGGGGCAGATTAGGATAATCGAAGCCTTCTTAGCGATTTCAGTGATGTTTTCAGCCTTAGTTCTCACTGCACCGATGTCTTCGACGCCAGACCTTGAAAGGCAAGGAACACTGAGAAAAATTGGCACACAGGTTCTTGTCAAACTCGACAACAACGGCACGCTTGGTAAACTAATCGAGAGTGGAAACTGGACGGCTTTAAGACAATCCATGGATCTGCTCTTGCCTGCTGGTGTCGTCTACAACCTAACCGTTTACGATGAAAACATGCAAGGAGTTAACACGCAAGAGGTCAACAACAGCAATCAACAAGGGTCAGAAGCAGTTGTGATTCAATATTTGTGTGTCACTCAAAGCTCAGACATACACTTTTACACGATTAAGCTGCAGTTGGCGTGGCTCAAGTGAAGATGGAAAAAATGGACAAAAAACAGAGTTCTGGACAGGTCATCTTGATAGCCGTCTTAGCCATGGCTCTGATTCTCTTGTCCACGCAAATCTATGTCTTCGAGGTGAACATGTCAACGGTCAATTTAGATTCGACCTCTCTGAACGACTACTTCTTTGCGATAAAGACTGGTTCAAGAAACGTTGTTACCGGATCGATTGCAAACGTTTCTTGGAGCGGTTCAAACGCCGTTCTTGTGGCTAATCTTGACAGATGGGTTACTCTCGTCAACCGACAGAATCAGTTTGGCAGGAGCACCCTGAACTACACGGTTGAAGAGACAACTCCTTACTCGTCAGGCATCTGGCTCTCTTGGGGAACAAACAGTTTCGGAGTGTCGTCGGCGTTTGCACACTTCACATTTAACTTGTCGGATCGAGAAGTTGACGCAGATTTATCATACTTTATAAACGTGACAACGACGCTGATAGTTGAAGGCACTTACAAAACGATTCTGGCTGATGAAAGACAAGTCAATGTAACTGTTAACTTGTCGAATGAGGGCAAGCCCGCCCTAGCCAGTCAGGTCACGTTGTATTATAGAATCTTAGACAGCTGGCTTGCACCCAACGCTTCAAACAATTACGTTTTTACCGACTACGGCAATGGAACCTACTTTGCCTCTTTCCTTGCAGACATTCCATCTCAGACCGTTGAGGTGTCTGTGTTAGTAAGAGATCAAAGGCAAATTCTTGTTCAAGCTAACGCTACATGCAGCCAGATTTGAGGAGTCAGATCGGCTCAGCCCTATCGCCTATTTCAATAAATCTTTTATAACATCACAGCGTAACAATACGCTGAGCGGAGGGAAAGAACATCAAAAGAAAACTTATGGACATACTGGCGTGCCCAATAGACAAGCACTACCCCCTAGAACTGCACGTTTTCGAAGAGAAAGAAGAAATCGTTGAAGGCGTGATAATCTGCCCAAAATGCCTGCGCTGGTATCCAATCCGGGACGAAATCCCTGAAATGCTGCCCGATGAACTAAGGGAAGAAAAAGACGAGCTGCCATTTCTGCGAAAATGGAAGAATCAAATCCCCAAAAACATACTAACCGAAGGCAAACCGTTCAACATCAAAACTGAAATCAAATAAAGGTAACTTCCTTCAGCCGCGTCATGAACCTAGAAAAAGTGAAAAAAGATAACACATAATTCTTTAGACGAGAGACATTGTTTGGGATAAAACAAAGTGCATCCAAGCGGACACGTGTTAATCCTTGCGGGTTACGGGGGGCACACTGGAGAAGCGTATGTGCTAGTCCAAGAACTATACGGCAAAGTAAAATTGTCATTCCTAATCCCCGAAGGAGACAAACTAAGCAAGATGAAGCTGAGTCGATTTGGCAAAGTTGACACTTTAATCTTACCACGCGATCCAAAAACTCCACTTTACGTGTTTATTCCGAGACTGTTGAAAGCGTTTGTTCAATCATTCAGAAAAGTTTCAAGCGAATTCGATGTCGTAGTGAGCCTAGGAAGCAATTTCTCTATTCCGCCAGCATTAGTTGCGTGGGCAAAAAGGATACCTGTTGTTAACATTGAAACCTTTATTAGATTCGTGAAACCTGCAAGGACTACTAGAATACTGCAATATTTCTCAAAGATAACGGCGTTGCAATGGGAAGAACAAAAAAAGTTTTTGAAAGGGATTGTTGTGGGTCCTCTAATTCCCAAGCCAGAAGTAAAGCCTTGGGACGGAGGATACATTTTAGTCACTGGAGGCACCTTCGGTCATAAGCTTTTGTTTGACACGTTAGCAGAGAGTGACTTACATAACGTGATTCTACAAACTGGCAAAATGAACCCGGCAGCATACATCAAGAAGCATCCAGAGTGGAAGGTAGTAACAGTCACTAAAGACTTCCACAAACTCATAGCAGGTGCGAGTTTAATAGTCACACACTTCGGTTTCACAGTATTGGAAACAATAGCCTACCGTAAACATGCTCTTCTGGTTCCTCCTTACTCTGAATGGACTAAAACAGCGGGCCCGAAAGACGCAGAGTGTTTTGCAAGAAAATTTAACTATGTGATAGTGTCCGAAATAAAGTTGGAAAACCTCTTAAATGGTATAAGAGAAGCGACAGGAAGGAAAGTTCCCACTCTACCTAACGGAGCTGAAAACCTCGCGAATATAATAATCGGCATGATAAGATAAAACAATACACCTCAAGCGACGGAATGGCAATCGAGTCGTCAGAACTTTTTTATGAATTCTACGACATCTAGCACCTTTTCTTTGCAGTCGTCTTCCCAAGTCCTTGGTGTGGGCTTAGGCGCTCTGCCTTCCAGTGCTCCTAAAATTCCTTTAACCAAATCTCGACGTTCAACGAGTAAATATTCTTTGGATGGTGCAATACCACAGGCAACTATTGGCTTACTGAAAAACATGTATTCCGAAATCTTGTGCACACCTTCTTCGTTGCAATAGGGAGAGAAGAAAGTCTTGTGCCTCAACATGACGCCTACGTCTGATGCATTGATAAAGTTTGGGACTTCTCTGTACTGACGCCACCCGAAAAACTTGACAGAAGTCGGAAATTTTCTCTCCAATTCCTCAGCTATTGGACGTAAAACACCGTCTCCAACAATCCAGAATGATATTTTCTTTCCGGTTTCCAACAATTTTTCGACAACATCCGCAAAAATGTCAAATCCTTCATTTTTATTTAGTCTGCCTAAAAACAAGATCACTTTTGTATCTTTCCCGATTTTTTGCATCTTCCTAAATTGATCGTATGAAATACTTGGTTTAAAGTAGTCTTTTTGTGGATAATTTGGAATGATAAAGACTTTTTTTCGAAATTTTTCAACATCTTTTAAAAGAAGGGTAGAGGCTAAAGTAACTGCCTTCGCATGCTTCAAAGCAATGTAAGTAAGATATTCAGCCATACGACTCAGTGTTCCACTTCCAAATTCGAACATCACTTCTGCTGGCCAAGGGGCCCGGTAATCCAAAATATAACTCTTCTTTCTTAAAATAAGTGGGAGAACAAACAGGTCTGGCGCGTTAGCGACCCAGTAAGTGTCAGCTTGGGTAAAAAATATTTGAATGAGAAAAGAAGTGTAGTTAATGAATGCAGAAATCAACCTTCCCGCCCTTTGACTCCGAGGTCTCACTTTAACTTTACGAACCAAAACTTGAAAAGTGACCTCTCCTTTAAGCGAAGAAGCTATTTTTTTGACTCTCGGATACCTCTCCGGGTAAAGCGTGACGTAAACCAATTTTAAGCTCAAAACTGTCACCGTTACGAGCGCGAGCAAAACTCTTTTAGGATGTTAAGTATTCTTTCCGATGCTTTTCCATCTCCGAAGGGGTTGGTTTTTTCTTTCAACATTTTTTTGATTTCTCTATTCTCTAGTATTCTCTGCGTTTCTGACAATATTCGTTTAGAATCAACTCCTACTAGCACATTTGCTCCCAAGTCAATTGTTTCAGGCCATTCAGTTTCGTTGCGAAGCGTTAAACATGGAGTGCCAAGCCAGAATGCTTCCTTTTGCATTCCACCAGAATCGGTAAAAACTATCTTAGCATCTTTCATTAACTTAAGTATTCCATGGTAGTTCATGGGCTTTACAAGCTTAATGTTTCCTTTTTTCAACGCCTCTTTTTTTAGACCCGCTTTCTCCATTCCTTTCATCGTTCTCGGGTGAACTGGAAAAACTATAACTAATTCTTTTATTTTCATCATGGTTTCTATGATTTTCCTCAATTTTTCTGGAGAATCCACATTTTCAGGCCGATGCGTTGTGAGAACCGCATAGTCTTTACCTTTTAGGTTTAATTCATCTAAGATTTTTTCTTTTGAAGCGCTGGAAAGATGCTGCAAAAAGGAATCATACATTGTGTCGCCCACTAAGCAGATGCTTCTTCTATCAATTCCTTCCTTCAACAAGTTATCAGAACAATTTTCCGTTGGGGCGAACAGAAGCGTTGAACAGTGATCCGTTAAGCGACGGTTTATTTCCTCGGGTATTTTCATGTTGTAGCTTCTCGGACCCGCTTCAATGTGTGCTACTGGTATGTGTAGTTTAACAGCTGCCAAAGCACCCGCCAAGGCTGAGTTTGTGTCACCTGGTACAACCACTACACACGGTTTTTCATTTAACAACACTTTCTCAAGCTTAATCAGCATTTTACCAGTTTGCCAAGCGTGAGTTCCTGATCCAACATTCAGGTTAACTATGGGGTCTGGGAGGTGCAGTTCATCGAAAAACTGTTTAGACATCTCATAGTCATAATGTTGTCCCGTATGTACAATTTGTATAGACACGTCTCTATCGTTTTTAGCCATGTGGATTAGGGGGGCAGATTTAATGATTTGTGGTCTTGCTCCTAAAATTAGGATGATTTTGGCAGTTTTCATCGATTTACCCTTGACTTTTCTTACAACATAGAGGTTCTCACAAATATATAGTTTTAAAGAATAGAAATGGTTCTTGATTCTCAACTAGTTAGACCTCATAAAAGTGGGAGAAGGATTATTATTTGAAGATAAACAATGTTTCTCTTACCTCATTCAATCATAAGTCATCACGGAAGCCAAAAAATGAGGGAAAGTCATGAGAGATCTCGATGGCATTGAACTTTTCATATTTGACCTAGACGGAACGATTGCAAGTCTTCAAATAAACTGGGAGGAAGTGAGGGAAAAAATAAGAAAGGTTCTCAAAACAAATCAATCGCTCATTCCTCTTATTCCTTCCATAGAGCAGCTTGCCATTGATTCCACAATGAAAAAAAGAATTTACCAGACAATAGACAGTGAAGAGATGAAGACTGTTAAAAAGCTAAAATCAGATAAAACAGCTGTCAGACTTTTCAAGAGGTTAAAAGAACTGGATTATAATCTCGCATTAGTAACATTGCAAGGACGTAAACCTGCAATCGAAGCCTTAAGAAGATTAGGAATATACGAATATTTCGATCTAGTGGTGTCAAGAGACGAAAAGAAAGATAGGGAAGACCAAATCGGAGCAGCTTTAGAAAAAATGAATGTTCAACCTTTTCAAGCCGTTGTCGTGGCTGACAAGGTGAAGGATATGCAAGTTGCGAAAAAAATGGGTTGCAAGTCAATCGCTATCTCAGACAAATTAGAAATAGAGGCAGACTTTAAATTGAGTAATATAAAAGAGATTTTGAAAATATTGGGAGGCGAGTAGTCCACGAGAATTGTATTTCAAAAGTTACTCTTCATCGGGCCTCATCCAGACGACGTTGAATTGGGTTGTGGAGGCATCATGTCAAAATACAGCAAAAGCACCCAGATAACATATCTGATTTTGTCACCATGCCTAGAAGATCCGAAGAACAAAAACATCTTGAAAGAGGCTGAGGAAGCAATCAGCGTTCTTGGAGTTTCTAAGGGAAACTTAATAATCGAAAACCTGCCTCGGCGAACCTTTCACGATCAGAGAAGAAAGATTAGAGAAATATTGATTTCAGTAAGAGAAAAATTCAACCCTGACATGGTTTTTTGTCCTTCCATCAAAGATGTACATCAAGACCATCTGGTGACTGCGGAGGAAACACTGAGGCTTTTCAGGGATATAGGAGTAATCTCATATGAGGCTCCCAGAAGTTCTTTGCTTTTTGAACCAAATCTGTACATAAGATTGAGTGACAAAAACTTAAAAATCAAAATCGACGCGCTCTTGCGTTACAAAAGCCAATACGACAAATACTATTTCGAACCGAGTGTTATCCGATCATTCGCTCGCATGAGAGGAAGTCAATGCAGAGTCAAGTACGCCGAAGCATTCGAAGTATTGAGGATTAAAGTTTGAGGGACTTGACAGTAATAGTTACGGCTTGTGGGGCACCTGGAGGTCCAGGAATAATCAAAACCCTACGACAAGTTAAAGAAAGAAACATCCGAATAGTGGGAACAGACGCAAACCCAACTGCGTCAGGTTTACTTCTTTCTGATGAAGCCTATGTGGTTCCTCAGGGTCAATCGAAATCCTATATTCCAGCTATGTCTAAACTTGCTAAAAAAACTAGAGCTGATGTGATTCTTCCTCTTTCAAGTATGGAGCTTTTGCCTTTGTCGAAGAATAGGAAGGCATTTGGCGACATAAAAGTTGTAGTTAACAAGGAACCCCCCTTAGAAATAGCGTTAAACAAAAAGAAATGTTATGAGTATTTAAAAGGAAGAGGCATACCAATCCCAGACTACATTGTAGTTCACGATTATGAAGAGTTTGTGGAAGCCGTGCATAGTTTAGGTTATCCAAAAAAAGCGGTTTGCTTTAAGCCATCTGTCTCTAAGGGTCAACGTGGCTTTCGAATATTGCGAGAAGATGTCGACCTGAGGAAACTTCTTTTAGAGACAAAACCTGATAACACAATTACGACGCTTGAATCGATTTCAAATATTCTGTCCAAAGGTTTTGGAGAACTTTTGGTGATGGAATATTTAGCTGGACCAGAATACAGCGTGGATTCATTGGTGAAAAATGGAAAAAGCTTAGTTGTTATTCCAAGGAGGCGTGTAGAGACAAAACTTGGGATTTCCAGCGTTGGTGTAGTGGAAAAAAATGACGAAGTTATAGACGTTGTTAGAAAAATAAATAGAGCGTTTAAGTTTGACTACAACATCAACGTTCAGTTAAAATACAGCACGGATGGAGCACCCAAACTTGTAGAGATCAACCCGAGAGTTTCTGGAACAATATGTTTGTCTGCAGCAGCTGGACCGAACCTACCATATCTAGCGATCAAATTGAGCTTAGAAGAGAACTTTTCGATACCGAAAATAAATTGGGGATTAACCATGATTAGGTGTTGGGACGAACTCTACGCAAAAAGTTTTCCGTCGTTTCCCAAGGTAGAATGATTGATTCTAAGGTTTATAGTTCCAAAAAAAGAAGCGCTGCGAACAAAACCTGAATAAAAATCAAAGCAATTGCAACATCTCGTTCACGTAATTTATCAAGATTCATCAAGACGTGAGTCCAACTGTATATCTTCCTGCCGTAGGGAGGATCCAGTTTTCCGTCGTCTCTCAGTTTTCCTAAGGAAGAAGCCTGAAATCTACTTCTAGCCTTCAAGACAAACTCTATTATGAAAGGGAACATCACAATCAAACCCGCTCTCTGCATGTCTCCAATGATAACACCAGCCGCGACTAAGGAGCCGAGCAGATAAGTCAAGCTGTCCCCTGCCAGAATCTTAGCGGGATACCAATTGTATCTTAGAAACGCCAACAAGGCTGCGCACGCTGTGAGTAACAATACTGCCGCCTGTATTCCTCCGGTTCCTCCGGTTCTTAGAAACGTCATTAAAGCGTACAATCCAAGGCTTAAAGTGTAGATAAATCCCATCCCTGCTTCTAGTCCGTTGAAGCCGCCGAGCATGTTAACCACGTTTGAGGCACCCACTAAACCTATTGGGATTATCAACAGTGGGTAAAGAATTCCAAAGTCTACAGTACCAATGAGGGGCAACGCCATCGTTGTTCTTCCAGCGCTGATGACCATCAAAGGAACTGCCGCTGGCAAAGTCAATAAAGGTTTGACCCATTGTGGAACGCCTATCTTGACGTTTATTCCGTCTTTTGTTTGCACAGCCCTTGTTTTGACGTTTAAATCGTCTAATAGACCCACAAGGGTAACGATGAGCACGCTGGATATCACGGCTAACAATTCGATTGAGCCAGTTTGAGAACTTGACGAGGAAAGAGCGGGAGAAAAAGTTCGCAATCCAACATAGAACAAAATTCCCGCCAAAATCCCAGCGCCCACACAGATCCCTCCACTTGCGGGTAGCTTGGGTCTCTCCTTTTTATGCAAGTCCACCGCCACAATTTGAGCCGCCTGTAAAAACTCGATGATTTTGGGTGTTAGAAGGAAAGTTGTGAGAAAGGATATTAGGGCAGAAGCCAAGAGAGCGGCTTGATCTTCCATTGTTTCACCAAACTAATTGCTCGCAACCTCGAAGGGATGATAACAATCTTTTATAATTGTGTTGTTCTCATAAATGTTTTCGAAATTTGAGTCTTCTGCTTATCCTCTTCCAATCCCACCGTACGTGAAGTCCTCTTTTCTCGCATTGTTAGGGTCAATCACGTTGCAAACATCAACTATAGCAGCGGGCTTTCTGACTAGGAACTTGATCCTTCTGAGATTTAGTCGCTTAAATCTGTCGTGTCCAACAACAATGAGTAAACAGTCTGCCCCCTCAACCGACTTTCCTAACGTTCTTTCAGTCTGATAATCCAGTTCAGCCAATTCCTTGGGTGAAAAGAATGGATCATACACGCGAACTCGCGCACCGTTCTTGCTAAGCGTGGTCACAAGGTTTCTTGCAAAAAAGTGATTCATATCCTTCGCGTTTGCACGACCTGAAACGCCTAAAACGGAAATTCGGGCTCTTTTAACGGTTTTTCCACAAGACCTGAGAGCGTCTCTTGTCAAGTGAACCGTGCGGTTCAGCATGTCCTCGTTTATTTTTCTCGCTTGAGTTGCGAGGCGAAGTTCGGCGTCTGTGTTTTCTGCCTCTTCAAAAAGGAAGTAGGGCTCAGGTGATAAGTACCCAGTTGTTACGTCTGGAACAGGCATGGAGTAAGTTAGGCTTGTGCTGATGGCTTTTTGACTCTCTAGGAAGTCGATGCCCGCCTTTTCGCAGAAATGAGCAAGCTCGTTTGCCAGCGCGTTGTTAACGTCTACGTACACGCTTTCGAACAAGTTGATTGCTTCAGCGGTTTTTATGTTCCTTACTCTGGTTATCTCCGCCTTTGTAATCAAGCTTAAAACAAGGCATGCTGCTCTCAAGCTCTGCTCATTAAGTGCACCGACAACTCTTGGGCGGGTGGCAATGTCTTGAAAAGTATAATGTGGTAAGGCATTAATAGAGCTGTAAGCCAAACCAAAATCTGTTCCAGCTCTTAACCCCGACGCTTTCTCAAGTGATTCTTTGAAAAGAGTTTCGGTTACTCCAGGCCCAACAGCGCTTTCAACAATGACCAGCGAACCAGAACGCAGTCCCATCCCCATCTCTTTGCAAGCTTTTTCCATGTGTGAATAATCGGGTTTTTTCTTTTGGTCAATGAGCGTTGAAACAGCAAAAATAATAACGTCACTTTTGGAAACTGCTTCTTTAACTTGATTCATTACTGTGAGACGTTCTCCCTTCACGTGTTTTTTAATGAGTTTGCTGAGCCCTTGTTCAACGAATGGAGCCTTGCCCTTCTTAATCAAGCTGATTATGTATGGGTTGAAATCAACACCCACTGTTTTGAACCCTGCATCAGCAAAGAGACAAGCAGTCCACAAGCCTGTTTTTCCACATCCGATGACACTGACTGTGTATTTTCCACGTTTCTCAGGAGTATCCACATCCGTTTCCTTCCAAGTCATTGCCGTTGGCATGC
>Ga0315306_10001504_pt1 | contig 11130 bp, 7 predicted proteins | sample TDP1_MG_FD_203803 | JGI IMG/M metagenome (GOLD analysis project Ga0315306, IMG submission 203803) | Freshwater sediment microbial communities from Lake Towuti, South Sulawesi, Indonesia - TDP1 | ecosystem: Environmental > Aquatic > Freshwater > Lake > Sediment | place: Indonesia: South Sulawesi... | reverse complement strand
TTCTCCGTCGGAAGGGCGCAGGTAATCGTGTCCTCAGTCTACTGGGGAACAGCTCCGTCAGTAATCATCAACGCGCGTCCTGGCGATGTCAACATTCCGCTCTCCATCATACTCACCAACGTGGGTGACGATGTTGCGAGGGCGGTATCCGCTAGACTTGACTTGACCCCTCCCTTCCTGTTTGAATACTACCAAGAGGGGAAGAAGCAATCCTCCTCGTTCGTGTCCCAAAGTGCAGGAGATATGGCTGCAGGTTCCAGTCGAACTCTACTCTTCACGCTGAGCATAACGCCTGACGCGGCCGAAGGCATGTACCGGCTACCGCTCCTCATCGAATACAGTAGCGCCAGAGAGCTTCAGCAGATAACCTCGACCCAGAGCGTAGATGTACCAGTCTGGAGGGGAAGTCTACACATTCAGCGAATAGTGACTGTTCCTGAGAAGATCTACCCGGGAACCATAGGAGCACTTCTGAGAGTCTGGATCGTCAATACGGGTCAGGGTGCAGAGAGGGACGTGGAGGTTACGCTCGATCTTAAGGATCCGTTCAAGCATTCTTCAAGTAGCTCGAACCGTGTCTTCGTCGGAATCGTCCAGCCTTACCAAGCTAGCTTGGCGGAGTTCCGCATAGACGTAGACGAAAAGGCCAAGCCGGGAGATCATTCCGTGCCACTACTCTCAGCTATCGGAAAGGCGACGCCGGCACTATTAAGTCCGGTCTCCCTGTACGTGAACGAGAAAGCAAGGTTTGAAGTTGTCAAGATTTCTCCAAGAGAAATAGGCTCCGGAGAAACGGGTGTGACTGTGACGGTTCTGGTCAAGAATGTAGCTCGGGTTGCGGCCAAATCCGTTCGGATACAATTGAGGCCTGGAAACTACTTCTCCGGCGTGCTCTCAGATTTCCTAGGAACCTTAGAGCCCGGCGAAGAGAAGACTGCGTTCTTCACTGTAGACGTAGATGCAAAGGCGCCCACAATCGACTACAAGATTGATCTTAGATTGGAGTGGACCCAGGATGAAAACTCGCTCTCTGACACAGTCTCTGCGGCTTTCAAGCTGAGCTGGAAGCCGCCAATCCTCCAGTTCGCAGCGCCGCTTGCAGTACTGGCTTTGTTAATAATTGTGTTTGCATTTCGCCGACTGAAGAGAGCCAAGAAGCCTATCAAACCTCCCTAGCACTCGCCCTAGAAGTTGCAGGGACATGGCTGGTGGCGAGCATCCTCATGCGAAGAATACTACTCTGTCTGATTGTCCTATGTATTGCGTCGCCACTACCTCAGATCCATAGAGTGCAGGGCCACACAGTCCTCGGAAGACTCGACGGGTCCCTACCGTACTTCAGAAAAGATGATCACCAGTCGAATCCCAAGAATACTTTCGGTGTAGGCCACGTACCTGGTCCCCTCGCACATGTCTGGCCTGGAAGCGGCTTGAACATGTATACGGGGAGCGTAGCCAAGCCTCCGGGCTACCAATCCCCTTTCCAAGATTATGAACGTCCCTTCCAAGTCGCCGGTTCCATGTACTCGCCCGAAGGTGCGATACTGGCGTCCACAGCGGATCAAGATGTCATTGGGGACATAGTCATCGGGCTGAACTTCTCGAAACCAGACGCGTTTCCCAACGCGATCTTCAGGTATGGGTCAGTGACGATATGCATTCCGGCCCCATTGAAGAACAAGGCCGGATTGTTAGAGCAGGACGGTTTTGAACCTGTCGGAGTAGATTGGGAGCTGGGAGAAACGACAAACATAGTCACAACCATTACTGACAACTACGGAAACATCTTTGCAACAAAAGCTGGTCCTCTTGACCCATTCGGCCCCAACTGGTGGATGATACGTGTCGTCGCAACCGGGCCGGGAATAAGATTCGCGCAAGGACATGATTATTGGTACTATGTTCGGATTAACCAGATGAAGGCACCTGTGGTAGCGGGGAGATACTTCTTCAAAATCTTCCTCGATGACCACTACCCGGTGAGAAGTCAAGACAACCCCGGTAGCCTCATGGATAGCACAATGCCAGCTGAGAATTGGCCGGTTATGCTCGTCAAAGGCGACATTGATCCCGGGATCGTCTATGGAACGATTCGGTATGGTGGAACCAGCCAAGCACTCTACGGTACGCCGCTGTGGCTTGCCGGAAGAGTGAGAGTGTCAGGATTGGCGATTGATCCTGCAACCGGCCGAACGCTTCGCAGAGCAGCTGAGGCACGTGGATACTTCAATGCCTCATCGAGAGGACACTACGAGGTGGAGGGGGTAGCTCCGGGTGTCTACGACATCTATGCAAGCGCAGCTGGTTTTCCCGAACGGAAGGTCGCTGCGGGAATTCGCATAGAAAGAGGACAATCCTTGGCGCTAGACCTCTACCTCAAGCCTGGAACGCAAGTCAGAGGCGAGGTGTTCGCCAAGTCTTTCGGTTCGAGTTCAGACTGGCACGGCGAATTTCCGATAAGTATCATAATCTACGACGGCGATGACTATAAGGAAATCAGTGTGATTGCTTTCTCTCCGATTAATCTGACGCATGCTCCGTTTACGTCGTACGTTATCGGCAACACCATATTCGAAGGTAGCCAGCTGAAGGCGCCGAATCGTCCGAAGCTCGTTGCTTTTCCATGGGAGGGACCAGTGGGCTACTACGCGTACGCCACTCCCAAGGATCCATACGGCGTATTCAACGGAGTGGGACCGGCCCAGACATGGTGGGTTTCTCCACGAGGCACAGTTGACCCCATAAGCGGCCTCGGCTCTACGGGCACAAGTTTCGTCTTTCAGTTCGGAGTTCAAGAATTCTATGGAACTCCTGCCAAGCTTAGCGGAATGGTCCCACAGATCTGCGCCACATGGGTAGACGGGCTGCAACCTCAAGAGTATTTTGTAAGGGCCTATGTTCACGGGTACGTTCAAACCACTTCAGGCGGAATGCGGTTCAAGGATTGGTCGTTCAAGATATCATCAATTGAGCACGATGCAGGTGTGTTTGTTCCAATTGATGTCTATAGGTCTGGAGTAGTTAGAGTCACGGTGCACTTCCACGATTCCCCTGGAACGAGTCAGAGTTCACCCATTGGAGGGCCTGATGCGAGAAGATACCTAGTCGCTGAAGCATTCGACCACCTTGGTCAACTTTCGGCATTCAACTTCACTAGCGCATCAAGCTCCTCATCTTCCGTAACGCTCTCGCTCACAGGACTAGGGATGGCAGGAGTGATCCCTCCTCCTGACCCACGTTCCGGAACGAAATACTTCCTCCTAAGATATCGCGGATTGAGGGACTATGGAATATCTCCGGGAACGCACACGATAAGGACATACCTGAGAGGCTACATACAAGCCTCTCCACCTGGAGATAGTCTTCTGGATCTTGATGTGGCTCCTGTAAGCATGGTCACCCTTTACTCGAACTCGTCGATCAGCCTCCACATGTATCGAGGTGGGGGCATCAACGTGACAGTGAGGTCGGTCGATTGGCAGATTCCTAGAAGCCAGCGAAACTGGACATGGAATAACACCGAGGTCTCGACCCTGATCTACGACGTAGCATCCAAATCCTTCATTGACGTAGTGTACTTCTGGAATCATACGGCTTCAAGCTGGAGCCTTCCAAGAACCAACTCACAGTTCAACGCGATCCCGTGGCCCAATTGGAGATCGAAGTTTGGTGTGGGAGCATCGTATCTCAAGACCAACGGCTCTGTGGTCTTGGAAAGGTACGGACCAGCCTTGCGCAATCCAACATCACTGGCACCCACCCAAGATATGGCTACAAACCTGTTCGTTGACAATGTGCTTCGTATAGGCTTCCTTTTCTCCTTCAGATCCTATCGTTCAACGGACTTCCGATCTGCTGTCGCGCTCTATCCTGGCGTCTACTCGCTGACTGCTTGGACCTACGGCTACGTACAGGACGGCGTGCACGTTTTTGGTGACCTTGGCAAGGTTTCAGTAGCAGTGCCCAAGATCGGCTCACAGGCAGACTCGAACGTACAAGTCATGGCGGGGGCAACATTCAATCTGACAATAGCGTTCAGGACAGAAGGAATGTTCAAAGGCATTCCCTGCAACTCGTCAGTGCGGATAAGAATCTATGATGATTCTGATAGTATCGTGGCGGCAGTATCAACTTCCTTCGACCCGGGCGTCGTGATCGCTAGCGCCGGTTTCTTCGCCGATCAGAACAAGATCATCAACGCAAGCGGACCAGTTTCAATCCCGAGCGGAACGAGGATCGTTGAGTACAGGAACCTTGCCGGCTTGTACAAGTATACGGAACTGCTCACGAGCGCTGAGATCGTCAGGAGAGCGCTCCTATTCACTCCGGATTACGGGGTTTGGGGATCGTTGGGAACTCGCGGCGGGTACCAAAGCAACTGGACTGTGAAGGTGGACTTGGTCAATTGGCATTCGCAAGGACAGTTTTACCCGCCAGCTCTTGGGCTCCTTCAAGGCGAATCAGCTTTCCTGCATCCCTACAACCATCTCGGTCCATACGAATCTAGGACCACCATGGCCATTCCAAATGCGCCGATCGGAGGGCATGCGTCCATTGTCGTTGCGCTCGATCTCAGAGCGTACATTCGCGGTGGCGTATATTCGTTCAACTGGTTCGACGAAGTCAGAACTGCAAGTTGGGCTCTGATAGAGATGAGAAGAGGAAGGGAAACGTACAGAATGTACTCACTAGACGGCTTCTATGACGCCTATCTTCCTCGAGGCTCTTACGAAGTCAAAGTTGCGCTCCCAGTATCGGCCGGAGGATTCACTGCGAATAGAACAATCTTCCTTTCTGACGGCGGAAGCATCCTGGGAGAAGATTTCTTCCTCGGATCACAAAATGTGGCTAGTGATCCATGTTCGGAAGCGGTAGGACAGGAACAGAATAGGAAGGAGAGGGATTGGGTGCGAAGAATGTCATCTTACGAATGGCTACGCGAAGCGATAGCTCACGTTCACCGTGATAGTCACTTGCAGCTCGCCTGGTATGATTGACGGGGCCTCAGCCTTGAGCTCGTAGACTCTGGGTTGGGGAACATAGGCCGTTCCTATCGAGACTGAGACCTTACCTAGGATTGTTAGCTTGAGTGCCGACGCCAGCGTCTGGGCTTTCGCCTCGGCGTCGCTAGCGGCTTCTTTGATGGCCTGTGCTGTTAGGGCATCGACCTTCTGTTTGGAGAGCCCAAATGTCACGCTACCAACTGTGTTGGCTCCTGCCTTCACTGCGGTGTCGAGAACCATGCCGACTTCCTCGACCTTTCGCCATGTGACTCTGAGAGTATTTCTGCACTCATACCCGATGATTCTCTGCTGCTTATCGCGGTCATATATTGGTTGCAGGCTGTATTGTTCGGTTTTCATATCGTCCTTGGATACTCCTATTCTCTTTAGAGCTTCAATCACGTTGTTCATTGCGTCCGCGTTCTTCTGCTGAGCTTCGGTCGCGGTTACAGCTTCTGTCAGAACGGTGACGCTTACATACGCTAGATCTGGAGCGACGTACGCAGAGCCTGTGCCAGTGACAGAGATTACGTTAACCTGCGCATCCTCTCCAGCAGTAACTAGGGGGCCCGCTGTTCTTGAGAAAGCGTAGTACAGTGTTGCACCGTTCAAAAACGCCAAGGCCACGATTGAGACTATCGCTATGGCATAGTGCATTTTGGTCTTCTCGCTCATAGTTTCACCTCCTTGCTGTCTTGGTTGGCTATCTCACCTTGGCGAGGTAGTAAATCCTAGCTTTTGGAACGAGCTGTTCACAGAATAAAACACTTCATCTCCTTCCAGCAGCATATGTAGAGGAGTTTGGTCTGATTTGGGTAAGAATCTGGTACAAATCTGAAAAAGCGTTTTTACTGCGACTGGCTCATAGCAGCGGCCTCCAGAAAAAGAGAGAACGAGTAACTTGGCTCAAGTTCCAATCATAATTCCGCTCAATGTCACTGGAAGGCTATCAGCTCTTGGCTGGAGGTGAACCGGCTGAGATCACAAGACATGTTTACACTTGCCTTCAAGGCGTTGAAAAGCCGCAGGCTTAGGAGTAGTCTCACCATCCTTGGAATAGTTATCGGAACTGCGTTGATCGTTGCGTTGATAGCTTCAACAAGTGGGTTGACTGTCAATATCAGCGCTCAAATGTCTAGGATGGGTGTCACCACCATAAGTGTGATGCCCGGCCCCAAGATCAAGATATCTGATAATGATGTCGCTGCCGTCGCGAGCATTGCTGGTGTCAGTGAGGTCATTCCGTACTACTCCCAAAGACTAAGTGTAGACTACGGGACCGCGACTCTTTCGGTGACGCTCTACGGCCTTGACCAAGGTAGACTCGGATCATTGTATAAAGGGCTTGAACTGAGCGAAGGCACCCTAGCTGACATGTACGATCCATCCGGTGTCGTCGTGGGGTCGTCTATTCATGATCCTCCCGAGGGAGACCTTCAGGGGGTCAATGTCGACGAATTGCTACTTCTAAAGGGGACCTCATCAGGCAGAGGCGGGAGTTCAACCTACAGCTTTCTAGTCAAGGGAGTATTCAAGTCGTTCGGACAAGCAGGTTTCACGAACATCGACGAATCCATATTTGCGACATTGACGGGGGCACGGTTGATATTCAAGCTCAGCTCCTACTCGGGCTTGTACGTGATTTCCTCCTCTCCGGAGATGGTCACCTCAGTCACCGCGAGTGTGCAAGAGTACTTTGGATCAGAGGCTAGGATAATGAACTCTAAGTCCATGCTGGAGACTGTCCAGTCAGTAACAAATCAGTTGACACTTTTCATGGGAGGAATTGCCACCGTTTCTCTTTTCGTGGCAGGCATCGGAATCACTAACACAATGTTTGTGTCCATCATGGAGCGGACGAAGGAGATTGGCATAATGAAAGCAATAGGTTATGGAGCTGGAGACATACTCAGGTTGTTTCTTTCTGAAGCAAGCATAAATGGAGTCATAGGGGGATTTCTTGGAACAATCGCAGGAACACTTCTCTCGTTCCTACTATCCGGAGGGCTGTCAGGCATGGGGATGATGGGTGGGCCAAGGGCGCCCGGAGCCTCGGCTACATCATCCGCAGGGTTCACGCCAGTTATTAGCCCGCAGCTCATGGCGTTCTCCCTCCTCTTTCCCATTGGGATCTCGATTCTAGCTGGGCTTTACCCCGCTTGGAGAGCCTCAAGATTGAACATAGTCACGGCACTGAAATACGAGTAAAGTGAGATGCAAACCAAACTTGCTCATCATACTCAATTGAATCCTTTCGGCTAGGCACTGGTATCCCTTCGCTTAGGACTGTAGCCTAAGAAATCTCGATCGTTCTCTATGACAAAAGTATTATCTGTGATTGGGATGAAAATCAGGTATGAATTTGGGGAAAGGCTTAACCTTCGGAAGGTCGCTACGTGTCTGAAAAAAATGGGAGACAAGTGAAATAGTTGCCACAGGTACCGATTCTGATTCCACTTATTGTTGCAGGAGCCTTTCTAGGAAGCGTGTGGTCAAACAAGGACCTTATGGCTGTCTGGAAGAAGGCAATCTTGGCTGCGGCAGTGTCAGGAATCCTCAATGCGGGATACGCATGGTCTCTGGGGGCTCTGAAGATGATCACGTCAACAAACAACAACCTTGTCTTCTTGGCGTCATGCGGGGTCGTGGCTTTTCTGGTAGTCTTTGCGGTCTACCTGTCAGCATTAGGAATGATGAGATATCGCCGGGGCAAGACCCTTGAACCAGAGGAATGAGTTCGCAGTCGAAGTCAGCGACCTAGTCAAAGTATACCGGACAGGTTCAGTCAGGTTCACCGCGTTGGACCGCGTCTCCCTAAGAGTCAAGAGGGGAGAAATAGTGTCGATAGTTGGGCCTTCAGGAAGCGGGAAGACCACCCTTCTCAACCTGATCGGTCTACTGGACAAGCCAACACGCGGAACGATATTCATAGACGGAATAGAAGCCTCGAGACTTGACGAAGACAGGAAGTCCATCATTCGCAACAGAAAGATAGGCTTCGTGTTCCAGGCCTACAATCTGATACACAGGTTGACCGCCCTTGAGAATGTTCAGCTCCCGCTCATAGCTTCAGGGATGGCCCCTAACAAGCGTCGACAATTGGCTGAGAAAATGTTGACCTCAGTTGGATTGGCGTCAAAGTTCTTCAATCACCCGTATGAACTCAGCGCTGGAGAACAGCAAAGAGTCGCCATCTGCAGAGCTTTGGTCACTGACCCTACGCTGATTCTCGGTGATGAAATCACAGGAAACGTTGACACCAAGACATCTGCACAGATAATGGAACTGCTCAAGGAGATCAACAGGACGGCGGGACGGACGTTTGTGCTTGTTACGCACAACCCTGAGCTTGCAAGGCAAGCTCATCGAATAGTGCACTTAATAGATGGAGTGATAGAGAGGGAGGAGGTTCTGAATTGATGAACAGAAACAAAATCACAAAGGCCTGCATGATCGGACTTGTTCTCTTCTTAATCGTGGCACCGTGGTTCTCAGTCACACAAGGGATTCAAACACCAATCAATGTCGTTTCAGCAGTTTGGGTGACATCGGAAGCCCTGTATGAGACTGGACGAACGTGGACAGAGATAGACGCCGCTCCCGGCGATCGAAACATACGCCTTCGAGTTGCAATACAGAATCTAAGCAACGCAACGATCTCAGGCATAACTACTGAACTCAAGCTTCAATACCCCTTCAAGAACGTCACCGGCGGCGACATCAATCGAGCTTACTATTCCGGAAGTGTATCGCCTGGAACGAACGCGGCTATGGACTTCTTTTTGAATATTGACCTCGATTGCAGCCCGGGCCAGTACAAGTTGGATATGATTGTGAACTATCTTGAGCTTGCGTCTGGGGTGGGCAAGACCTTGTACTTCTTGAAATCCACAGTTGTGACGGTTCCTGTGGTAGTAAGCTCAACTAGATACATGGTCATATACAATACGATAGCTTCACCCTCGACCACTGTTCCAGCGGGCAATATTACGATCTCAGGAAATCTGCTAAATGTAGGAAAGATCAGTGTGTATAATACAAACGTCACCATCTTCTCTCAAGCGCTGGCCCGTCCTGTCTCGACCATAGTTGGACAAGTTGACCCGAATGTCCCGCGACCATTCAGCTCAGGGATACAGCTAAGGCGAGATATTGTGCCCGGAACCTACTCGATCACGGTCTCCGTAGCCTACACAGATGCTATGGCGACCGGTCACATTTCTCAGATAAGTCTGAGACTGGTGGTTCGACCAGCAGAGCCCCGCCCGCCGCCGGTTGTGCAGAAGCAAGGCGACATATTGACCATTCTGATTCAGATCTTGCGGGATCTTGTGAGTGTCCTGCTAGGCTTGACAGAAATGGTACCGATTCTTCAATAGAGGTTGGCCAATGAGATCACAGGATACTTTCCTGCTTGCCTTCAAGGCATTGAAGGATCGGAAGCTCAGAAGTGGCCTGACGATTCTTGGAATAGTAATTGGGACATCGATGATTGTCGCGCTGATAGCTTCTACGACAGGGCTTACCGCAAGCGTTACAGCTCAGATATCCAAGATGGGGGTTACCACTCTGACGATTTTCCCGATGAGCGCAAGGGTGCAGATTAAAGACGAAGACGTAGCGGCTCTTGCAGTGCTTGAGGGAGTAAGGGACGTCATTCCGTACTATTCCAGAAGGCTACAGATCAACTACGGCACAACTACTCTTTCGGTTCAGGTCTACGGGCTGGATCATAACAAGCTTTTCACATTGTATGATGGTCTGGGACTTGATCGCGGAGGCCTTGTCGATATGTACGACCCTACCGGAGTAGTCGTAGGATCATCAATCGCTAGACCTCCTGAAGCGGAGCTGCCCCCGGTTGATGTCAACGAGTTGCTTGTGCTGGAACAAGCTGCCACGGGAAGAGTTCGAGCTCCGAGCTATGCGTACTTGGTTAGAGGAGTGTTGAAGCCTTTTGGCCTTGTGGGCTTCCTCAATGTCGACGAAACGAGTTTCATCTCTTTGATGGCAGCGCGGCTAGCGTTCAAGTTGACATACTACTCTGGGGTGTACGTTCTTGCCAATTCGCCGGATGAGGTCGCAATCGCCCAAGCGGGTGTTCAAGAATACTTTGGAACCAATGCTCGAATAATGAGCGCCCAATCGATGCTAGAGACTGTGCAGTCCATAACGAATCAACTGACCTTTTTCATGGGAGGAATCGCCGCGGTTTCTCTCTTCGTCGCGGGCGTTGGAATCACAAACACGATGTTCGTGTCGATTATGGAGCGAACAAGAGAGATAGGCATATTGAAGGCTATAGGATATAGGGCTAGAAACATACTCACAATGTTTCTGGCAGAGGCAAGCTTAACTGGAATTGTTGGAGGAATCCTCGGAACCATAACTGGATCACTTCTATCGTTCTTGCTGTCGGGAGGGTTCTCAAGCATAGGGATGAGAGCTCCAATGATGGGAAGGCCTTCGTCTTCAGGGTTCACACCTGTCATATCACCTGATCTCATCACGTTCTCACTTCTTTTCCCCATTGGAATCTCGATTCTGGCCGGGCTGTATCCTGCATGGAGAGCATCAAGACTGAACATAGTTCTTGCATTGAAGTATGAGTGAAACGAGCGGCAAGAAGAGATTGCACATCATCAAAGCCGCAACGGCAGGGACTGTCGATGCGATCGAGATTGCGGAACATTCGAGGAACTATAACATCCACCTTCGTGCTGCTGCTTGTCATGTTACAGATCTTTCTGGCGCAGCCGCTTGCCTGTGCAAGAACCGGAGATTTGGCACAGGTTTCCCCAGGAAAGATTCCACGTGGACCTGCTGACAAAGAAGACAATCACTATCTCGGCAACAGTTCGTTTCAAGTGAAACTCGAATACCCAAGATCATTCATTCTTCAGGAGACGGTGGGAGACCTCAGTTTCCTCATCAGCCTGAACGATTCGAGGAGACGAATCGACATCTATGTTCCGCCCGAATTCAAAATGATTTCTAACACAAATTACGTCTGGACAAACGCAACGAACAACTACGGCAACATCGGAATCTCGAAGGCGTCAAGCTTTGACAGGATAGCGCCGAGCTGGTACGACGTCTCAATATCTAACGGAACTTGGAACATAGA
>Ga0315306_10001503_pt1 | contig 11133 bp, 12 predicted proteins | sample TDP1_MG_FD_203803 | JGI IMG/M metagenome (GOLD analysis project Ga0315306, IMG submission 203803) | Freshwater sediment microbial communities from Lake Towuti, South Sulawesi, Indonesia - TDP1 | ecosystem: Environmental > Aquatic > Freshwater > Lake > Sediment | place: Indonesia: South Sulawesi... | reverse complement strand
CCTTTGACGAAAGGCTACATATGGTAAGACCTCACCCAGGTCAGATTGAGACGGCGCGAAACATGAGGTTGCTCACTGCTGGAAGTGAGATAATCAAGTTAGGCGGTGAAGTTGTGAAAGAGGCGAGGGGGTCTAGGATTAGGGCTCCTCAAGACCCGTATAGCCTAAGGTGTGTTCCCCAGGTTTTGGGAGCTTCTAGAGATGCTGTCGTATACGCAAGACGGGTGATAGAGACCGAGATCAATTCAGCCACAGACAATCCCCTGATCTTTCCTGATGATGGAGAGTGTTTGTCGGGTGGAAACTTTCATGGGCAGCCTGTGTCTGTTGCGATGGACATGCTGGGAATAGCCTTGACCATAGTTGGTAATATATCTGAGAGGAGGATTGCCAGACTTATCGACGAAAACCTAAGCCAAGGACTACCAGCTCTCTTGATTCACAGAGAAGTGGAGAAGGGGATACACAGCGGTTTCATGTCCGCCCAAATCACAGCAGCCGCTCTGGCTTCGGAAAACAAATCTCTAGCACACCCAGCCAGTGTCGACTCAATTCCCACGTCGGCGAATTTTGAGGACTTTGTGAGTATGGGATCGATTGCAGCGAGGAAGGCCACAGAGATTCTTAGGAATGTGGAGTGTATCGTGGCTATTGAGTTGTTGTGTGCGGCTCAGGGAGTAGAGTTTCGAGGCCCAGAGAAACTTGGTCGAGGAACGAGGGTGGCCTATTCGCTGGTGAGAGAGAGGGTGCCTATGCTGAAGGAAGACCGGGTGATATCTAAGGATATAGAGGCAGTGAGGGAATTGATCAGAAGCGGAGAATTCGTCGAGGCTGTTGAAAAGGCGTCAAAGAATTGAAGATTGCTAAGGCCGACTATTCACGGATTGCGGAGTATTACGATGATGTACGGCCAGCAATGGCAGACATTTGGCTATCGAGGATTATGGAGTATGGAAAGATTACCGAAAACTCTTGTGTTCTAGAGATTGGGTGTGGCACTGGAAGAGTCATCTTGCGCATGTCCGCCTTAAAGAATGCAACCTTCTATTCGCTAGACAATTCTGAGGAGATGCTGAGGAAGGCTGTAGGGAAGGATAAGGAGAGGAAGATTCGATGGGTTCTCGGTGATGCACATGAACTGCCCTTTAGAAGCAGCTCTTTTGACTGTGTCTACATGGCTCTCGTTCTTCACCATATGGAAGACAAAGCCTTGGCTCTCGAGGAGATTTACCGCACCTTAAAGAGCGGAGGAGTCTGCGTGATAATGACGAAATCTCACTCTCAACTGAGAGAGAGTGTTTTCAACGAGTTTCCAGGGTTGACTACCATCGACTTGAAAAGATTTCCCTCCATTCCTTCTATCAAGGATTTGATGGCTGAAATGGGCTTCAGGAATGTTTATTCTCGTGTGGACCAGCATGATGAGGGCTATCGAATTACAGCTGAATTCTTGAAGAGAGTTAGGAATAAGTATATTTCAACCTTGACTTTGCTCAGCGGAGACGAATTCGAAAAAGGTTTTGAGGTTTTTCAGGAGAGGGTAAAGAGTGGATATGGAGACAAGATAAGGTGGATTTCTAAATTCAACTTTGTGGTTGGACAGAAATAGATGGAACTTGCCTCTTTGAATATGCCATAAATTGCTGAGGTTTTGTCGATTATGTCAGTTCTTGTAGGGCTCTCAGCCTTTTTATTATGTTGGGATGGGAAGAGAACAGCTCAGCCACCATGTCAAGGGTGGTGACCTTTCTGCTCAGAATCTCTTGAACAAGCCTCTGATCAGCCATATATGCTCCAGCTTGCATTATGGAGACTGTGTCCGACTCTGCGCGGTCTGGGTCGGCTATGAAAAGGGCTTTAAAGGAGTTGAGGCTACCCGCATCCCGACGCCTTCTCTTCATTCTTCCAGTTGAGTTCACTATCTTCGCCAAGCCTTCGGAGAGCTTGCGTGGTCCTTCTTCAACTATTGTGGCGCTGTGGCGGTCGGCGTAGTATTCACGTACCCGGCTCAGGTGGAGGGTGAAGAGGGTTAGTATCCAGTATATGAGGATGCTTGCCATGCCTATCAGTGCGGCTCCTCCGCCTCTCTCATCCCTTCTGCCGTATCCGGCGGATAGGAGCATGGAGTAGCCTATCCAGTAGAAGAGTGCTGGTAGGAGGGAGACGAACATCATCACTTGGACGTCTCTGTGCTTTAGGTGTCCCAGCTCGTGGCCTATCACTGCTTCAACTTCTTCGGCTTCCAGTGTTTTCCGCAGTTCTGTTGTCACAGCCACTCTTGTTCCTGCGATCGGTGAGCCGTAGGCGAAGGCGTTTGGCACAGGCATCTTAGCCAACATAACCTTTGGCATCTTGATTCCGCTCTTCTGGCTCAGCCTCTCCACCATGCCGTATAGTTCTGGGTCGTCGGACTTTGAGACTTCTTGTGCATGGTACATGGCGTCTATTAGGTATGGGGCGAAAAGCCATTGGACTAGGTTGAATATCACGACGAATATGCCTAGGGTTATCCAGTTAAAAGCGGCTGTCCATGAGAGGATGATTGTGAAGAAGAGTGTGGATAGTCCGATGATGGCTGCTAGTGTTCCAAATGTGGAAATGCGAAGCTTCCATAGATTCATCCATTCAACCTCAAGGATGTTCACCAAATGCGATGCTTATATCTCTTTTGTTCCAAGGGTACTGTAAACTCATTTGTCATGCTTCTATGACGAACTCGAATCATCAGAGTTATATTGACGAATGATGGCTTACAATTTATGAATGTCTTGGCTATTACTGGCTCTCAGAGGAAAGAAGGAAACTCGTATTTGCTGGCTGAAAAGGTTTTGCAGTCGATGGATGACATTGATTACGAGATTATCCAACTGGCGGAAAGAGAGATAGGATTTTGTGATCTCTGTGGGAAATGCGAGTTTGGGGACTGTGTCTTAAAGGACGACTTCAATCAAATTGTTCAAGAGATGAGTGTGGCCAATGGAATAGTGTTCTCATTCCCAAAGTATTTCTCTGTCCCCTCCAAGTTTCTGTGCTTTTTGGAGAGATTAAGCATGATCCACCACTGTAAGGAGTATCGTGGCTTCAGAAAAGTCGGCGTCGAGCCTGACCCAGGTTTTAAGCCACCATTCCAAGGGAAGCCCTTCTGTCTTTTTAGCGTATCCGCTTCAGGACGAGGAGAAGAACCTCTGAGTTTAGTGGCACACAAGCTTGTGGGAGTAAAGATGAACCTCATAACCCACTATTCATGGCCTTTTTTGGGAGTTCTGGTAAAGGGAGAAGATAAGGGAGAAGTTCTCAAAGATCAGAAAGGCATCGCAGATTGCAGAAGGTTGGTAAAAAGACTTATTGATACCATAAACTAGTAAACGCCATGCGTCCTTTTTATTCACAACAAATAAGTTAACAATATCTGTTCCAAGGATAGGGACTACAGTCTTATCATCTAGGCAGCCAAGTGATAACTTCAGGATCTAGCCGTCTAACCTCTGTGTAGACCGCATACGCTGAAGACTTTCTCAAACCTTTCTCGAGTACGCCCCTGCTTATACTCTCTCAAAGCCGTGATCAGCCCTTCTCTGTCGATCTCGCCGAGTCTTTTTGCTATCATCTTTGCTGCTTGGCTTCGTACGAATAGGTACTGGCAGATGGAGGTTACATTTGAGACTCTTCTGTTGAGGCTGGCGGTTTCGAAATCAACTATGCATGGCTTATCATTAGCATCAACAATGATGTGTTTGGGGGCTCTACTCAGCTCTCCATGATCCAAGCCGATCTCATCAAGCGTCCAACACTGCTCCAAAAGAGCCCGCAGAACACGCCGAATCCTAGACTTAACCCTCCCCTTCAGCCCTTCTACCCATCTAGGCAGTAGTGTTCCCTCAACAAACTCCATAACAAGGAAGTTCTCTGTGGCATCAATCAGCTTAGGCCCAACATTGAACGCATTTGCCTTTCTCAACATCTCAGCCTCATGCCTCATCCCCACTCGATCCGCATCCACTCTGCGAATCTTTAGCGCAACCGTCCGCCTATCCATAATAGCAACAGCTACTACTCCAACGTAACCCTTACCCAAAACTGGCACGTCAAACGCCGTCTTCCCTCCAGTGAACTCCAACGCTTGCACTCCAAGTTCCTCGAGCTCCTCTACACGCTTTTCTACTTCTTTCAAGTCGTATCTTGGATAACACAAAACTGTGCCATACTTCTCTTCACGAAGTCTCTCTAGGGGAACCACTTCACTGTGAGACAATGAAACTCCTCAACATTATCTCTTATTTTATGTAAGCTATCACTAAGAGAATACTTCACTGGGACTTACAAATCTTCTTTGACATGGAAACTACGGAAAACAGGAAGCTCAGTGCTGCTTTAGCTTCATCTCATCAGGGAGCTATGAGTGGAAAACCTTTCTTGACGCCTCTAGTCCAGCTCCAAGGTCTATTTTATGCCCGACATCCATTAGGGCGTTTTCGAGAGCGCTTATCGTCTGCAGCGTCGTCGCCTCAGAAATTGTTCCCATACATCCAATCCTGAAGATTGAACGCTTGAGTTTACCCATCCCTCCCCCAATCATAACATTGTACCGTTCTCTCATAACATCCCGAACCTCAGCACTGTCAACGTCAGCAGGCACGTTAACAGCAATAACCGTGTTAGAGCGTACTCTCCTCTCTGGAAAAGGCTTCAATTTCAAAACCTCTATCGCTTCATAGAAGGCCTCTGCGCAGGTTGCATGCCGTCTAAACCTCTCTTCAAGCCCCTCCTCACGTATCATCTTCAACGCCTCATCCAGTGCATAGAAAAGTGGCAATGCCGGAGTAAATGGGGTCTGCTTCTTTTCACCGAATTCTCGAAAACGAATCAAATCAAAATAGTATGGTCTCGATGTTCTTTCGCTTACGGTCTCCCAAGCTCTATCGCTCACGGAGACCATCGCCAACCCAGGCGGAGAAGCAAGACACTTTTGACCTCCAGCCACACATAGGTCCACATTCCAATCGTCAACGCGTAGATGATCTCCCCCGAGAATTGAGATGGCATCTACGATGAGGAGAAGATCATTCTCCCTTGCTACTTCCCCAATCTCAGGGAGGTCGCGCACAGTGGCGCCTGTGGATGTTTCGTTGTAAATCAGGGCAATACTTTTCGCATCTTTTTCTCTCTCAACAACTTGGGCTATTTCCTCTTTCTTGGGCGCCTTCCCCCATTCAATTGGTAGTTCAATCGCTTTCCCACCGATTCGAACTATCTTCTCCTTAAGCCTCTCACTAAATACTCCGAATACCGGAACTATTACCTTGTCCCCTGGATTTACGGTGTTACTGACGGCACAGTCAACCCCGCCCGTGCCAGAAGAAGTTAAGATAAAGACATCACCTCGGGTTTGAAAAACATACTTCAGATTCTCCTCAATACTCTCGTAGAGCGCGATGAACTCGGGACCTCTGTGATCTATTATCGGTTTCATCATAGCCCGCATAACCCGATCTGGAACGTTCGTTGGCCCAGGCAGCATTATGAGATTCTTACGTTCCTTCAAGCAGTTTCCGCCTTTCCAAGGGTTGAAGTAGAAAGCATTAATTTGCGTATTTATTAAATCTTTTTGCCAAAGCAGGAGTGAGGCAGTTTCTTGGTGGCATTCATAACTTTACTCTCAGACTTCGGTTTGAAAGACCCTTACGTGGCGGAAATGAAAGTAGTAATACTCTCCATCTGCCCCGAAGCCCGCATAGTCGACATAAGCCACGAGATTGAGAAGTTTGACATACGCATGGGCGCCTTCACACTAGCCTCCGCATCACCATACTTTCCTCAGGGCACAATCCACGTAGGCGTCGTGGACCCAGGAGTCGGAACTAAAAGGCGTCCACTGATCGTTGAAACCAAGCGCAGCTTCTATGTTGGACCCGACAACGGGCTTCTCATGCTCTCCGCTCGAAGGGAAGGTATACGTCATGTCTACAACATCAGCGATCCAAACTATATGCGCCCTCAAGTCTCCAGAACCTTCCATGGAAGAGATATCTTCGCACCAACAGCCGCACACTTAGCAAAGGGACGCCCTCCATCCGAGTTTGGCCCAGAAATCCAAGACTATATTCTTCCCAAATTCACACACCCACAGTTAAGAAAAGACGAATTTCTCGGAGAGGTCTTACATATAGATGGGTTTGGCAACATTATCACAAATATTTCAGTGAAAGACTTGGAAAGGATAAGTGCATGTGAAGGGTGTCTACTACATGTCAAGTTTAAGGATAAGATTCTAGATTTGAAACTCTGTTCAGCCTACGGTCAGGTGCCAGCCAAGAGAGAACTGGCAATAATCGGCAGCCGCGATTTCCTAGAGATATCGGTCAACCAAGCGGACGCCTCTCAAATATTCGGGGTGAAAAGAGGAGACCCCATTAAAATATCCCTTTAAACACCAAACGACAGCAGTTCAGAGCAAAGAAACATCTAATACGTTATAATGCGTCATCCAATCGATCTGAAAACAAGAAGAATGAGAGTTAAAACCAAGCCTACACACAGCAATTTTATCCCATGAAGAAACATATTTCTACTCGAAATCTTTCCGAGGAAAGCCCCCAGCATAAACAGAACAAGTAACGCAATCACAATAGACAGTTCAGTAGCGAGGGCGACGGAAAAGAGAAAAGAAAAGAAGAATGGCACCAGACACACGATGGCCGCGAGAACTGGAGACAATCCGTCTATTATCCCTGCCCATAAGGAGGCAAAGCGGCTTGCTTCACCTATACGGCTTTTTTCTAAATCCTTAAGCATAGACCTCTCTAAGCTATCAAGCTCTCTCGAGCGCTCAGCCTCCTCAGTTACATAGGCTCCTACAAAGCCCGACAAGCCCATAGCGAGAGATGCCCCCAAACCAGCGGATATTATGAAAAGTGGCTCTGGATCACCGGCTACGTATGCCCCAATCACAATGCCGAGAGAGGTCATAGCTCCGTCGAAGGCATTCATAATAAAATATCTTCTGCCTATCGGAGCAACTCTACTAATCCTTATGTAATCCTTTATCTTATCCAGGAATTTCATGAGCCATTAACTCTGTGTTAGAGTCTGGCTGATTTGTCTTGGGGCGTTCCAACTTCCTCAACGATCCGTGTACCAGCGGCAACCTCATCTACCGAGTGGATGGCAGCGCCCAGACTCTCCAGCTTCTTCTTCACCTCTTCAAAATTTATGTTGTTTCCACCCAGAATTATCTTTACGTTCTCCACTCTCTGATCTATCTCGTAGGTGACAATGTTTACTCCTTCTACACCATCAAGCTCACTAAGTTCGTTGGAAAGCTCCACTATGCCTGGGTTGTGCGGTTTCAAAACGTCCAAGACGAGTCTTCTTATCATCTCAGGCCTACTGAGAATAAGGGCGGAATGCCGATATTTAAATCCATTCCTTCAGAGGCGGGTTTTCGCTGGGCGGTATGTCCTTCTGCCATAACATTGCGGTTATTAATCACTAGCGCTCTGCGCTTTTTGGAAACAATCACTTCTTGAGGACGTTTCAAGACTGCCTTGTTGCTCTTAACGGCATAGATGTTTCCTCAGGAAGTGTACAGCAGCTTGTCGCGTGCATAATGTGGATACGGCTAAAATTGAGTTAGACAGTTGACCTCAAACCTTATCTGTTTTGGCTAAGTCTCGCAGCCTTTCCACACCCCCGATTTCCTTGATGAACTCATCCACACGTTTTGGAACGAGTTCTTCCCAACCCTTTCCACTCAACATTCTCTCCCTTATCTCGGTGGATGAGTATATCCTGCGTTTGTGGAAGGGAACAGGCTTTACGTTGTAGTCAGCCTCGATGAAGAGTCGGCGGGTGAGAGGCTCATTTGTATAGACCACGTCGAATTTTGGGGCGTAGCCTATGACTTGGGCAACCCAAATCATGTGTATGTGCAGGTCTGGGACGGGAACCGTCCAGTATTTGGCTGCTGAGATGCCCTCTTCCTCCATGGCTCTTCTGATCATGGTGATGCGTTCGCCCGTGGTGAAGGGGTTATCGAGTGTGTGGCTGTACTGTGAGCTCCCAATAACCATCACAACCTCGTCGACCTTTCCAAGAATATCCTTCACAGCCTCCAGGTGACCCTTATGAAAAGGCTGAAACCTACCTACAAAAACTCCTCGTTTCACCATAAGGCTTTCCTCGGCTCTCAATTATTACATGACGACAAATATGCTTGTCGATCAAGAGTTAACGCCTCGAACACTTTTTGCGGGAAACAAGGCTAAAATTTTGCCATATACCTCATTTTCGCGTTGTTGCCATAGCCTTCGTCTTCCTTTCTAAGAAGCCTCTGCTTAGTCTCTGCGCCACTATAACCGCTGAAGCCTCCAATGCTGAGGTCAGCATGCACCACGCGATGGCAAGGAATCAGCAACGGAAAGGGATTCGATGCCAAAGCCTGTCCCACAGCTCGCGGGCTTCCACCCACAACCTTGGCTATGGCACCATAGGTGGTTACATATCCAACTGGAATCGAAGACACACACCTGAGCACCCTCCGCGTATAGCGCGACAAATGGTCCATCTCCAAGTTGAGATTTGAGGGAACGTCTTTCCCATCAAAAATAGCTTTCATGGTTTTCAGCACCTTGTTGGAAAGTCTATTGGACTTTCCTGCAATCTGGAAAGGCACATCATATGGTAGGCTTTCCAAAAGACTCTGCAAAACCTCTTCCTCACCGGGCGAGAAATTCGTTGCAATGACCTTCTCTCCTTCAATGGCTACACAACACCAAGCTTTATCAATTTCTTTACAATCAATATTCATCATACAGTTTCCTGAGTAAGGGCTAAAATGAGTGAAGACAAAGAGTTTGCACAGTCTCTTCCGCTACACTTATTATCGGTGAATGCGAAATAGCTTGCGTCTGACTGGAGGTTAGAATGACATGAGTGTCGACGAGGCGGGCCAAGAAAAGAAAGGCTCCAGTTTAGGTTTTCTAGCCTTCGTCCCCTTCGGCACTCTCTTGATCCATGTCTTCTATCGGAGCATGCCTTTGAAATGGGTTTCTCTCGCCTCTCTGCTGAACTCGGTTTCCCTATTCTCTATTTATGAAAATATCACGAGGAACGACATTTTGTGGAGCGTGTTTGGAGTCTGGGCCTTCCTCACCGTCTGCACGCCAGTATACCTGAATATCGTCAAGACATCTAACCCTTCATGCGTTAAGAAACAACCTGCGAAACAATCTGCGAAAATCACCTTTACAAATCTTTTTTGGATGGGTTCAAAAAGCGTTTTCTCAGACTATAGAACCTCCCTCCTTGCTAAGATTCCGCTCGTAATACAGGTGCAGGCCGCTGGCTCAATACTCTACCAAGTTTTCGGGGTCGACTGGATAATGCATGCGTTGGCTGGATTTGGGATAGGAGCTGCCGTTATGAAGGCCTATGACACAGTCGTGGACCATTACGGATACAGCAACCTAGCCTCATATTTCCGTTTAGACCGATTCCAGACTTTTAGGGTTGAGCGGAAAACCAGTTCAGCAGAGTTCACTCTCTTCAGCCTTGTAGTTGCAGCTCTAACATGGGAACTCCTAGAAAGAGTCGCCTACTTCGCGTCACCCGCCAATTTGCTGAGAATAGGAGCAGAACCGCTTTGGAACATGGTCGGCGACATAATCTTCGACATTGTTGGCGGCTTGACTGCTTGGTTCCTCATAAGCTATAAGCTAAAATGGAAATGAATGGTGCAAAACCTTTACAGAAGCTTTATTATCGGGTTTAATAGTCACTCAGTAAATATTGCATCAAGGCAAGAGGAATAAAATATGTATGAAGACTCACAGCGTCAACCCCTCTTTATACCAGGCGCAACCACTGTGGGCGCAGTCTGCGCTGACGGTGTGATTCTAGCCTCAGAGAAGAGAGTCTCTTACGGCTATATGGTGCTCAGCCGAGTTGGGAAGAAAGTCTTCAAGATAACCAACAGCATCGGCGCAGCATGCGCAGGGCTGGTTTCCGACATGCAAATCTTGGTTAGGGAAGTCGAAGCCTACGCGAACCTCTTCAATCTCGACGCTGGAAGGCCTATGCCCGTTAAATCAGCAGCAAAAGTTATGTCTAACCTGCTCTTCAGCCGTAGGTTAACCCCCCTCATCACCCAGACAATAGTAGGTGGGATGGACGAGGATGGAGCATCCCTTTACGTATTAGACGTACTCGGATCGGTAATTCCAGACAAATACGCCGCTGTTGGCTCAGGAGCAGAAATCGCCATCGGAGTCCTAGAGGAGAGATATAAAGACGGAATGACCACAGAGGAAGCCAAGGAACTCTTAGTCAGAGCTATAAAATCAGCTGTGAGACGAGACATCATGAGCGGGGACGGAGCAGATTTCTTAACGATAACCGAAAAGGGAATTCAGGAAGAGTCAATAGAATTTTAGGATAAACAAGACATCTTCCAAACTTGTATAAATCTTATTCCTCTTCCGACGCAAATGACCTATATCCAGTAAGCAGTGGAATTTTTTCAGTAAAAATAATAAACAGATCTGGACCTCTAAGATACCGATTAGTACAGCTCTGTAGAGATCAGAGGGGACTTCGTGTCATTTCAGCTAAACCCTAAAGAGGGAAGACTCCTCATAAAGCTCGCCCGAAAAGCTGTAGAGGAACGGCTCAAAAAAGGTAAAATTATAGACGTTCCTGAGGGCACCCCACAAAAGCTCATGGAACATTGCGGAGTTTTTGTTACACTAAACAGCCTCAGGCGCGGAAAAAAAGAACTGAGGGGATGTATCGGTTTTCCATATGCGACTGCCCCTTTAGCATCTGCCGTGATTGAGTCCGCCATAAACTCAGCTACACAAGATCCCCGTTTTCCTCCAGTCTCCCTCGAAGAGCTTGACCAAATCGTTTTTGAGGTTAGCGTTCTCACCCCGCCCCAGCCTCTAAAGGTAGAGAAGCCACAGGATTATCCGTCAGAAATTAAAGTGGGCCGAGACGGCCTGATCATAGAAAAGGGCTACTACAAGGGTCTTCTCCTTCCACAGGTGCCTGTCGAGTGGAACTGGGATGAAGAGGAGTTTCTATGCCAATGTTGTTTGAAAGCCGGCCTCTCGCCAGACTGTTGGCTAACCAAAGGCA
>Ga0315306_10001501_pt1 | contig 11137 bp, 11 predicted proteins | sample TDP1_MG_FD_203803 | JGI IMG/M metagenome (GOLD analysis project Ga0315306, IMG submission 203803) | Freshwater sediment microbial communities from Lake Towuti, South Sulawesi, Indonesia - TDP1 | ecosystem: Environmental > Aquatic > Freshwater > Lake > Sediment | place: Indonesia: South Sulawesi... | reverse complement strand
GACGAACGCGGAAGGAATGGTGGCTTTACGCATCCACCTCCTGACAGCTACCCACCGGGACGTGGCCATTCTCAAGCCGGGTCCTCGGCCGCACCAAAAGTAGTCCTTAACATTAACAGCTCCCAGCAGGATCAGGAACAATGCACCTATTTTCGCCACTAAACGAGGAAGGGCGGTTATCGCAATTATCCTGATGGTGCCAAGGCCGATCATTAGGTACGCGAAATACACGGCCACGATGTAGATCGATCCGATCAACATAACCCTTCGTCTCGTCCGTTCGAAAGAGACCTTGCTCATTACCATGAGGAAGGCCGTGAAGAAGATCAAGACCGCGAACGCACAAGGATTAATGCCATCCAACAACCCACTGACCACGATCAAAGCTAGAGTCGAACTTAAGGGAAGAGGAGTTACAACTCGCTTTACGACACACTCCGTGACGGAACGCTCAATGTTGCATTCTCTCATCTGCCCCTCCTCATCCATCACCACGTATATTTCACGTAACAAATCCCTGAAGACAACGATCCTTTGATACTCTTCCGAGTGGTTCGTCAAAAAGTCCGTTATGATTTCAAGAGGAACATAATTAATAAACAGGAACTTCCCATCGATGCTCACCACAAAGGTTCCGTGCATAGATTCCGGGACACCTAGATTCTGATAAAGGTCATCCAGATCCCTACGAGCTTCAGGCCTATCAAGAGACCTCACCCGAATATCCATGACACCGGCGTCGTGAAGTGCTATCTGCAGTTCATCGATATATCGATAAGAGGGACAAGTCGGGCATAGGGAAGGCGCATAAACCACCGCCCTTGCAGTTGACGCCGCACGGTCGGTTACAAGGACATACGAAAAGAGTAAGAAGCCCAGAATAAGGTAAAATGCCTTCGCGTTCATTTCTAAACAGTTAAGACCAGATTTTAACTCAATATTTGAATTTTTCGCCTTGGAACTTATCAAGAAGATAGACACCAAGAGAAATAACAGAGGCACTTAAACCTACGGCTCTCGTGATAAAGGCTCTTTAAACCTTGGTGTGTTACGCCGCTTAGCTTTTCTCTTCGACAGTTTAATGAGCAAATTAAGCGCACCCTCTTCTTCCTCAATTGATTTCGCCTTCAACACCCCAGCCTTTTATGTCTTTTGCTCTTTGACTTAGTATCAATTTTGTCTGCACTAGCCGAGTCTTGTAGTTCGGTTGGAAGGAAATTTCCAAGAGATTAGAGGTGGAATTTTGCATCCGTAAATATCACCGCACCTGGTTAGGCATTGGTGGATTAGAATCTGATATGCTTAAAACTTCTCAAGCATTCCTTAAGATCGGCGGGTTCATTGATAGGTGAAAGTAGCGAAGAAGAGTTTTTTCAGGGCTTACCTAAGAATTCTATTTTAAAAGCAATCTTGTGGTCTAAGGAGAATGTCCGAATACTCAAGCGTGAGGTTTACTTTGTTTAGACCTAAAGGTGGAATACCTTAAGGCTTTTGTCACCTGAGTTCGACGAAGCTTTGAAGCGGTGAGCTCTCTTAGAGCATGCCTCTGTACTCCATGGCCTTGAGCACACGTTCCTTTGCAATCTTTTCAGCGGCAGCTCTGGGCAGCATTTTTTGGTCGTGGACCATGTCAAGGACTACTTTAGTGTTTTTGATTATCTTCTCTTTAATCACTTCGAAGGCCTCTCTCTCGGTTCCACCTCTACATTCCACAGCACAAGTTATGACTCCACCAGCATTCGCAATGAAGTCGGGAACCACGAGGACACCCTGGTCGTGGAGAATTCTCTCAGCTTCTAGGGTGGCTGGGATGTTGGCGGCTTCGACGATAAGCTTTGCCTTGATGTCGTGGACATTCTTCTCGGAGATGGTATCCGGCCGAGCCCCTGGAATGATAACATCTACGGGCAGCCGAAATAAATCTACATTTTCCATTGCTTGTCCCGGCTCATAATTTTTCACCGTGCGTGCTGTCCTTTTAACCCTTAGCAACTTGTCGTAGTTCAAGCCATCTGGGTTATATATTGCACCTCCAGAATCTGAAACCCCCACGATCTTTGCGCCTTTCTCTGCCAAGAATCTGACGGTGGCTTTCCCTACCGCTCCGAAACCTTCCAATGCGACGGTGGCTTCAGACAGATCCAATTGGATGTATTCGCAAGCTACTTCAGTGCTGAAGGCCACACCCCACCCAGTAGACCCTATCTCATCCACAGGAATACCACCTAGTTCGCGTGGCAATGACACAGCCCTACCAATCTCGTCGTAGACTATAGCCATGCATCGATCGTCGGTTCCCATGTCTGGACCTGGAATGTAATCTGTTATCGGTGCTATGGCTCTTGCGTATGCCCGAATTAGCTCACATTTATTTTCGACGTTTGGGTCGGCGATGATGCCTCCTTTTCCCCCTCCGTGACGAATGTCGGCTGCCGCATTCTTGAAGGTCATGGCCCTCGCCAGTCTAAAAACTTCTTCGGTTGTTATGTCTGGAAGCATCCTTATTCCGCCAATGGCTGGTCCGCGGGCAACATTATCAACTACGAGTATTCCCTTCATCCCTGTCTTTGGATCGTAAACATGCAACACCTTTTCAGGACCTATCTCATCTGAGTATTGAAAAACTCCTTCTTGAATCCGCATTAAACGAACCTCCTTCCCTTTACTGAGAATAGTATTAGAAGCTTGGAACGTTATATAAAAATTTAGAAAGATTACACCGATTTCCTTTGTTTTCACGACTTCCTCCGTGAGTTGTCATCCGAAGAACTGAGGTCGCTTGGATAGAAGTTTGGGAAGCGTCAAAGGCTTGAAGGGTTTATCCTTGGTTTTTCCCTCCATCTCGTTTACCAATTCTTGAAGCCGCATCTTCCTAATCTCTCTAGCCTTTCTATCCCTTACCGGAAGGATGCCTGAGGTGACCTCCCTCTCACCAATCACGAGCACATAGTTGACCCAATCCATCTCTGCCTCCCTAACCTTCTTCCGCATCGTGACGGGTCTGTCGTCTAAATCAACCCTTATGCTGTGCTTCCCAATCTCATCCGCGATTTTTTCGGCTTCTTTCATAAACCTGTCGGAAACCGGTATCACCCTCACTTGGGTGGGTGCCAGCCAGAGCGGCAATATAGGGACCCCTCCCCTTTGCTGCTCCCGATACGCTTTTTCCAGCAGAGCATATACGCATCTCTCAACAGCACCGCTGGGTGAGCAGTGCAAAACCAAGGGGTGCCTTCTTTCCCCCTTTTCGTCGACGTAGGTCATGCCGTATCTCTCAGCGTTTTCAATATCGATCTGGTCTGTGGAGAGGGCGGAGGCCTTATCCAGGTTGTCCACAAAGTTGAACTCCCATTTCAGTATAAAATAGAAGAACCGTTCTTCCCACATCTCAATCAATACAGGTTTGTCAATCAATTTCGCCATCGAGAGAATGAAATCTCTGTTTTCTTCATAAAAGTCTCGTGTAAACCGTATCGCCAGCTCATAATCTTCCTTGCCCAGCTCTAAACCCTCCTCCAAAATCGTTCTGCACAAGTTGAATCGAACGATGAATTCTTCCTTTGCCTGATTTAGATCGGCGCATAGGGCGTGGCAGTCCGGCATGGTGAAGGCCCTTAGCCTCCTTAATCCAACGAGTTCGCCGCTTTTCTCCCTTCTAAAACTATACTTGGTCAACTCGTAGATTCTCAAGGGAAGCTGCCGATAGGAAAATTGAGCGTCGTGAACCATGAGAAACTGGCCGAAGCAAGCGCTAAACCTCAGGAAGAGCTCTTTTTCCTCAGATTTTAGGGCGTACTGTCTCGCCGGAAACCTTTCGAGGTATTTGGCTAGACTTGGGTGTCGAAAATCGTACATGATCGGGGTTTCTACCTCCATGGCTCCATACTCTATCACCTTTTCCGTCACAAACTGCTCCAACAAGGATTTGATTAGACTCCCTTTAGGGTACCATCTGAAGTTGCCCGGGTCGCTGCCGGGCTCATAGTCAGCAATTTCTAGTCTTCTCATCAGGGTAACGTGAGGAGGGATCTGCTGAACCGCCCTCACCTTCGCGATCTCGTATCTGGCAAACTTCTCTAGCATTTCGTGCTCAGCAAAGTCGAATTCCACAGCTGGAACCATTTTTCCGTCGGGTTGCAGGATGAACCAAGAAGACTTTAGCTTCTCCTCAACCTTCAAGGCCTCTGAAACGACCTCCTCTTCCTTAGCCTCCCTCGGCGAGATCAGTCTAAACTGCTCGGCTAGGGGGTGCCCCTTCACAGAAATTGAAAACTGCTTGCACCAACCGAAGGGGGTTCGATAGGTTTCGATACCGATCTCCTTCGCATGCTCCTCCATGGCTTTGACCACCCCTAAGGCGGCGGCGGGTTTTGCCAAGTTGCCACTTAGGTGGGCGTAGGGATAGATCAGAATCCTGTTGACCTTCAGCTTTTCGAGAGAGGACCTTATCTCTTCCACTGCTCTTCTGGCAACGGCCTCATCGTCATCGTCCTCTACGGTGGTGAACAAGACCACGAGCTCTTCGAGTCGACGCTCTTTTATCTCGCACTCCTCGGCCAACGCAACTTCCTTTTCTATTGGCTTATACTCTATGAAGTTTGAGTGCAGTTGGAGTATTCTCAAATCATCCATCCTCTCGTTGACTGAGATTTTCGGCTCGACCCTAATAATGAAAACGAAAATTTATACATTAGCCTTTCTGACCTTTATACCTCCATTTCTCCAGCATCCGCTCCTTCTTCGTTTCCCTTTTAAACTCCTTGTAGTGGCCCTTGCAAAGGTATGCCCGCCTCGCTTCACCAACATTTAAGCCCGCTGTGCTCACCTTCTCCCTTGGGAGAGAGCGAACCGCTTGTTTATCGCACCCGACGACGCTACATTTTATACCCTTAGTAACCCGCCCCAACAAGCATCCTTCCATTCTCCTTATCTTAAACGGGTAATGCTTAAGTCCTTTTTCATAGATTCCAGTAGCCTTCTGGCTGCCAGTGAAGCATGGGTTAGAGGATGCCTAACACGAGCTTAAGAGCCGCGACCGTAACTGAATCAAACATGCCTATCTTCACCATGTGAAACCTAAAATATGTGGATAATTTCACGTAAAGTTATAAACCTCTCTGACAATTGAGTATACGAGGATGACTGACTGTGCCGGTGAAAAGAAAAAGCCGAGGAAGATCGAAGGGCGGTAAAGGACTGGGTTCCCAGGTTCAGTGTAGCATGTGCGGCAAGCTGGTTCCCCGCGACAAAGCCAAGAAGCTGTCTCGCCGAGTGTCCATCGTGGACCCAGCACTGGCCAGAGAGCTTCGTCAAAAGGGAGCGTACATGCCTAGTCATATCGACACAAAATACTATTGTATTTCATGCGCGGTGCATCGTGGTATAGTGAAAGTGCGCGCTCGAGAGGAGCGAAAACTGCGCTGGAGGAGACCATTTAGAAGTTAACTTAACAACTACTCTTCCTTTTGTTGAAAAGCTTTACGAAAATACATCACGCGCTGAAGCACGGTTAGGTTTGTGAGGACCGCCAAAATAATTACGCCAAAGCCTAACGCTTCTGTCCATGCAACCTGTAGAAAACTCGCTATCGACAATATAATCAAGCGTTCTGCTCGTTCAGCTATGCCTACGGCCTCCATCTTCACTCCCTGCGCCTCCGCCCTAGCTCGAGCATAACTCACCAACAGTGAGCCTACGAGTGCAGCGATCCCCCATAATGGATCGCATAACCCGCCGAGGATGACGCCGCAAAAAACGATGGCTTCAGCGTAGCGGTCCAGAAGGGAATCGAGGAAGCCACCAAAGGTCGTGATTTGTTCATACATCCTCGCAAGGGCGCCGTCTAGCGCATCGCAAAAACCCGAAACCAGCAGAAAGAGGGGTGCCAGTATTAAGTAGAGTGGATGAGACTGCCAGTTCCAGTACGCCAACGCTGAAAACACTGCAAACATTACTCCAATCGCACTTATCTGGTTTGGAGTTAAGCCTAGATTGTGAGCTAGTTTCGCTTCAGCAGCTATCCAGGATTGAAACCTTTCCTTGAGTTTCGTCAGCATTTTCGATTCCTGATATCTCAAATGTTTATGTTCACAATCTTTATTTAAAAAGCCTCCCTAAAGACTAGGCCAGAGGGTTTGTTATGATAAACGTGACCCAGTTAAGGATAAATGGGAAAGCTGCCGTAGGCTTGAAGGTGGATTTGCCGGATTCTCCGCCCCTTCTTATGATTATAGGACAAACAGGGTTCGTGATGTGCGGCTTTCTCAACGTGGACGCGGCGGAGAAAATAAATGTGGCTACGGCTATGGTGAGCGGAGTGAAAACTTTCGACGACGTCCTTGAGGCTGAGGTCAAAGCGGCAACGTCTAGGGCTCAGGCGAAGGGAGTAAAACCCGGAATGAAGGGAAAGGAAGCCCTCAAATTATTCCTTTGAGCTCATGTTTTCCCTTTGTAAGCAGACTGTTTAACAGCAACCCTAATTCAATGCTTTTCACGTTAATCAATTGCCTTAATTGAGGGCTGGACATATAAAAAGCATCATTGTCGCCGGAGATGGTATGGCGGACAGACCTCTCCGAGAACTGAACGGGAAACCCCCCGAGGCAGCGGAGAAACCGTCACTTGACTGGGTGGCGAAAAACAGTGTCTGTGGCATCATCGCCTCTGACATCCCCCCGGGAAGCGACACCGCTTCGGCGTTGTTCATGCACATAAGATAATCAAAGAGTTAATTAACCTTAACTTTTATGTGTGTTATTAGTGAAGGTGAAAATCTTGGGCGAAACCGTAACAGTGCCCAAACCCTTGCTCAAAGAACTCTACAAACACTTCGCAAGAATCGAAGAAATCCTAGCGACACTAGAAGAACTTATGGACAAGGAGGGCTTCGAAAGAATAAAGAAGGGCCTAGAAGAGTACAAAAAGGGGGAATACACCACCGCCGAAACTATCGAAGACATCAAAAAAGCCCTAACGAAGGACTGACACATTGCAGTATAAGCCAGCCCTCACCAAGAACTTCAAAAAAGAATTCAGAAAACTGCCAAAAAACATTCAACAAAGAATCTTGCAAGCAATCGAGAAAACAAGATCAAATCCCTACGCAGGCACCAAATTACACAGAGAACTTAAAGGACTTTGGAGATGGAGAGTAGGCAAATACCGCATAATCTACATGATAGACGAAGAACAAAAACTCATCGTATTCCTGGATGTAGGTCCCAGAAAGCCATATACAAATAGCATAAATCTATTTCTCAACGCAAAGTGACGCCCTATCGCACGCCGTTGTAAAGTTTGCTAGCCCCATCTTCGCCCTAGCTTTTAGAGTTGAAAGCCAACGCACCACAACAACACGGAACCCCTTATAGAGGGGCATGTAGGAGTCTATAAAGAGAACATCCCCATCGTACACGTTTCCTATGACTGCTTGGTCCCTCTCCATATAGATAGCCCAAAAAATTTATTCACAAATGCAAACAACGTAACAAACCTACTGAACCTGCATCAGCCTCCATTCTCTGTAGTCTGTCGCGACCTTCATGTAACCTCTGAGCAGTCTGTCGACCTCAGGGTCGCTGTCAACCCTCAAGACGCTTCCCTCGATGCATTGTAGCTTGCTTTTGGTTGCCGCGACGATAATCCTCGCCTTCCCCACCCTCTTAATCACCTCGGGGCTTATCTGCTGGTTTCCACGCCCAAGCAGCATGCCCTGACGCCCTATGGGCGAGACCACGATCCAGGTGTTTTCGAAGTCTTTGATCTCCCGTAGTATTCTCTTCTCGTTCACGTCCTTGATCACGGCTTTGTCCTTATAGATGTCGACGCCAAGAACAGTCTTCTCCACCCCAAGCAGGTCTGCAATACACTTCACGGTCGTACCCGGACCGAGGATATAGATGCCCTTTGGGTCCATTTCCTCCACCACAAACCTCGCGACCGCCATCTGGTTTTCGTGCTCATCGAGGGTCTCTGGACTCACCTGCTTGGTGCCCTGAAGGCGCATGGGCACAAAGGGGCCCTTCAAAAAGCCGTAGAGCCTCACAGAGAATCGGTCCCTTCTGATGGCACTCTCATCGGCATCCATGATCTCGAAGTCCATCGTCTGAGAGGTCTTATTGATAAAGGCTGCGACAACCTCCGCCGCCTCTGCAGGGTTGATAGCGAAGATGCCGCTGTACATCTTGACGCCTGAAGGAACACCCAGCACGGGCAACTCCTCCCTGCCACGCATCGCATCGTGGATATCCCTCGCTGTACCGTCGCCTCCAACAAAGACGATCAAGTCGACCTTCAAGTCCATCATCAGCTTAACCGCCAACTTGGTGTCCTCTGCCGTAGTCTCGGCCTTAAGGGGCATCCCCAAAATCTCTGCGGAGAGACTAGCCAATTTTGTCTCTTCTTCACCCATCACCCGAGGGCAGGTTATTAAGTCAATAGCAGGTTCTAGCTCAAGCTCCTTCACCTCTCTAAGAAATTCGATGGCCCTTGCAGGAGCAACCGGCTCCGCCCCCATCGCGATGGCCTCCTTTGAAACGCCGTCGGTTCCCTTCAGTCCCACCCTGCCACCCATGCCCGCTATCGGATTAACGATAAAACCCAGCTTCATAATCTTCATCAGTGACAAGATTTATTGCGTAAGCTATAAACTATTTTACTAAAAAATGCGGAGTTGCCAGCCTAGTGAAGTGGTCGAGAACCGGAACGTTTTCAATTTTGGTTATATCGCCTGACTCTAAATTAATGGGTGTTGCCGTCGATTCAGGTTCAACATCGGTAAGAGACAGAGCATGGTCAAGGAATTTGAGGGATCTAGCGGAGGGTTAACATGCATGAAAATTTCATTGAGGAGCTATATCGCAGAATGAAATTTCGACAAGAAAAAGAATGATATGAAAGCCTTTTCGTCTAAAAATTCTTATATCTTGAAAATTCTAAACATCCTTTACTTGCAATAAGTGAGGTTTTAAATGTCAGGAAAAAGCACGAAAAAGATTCTCGTAACTGGTGCCACAGGCCAGATTGGATCCGAATTAACAATAGAGCTGCGAAATAGATACGGCAATGGTAATGTGATTGCGGCTGGGCATAGGAGAAAACCCAGCGAGAAATTATTCAAGTCGGGTACCTTCGAATATGTTGATGTCACCGATAGAGAGAGCATTGAAAAAGTTGTAAGAAAGTGTGATATAGACACGATTTATCATCTGGCAGCAGTTCTTTCAGCTGTGGGCGAAGAGAACCCGCAGCTTGCTTGGAATGTGAACATGCGTGGCCTTTATAATGTACTTGAGGTTGCAAGGGAACATGAGATGGCCAGAGTTTTTTGGCCTAGCTCCATCGCCGTCTTCGCCCCGGAAGCGCCCCGCGTTAACACACCTCAATACGCCATCTTAATCCCCAGAACCATGTATGGTATCACAAAGGTTGCTGGTGAGCTGTTGTGCAACTACTACTTCATTCGATTCGGCTTGGATGTGCGCAGCGTCCGCTATCCCGGCATTATAAGCAGCGAGACCCCTCCGGGCGGAGGCACAACGGACTACGCCGTAGAGATATTTTATGAAGCGATCAAGAGGAAGCGGTACACATGCTTCTTGAGGGAAGACACGGTTTTGCCGATGATGTATATGCCGGACTGCATCAAGGCGGCCATAGACCTAATGGAAGCTGACCTATCAGAAATTAAACATCATATCGGTTACAATGTGACCGCGATGAGTTTCTCTGCCGGAGAGTTGGCGGCGGAAATTAAGAAGCACATTCCAGAATTTCGATGTGGATACAAGCCAGACTTTAGGCAGAAGATTGCGGATTCTTGGCCTATGTCCATAAATGATAGCGTGGCTCGTGAGGAGTGGGGTTGGAAACCAAGTTACGATCTGGCTTCCATGACTAGGGATATGATAGAAAAACTGACGAAACGTTTTGCTCAAGGCAAACTTTAAATAGAGAATGATTTTGATGACAAAAGGCATAGGTAAATATTAAAGGAAAGCGAAACTAAGTTTTTAGAAGGTGGTTAATGTGGCAGTTTCACGTCACCCAACAAGATATTTAGGTGAGGAATATCAACGCTTGGTTCGTGAAAACCTCAACTGGGAGCTAAAGGTTCTGGAAAGCGCAAGCGAACCAATCTGCATAGTAAACGGGAAAGAGGTCCTAATGCTTTGTGCAAACAACTACTTGAACTTGGCGACGCATCCTAAGGTTGTTGAAGCAATGATAGAGGCAACCCGAAAATACGGGGCAGGCGCGGGCAGTGACAGGTCGATTTCCGGCAACATGGTTCTTCACGAGGAATTAGACCTTCGTCTCGCAAAATTCAAGAACGCTCCCGCGTCCCTGACTTTTCAAACAGGCTTCATGGCTAACGAAGGGCTTGTTCCCCAACTCGCTGATAGAGGCGATCTGTCCGTTTCGGACGAGTTAAACCATGGTTCAATAATTGACGGTGTAAGGCTAAGCCGCTCCGACAGAGCAGTATTCAAACATAAAGACGTAGAAGACTTGGCACGCGTGATGGAGGAAGCGGAAAAACATGACCCACCATACCAGCACATTTGGATTCTGACAGACGGGGTTTTCAGCATGGATGGGGACCTCGCGCCTCTTCCCGAAATAGCTAAGATCGCTAAAGAACACGGCGCCGGAGTCTACGTTGATGACGCCCACGGTGAGGGCGTTTTAGGCGAAGGTGGGCGGGGCATCGTGAATCACTTCAAACTTGGACGGGATGATGTGCACGTGGAGATGGGAACCTTCTCAAAGGCTTTCGGCGTCATAGGCGGGCACATCAGTGGCAGCGAAGACTTACGCAACTTTGCCTATAACAAGGCTAGAACTTGGCTGTTAAGCGGCGCTGTTCCGCCAGGCGTTGCTGCCGCTTGCATCGCAGCCATAGCCGTCCTCGAAACCGAACCAGAGCACTTCAGAAAAGTTTGGGAAAACCGCAGCCATCTCCTCGAAGGGTTACAGGACGCTGGATTCGACACTGGCAACACCGAAACACCCATAATTCCAGTGATGTGCGGCAAAAGCAAAACCGCAAGGGATCTTGCGGACTATCTTTGGACAAAGAGCATATTCGTTTTGCCGATCTTCTATCCCATGGTTGCAAGGGACAAAGCCAGAATCA
>Ga0315306_10001500_pt1 | contig 11142 bp, 10 predicted proteins | sample TDP1_MG_FD_203803 | JGI IMG/M metagenome (GOLD analysis project Ga0315306, IMG submission 203803) | Freshwater sediment microbial communities from Lake Towuti, South Sulawesi, Indonesia - TDP1 | ecosystem: Environmental > Aquatic > Freshwater > Lake > Sediment | place: Indonesia: South Sulawesi... | reverse complement strand
TCCTTCTCTTCGGGAAGAAGAAATTGAAAGAATCATTGCAGTCGTCAAGGAAATTTTTTAAGATATTGCCCTAAATCCTATGAGAACTGTCCTGCTTCATGTTCATTCCTTGTTGGCTGGGATTCCTTACAGGTGGCTGTTCCTCCTTCTCTTTTCTTTTTTCTTAACTTTCGCCTTGACTCCACTTGTGAGATTTTCGGCAAGAAGGCTAAAAATACTGGACATTCCTGATGAAAGGAAAATTCATAAGGAGCCCATACCTCTCCTAGGCGGGCTGGCCATCTATGTTTCCTATGTGGCGACAATCATCTTAAATTTTGATTTTTCGATCGAGCTCAAGGGCGTCATTCTGGGAGGGACGATAGTCCTTTTGGTGGGACTCGTCGATGATATAAAAAAATTGCCGGCCTCCTTGAAGTTGATTTCCCAGGTAATGGCTTCAGCGACGATGATCCTCTGCGGCGTAAAGCTGGACTTTTTGCCGAATAGCTGGTGGGGAAATGGAGGGGAGGTTATCTTGACTGTGATCTGGACGGTGGGAATAACAAACGCAGTGAATTTTTTTGACGGGATGGATGGGCTGGCTTCAGGGTTGACGGCGATTTGCTCCCTATCATTTTTTGTTGTGGCTCAAATGACGCATCAATCCTATCTTGGGTTTTTGACCATCGCTCTGGCTGGAAGCACTCTGGGTTTCTTGAAATTCAATTTTAAGCCCGCCTCCATATTCTTGGGGGATACAGGAAGCACCTTTTTGGGATTCACCTTGGCCGGAATAGCGGTGATGGGCGGCTGGGCCGAGAAAAATCCAAAGGTTGCTTTGAGCCTTCCTGTCTTGGTTTTGAGTGTGTTCATCTTCGATATGGTCTATATAACTGTAGCCAGAGTTCTGAGCGGAACGGTCAGAACTTTTAAGGAATGGATCGAATACACAGGCAAAGACCATCTTCATCATCGGCTGGCCTCTTTGGGATTTAATGAAACTCAAACGGTTCTGCTTATTTATCTCATCTCAGCCTGTTTGGGGATAAGCGGCATTAAGCTCCGGGCTGTAGAGGACTTAAGGATCTACCTTGAATTTCTTCAGTCTTTTTTCATCTTCGTCATTATTGTCATTCTGATGCTTGCCGGACGAAGGCTCAACAAAGAAGGTGAGTCTCCACCTCGTTAGATTTGTAGCCATCGTTATTATTCCCTCCAAGGCTCTATTCTATCGACTGAAGTCAAATGTTTTTCTGAATCCTTAGTTCTTCATAGAGCTTCTCTGTATCTTCAAGCATCCTTTCCCGGCTGAAACTGGAAATAATCTCTTGGCCGGCGAATCCCATTATTTCCCTCTTCCCTGGGTCTTCAATAAGGAGCTGGATGTGTTTTGCCAGCTCCAGCGGATTTTTTGGCGGGACAAGGAAACCGTTCTTGCCATGAGCGACCAAGTCAAGTATTCCTCCCACACGGCTGGCCACGATCGGCTTGCGAAGAGCCATGGCCTCGACCAGAACGCGGCCCATTCCTTCATTCAAAGAAGGAAGAACGAAGATGTCAAAGAGGGAGATGATTTTCGCCACATCGTCCCTCCAGCCAAGAAAAAGAATATTTTCTTTAAATCCCGTCTGGCAGGCCTTCTTCTCCAAGCTCGGCCTGAGCGGGCCATCGCCAACAAAGAGAAAATAGGCATCAGGATATCTGGAGACTATGAGCTTCGAAGCCTCAATCAAGAATTCAGGCCCTTTGACAGGGACCAGCCTGCCCACGGTGCCGATGATCAGAGAATTCTCAGGTATCCCCAGCTCTTTTTTAACCTTTAGTTTTTCAGCGGAAGATAATTCCTTGAACCGGCTTAGGTCTATCCCGCTGCAGATAACGGCCAGCCTGCGTTCACTGGCAATTTTGTAGGAGAGGTAATCTGCCTTTTCACCATTCGTCAGAGCCACGATTTTATCTGTCAGAGGGGAGACGAGCTTTTCGAGAAGAATGAATATCCTTGTTTTTATGAAGCCGAAGTAGCCGAAAAAGACATGGCCATGAGGAGTATAGATGGAGACCGGGATTCGAGCCAGCTTGGCCGCCAGCCTTGTCAGAAACCCTGCCTTTGAAGTATGGCTATGGACAATGTCGAATCTTTCCTTCTTTAAAATCCGATAGATCTTCAGCAAGGCGATTAGATCTTTAAAGAGGTTAATGTTGCGAACCAATTCTGGGATGAAGATATGCCTGATTCCACATTCCTCAATTTCCTTTTTCCTGTCCTGAACGGGGTCTTCGACCGGCCCGCTGATCAAAGTCACTTCATATTTTTTTCTATCCAATCCCTTGGCAGCAAGGAACGTATCTTCTGCAGCCCCTCCCTTATCCAGACGGGTGATGACCTGCAAGACTTTAAGCTTTTTCATTTTCAGCAGAGACCTCGAGAGATGGCGCAACCGTCAGCCTGCCCCAGGTTAAAAAAAACAGAAATTGGGCTATGAGAAATGCGAATATTTTTAGAATCCCAACGGCTTTTCCGACGTCATAAGGGTCTTCAGAGCTTGGCCAAGAATTTTTTATTCGGATGCGAGAAAAATCATTGCGGCTCAATTCCAGCTCAAGGGCTCTTTTTGAAAAACTAAAGATATGGAAGATCGCACTCTGATCAGGCACAACACGGCCGAGACGTATTTTCTCCAGCGTGCGCTGAATTCTATAGGCGAAGAGATGAAAAGCGGCGTTAGGCATTCTCATAAAAATAAGACCTCCGGGCTTTATAATCCTTTTTATCTTGGGGAGGGAAGCCAAAGGGTCTGGAAGCTCGTCAAAAACATTCCAGAGGGTTACGATGTCAAAATATTTTTCAGGCAAATTGGCTTCCTCAAAGTCAGCGCATTGGATAGTCAGCCCATAGGCTTGGCTACCAGTTTCAGCCAGCTCAGGGATGAGCTCCAGGCCCTGGGCATCGTAGCCATGGTTTCTGGCCAGAAATAAAAAATAGCCGATGCCGCAGCCGATATCGAGAAGCCTTGATGGCTTTCTCTTTGTCCGGTCGATTTTGGAGAGGAATTTCTCATAAAGCATTTCGCGGCTGGAGGCGACTCGAAGGGAGGGGTCGACCTCCAAGTAATATTTTTGGACTTTATTCAGATATTTTTCCTTCTCGATTCGAGGCTGAGGAAAGATCAAGCCGCATTTTCTGCACCTGAGCAGCGCATATTCGTCTCTCTTAAACAGGAGAGAAGTATCGCTCGACTTGCAAACCAGGCATTGATTTTCCATCGCTTTCTTCAGATTTTGTGTGAGATTTATTCTGTCTTTGTCAACTCCGCGAAAATGGCTTCGGTTTCTTCAATATTTTTTTCCCAACTATAATATTTCTCAGCAAACTCTCGGCATCTCTGAGACAACTTCTTATACTCATCAGGCCTTGCCTGGTAATATCGATATTTTTCGATGATGAGCTCTGCCAGCGCTTCGGGGCGAATATCCTTAAACAGAAATGAGCGGTCGAATTTGTCCAGTATCTCCTTTGTTCCTCCGACCGCAGTCCCCAAAACAGGAGTCCCGCAGGCCAGGGCTTCCACCGTGACCAGGCCAAAACCCTCAAGGCATCTTGTCGGAAGTATAAAGAAATCGGCAGCTTGATAGTAAAGCGGCAGCGCCTCTTCGGGCACAAATCCTTGAAGCTTTACGAAGTCAGACAACTTAAGTTCAAAGATCAAATTTTGAAGCTTTGTCCTCAGTTTTCCCTCGCCGCCGATGATGAGATAAATATTTTTTACAGACTCGGCGGCCTCTTTCATGGCGGAGACAAGATTCTCAAGCCCCATTCTCGGAACCAGATTGCGGACGGTGAAGAGGATGAACTTTTCTGCGGGCAGTCCCAGCCGCTGGCGCGCGGCCAGCTTGTTTTCATTGAATTGAAATTTATCCAAGTCAACACCAAGGGGAAGGACATGGATTTTCTCTGGGCTTATTCGCTGCTGTTCGATCAACTTCTCTTTAGTAAATTCGCTGGCAACGAGGATGAGGTCGCTGCGGGAAAGGCTGAAATTTTCTATCCATTTTCTAAAAGAGGAATTCAATCGATAGCTTATTCTCGGCAGGAGCTTTGCCGGTTTAGGATTTCTGGTCTCATATTCCTCAAAAGCCAGGGAATGGCAGCTGTAGACTTTTTTAATTCTCTTGCTTTTTGACGCCAGGTTTATGCCCAAGGCGGAGAAAGGCTGGTGGAAGTTGATGATATCAAAAGAATGGTCCTTTGCCAGTCTGGAGAAGAGCCTGATTGAGTTTATGATGGAGGAGAGAATGTAGGTGATGAAATTGTATATTTTTATCTCATACCTGAATTCATGAACATGATTGATGAATTCATCAGAACAGTGATGAGAGGGAAGCCTTCGGGTTAGAACCGCAACCTCATGCCCTTTCTCAGTCAAGCGTCGAGATTGTTCAGAGAGGACTCTTTCGGCACCGCCGATGATTTTTTTAATCGAGACGTCGGCCACGAAGAGTATTCTCATTTTTAGCTCTCACAAGCGGCCTTGAAGACTGAGATGAGCTTCTCGGTCATTCTCGCCGAAGCAAAAAACTTAGCTCTTTCCAGACCCTTCTCGCGCAAGCTTTCTCTGAAGCCTTTGTTTTCCAGGATGAGCTTTGCTGTTTTGGATATTTCTTCAACTTGGTAAGGGTTAAAGAACAGGGCTGCATTGCCAAGAATTTCTGGAAGCGAGGAAGCATGAGAGCTGACCACAGGACAGCCGCAGGCCATGGCTTCCAGCGGCGGGAAGCCAAAACCTTCGTAAAAAGAGGGAAAGACGAATAACTCTGCTGAGCTGTAGAGAGAAGGCAAATCTTCATCCGCTAGCTGCTCAATCGAGATTATAGATTGGAAATCGCCGGGCTTTTCCCTTTCAAATTTTAATTCTAAGCTCTTGAGCTCTCCTCCACAAAGTACCAAAGAGTATTCTCTTTTGAGAAGATCGGGCAAGTGGTGATAAGCATCGACAAGACTCTGGACGTTCTTGTGAGGTTTGAAATTTCCGACATACAGTATGTATTTTTTATGAATTCCATATTTCTTGCTTAGAGAGTCAATTCTCTTTCGATCCTGAACTCGCCTAAACTCCGGGCTTATTCTTGGATAAATGACTTCAATTTTTTCTTCAGGCAAGTTGAGCAGCGCCTTCAAATCGCTTTTTGTATGATGGGAAGAAGTTATGATTTTTTTCGCTTTTCTTGATGCCATCTTGATAAAGTTTTTTATATAAAGCCTGTTTCGAAGATGATGGCTGTAAGGTTTGACAAGAAGATAGGTCAGGTCGAAGACGGAAATTATTGATTTTGCCTTGGTCAAAAGCGGCAGTTTGTAATAGGGGGAGAAAAAGAGGTCGATATGATTTCTTTTTATCTCGTTGCTGAGCTGAATCTGGTCCCACCAGAAAGTCCATTTCTCTTTGATTACGACTTTTTTGTAGCTCTCGAAAACATGCGGGGGCGACAGGAAATTTGTCGCTTGATTGCCGAAAAGAATGAAGTCAAAGTCTTTTTCATACGCTTTTGCTTCCCTAAAGAACTCGACGAGAATCCTCCCGATGCCGGTCGTAGAACTGCTCAGTTCCCGGAAGTCCACTCCGATTTTCATTTTTTGCAGGCTCAACGGCAGAGCTCCTCGTAGATTTCCTCTATTTTTTTTGTTGCTCTCTCAGCAGAAAAGAGCTTTATCGCCCTCTCCCTTCCTTTCAAACCCATTTCCTCGGCCTTTTCCCTGTTTTCTAAAAGTTGGATGCAGGCCTGAGCGAGCATCTTTGCATTTTTTCCTGCAACCAAAACTCCGCTCACCTCGTCTTCAATCACCTCCAGAGGGCCACCCATTTTGGTGGCTACGACCGCCTTCCCGCAGGCCATGGCTTCGATGAGCGTCCTTCCAAAGGGTTCAGGCTCGGCGGATGGATTGACAACAATATGGCAGAGGTTCATCAGTTCGGGGATGTCTTTTCTGAAGCCGGTAAAGATGACCTCAGTTTTTAAGCCCTGCTCATCGGCATATTTTACCACTTCGGCTTCATAGCCTTTTTCCCCTTCTCCAACAACTAAAAATATTGTCTTCGGGAACTTGCGGTGGATGTCTCTCGCCGCTTCTAAAAAAAGTCTGTGTCCCTTCCAGGGATCAAGCCTTGAAAATATTCCCACAATTTTCCGATTCTTTTCAATCTGGAATTCATCACGGAGATATTCGACGTCCAGCCCCGGCTTGAAAAGCATGGTGTCAACGGCATTATGAATCATAACCACTTTATTTTTTCCTGCGATTCTATTGAACCTTTTCTCGACAGCCCGAGAGATGGCAATGATCTTTGTGCATAAGCTGGAAATCAACTTATCCCGCCAACCAGCAGAGGACACGACTCTGACATGCCAGACAAAAGGTATTCTCCAAAGCTTGGCTGCGAGTGCCGAGCAAAGGGTGTATCTTGTTGTGGCTGAGTTGCAATGGATGAGGGAAGGACGAGCCCTTTTGATGGCCAAGAATAACTTCTTTAAAGGAACTCGCTCGCAAGGGATGTTCTTTTCCTTAATCCTTTCCTCGAGCTCGCTTTTTTCTGGAATAAAGACCATGGGTTCAAATTTTTTTCGGTCAAGATGTTGCAGAAGAAGAAGCAGGCTCATTTGACCGCCGCCGAGGGGTTTGAGGGGAGTATCGGTGAATAAAACCCTGGATTCGCTCAATGCTTGATAAACCTTAATAGCCTTCCCAGGTCAAACATCAAGTCCGCCAGAAACTTTATCAAAGGAAAGGCGAGAAATGTCAATAGCTGTTGGCTCCTGCTGAAATTGTAAATTTTAAAGTAGGAAGACATGAATCTATGCCGCCGAAGCTGGAAGAGATACCAGAGGAGAAAACCAGCGATGATCAGGAAAAAAATTTTGAAAATCAAAACAAGCAGGAGAAAAGGGATAATTTTCAGCAGAATGGAAGATGATATCAAATAATTGAGATGAGTGGAGTGTTTCAAGAAGAGGTCGGCATCAGCCTTGCCGCGCCTGATGTACCAGGGTATGATTCTGCCAATTCTGTTTCTTGGCTTATGATAGACGAGTGCCCCTGGGGCATAACGGAATTTTTTTTTGCCAAATTTCTTGGTGATTCTGATCGACAGCTCTGTATCTTCAGCCCCGTATCTAAGATTCTTGTCAAAGAGGCCGGCAGCTTCGAGGGCAGATCGCTTAAAGACAGTGTTAAGGGTGGCGACCTGGTCCAAGGTCATGGTTTTATTTTTTGATTGATAATGGAGTCTAAAGCCGCCTCCAGGATGGCCTAATACCCCTTCACAAAATCCGACCAGGGAAGGTTTGAGCGGAAAAACAGAGCCCATAACAGCCAGGGCATTTTTTTCCTGCGAGAGGGATGACAGCAATTTGCCGTACCAGCCTTCGCTGAGGACGATGTCGTCGTCCAAAAACAAGATAAGCTCGCCCTTTGAATTCTTGACTCCGATGTTTCTCTGGTGGCCAAAGCCTGCTTCTTCGACTGGAATTTTGATGTAGTTTATCGCCCTGCAATCCAAGTCTTCCTGATTTGTCGCCTCGACAACAACGATTTCGAAACTCTGCTTTTTTTGAATTTCCAGGAGCTGGCCGAGAATATTATTCAAGTCTCTGCGGTTATTTTTTGAGATGATGACGATGCACGTCTTCATTTTTGGCCGATGATGAGCATACTCTCATTCCAGTTTTTTTGGAAGAGGATGGAAAGAAGGAAAGCCGCATATTCGATCATCTTGAATTTTAGCCTGACAGAAGCAAAGTCCGCTCCCTTGGACACTGTCCGAAACCCTGCTCTGTTGATCATTCTCTCTAGTGTGTCTTGGGTGAAATGGAACAGATGTTGCTCTCCCCTTGGGCTGTAGAAGGGATATGGCTGGCGATGAAGCAGACGATAGATGAATCGGGAGAGGTACTTATCGAGGTTGGGAGTGGCGACAATGATGACTCCTCCCGGTTTTAACAATTTATGGGCGGCCTTGAAGACAAGGAGAGGAGCTTGGACATGCTCGATGACATGCCATAAGGTGACGACATCGAAATAGTCTTTTTCGAAATCAGAGTCTTCTATTTCTGTTAAATGGATGTTCAGTCCGTAAAGGTCTTTGGCTGCTTTCACCGCTGCTGGAGATATCTCAGTCCCAGAAATCTCAAAGTTCGATGAGCTGGCAATTTTTAGGAAAAGCCCATCTCCTGTGCCAACATCCAAAAGCCTCCCGGAGCGACAGAACTTTTTCACGACCCTCATCCTTTTTTCCCAGAGCTTAACTCTCTGCCTGAACTGCTGTTCATACCAGATTCGGTAATAGTCTTCATCATAGGCGTCGCTCAGAAATTCAGGTAAAGGATGGGTAAAGACAATTCTGCAATTTTGGCATCTCTTAAGGCTGGACTCATCCTTAAAGTAATCGAGAATATTCTTGCTCTGGCACAGAGGGCATTCGATTTCAGCGAAGTTTTTCATAGCTGGCCGAGGGGCTTTTCCGAAGCCTTGCTTAAGAAATCAACGGGAATGAAAATCTTTGAGGATGTCATGATAAAAAGCCATAATGTCTTTGCTTATTGTTTCCCACTGGTATTTTTCTTGGATAAGTTTTTTTCCTGCTTCTCCGATTTTCACTTGCTTTTGAGGATGATTCAACAAGTCAACGACATGGTGGGCAAATTCAAGGGGTGTCCTAGCCATGAGCAGGTTTTTTCCATTCTCAGCCTCTATCCCTTCTGTCGCCCTTTTGCTGGTCACCAGCGGAAGGCTGCTGGCCATGGCCTCGAGGATTTTGGTTCTTATCCCGCTGCCTGTCCTTATCGGAGCGACAAAGACGGAGGCATTCCTCAGATAGACAGAGATATCTTTGACAAAGCCTGTGACGACTATATCCGCATCCTTCTTAGCCAACTTAATCACCTTTTTGGCCGGATTCTTTCCGACTATAAAGAATTTAGCGTCTTTTATTTTCTTCTTGATCAAGGGAAAGATTCTCTTGGCAAAGTATCCAACCGTATCGATGTTCTGGAAAAAGCCCATGTCCCCGCTGAAGACAAGATTATGCTTTTTTTTCTCCAACTCAACCCGAGTCTGGGAAGTTTTTTCAGATTCTATCCCGGTGGGGACGATGTAAACCTTTTTTTCCGGATACCTTTTCAGGATATATTCTTTTGCCTCCTTGGAGACGACAAAAAAGTATTTGAAGGAGCGGTAATATCTTATATCAGAGAGATAAAACCTTGGAATTCTGCTAAGCTTTACGAGTTTTCTTGAGAAATTTTTTTCATAAAAAAACTCATACCAGCTGCCGCTCAATCCGCAGGCCCAGAGGTCGATGACCACAGGCACCTTTTTCACTTTTCTAAAATATTCTGCCATCTGAAATTTCTGGACATGGATTAGGTCAAAATCAGATAGATTGAATTCGCGAACCGCGCTTTCGAATTTTGGGAAAAAGGTGTAGGCTCTGAAGAAGATAAGATTTTTCGCCTTATCTCTGAATCTTTCTTTCCTCTCAACCAGGTGCAGGTCTTTGCACCAATTCCGGATTTCCGCTAATGGCGAGTTTTGAGCAGCCAACGATAATAAATGAATCTCGGCCCCAAGATTGGAAAGATATTTCATCATGAAGAGCATTCTCTGTGCTCCGCCGCCAGAGGAGGAGGGGATTTCAGGTGTGACAAATAGAATTTTCATCTTTACCTTTCACGTTTTATGACCTTGAAATCTTCCATATGACAGTGGAATCCTTAAAGCATAGAACGGGCTCTGTAAAAAACATCCAAAGTCTTTTTCGCCGTATCATCCCAGGAGAATTTTTTTGACTGTCGGCTGCCTTTCTCCTTCAACTTTTTTCTTAAATCCGAATCTCCCAAGACCTTCATTATCGACTGAAGGATTTCATCCTCTTTCAAGGGGTCGACCAGGACCGCGGCATCGCCCACAACCTCCGGCAAAGAAGAGACGTTGCTGGCGATGACAGGAATGCCGCAGGACATGGCTTCCAAGGGGGGCAAGCCGAAGCCTTCATGGAGCGAAATAAAGACAAACAAGTCCGCTCCCAGATAAATATCTGGCAGGTCCTCATCAGGAACATAATCAGCGATAATGATCTCTTGCTTGGAGCCAAGCCGGCGGATGGTTTCCATCAAATCCCTCGACCAGGTCCTCTGCCCACATAAGACCAGCTTATGGGGAATTTTATGAATTTTTTTGGCTTTATCGAATACTCTGACCAGTGTCTCTAGATTCTTGTGGGGACCGAGGTTCCCGACATAAAGCCAATATTCTCTATCAACCCCATATTTCCTCAAGGTGTCTTTTATTCGATGCCTTTTGTCCTGATGGAGCTCATGGAATCTTTCATCAGCAGCTAAGTGGATGGTCTCCACCCTCTCCGGGTCGATGGCTGAGAAATTCAATATATCTTTTCTTGTTGCTTCTGAGATGGAGATGATTTTATGAGAAAATTTTAAGATATTCTTCAATCTCAATTCGAAGATGGGCTGCTGCTCCTTATAGGCTGGATATTTTAACACCGTCAGGTCATAGACGACGGAGACAAAAGCACATTTTTTTATCAGCGGCAAAAAACTTGTCGGCGAGAAATAGAGGTCGATATTTTTAAAGAATTCTCGATTGAAAGGGAGGTTAACTCTCCTTTTTGTCCAAAGAGATTCCAGAATTCTGTTAGGAATCAGAACCCGGTGCAGGGAGACATTTGAAAATTGACCGAAAGAGCGGGCTGGCCAGAGATTTTCTCTGAGCGTCCTGAAAAAAAAGAGATATTGATTTTCAGAATCCTGCCTTATAAGGTGCCGCAGCAAAGAGTCAAGATAAGACCTTCCTCCTGCTCTGCCCAACAATGGCAAGGCGTCAATTCCTATCTTCATCGTTGACTGCAATCGTTTGATTAAATTATGCCGTTAATAAAGGGTAATCGTTCTAAACAAAATTTTCAATTTTTTTCAAGAGATTGATGTGATTTATAAGCATATTTTTTTCGTAGTGAAAGGCCTCGTTATAGATCAGGCTGGGTGTTGAGAAGACCGTATGGAAGGCTGAGCGGGCACGGTTCCTCGACCGAAGGTCGAGGAGAGCGAAGCCTGGAATCGAGCCGCTTTTGACTCGCTGGGGCAAAAGCG
>Ga0315306_10001498_pt1 | contig 11155 bp, 11 predicted proteins | sample TDP1_MG_FD_203803 | JGI IMG/M metagenome (GOLD analysis project Ga0315306, IMG submission 203803) | Freshwater sediment microbial communities from Lake Towuti, South Sulawesi, Indonesia - TDP1 | ecosystem: Environmental > Aquatic > Freshwater > Lake > Sediment | place: Indonesia: South Sulawesi... | reverse complement strand
ATCTCACTCGTAACCTCAATCCTTCGCGCGGGCCTCTCTCCAACTCTCGTCCTCGCCATCATCGCAACCATGTCCAAGGTCGGAATCAGTGCTCTTGGAATCTTCATAGGCTCAGTTTCCAAGCGGTTGATCATACCGTCAACGGTGTCTGCGTGGATCGAGGAAAGGCCCCCGTGCCCCGTTGCCATAGCCTGAAACAAAGTGTAGGCTTCGGCGCCTCTGACCTCTCCAACGATTATGTAGTCAGGCCTCTGCCTTAGCGCAGCCTTCAGCAGATCGAAGAGGGAGATCTCTGATGCGCCTCCTCCAGCTCCGAAGCTGGGTCGGGAGATTGAAGCGATCCAATTCTCATGTGGCAGATTGAGTTCCGCGGTCTCTTCGATCGAGACGACTTTCATGTCTGGTTTGATGAACATGGATAAGCAGTTCAGGGCGGTTGTCTTCCCTGTAGCTGTGCCTCCTGCAACCATCATGCAAACCCGGTTCTCCACTACGAACCAGAAGAAGGCAGCCATCTCAGGCGTCAACGTATTGAACTCTATCAGATCCGTGATTGTGAGCGGATCCGCCTTGAACTTTCTGATCGAGAAAGTGCTTCCTTTTCTGGTAACCTCCTTCCCATATGTGATCTGAGCTCTGCTCCCGTCCGGAAGAGTCGCATCAAGCATAGGAGTGGCTATCGAAATGTGTCGACCGCTCTTGTATGCCAGTCTCACGACGAAGGAGTCAAGCTCCGCCGCTGACTCAAAAGCCACATTGCTTGGAAGCGACTCGTACTGCCTGTGCCACACATAGATCGGCACAGCGGGGCCGTCGCATGAAATGTCTTCAACCATGTGGTCCTTCATCATCGCATCGATCTTGTCGTAGTTGACGTAGTCACGGATAATGTAGTACATGAACTTGTCAAGCGTTTCCTTCGTCAAACTCATCTTGTAGGCTTTGGTTATCTTCTCAACTTTGCCTCTGAGATAAGCGGCCGCTTTCTCCGAGTCGTCTATTGTCTTCAGATCGACATCAAGCTCATCGACTAGGACACTGTCTATTTCCTCAAGTCTCTTCCTTTCTTCGTCGAGAAGTGTAGGCTCGATCACGATGTACCTTAGGCCTTTGGTCTCAGGGTCTTCGATCAAGGCTGCGTATGCATAGGGCTCCTGGAGAGGCCACAACTCCTTAAACGTTGAAGTAGAAGGCCTAAGAATCGAGCTCTCTTTCTTCTCCTCTTGCACCTTGACCAACCAGCCGACAAGCTAATCTGAATTCGCGGTCAATGCTATTTCCCTTGACTTGATACCGCACTATATAAGCGATTGATCAGAAGATCGTGACATCCAACGCTTCCCATACGTTGTCAAAGGACTTGAAAATGCATCAACTCTCATATGGACAAAAAGCCCCGAGCTGCGGCCAACCATCACTCTTATCCTCCTCAGCCAGCTCTGGCAAACCCAATTAATAGAGGCACTCCATAGTTGATAATGGGAGCATGTAACGAGAGTATCTCAAGAAGGTCTTACGCTTTGAAGCATCTAGGTCTCAAAGCCAAGAGTTGGCTGAGAACTAGGCTTCCTTTATCGAAACTCGTCGGAGAGAATAAAATCCTACCGATGATTCTGCTGCTGGGCATAATCACGCTGTTCTTTTTCAATTTGCTACCATCTCTGCTAACTCGATTTGACTATCCTGCTCTAGAACGCAGATACAAGAATTGGATGGCAAATCCCGGTGACCTGAACTGGTTCATCAATGACAGTGACCTCTACGCCTATGCAGGTTGGAACTACGTACACGGCACAAGTCCAGACGAGATCAACTTCGAGCATCCCCCTTTGGCCAAGTATTTGATTGGGCTGTCAATAGTTTTCTTCAACAACCAGAATATCATAGGCGCAGCATTGGGTGTTTTCTCCCTTCTAATTCTCTATGAACTCTCAAAGAAGCTGCTTGGGAGATCGTTGTTCTCTCTCGTCCCTGTCTACATGCTGTCCTTGGAGAGGATCTTCATCGGCTTTTCCTCCACATCGATGCTTGACATATACCTTGTCTTCTTTCTTCTTCTCTCCTTCTTCCTGTTCAGCCATTCAGACAATGACATTTGGATGTTTGGAGGCGCTATCGCACTCGGTCTCGCCAGCGCGTGTAAACAGTCAGCTTTACTGGCAGCTCCGTCTCTTCTGATCCCCCTAATCATGAGGAAAAGGAAAACCGCTTGGATATTCCTTATTCAAATTGTGGTCGTCGCTTTCTTGGCCTATTGTTTGACCTATGCATGGTTCTTTGTGAACGGACACAACTTTTCAGATTTCTTTGAGCTACAACGAAGAATATTCCTATTCCAGTATGGCAGACGGTATGAAGGATCGCCTCCACCTGGAAGGCTTCTGTTAACCTTGCTTACTGGCATCGCAGGCCCTGAAACTCGCTACATCATATACGTTGACGAAGTCTCAAACACAATCGACATCGTCACAAAACACGGCCTCTCGATGGTAAGCGAATTCAACATACTCACATGGCCACTGTGTTTCTCTGCAGCAGTTATTTCCTCATATCGGGCTGCAAAGACGAGAAACATAGCAATACTTCAGTCATGTGCGTACTTCTTCAGTTTCCTCGTGCCCTTCACTTTCAGTCAGAGCTTCGCCTGGTACCTTCTCCCTGTGTTTCCAATGGGATTTCTATTACTCACAAGTAACTTCAAGGGAATTGCGGAGAAATCAAATCGGAGGGTGTTCTTCGTTGCCTTTCTTGCCTACTTGATCGCACTGCTTGCTTGGTCAAGATTCCTTGTTATTCCTTCATTCATAGAATTTTGAATGCAATAGAACACTGTGTCTAGAAGAGAGCTAACGCTACTCTTTCTTCCGCATCGGATTTCCCATGACAAAAAGCTGGGAAAAAACGGGGGGTTCGCGGGGCGGCAGAGTCTTATGCCGCTCTTCCCTTTATGACCGAGTAGGTGAATGTTGCACCGGTTATCGATACTATCTTTAGAACGTATGATGCTCCAGCTGAAAAGCCAGTTGGGCTGGTTATTGTTAGCGCAGTAGTCATGCCAATTCCGACAGTCGATGTACTTGTGATCTTGGCTTGTCCCTCGAGGTAGACAGCTGCGATCGTGACGTTAGCTGAGCCAACATTTCGCACTGTGAACTTCAAATCAGCACCAGTCCAATCGTATGCGTCGAGGATCAGCTGTTCCTTGGTTTGCGCTCCCCCAGTTCCCATCAGTCCACCTAGGAGTCCCATCGACCAGACATAGGTGATGATCGCTGCAGCGACAGCAATGGCAACCATTAGCAATGTTGCAATGACCGGCGACAACGCTTTCCTTCGGACTCTAAATTTCCCTATTTTCATTCTTAGTCACTGCAGCACAACGACGCGTAGCCGTAGTTAAACAGTTGTCCGTCTACGACGAACACACTCGGGAGAGAAATCCTAGTCCTCTTTTTCATCCTACTCGAACTTCGCCTAGTCTATCACAAATCCCGGAAATCTCTCATTCATGCTATTCGATAGGGGCTGCTTCAGAAACTCGCTCAAAGAAAATGGTGCTACAGCCCTTACCAGATGAATCAAAGCGATTTTCGGCAGGTCCGTAGAATGGGCGCGTCGGTCTCCGATCAAAGAGGCCGCTGAAACTCTGACACTTTAGGCTGCCAACGCCTTCTCACGCACTCTACTGCTTCAGGTAAGCTTGCAGTCTCCATTTCGTTGATCGTCATTCCTGTCTTCTGGCCCATGGTCCTAACAATGATCCTCTCAATCGTGACAGATCCCTCTCCGAATATCTCTCGAAGTGCTTCCATGAAAATGTCAAGCTTTCTAGGCATTTGATTTCTCGTCAAGGAGTATCTCACCTCAATGTGATGTAGAATGACCTTCCCGGCATTTTCGCCAAGCGCATTCAAGCCATCTTCGATCATTCTCATCACAAGATCTTCGCCTGCATCCAACTGATCATGTCTGGCAGATCCTCTCGGAATGGCAGGGTCCCTGTCATCGAGTTGAAGAGATGACTCCATCTTCTCTTCGGAGATCACGTTCATCCCCTCAACGAATCCTTTGATGGAGGGCTTAAGTCCGTATGGACAAGGCCTACGCGGATATTCAAATCTCCGAACCACCCGTCGAGAGACTGTGAATATCACGTCCTCTATCCACCACAGTACGGCCTATTAGAGCAAGTCTAAGAAAGGAGCCCTTTGACTGAACCGAGATTCGGTTTCCGGATTTGGCGGACGCTACTCCGGTGCCACACAGGGAACTATCTTTTGCCTCAACCCCGTCATCAGCCGGCAGAACCTTCTTGTTTCCATGTTTTCCTTTGCGACTGGTATATTTTGCAGTATGGTTTCCACGACCATTTGTTCAAGTGTGAAGGCACCGTCTCCGAACATGTCTTGGAGTGCTTCCACGAAGCTTTCAGGACGGTCGATCATGTCATTCACCTTCAAGGAGTATTCTTTTTCGATGTGGTATAGTATCACCTGTCCAACTTTCTCACCAAGTGAGTCAAGCGCCATCTCAATTGATCTAGCTAAGATTCTTCGCATGTCTTCAGGAAGAACCGGTGGATTTGTCCTGCTCCTAGGATTCCTCTTTCTTCCCTGGGGTTGCAAGGAAAGTCCGAGACTTGTTGTGTGCAATCCAAACGACCTTAAGCATGCTTAAATACGGGCAAGGCTGGAACGTCTACGTCTCCTATAAATTACCGAGGAAAGCTGGCATGGGAACTTCTGTAAACTTCAGAGCTTTTGTCTGTGACCTTCTGATACCTTTGCCGCCTCGGAGTTTGCACTTTTGTACTCTTGGCTCGAATTTCATGTACCGCCCTCACAGGTCCTCAATTTTCTTCTCCCATGTGCATCTGAGTTGATTCTCACTGTATTGGTCACCAGTGAGAAGCGTCTAAACTGATGCATTCGTCTTGAGGAGTGTCACCTTGACTTTCGATCGATTTGCGTTCAGGCCAGTCAAAGACGATGGAGCTCAAAGTGAATGCAGCCTGGCCGCACATACATCCAATTTCTCTGAGCATTCGAAGATTGCTTCAAAGATACGCGCGATAATTCGATGATGTGTCTGAATTTGCTGAATGGATCTCGGCCGCCACAAGTTTGTTTGCTGATTGCAACAGACATTTGTTTAAGGCGTTGTTTGCGTGATATGGCTGGCAAGTACGATCATCGTTTGAAGGTGTGATGTTGGTGCTTGAAGAGATCTCTGAAGCTCTTCAAGATGGCAGATGGCACGGCGAGGAAGAGATAGCTCAAGCCATGAATCTCTCCCCCGGCCTTGTTCGAAAGGTTGTTAGGTTTCTTGCCAAATATGGGTTGGTGGAGTCTCGGGTTTTTGCTGAGAAAAAGTTCAGATGGCTTAAGGACGCTCCAGGACTACCTGAAGCTCTGATGATTGTAAAAGTCGTGAGCTTGGAGCCGATGCAGACTTGTTCTGCGATAGCCTCAAAGTTGGAAAGACAAAGGTAACATGTTCTAAGGACTCCTTACTCTAGGCAACTTGTGTTGAGGTTGAAACAGTGAGCACTCTAGGCGAGGACATCCGTCAGGACAATCTGAGGTCGCCTGCAAGGAAGAATAGGAACAGGTTCGAGATCTCTCAAGCCATACTTGAGGTCGCAAGAGAGGGAGCCGGCAAGACAAGGATAATGTACCGCGCCAACCTGAGCTTCAAGCTTCTGGAAGATTACCTGGCAGTTCTTGTAAGATCAGGCTTGCTCAAGGTGAAGGAAGGAGAAAGAAGAGTCTACATGACAAGTGAGAAGGGGCTGCAGTTTCTTAGAGAATTTGAGGATCTCGAACAGCATACGGCACTAGTTACGGCAAAGAGAGACAATCTTGCTAAGATGCTTGAAAAGGGAACTTCGTAGGATCCCTGAGTTTGCAGCCAGAATAGGACTGTCAGCAAAATTCTTCGACTTGCTTTCGGTTCGCTACCACCGCAACGAAGGGCCTCTAGCAGACGAATTGAAAGACCAAGGGCGCCCTGAAAGTTCTGGAGAATGGCTGTAAGAAACGGTTTGAGCGACACTTTCTGATAGAACGGAAGACCTGTGTTCTACAGGATCGAATCTCAGATTTCATTTATCGTGCCTACTTTGCAAACTAGTCCATCCTAGCTTCCGAACTCCCATGAATTAGCAAAGAAGGAGGAAAAAAGAAAAAGAATGGAATGAGCGCTTCAGAACGTCCGTCAGAAGGAAACGAACAAATGCTGATTACAGCTCGACAGCTCTCGCTCTCAACTGTGTGGCATATGACGTCTCAGAAGATCAGGTTACGGGCAGATCGGGATCACATCGAGTCCTTACAGTCCCTCACGAAACTTCGATGCCTTGAGCACGGAGACATGGTAATGGCTCAAAAAAGGGACGGGAAGATTGTTTTCTGGTGTGGTTGCGTGATGGCGGGCAAGGTTCCTGAGAAGTTGGAGACGAACTTGAGACACAAAGTTGTCAACGTGAAGCGCTGAGAACCTTAAGCCGGCTTCTTGAACTGAAAGATTCTCTCAGTAATTCGTCGTCAGCCTCCTTGAGGCTGAATCTCTGACTTTTCTAATGCAGTGCAGCAGGCTGGTTTTCTTGAAGACATTAGGGTTGAGGCCCATCTCTATGCATATGGCTTGTTTGATGAAATTCTCTATGATTCTTGCTCCTTCACCAAACATGTCTCGCAGGGCTTCTATGAAGCGTTCAGGTTTCTTTGGGATTTCTGGCCTACTTAATGAGTATCTTCTATCGAGGTTGTAGAGTGTTACTTGAGCGAAATCTTCTCCCATAAGGGAGAGTCCATGCTCCATGGCAGCACAGAGAGCGTTCTCAAGGTCATGAATCTGAGGGTTGCGTGAGCTATTGGACTGTGGCCTTTCCTTGGTGAGAAGAATCGTAGAGTAGCTGGAACGCGAACGGAATAGGGTCTCCATGAAGGTCGTCTCCTTCGTAGCCCGCTATTATATCGGCTGGCGATATAATAATGTTCCGCCTTTGGTACATGCGTGTTTCATGCATGTTCATGGACATGCCTACGAGATTGCCTAGCATCATGCTGATTGCAGTCACAACGGTACTTGGTGTCTCACTAAGCTACGAAGAAAACGCCCAGAACTGGAGTCACAACGAGTTGCATCATGTTGAGGTCTTTTCTATGTCACCCTTTAGGTACACATTGACTCGCCTGCGTTCGGAGCCTGTGATCATTCAATTGAACGTTTCTTGATCATAGCCATCGTCGTAACAAGCCAAAACAAGGGCATCACAAAAGAACCGGCATGCAGTTTCTCTTCTCATGAGTATTTTACCATTGAGATAAGTGTGAGAAGCATCAAAGCCGCGTAGGTTGCAAGAAAGGTGTTCAGAAAGATCAGAAAGTTGCGGCTCCCCAAGAGCTGCAGGACGTATTCAAGCGGAGGGCTCTGCCCTGCAGGAACCATAGCTTTCGGAAGATGATATATCACGGGTCTAAGCCCACTTCCCCGACCGCCGGACAGAACAACGCTTGGAACCGCGCTTCCGTGAGAAATCAAGCCGTCTAGCTGATCCCATTCTGTACTTCTGCTCGACTCATTCAGAAGCGCGAGCCGATTCGGATCTTTCAGGAATATCTCCACAAGACCGGACTCCTTCTCTAGAAAAGGTGGTGTCTCTGTCCTCAGGGCTCTGACTTCAGGAACCGAGGAATAGTTCAGGTTGCTCACGAGCCTGCCTTTAGTCAAAACGTAGAAGGCTGCGCCTCTCCTCTTCACATACTGATCACTAGCTTCGACACAGCTTCGCGAAACTAAGTGCCCGACTACCAAGCGCCTCGGAGAAGCGTTGATTATAACGTGGCCTCTGCCTGGCGGGGCCAGAACCTTCTCTCCTTCCTTGGCAATCAGAAGTGTGACATTATCCACTTCTTCTCCACATTGTTTCTGCACCAAGAACTCTGCCTCTCCCTCAAGCACCTCGAAGATTTCAGCATGAGAACCTGCCTCTTCGAAGGGCAGATGGTAATGGCCCAAAGTCTTCACATATTCCTCCCCCAGCATGAGCGGAGGCATAACAGTTACATCGTATCGCAAACCGTTCTTCCGAAGAAGATCTTTCGCTTCATCATCGCAACAGTCGCGATACGTCTCATATGCTGGTACGTCCAAGCCAAAATTCCGAAGACACTTCGTGTCGTAGAGAACCGGCTCTAGCTCTCTGAGTCGGCAAACCTGATGCAGCCCAGCCTGCGTTAGGGCGCCCAGACCTCGAATTTCAAGCACCGGATACATCTAAGACCTTCAAGGCTCTGTTCTGAATCGAGGCGCCTTGCCCTCGCAGGGCGATTCCTTAGAGCCAGACGCAGGTGAAGCTTCGAACTCTATCGGCTTTGGTGGAGGCCTCGTCGTCTTAGTCAAGCCGATCCATGCAGGAATGACCAGAACCGCGGCCACGGCAAGGAAAGCTCTCGCCAGCGACACAACAGCAGAGAATTCATAGATCAGCCATACATGTGCAGCTATTCCCGTAACGCTGCCAAAGAGAATCCGGGAACCAATCCCTTGGTCCCTATTCAAGGCACCTCACTTCAGTACTTGCCCTTGGATTTATCGGACAGTTAATGATACATAAAGCTAACCCAACCCCAAAGATAACACAAAGACTTTCTTGTTGAGATAGCACCGAGAAGCGTTGCGCGGAAGACCCAGAAGATTAGCCAGTTGCCTTTGCGACGGATGTGAAACACAAGTTTAGCATTTCCCAAAACCACGAGAGTTTTAGGCAACGAGGAGCCTGTCTTAGAAAGAAACAGAAGTCCTATCTCGCAATCCATCTTGAGAGAGGCTCAGCAATTACATAGCGGAATTCGGACATCCGAGAAATTGTCTCTCTTTGTAGGGACACTGGTGTGTTGCACGTGCTGCCCGAAGTTCTAGAAAAAGCGGCACGAAATGTCTGTCCAAAGGGGGCAGACAACAGCTAATTAGTTGCCGGCGCCCTCCGAGGCTGTGGCTTCACGGGTCGGTCCAGTGAGCCCCAACCAGGAGCGGCGCCAGCACTGACTTGGTTACGGGTCGGTATAGATAAGATCTTCCAAGTTGCCATTCTCGTAGTTATCACGATACCTTTGGCTCAATTGACTTTGGAGAAATCTGTTTCAACTGGGCAGAGCGTTTTCGTTTACACCAATCAGAGCCAGATGCCATTCAACAGTGACCTAGATTCTGCCATTTTCGCAGCAGCTCTTCGCGAGGCCGAATACATTCGAAAGTGTGTGACGATTGATGGCGCGATAAACATGGTTCCTGTGCTTGATCTAGGGAAGGATGCCTTCGTAAGACCTTACTTCTCGGTATATGCTTCGATAGGGTTAGATGTCGCAGCCCTGTTGGTCAAGGGACATGATCGACAAAGAGCACTCGAGTACGTTCAGCTATCTGACAGCTTTTACTCCTGGTACGTATCTCACATGAATCCTGATGGCTCAATAGATGACTTCACGAAGGGCACACTGGCTACTCCGAAGCCCAGCGGCGACGCGGACTCTGAAGACGCATATGCAGGTATCTTCTTGTATGGCGCATACGTTCACCTTAAGGTGACTCAACAAATCGACCAGAAGACCGCGGAGGGTTTTCTCAAGAGAGTAGAGCCACATCTGAGGAAAGCAGCAAATCTCATAGTGTCACTCCAGGCGCATGATGGATTAACCATCGCCAAGAAGAACTACCCCATCCAGTACCTCATGGACAACTTGGAAGCATACGCCGGATTGATCGCGCTGCAACGACTTGGTCTCTTTGGGTTTGAACAATACGCAGGGAGAATAGCAACAGCAGTCAACAGAAACCTTTGGCTCGAGAAGAAGTATTATGCTTGGGCTAGAGATCCACGCAACGGCGTCACATCCAGTGGCTGGATCAAGTGGTACCCAGACAAACTGGCTAACACTTGGGCCACGTACTTTAGCTTCATACCGCCTGAGCGAAAGGCTGTTCTTTACTCGGCGCTGAAAGCGGAGTTTTCTGACCCCGCGTCAGCATACTCGACTCTTGGACCTGAAGTAGTGTATCTAGCTGTGGCGTCTCTGGCTCAACGTGATACTCCGACAGCTGACGGCTACATGAGAGAGATATTGAAGCATCAAGATCAAGAAGGAGGATTTCGAGATCTGCATGGGTACACTCATATATCTGGTTGGTTCATCACAGCCGCCGGATTACGCCTAGCTTGGAACGATCTGGCAGAAATCATCTTCACGTGAGCACGAATATGTGGTCCCAAGAGAGTTATTTTCTCCGCTCCCGCTGCTTCTTTCCCAGTGACAACAGCACTCATCTTGTTTTATCGCCAAACGTTCTGTCAGATGAGATTCAGCAAGTGGAACCAATGCGGGGGAAGGTTCTAGACAGAACCTGTCATGGCTGAGAATATGCAGACTTGCTTGTGGCGAGGTAGAACATATGAGCACAGGAACCAAATACAAATTTCCCCGCTTCAAGATGTTGAGTTTCGCTTTTCCGATAGTCGTTGTTCTAACTTCTCTTCTCATTCTTCCTCCCCTGTGGGGAGGAAGCACCGGAGTCCCTGAAGCATACTACCAGTTCATAATGGATCATGCGCCTCATGTCTATGTTACCCCCGGGGTAGGCACAGACTCGTGTTGGGGCCGCGCTGCGTTTGCCGCAGCCTTCGCAATAGACTTCCTTCACAGAGCATACTCTCATACGCAATTTGTGACACGGAGATTTGCCATTCACAATATGATAGTGACTCTAGCAGACTTCATCCTGAGTCAGCAATTCGTATCGGACACTTCGAGAATACAATATGGCGGCTTTCGAAGTAGCGAAACAAGCCAGTATTTCTACAGCGTTGACGCTGCTCGAATCATACCTGCCCTGATAAGGGCATATGACTTGACCGGACGATCCTCTTACCTGAATGCTGCAAGATTGGCTGGATCTACGTTCCTCTACGCGATGCAGAATCCTCCGGTGCCCAGTATTGTCGACAAGTACTACGGAGGTTTCGTGCGTGGGGTCAACATAGCAGAAGGAAGCTCTGGTAGTGCGGAACTTTGGCTCACTCAGATGGATGTCGAGAATCTGTACGCGCTGATCGGCTTGAAGATGCTTATTGATTATGATCCCGTAAACCAGGTCA
>Ga0315306_10001497_pt1 | contig 11159 bp, 10 predicted proteins | sample TDP1_MG_FD_203803 | JGI IMG/M metagenome (GOLD analysis project Ga0315306, IMG submission 203803) | Freshwater sediment microbial communities from Lake Towuti, South Sulawesi, Indonesia - TDP1 | ecosystem: Environmental > Aquatic > Freshwater > Lake > Sediment | place: Indonesia: South Sulawesi... | reverse complement strand
GCTAGCGCATGCTGGATGTGTGGGTAGGCATAAATTCCCTCGGCAATAATGTCCGTGTTGTCCCAGAACAAATATGTTCGAATCACCTTGCTCCTTTCTAATTGATACGCCGACACAAGAACGTCAAATATGGCTGGCAAACCCTTATACAAAGGCGACCCCGTATGCAGATAATCCGTTGTGTACCAGCCGGCGAATCCATGAATACGCACGTAAGCCAAGCCATCCTTAGAGCAGGCCAGCGGCCACAAATGAGTGATAGGGCTGGATATGACTGCGTAAACAAGATCCAAATCTTCCATTAAATTGAGGATATCTTCTATGTTTCCCTCTTGAAACCACTCCTCTGACCTGAACTCAATCACAAGCCTAAGTCCTTGAGGACGCTGGATGGCGGTGAAAAAGCTCTTCATTTTTTCAACGTTTTTATCGGTGTATCTAAAGCTAGCTGGAAACTGGAATAGCAAAGCCTTAGCCTGCGACCCAAGGATCTCACAACCCTCCAGCATCTCATTATAAAATTCTACTGCTAGCGGGCTAATAGGATTCGTGACTCTGCTTCTACGACTCCACCCTGGACCATGTGTTATACCAGAATACGCCTTCAACACAAAGTGAAAGTCCTCTTGAACCCTTCGTGCCCAGCCTCTGGCAACATACTTCCAACGGTCCACCCTACCATAAAAGGTTGTGTTCACCTCAACCGCATTTAAAATTTTACCGATGTAGCTGAGCGACTTAAATTCATCAATCGGTCCATACGACCAGCCTGACGTCCCAACTCTAGTTTCCAATCGCAACGCCTCAACTATGCTTAAGCGATGTATCGCTTAAACTCCCATTTCTCCCGTTCTAAACAGATTTTCCTCATGACTTGAACAGCCTTCTCTCGAGGTATAGACATTAAGATTTTGCCCACCAAACTCATCACAAGATTATAGATAATCAAACCAGTATATTACTGAATTAACATAAAAAAGGGAGTTTGCAGGAGATATTACCACTAGAATAGTGTAAGAGAGTGAGCGCACATCTTGTATCAAGGGTTAGATGGGATATCAGCTTCGTCGGAGTATCCTCTACTCTCCCAAACGCCTTTGAAGTCGTAGTTGACGAGCTCTATGCGGATGACCTGGCTTATCCATTTGTAACCCCACTTTCCCGGCACAACTAAGCGTAACTTCTCAGGAAGAGGCTTGCCATCTCTTTCATAGGCTATGATTACATCATCACGCATAGCTGTTTTGACTGTTAGGTCGGTAGTGTAGCCATCTTTAGCGTAGAACGCAACCTTCTCTACCTCCGGTGAGACTCCAGTCTTCTCCAGTATAAGCCCAAGTCTCACTCCAGTCCAGTTCCCTTTAGCGAGCGAATAGTTAGGAGCGTCCACACAGTAAAGTACGGCATCCACAGTGCTTCTCGGCATTGCAACAAGCTCGTTAAAGGTCAGATTCAGAGAACGCTGAACAAATCCATCTACCAACAAACTCCATTCAGAATTCTTGGTCATAGCATCCTTGGGAGCTTCAAGAGCTACAGGTCCAAGAAATTTTGGAAAAATGGCTAAAGATGCAACACTCAATACTCCAAAAATTAGCAACAGCAGTACTATCAGGAATCTTCGCCTCTTCACTTAACGCACATCCTTGAAGTGCAAGGGGATAATATGACTTACGTCATATACTTAAGCCTTACATCGTGGGCGCTAGATAAAACTAGAAAAATCTGACTTTTGAATTGCTTTTCCACACATCATCTTACCAGCAGTTAAACCTACTCCTGTTTCAACGCGTGTATCTAAGATCTAAGAGCTATGTCTAAAAGTTGCTAAACAGCTATTTTATGAATAACTTCCTTCAATCCGCCGATTTGAAAGGTGCAAGGATTGCTTGGGAAACGAGGCGTGCCAAGGGTAAATCGCTTCACCCCAACTTAATCAAGTTGATGCAAGACTACAACATCATTCACTGCGTCGACATTTCTAAGGAGGAAACCGCGTTTAAGTCCGATATCCTTTACACACGACTTTTCGGAAAGGGTGTCCGAAATATCTATCAATTTACCGACGAGGAATTGGAGGAGATTGACGAAAAAGCAACCAAAGGAGATTATGAAAAAGCAGTTTTGTGCTTTCATGGCGTAAAAATGTATAAGGACACAGCTAGATACAAGGTTTACAAGCAAACTGGCAAGTTTCCTATGGTCACAAAATCCACGAGCTTGAACTCGCTTGAAGAGGTTTTAAGCGAGGACGCCAAGTTTCCGTGCACCAAACTGCAACTCCTTCAACATCAAGGGTGGAAATTAATAGATCTAACCCAAACAAAGCGGGTGCATGCATCTGAAATTCTAAAAAACTTACCGGAGCAAACGTATTATAGTTTGAAGGAAGTCATTCAGTTTCTAGCCAAATGCTCATTTTGATGAAGTCTCTCTTCCACCACTTCTTACGCAAATAGGCTTCGGAACAAAACCACGCTTAAGTAAAGGCTTAATGCAGGAATTAACACTAAAGTGGTATAAAAGATGATTTTGTGACACCCCCTTTTCCTCACGTGTTTAATAACCCTCTGCAACGGCGCCTTTCCAATCCCACGACGTTGATAAGACGGGTGACCCCCTATTCATCCATCCTAATCTTGCCAAACCAGATGCGCCCACGATGTCTCCGCAGGCAATTCCGACAATCATGCCCTCCTCCTCAGTCATGAATGCTAAATTTAAAGGATTGTGAGCCTCTCCCCCTAATATTCCGGAGAATCGTGGGCGAGGTCGAATTCCAAGGCTTGTTTAGGATTAATCTCTTTCGAAACGCTTCCAAGAGTCTAGTATCTTTAAAAGCATATTGGCACCCATTTGTATGTTGATGATGGTGACTCGGCGTTGTATCAGCAGAAGAGAAGAAGTGTTTTAGAAAGGATACCTTTGACGTTTCGAGAACAGTATTTTTCGCTTTTCGCTGGCCCCGAACCCGAGACCTTACATCCGGACTTATACCAAAAGCTGATTGACCATGGAACAGACTTAATCCTAGAGCGTTTTAAGAATTACAATAAAGATAGAAAAGACCTTTTGAAAACCGTTTGTGGAAAGATAAAGATCGAACAAGCCAAACGTGATGAAGGGCTTGCCAAGGCTCGGATGGTGGCTTCTGATGCTGGAAACAATGGTGTTGACTTAAGATCAGCATTTGCACCTCTGTATGCTTCAACAGCCATCGTTGTGGAGGGTTGGGAAATTCTCGACGAGCCCATTTGTAGGGCTGGTGAACCCGATATTTGGCCTGATGAATTTGATGCAAAAGATAGGGAGGCGATGTTAACCTCAAAAATACAGTTTGAGGTGACAAAGGAGGCTGTGGTTAAATGGAAGCCTAAATTCGTTGTGCTTGATGGAACGTTGCTGTTGCATTATGGGCTAATTCCCACGAGTGGATCATCTAAGGACTATGTTGAGAACTTTAAATCTGCCATCAAAAGCGCTGTAGCATTATTTTCCCTTTGCTATAAGAACAATATACCCATTGTAGGCTTCGTGAAGAGGACTAGGATGAACCACATTTGCAACAAGTTTGGAATGCCACATCTTAGAGACACTGCCCTCCTCGACCTCATCCTACGTTTGGGGCAGTATACGCTGCCTGAAACAGACCCTATGAAAGGTCTGGTCGTCAGTTATTACAAGAAACAAGCAAGAAGGATAGGCTTACCCATGGAAGACGTTAAAAATATGACCAACTTTTATTCCTCCTATATCCGAACTGGATTAACTACCCCATTTAGACTTGAAATGCCCAAATACTGTCTTAACAAGCTACATGAGCTCGTGACCATTCTCTTCACAACCTCTGAGGAAGACGGCATTCCCTTCGCTATAAACGAGGCTGACCACATTACGAAGATAACCACCAGTCTTTCCAATATTCGCACGTTGATGCTCTATTCCAAAGCCTTAGATTTGGTTAAGAAAGGTGAGATGGACCCAGAAGATCTTAATTTGCTGGCGCTACAGCATGGAGAAATGTGGGTTCTTAAAGATGAGGGTTATTGGTCAAACGTTCTAACTCAAGGGGAGACATGACGATGCTGGAAGCAAATATGAAACCGATTGGATATGCGTTGTCTGGATGCACTCATGACTTTCTCACGTTTGTTGTGATGGAAACTCAACTAGCAAAGGTCAACTGCTTCTACTTCATTAAGCATCCAACAAACCCTGACACCCTGGTCTTGGTGAGGACCTTCCGAGTCCAGCCCTACAACCCTGAGATGATCACGGGAAGAACCGGACCCTTAGCTGGGAAAAAGGGTCGAAGAGCCGACTATGGGAAGAGGCTGGAGTACACTGTAGCCTTTGCCGAGATTATAGGCTATTATGATGAAAGGCGTAAGTGGAGAACGCTGGAGGTAGCCCCTTCACCCTGGGACTATGTGTACGAGCCAACTGAGGAATCCCTAAAGAAGTTTTTCATTCCAGAGAAGTTCGCCGCTGATGCCCTGACGCTTGAGATAGGGAGGGTGAGGGGCACAGACATACCCGTTTACATTGACCTGAATTCGATTGCGAAGGGGCACATGCTTGTCGCTGGAATGACCCGAAGCGGAAAATCTAGCTTCATTATAAATCTTGTGGCAAAGGCGTCTCAGTTAAAGCCTCGACCGCGCTTCGTCATCTTTGATAGGCGTGGAGAATACGGGTCTCTAACAAAGTATGGCGCTTGCGTCATTGCATACAACAAATTTACCCCGATGATCACTGACCCGGAAGCCATAGTCGCTAAGCTTGAGATAAAGGGGAGGGAGAAGGACGCGGTTTTAGAGGCAATACGATCTCTGACAGCAGAGGAAGCCGAATTGACACGAGCTAATATACTTTCTAAAACCGAGGAAATGCTCGCTAAGGGCATTATATACAAAACATCTGAAAGCCAAGCTAAGGCATTTGGGAGCATAAAGTGGTTCTTGGAGAGCAAGGGTTCCTTTATCGATGAAGCTGCTAAACCGTTGGATGTGATCGAGGCGGTGAAAAATCATCCCACATTGATAGTGGACTTCTCTATCGACACAGACATAGAAACTCAGCAAAGAACTGCTCGTCGCGTCGTTAGCGAGATTCGAGACTACGCCATGCAAAGGAAGGATTATGGAGATTTTGCTTGCATCATCGCCATTGAGGAAGCACAATATCTTGCTCCTGAAAAAGGTGTAGAGATTAAGGAATCAAACGCCCAATCTGAAGCCAAAGCCTCAATGATTGAAACCATAAGCCAAGCCGGAGGATACAACGTTGGACTCATAATCATGACGCAGAGGCCAGCCTACGTCTTAAAGAGCTGCATCTCGCAATGTAACTCTGTGACATGTTTCCGACTGAAGAGCGGAAACGACCAAGACGCCATCCTCATGTACACCGAATATGGATCTGAAAGGCTACGCGACTACTTACCTGGATTGGCGGATCATGAAGCCATGCTCTGGGGCATAGCCGTGCCAACTCCATTCCCAGTCATAGCTGAAATCGAGGTGGAAGAGTATCCGCAAAAGGCAGCTGTTTTCGCGAAACAAGCTTGGGAAAGAATGGAAACTTAACAGTCAAAAGACAATTCATTTGGCATGAATAAAGGTTAAAGGCGAAATTCAACAAAGTATAGCGTCACGAGAGGATGAAAATGCCCATCACAAAAGGTGACTTTATCCTTATTGACTATGTGGGTAGGGTTAAGGAGACCAGCGAAGTCTTTGACACCACAACCGAGGAGGTGGCGAAAAAGGAAAGATTGTATAAAGAGGGCGAAATCTACGAGCCAAGGCTAGTTGCTGTTGGCGAAGGCTGGGTGTTAAAGGCGCTAGACGAAAGCCTGCTCAATTTTGAACTGAACAAAACAGCCTCAGTTGAGATACCACCGGAAAAGGCGTTTGGGCATAGAGACCCGGAGAAGGTTAGGCTGGTTCCCCTTCGGCGACTCACCGCCCGCGGTATTACACCACAATTGGGGATGGGTCTTGAGTTTGATGGAAAACCTGCCATAGTGAGAACCATGGGGTCAGGAAGGGTCCAGCTGGATTTTAATCCTCCTTTGGCTGGCAAAACCCTGGTCTATGAGGTTACTATTCAGAAAAAGCTTGAGACAAAGGAGGAGAAAATTAATGCTCTTATTCACCGAAGGATACCAACAGTTGATATTAAAAAGTTCAATTTTGAAATAAGTGAAACAGAGGCTGTGGTAAGCGTTCCTGATGAAGCTTTTTACGTGGAGGGACTACAACTTGCGAAGAGAGGCATTGCTACAGACGTACAAAAGTTCTTCCCAGAAATAACAGCGGTAAAGTTTGTTGAAATATTCAAGAGGCAGGAAGCCGGCAGAGCACAGCCTTAACAAGCGATAGCCCCATAGAACATGAAACATTTTCGCCGACTTCTAAGATGGTACAGCGGTCTCCATCAATTAAGCCACGTGGAACACAGTGTTCATAATGTTCGCAGGTTTGCATATCGCATTCTTGTCTCTGGAAAGTTATAACCGCGCCTTCTATAGCCAATTTAGAGGAGATTGTTGCCAAAATTTCCGATTCAACAACTTCAACAACCCGTACTCCTGCCTCATGAAGCTTGCACGGGAAAATCTTTTCACGCAGCCTAACGATTCTATATACCCGCCCGACCTCTAAATTTTTGATGCAAACCTGATAGTATTCGCAGTCTGCACACTCTGAACTGGGTCCTTGATGAATGAAAATAAAACCTTTTTTGGCTTGTCTAAAACCGATAAAGGTAACCACCGGCTTCTTTTGAAACAATTTCATCCCTATCTGATCTATTACACCAGTAGCTTTTGCAGGTTTCTTTGTGAAATAATAGCTTAATCTTTTTTCCTCCAAAATTTTGTATTGCTCAGGTCAAATTGTGTATGCTCGCACTAACGCTTGTATGACTTCTCTAAAGCAACTTAATACGTTAATTAGGGTTCGAAATATTTTTAAATTAGTCGGTCAAAATACATGTTGCTAACTTCTCCTGAAAGTGTATGGTGCATCATTTATTTTCGGGAGAAATGGGAAATGCGTGAAACATTCAATCGATTGGCTTTAAAAGGGACAACAACGATTGGCGTAGTTTGTACAGACGGGGTTATTCTAGCCTCAGACACCCGCGTGACGCTTGGATACTTTGTTGCCCACAAGAGGGGAAAGAAAGTGTACAAGATCGATGACCACTTAGCCATGACTATCTCAGGCAATGTTGCTGATGCACAACGAACCGTTGACCTGCTTAAGGCAAACGCGCAATTATATAAACTAAACATGGGACGACCTATGCCAGTAAACTCCGCAGCCAGGCTTATTGCAAATCTCTTCTTTTCAGCTCGTTTAGCGCCAATGATAGCTCAGGTTCTAATTGGGGGCGTTGACGACACAGGATCCCACATATTTTCTTTGGATCCCTTCGGTAGCCTCACAGAAGAGAAGTGTGTTGCCACTGGCTCGGGCTCCCCAGTAGCTTATGGGGTGTTGGAAGACAAATACAAAGAAGATATGATGATTAAGGATCTATTATCTGTGGTGGTGCGCGCTGTTGATTCTGCAATGAAAAGGGATGCTGCAAGTGGAGACAGCTTTGACGTGTCGGTCATAGATGAGAAGGGTTATCGTGAGTTAAGCGATGAAGAAAAGAGGAACATTTTAGGGAGCTCATGAGGAGCGAGAAATAGGCGTGTCGACTCTCGATAAAACTAAAGTGGAAGTCAGCCAAACCATATTAGAGCATGTTCCAAAAGAGGCAGAAATCACACGCATAGAATTTGAGGGCCCAGCTCTAGCTGTCTATACAAAAAGGCCAGAGATTCTGATTGAACAAAGTTACATCGTGGCAGACATCGTTAACTTGATTAGGAAAAGAATTGTTGTGCGTTCGGATCCATCCGTAAGATTGATGGAGAAGGACACGGAGAGGGTCATATATGAGATCGTTCCACGAGAAGCAGAGATTACCAACATAAGTTTTGACCCCAGCCTCGGCGAGGTTATCATAGAAGCCAAAAAGCCCGGCTTGGCTATTGGAAAAAACGGGGCAACCTTACAGGAAATTGTGAGACAGACACGATGGAGACCCCGTATTTTAAGGAGCCCCCCAATACCATCTAAAATCATCTCTCACATGCGGCATTTTCTTCATGCAGAAAGCAAGGAACGAGATAGAATACTTCGTACAGTTGGCGAAAGGATTTTTAGGCCTATGGTTTATGGAGCTGGAGACATCCGAATAACTGCGTTAGGTGGCTTTCAAGAGGTTGGAAGGTCCGCCATTTTCTTGCAAACGAGGGAAAGCCAGGTGCTGCTGGACTGCGGCATCAACCCAGGTTCCACAAATTCACTTGAAGCCTTTCCCCGACTTGATGTGTCTCAATTTGATCTAGACGCCCTAGATGCTGTTGTTATAAGTCACTCACATTTGGATCACTGCGCCTTTCTTCCATTTTTGTTCAAATATGGGTATGATGGCCCAGTTTATTGTTCATCTCCAACCTTGAGCCTCATGACCTTGCTTCAGTTGGATTATCTTGATGTACTGAGCAAGCAGGGGGCGATGCCACCTTATGATCAAAGGGATGTTCGAGAAAGCGTATTACACACAATTCCATTAAGGTATGGTGTTGTAACTGATATAGCGCCTGATGTTCGTTTAACCCTACACAATGCTGGGCATATTCTTGGCTCATCTATAGCTCATTTGCATATCGGAGAGGGTTTGCATAACATTGTCTACACTGGTGACTATAAATATGCAAAAACGATGCTTCTCGAGCCAGCTGCAACAGAGTTTCCAAGGGTAGAAACTATAATAACTGAAAGCACGTATGGAGCTCAACAAGATGTGATGCCCTCCAGAATAGAGGCTGAGGAAAAGCTTGCAGCCGTCGTAAATGAAACTTTGGATCGGGGAGGTAAAGTTTTAATTCCTGTTCCAGCGGTGGGCAGAGCTCAAGAAATCATGTTAATCATGGATAGGTATATGCGACAACAGCTGATGAAAGAGACGCCCGTATTCATTGAAGGTATGATCTCTGAGGCAACAGCCATCCATACTGCTTACCCAGAATATCTGGCAAGGGAAGTGCGAAACAGTATTCTGCATGAAGGAGTTAACCCATTCCAATCAGATTACTTTACCATTGTGGAGCATCCAAGTGCAAGAGAAGAAATTGTTGAAGGTGAGCCAAGCATAATTATAGCAACTTCCGGCATGCTGGAGGGTGGGCCTGTGATCGACTACTTCAAACATTTAGCAACTGATGAACGTAATACAATAATCTTCGTTAGCTATCAGATTGAGGGGACCTTGGGGCGTAGAGTGCAGAGGGGCTTAGCTGAAACGCCCATGATAAACAGTGAGGGAAAGATTGAAATCATAAAAGTGAACTTGAAGGTTGAGTCTATTGAGGGGTTTTCCGGGCATTCAGATAGGAAACAGATCATTAATTACGTCCGCCGAGTTACGCCAAAACCGGAGAGGATCATTGTTTGTCATGGCGAGAAAGCAAAGTGCTTAAGCATAGCAAGCGTCTTTCAAAGAACGTATAAAGTTGATACAAAAGTGCCTGAGATTCTAGAAACAGTTAAACTGCGGTAGGCCTTCCTTAGACGCAGCGATTTTTTCCCGCCAAATTCGAATGGACGGGGGAGTGATAACCACACGCTCTTCGCCCAAACGAGCAATGTCTCCCCCAATCTGTTGAGTAAACTCATGCAACTCAACCACTGCCCGTTTAACATCATCAAGACTCTTTTTTGCGAGAGGGGTAACCTTTAGAATAAGAATGTTTCCCAATTTAACTTCGCGTTTGATTTCATCAACATCCTCAAGACTGCGTAAAGGCAAGGCTTTCAAGTAAACCTTTGAGGGAAGGCTAGCAGAGGGGGAAGAAGCTTCTTCAGATGCTTCTGACCTTTCAGCTTTTCTGATTATACCAATCATTTTTCCAAAAGCTTTACATAAGCTTGACAAACGTCACCATCCCTTCAACTAAATCTACTTACACCAGTTTGACTTTAAACATTTCCTCTTGCCCTTGAACCTTTTGAATACTAAGCAAGTGTTTTAATGAAATTCCAAAGCTTATCTCCTACATAGTGGATGCTTTTCGCAATCTTCCCCTGCTTAATACTTCTCATATCCTCTGAATTAAGGAGGGCGGCGCCTATTGCTACTGGTTTGCAATAACGCTCATCCACGATAAGAAGTAAATCATTCTTGTTGAAATCTCCATCGATGTTAACAACGCCTGGAGCCATCACGTCAGCCCCGTTGCAAATATATGGGATAGCACCCATATTCACTACAATTTTTGGAAGGGAGGAGAAAAGATCATTGAAGATTAATGTGGGCAAAAGCGCTCCATGGAACCTTGCTAATAGAGGTTTTCCGTCAATAATGAAGATGTCCGCAACTTGAGCCTCAGCCAACTCTATGCGTGGTTTAGACCCGAACAGTCGTTCAGGGTCCACTTTAAATTTCTGAGAAAAATCGAGTATAATTTTTTTCGCCTCCTTTTCCTTTAGAAAATGTCGTCGAGGAGTTTCAGACATTCAAACACCACTTTCAGATGCAATACATTTAAATTACCATAAAAGCTCCATATCCCCCGCAAAATCCCTCTTTTTTCTGTTAATTTAGCCACTCTTCATTGTCTTTTAGTTTTTCCTGCATGATCTTGACTCCGCCTATTGGTTCAAAGTATTTCCTTAAACGCTTCTCAGAACAGATGTAGGTTTTGACGATGGCTTCTTTAAACAGAACCCTTAAGGTTTCTTTTCCACAAACAACACATTTGCCCATAACGTGAACACCGTTCCCCTAAAACCACCTTCTTCTTTTTTCTTAGGAAGATACCATTAATAAAATGTTTGTTCCGTGTCTGGAGCCTAATTTACAACCACAATCTCCCTCTCAGCTAAGGTTTCAGCGATTTTCCTCACAGCAGATATTGTCCCTCCGCAAACTCCCCTTTTTTCTATGTTTTGGGGTTGAATAGTGCAGGTAGGTATGCGGAAGAGAAATCTATTTGTTTTGCGTCATCTTCGAGTGGTGGTGTCTATTACGGAGGTTGTGGGTTGAGTCGTCTTGTTTTTATGAGGATTTTGAGTGAGGTTTTAAGTGCAACT
>Ga0315306_10001494_pt1 | contig 11162 bp, 9 predicted proteins | sample TDP1_MG_FD_203803 | JGI IMG/M metagenome (GOLD analysis project Ga0315306, IMG submission 203803) | Freshwater sediment microbial communities from Lake Towuti, South Sulawesi, Indonesia - TDP1 | ecosystem: Environmental > Aquatic > Freshwater > Lake > Sediment | place: Indonesia: South Sulawesi... | reverse complement strand
TTTTTGAAATTAGGCGCGCGCTAGTGCTTTCGACGTCAGACGCAGCCCCCACACTCTAGAACGCGCATTAAGCATTACCGATACTTTTTTGCGGTAGCCCTGACTTTTTGGTGCAGAAACCTAGCCAATGTGTACATTTATGCCTGTTCAATCAGTTGCTTGACCAGCTCCTCTATGCCGCGCGCGCTGCTTTAGAATTTTTATCTTGGATTAAAGGAGTAGGAACCGCTTGCGGTGAAAATATTAGGCGGATAGAAATCATTTCTCCCAAACATCGAGGGGAGGCTTATGATCTGAAGGTATCGGTGACTTGTATTTCTTATTCCCTATTCTTTGTTTATGTTCCTCTCTTGCTTTGTTTATGGCATCCTCACTTGTTAAGAGATCAATAGCTGTTGCAGCCATCACCTTCGCTGCGAATATTAATGATGTATGTCCAATTCCAGCTCCGTTTTGAGCTACGGCTTGCCATGAATGGGCGGGTGTGCCTAAAACCCAAGTAGCGGTGCCGAATTCTATAGTGGGTGTCTGCCAACTCACGTCAGCCACATCGGTGCTGCCATGGCTAAGTTCACCTTCACCCCACGGGTCAGGTACTTCAGTGTCTATTAATTTATCTGCAAGTCTTTCCCATCTAGGACGCTTGGATTTTTTTAATTGGGCAATCTTCACTTCAGGAGTAATTGTTTTGGCAATTTCCTCAGCAAACTTTAGATCTTCATCACTGTGTTTGGGGAGCCCTATTTCACGCATATTCTTAGCGATCAGCTCTGCAATTGTCTTGTTCGGAATCAAGTTATAACTCCCTTCTAGGAACTCTGTCTTCACTTCAGTTCTTGTCATAATGGCTGCTCCCTTTGCTATGTCAAGAATCCAATTGTATATGAATTCTGTTTGACCCCTCTCTGGCGCTCTAATGTAGTACCAGCTTCTGGCGTATGGCGGTACAATATTCGGCTGATCTCCGCCCTTTTCAACCACATAATGTATTCTCGCATCTTGGATTACATGTTCCCTTAGATAGTTCACACCTATATTCATCAATTCCACCGCATCTAAGGCGCTTCTACCATGCTCAGGTGAATCACCAGCATGGGAAGCCTGACCATAAAAATGAAACTTAACCGAATTAACAGCCAAGCTGCTTCTCAAAGAAACTTCATTCATATCTCCTGGATGATGACTAATCACGGCATCGACATCACTAAAATATCCATCTCTCACCATGAACACTTTACCCGAGAAATTCTCCTCAGCTGGACATCCAAAGAACTCAATGGTCCCCTTTATCTTGTGCTTTTCCATGGATTTTTTTACCGCTATGGCTGCTGCCATGCCGCTTGTTCCGTGAATGTTGTGTCCACATCCGTGTCCAGGTTTTCCTGGTTCTAATGGTTCTTTCCATGAAACCCTTTTCTGTGATAGCCCTGGTAGCGCATCGTATTCGCCCATTATTCCTATAACTGGTTTTCCCTCACCCCAAGCGGCTATGAAGGCTGTTGGCATGCCTGCGATTCCCCGTTTAACCCTGAACCCATGCTTCTCCGACTCCTCTGCTAGAAGCACTGAAGACTTAAACTCAATCAAGCCCAGCTCAGCAAACTCCCACACTTTATCACTTATTTCACGGAGTAGCTTCTTATTGTTCTCAATCCAATCGAGAGCACATTCCTTATCAGCAGACATGAACAACACCTTGAATATACCAATAGAAAGCCTGCTAGTTTTATGATTTTCTGAGCTACGTTTTATGTTCAGCTCCCCGATTATAAAAAGTTTTAAGCTTTCACGACACAATATAAAACGCGCGCGCACGCGCGCGAGGAACATAGAATGATAAGAAAGAAGCTCGTTTTGAGTGCATTGATTTCTTTCCTTCTTGGGATAGTGATCATCGTTCCCATATTTTCGTCAAGGGTTGAAGCTCAAGCTAGGGAGGAGCTCTCCTTCGAGATGTGGACACTGGACTGGGACACTATATCCGTGGATGCTGGCGACGTGATAGAGCAGATGCTTAGGGACATCGGAATCAGGATGAAGGCCCTTCCTACGAGCGAAGAGGTGCTCTACGACAACCTTGACTTGCAGCACACCTTCGAGGTCTTTGAGATGAGCCGAGGCTACGACGCATATCCGATATTTATGCACGACAGATTCCACTCAGAGACGATCACGGACTACGGATACAACTATGAAGGCTATAGCAACCCGGAGTTCGACGCCCTCATCGACGAGTCCAATATGGAGATGGACTTCGAAAAGAGGACGAAACTGCTTTGGGAGGCTCAAAACCTCCTCACCGAGGATCTGCCTTATATCCCGTTGTTCACCTCCGACGATGTCCACGCCCTTAGAAAGGAGTGGACGGGCTACCACAGACTGCCCGGCGGCATATTCAATTGGTACAACCGACTGACCACAATCGACCTACGCCGCGTGGATCAGGAGTACGGAGCCAACTTCATCATGGCCTATCCATCCTATATCGATCACTACAACCCCATAGCAGCAGACGACGGGCGGTCGATGCTTGTGAGGTCGATGGTCTTCGACGCGCTGGTCTCCTACGACGAGAATATGAACATCATCCCATGGCTGGCAACCGATTGGACGATTTCACCAGACTACCTTACCATCACCTTCAACATCGTACACAACGCCAAATGGCACGACGGAGTACCCCTAACCGCGGAGGATGTCAAGTTTACATTCGACTTCCGCAAGGAGCAGAATGTCCCATACCGCGTTGCCTTGATGAACCGCATAGAATCCGTAGAGACGGACGGCGACTACAGGGTGATATTCCATATGACCGAGCCATTCGCTTGGGCTCTGAACGAAATCGAAGATGTCCCCATAGTACCAAAGCACATCTGGGAAGGCAAGGCGTGGGATTGGCCCGTGCATCCCGATATGATGCCGATCGGCTCCGGGCCTTTGAAATGGGACTCCTACCTAGACGGCGAATGGATAAAGCTAGTAGCGAACCCAGACTTCTGGATGGAGGGCAAGCCCCATCTCGGCTCCTTCACCATCAGAGTCATAGCAGAATCCTCAGCGCGCTTCCTAGCAATAAAAACCAACGAAATCCACACGGAGCGTTACGAGCTCGACATAGGCTTCATAGAGGAGGCTAAAAAGGACCCAAATCTGGTACCGCTGGAGGATACATGGTGTGTCGGCATGTGGGACTACCTAATAGGTTTTAACCAGAGGACGGACCCAGCACTTAAAGACCCAGCCGTGAAGAAGGCAATCGCCCACGGGATCGACAAGCAACGATTGGTTGACATCGCGAGGCTCGGGTATGGAACCGTGACGGAGACCTTCATTCCACCTGAGTTCTTTGGGCCAGCATATGAAGACCCAAACGCCGTGGAATACGAGTACAACGTGTCCCTTGCCAATAATATACTGGATGCAGCTGGATACTTGGACATCGACGCCGACGGAATACGGGAGATGCCTACTCCAACTCCTACTCCTACTCCTACGCCTAAGCCTACTCCTACTCCTACGCCTAAGCCTACGCCTACTCCTACTCCTACTCCTGCTGGTCCAACCCCGACGCCTACTCCTACTCCTACGCCAACTCCTACGCCGGCGCCAGCGCCTGGAGCCTTCCCAATAGAGTGGATAGCAGCAGCAGTAGTCATAGTCGTAATAATCATCATTGCAGCAGCGGTTCTTTTGAGGAGAAGAGAAGCAAAATAAAGAAGGAAAGGAGTAATTCTTCCTCTTTTTTTTATTCTTCGAGACCTAGATAAGTGAACTTATCTACCTTACACAGCTTTCCTTGAAGAAGCCCTCACCATGCAAACGGCTAAGACTGCTGGCTTCCAAAGTTTACGAAGCTGGATGTTCAAGTATCCTTCGCCTTCAAAAGTTCGAGATCCGCTTTTCCCTATTAAGTTAGCCCGCGCTAGCCCCAAGCAGGGACGGAGACGGCATCCCAGACGACAAGGACGCCTGCCCAGACATGCCTGGACTTCCAGAGTATGGTGGATGTGCCAGGTGAAGTGAAGAAGCTCGAGGATCTCGTAAAAAGAGTCAGTTCACTCGCCGCCAGCGTTGGAGAATTAGCGGCGTTAAAGACGGACTTAGCAACGTTGAAAACAGACTTGGAGGCTCTGAAATCCCAACTGACCTCCTCCATCCACATAGCATACGGGCTGGCCATAGTAGCCATAATCATCGCTATCGTTGCCGTACTCTACGCGAGAAGAAGGGAGCGCGCGCAAGCTTCTTCCCCCCTCTTTCTTTTTCCAAAACCTTTTATTATCAAGTCTAGTACTGAGAACTTGGAACTTGAGAGAGTCGGAAAAACATGGGCTTTAAGGAGTATGTAGGGAAAAGGGTTCTTCAAGGAATTATAACAGTCATGCTGGCCATCACGCTGAATTTTATTATCTTCCGCATTATGCCCGGAGATCCAACGCAAGCCATGGTGGGCGACCCCAGAATGAAGCCAGAAACGAGGATAGCCCTGATAGCGAAGTTTGGCTTGGACAAGCCCCTTTTGGAACAGTTCGTCTTATACCTTTACAACCTCTTCTCAGGAGAGCTCGGTGTCTCCTTCGTAGAAATTGGTAGACCAGTGGTGGAGATAATCTTTGGCAGAAAACTGGTCAACACTTTAATACTGATGGGTTCATCGATGTTCCTCGCTTTCGCCTTAGGCATAATAGCCGGGGTCATAGCCGCCTGGAAGCACGGGACGAAGGTGGACATGTCGTCCATAGTCTTCTCGCTGGTCACCTATTCGATGCCAGTATTCTGGTTCGGAATGCTCCTGCTGCTGGTCTTTAGCTACTACATCAGCGTCTTCCCCATAGCGGGCACCGTCACCCCTGGCGTGGTGCACGCCAACTTCTTCGAGTATGCTTCGGACCTCCTGTATCACATGATTGCCCCGATGATAACGCTGGCTGTGTCCTTCTTCGGCGGATACTTCCTCTTCATGAGAGACACCATCCTAGACGTCTTCACCGAGGACTACATGCTGACCGCAAGAGCTAAAGGCCTATCCAATCGGAAGATCTTGTTCAAGCACGCCATGAGGAACGCCCTCCTGCCAATGGTTTCCCTCATGGGAGTGCACCTCACATTCCTAATCAGCGGAGCTACGATGACCGAGACGGTATTCTCATGGGACGGACTGGGCAGGCTGATATACGACTCCGTTAGGGACGCCGACTACCCAGTCCTCCAAGGGATATTCCTGATGATGGCCATCCTCGTGGTGACGGCTAGCCTTTGTGCGGATATAACATGTGCGTATCTAGATCCCAGAATAAAGGAGGCGACGGAGTGAAATGACGCTAGACACCCAAATGACGAGTAGGTCTCTGTGGAGAGAAAGGGTCTCTTCCTATACGAGAAGGATTAAGGACTTCTGGACGATCTACAAAAAAAGCCGAATGGGCATGGTCGGCGTATCCTTAGTTCTAGGTTTCATCATCATAGCGTTTGTCGCACCTTGGTTTGCCCCCTATCACCCTAGGGCTCTTGTGGGCACCCCTTTTCTTCCGCCTACCAATGAACACCTTCTGGGAACAGACCAGGTTGGCAGAGACATTTACAGTGAACTACTCTGGGGAACCAGAGTCTCCCTCATGGTGGGGCTCTTAGCTAGCGCCTTCGCAGTCGCAATAGGAACCGCCATCGGGTTACTATCGGGGTACTACCGAGGCCTGCTCGACTCGGTTCTGATGAGAATCACGGATCTATTTATAACGCTTCCAGTTCTTCCTTTCATACTCATTCTAGCAGCGCTGCTAGGTAGAAACATAGGGAACATCATAGTCGTTATCGCCATCACAGGATGGACCGGAACAGCTAGGATGGTCAGGTCCCAAACTCTCTCCATTAAAGAGAGGCCGTACGTGGAGGCAGCGAGGTCTATCGGCGCTAGGGACAGTCACGTAATGATACGCCACATCCTACCCAATGTGTTCCCCCTTGTCTTCGCCAACGCCATCATTGGGATTGTCGACGCGATCCTCGCAGAGTCCGGCTTAAGCTTCCTCGGACTAGGAGATCCCTCCCAACCGAGTTGGGGCATGATACTCCACTACGCCAATGAGGCAGGAGCCCTAGCCACTGGAAGGTGGTGGTTCATTATTCCGCCGGGTATATGCATAATGTTGGTGACGATCGGGTTCGCCTTTTCCAGCTACAGTCTGGATCAGATCCTGAACCCAAGACTTAGGAAGAGGCGGTGGTAGAGCTGTGCCGATCCTAGAGGTTAGAGACCTATCTACTCACTACTTTACCCTGCAAGGGCCAGTCGAGGCAGTGGACGGCGTCAGCTTCACGGTCGATGCGGGGCAAACCTTCGGGCTGGCAGGGGAGTCAGGGTGCGGTAAAACAACCGTCGCCCTCTCAATCATGGGGCTGCTCCCATCTAATGGCCGAGTAATGGGTGGACAGATCATACTAGATGGAGAAGACTTGGTCAAGAAGGGTGAAAGCGAGCTGAAGAAGGTCAGATGGAAGAAGATTTCGATGGTCTTTCAGGGAGCAATGAACGCCCTTAACCCGGTCATCAACGTGGGCGAGCAGATAGCAGAAGTCATCCTCGAAAAGGAGGGACTTAAGAAGCCCGAGGCATGGAAGAGGGTCAGGGAGCTCTATGAACTAGTGGAGCTTCAGACAGTTAGGGTAAAGGACTTCCCTCACGAGTTCAGCGGTGGAATGAGACAACGAGTCATGATAGCCATGGCACTAGCCTGCTATCCAAAGCTGGTTATATCTGACGAGCCAATCACCGCCCTTGACGTCATCGTCCAGAACCAGATACTGAATCTGATGAAGAACCTCCAGAAAAAGCTGAACCTCTCCCAGATCCTGATCACTCATGACCTTTCAGTCATAGCAGAGACCTCTGACAAGGTGGGGATCATGTACGCCGGCAAACTGGTGGAGTACGCAGATGCAACATCGATCTTCAAGCGTCCTCTCCACCCGTACACCACCGCCTTGATCGGCGCATACCCAAGCATAGTCGGCGAGAAGAGAACCCTTAACTTTATACCGGGAGCACCTCCAAACCTCATCAGCCCACCCAAGGGCTGTAGATTCCACCCAAGATGCCCATACGCAAAGAACATATGCGGTAAAGAACAGCCAGAATACTTAGAAAAGGAGGCAGAGCACTTCGTAGCATGCCACTTCGTCGACGAACTGAGGACTATCCCAAGTCTGGAGGGCAGGTAATGTCAGAAGAGTTAGTAGTGACTGACCTGAAAAAGTGGTTCTCGAAGAGAAGTGGCCTCTTCTCCGGAAAGAAGAAATTTGTGAGGGCGGTCGATGGAATAAGCTTCGAGATGAAGAAGGGCGAAGTGTTTTGCTTGGCTGGAGAGAGCGGGTGCGGAAAGACAACGACAGGGAGGCTGATTCTAAGGCTCATCGAGCCGACGAGTGGACACGTGTACCTCCACGGTGTCAACATCTTCTCCCTCAAAAAGAAGGATCTTAGAAAGATGCGACTTGAGATGCAGATGATATTCCAAGACCCCTACGAGTCCCTTGACCCCCGCATGGACGTCTTCAGCATCTTAGCCGAACCCCTCGAGGTCAACCGGATAGCGCCGAGATACAAGGACAGATGGGAGCAGGTTAACAAGGTGTTGGAAGATGTTCGGCTAGTTCCGGTCCAAGAGTTCATCAGAAGGTTCCCTCATGAACTAAGCGGTGGCCAGAGGCAGAGGGTTGCCATCGCGAGGGCCTTGGTGCTCAAGCCGAGATTCATAGTGGCAGATGAACCCGTCTCTATGCTGGACGCTTCAATAAGAACGGAGATCTTGAACCTCCTAACCGATCTGCGCAAGAAGTACGACCTCACCTTCCTCTACATCACTCACGACCTGGCTCAAGCCCGCTACATCGGAGACAAACTCATGATCATGTACCTTGGGAAAATCGCAGAAAAGGGGCCTATAGAAGACGTGATCCAAAAACCAATCCATCCCTACACAAAAGCTTTAATCAGTAACGTACCTATTCCAGATCCTACAGTGAAAAGAAGGAGGATTCTCGTAAAGGAGGAGACCCCAACCCCGTGTGACCTCCCTGAAGGGTGCAGGTTCTGTCCACGATGCACCGAACCTAGAGCGTGCTGCGGACGGGAAGAGCCAGGCCTGCGACAAGTCAGTGCGGACCGCTGGGTCGCCTGCCATAACGCATAGTCCTTAGAAAAGTTAGAAAAAGACCGAAACTAACAACTCAATATTTTCTATCGTCTGAGCTTCAATTACCGTTTTCTCCCAATAAATTAAGCGTGCCTAGTCAGACATTGTTTACATTTGAGACAGAATGCGGGGAAGCTCGCAAAGGTCGTTTAGGATGATGTCCGGTTGTTGTGACGTCTCCTAGCGCGCGCTATAAGTTTCACATAATAAGCATGTTTTCCAACGAGTTTTGAAAGTGATAGACCCAAAAAGGTATTTAGCTGAATATAAAATTAGGACTTGAGGTAGGTTGATGAAGTGGCTATGAACAAAGAGAAAAAAGATTCAAGAAGTGGCTATGAGCGTTACCCCGTCTGGGTACTTGACAACTTCATCAGAAGGCTATTTGATAACCCAGACCAATATTGCTCCTATGTTACAAAGGGTCAGGTGGTTGCTGACCTTGGCTGCGGCCCAGGCTATTATACGCTTCCTTTAGCTGAATCTGTTGGCCCTGAGGGAAAGGTCTACGCAGTTGATTTGAATGAGAAGGCCATTCGAGCATTAGAAAAAAAAGCGAATAAACATGGCTACCACAACATTGAAGCGCATGCTACATCTGCCTCCGACCTGAGCTTCATAAAAGATGGATCGGTTGACTTCGTTCTCGCTTGTGACATGTTGTGTTCCATGGCACAAAAATATCGCGAGGCAACTGTAAATGAAATGAAACGTATTCTCAAGCCAAATGGAAAGGCATACCTTAGTCTAGGTTTCCGTCCTCCTCTTGGGCTTGTAGGTCGAGAAGAATGGGCGAAAATACTTGAAGGTTTCAAAGTCGAGCAGAGGGATAGTTCCCGCGATATGTGGGCAGTGGTATCTATTAAAACTAGTTAAACCATCGATCTAATCTCGAGTGCGCTAGGAAATTGATGTAGCGTGCGCGCCACGATAATGTTTGTCCAGCGATTAATCGAATCGCGCGCGCTAAGATAGAGCGAGAGATAAAGCAAAAAGAGAGAAGGTAGAGGGGTTTGAGGAGGTTCTCCTCCCAAAGTAATCGTTTTTTTGGGGAATTAAATTTCAATCCCCAAAACCCCAAAATTCTTTCCTTACTATGTGTGGGTTTAAGGGATAGAATTATGGAGAAAAAAATGGAGATATAAGAACCCAAAATATGTTTATCATTTTTTGGGTTTCAGGGGCTCGGGGACAATAGGTGACTTGTCCCAGAGAGTCCAATATAAGTCATGGGCGTGCATCATTGTCTTGATCATCACATCTTTGGTTTTCGGGTCATCTACAGCCTTTCCCCACGACATATATGAGTCGAACTCCATCTCGACAAGTGCGTTGAGCGACCCAGTCTCTCGGTAACCCCTGAACTCCTTAAGGCCAGAGGCCGAGAGCCAGTGAGGAATGGCTACCTCCTTCGCGAATTTCGTGTAAGCCTCCACCTTATCCTTGTCAATTGTGTACCTTATCTGGTAAAGAACCATACTTCATCACTCCGTAACTAAATTGAGAAGTTCAACTTAAAAAACTATCTGAATTTTCTTCTGCCAATTTCCTTTTTGCTGATTTCTTTTAGTTGTGCGAGCGAGCGAAGCGAGCGAGCACCGTTTTTTGGGGAAAGGGGATTAAATTTCAATGCTTATTTTTCTAATCCTTATTTTTCCGCATCTTTTAAGAAATACTTTGTTTTTCGTCCTTATTTTTTCAGCAAAATTGTTCTTATCTGCGTTTTAAGCATCAGTGTCAATGGATTTGAGGTTTAAAGCCTTTGGCAAGCGTTTCTACTGATGACGTGCGAAACGTACTCAAGATTAGCAGTTCGGATATTCCTGACGCTCAAGTTTTGATGATGATCAAGCGGACTGAGGCAACGCTGGAATTAGAACTTAACGCGGAAATTGACTATGCAAATTGCACGGATGCACAGAAAGAGTTCATCAGTCCTTGCAGCAGTTTACGCCATTTGCTACTTGACTGGCGGATCAGTTGCTGGCTTAAGCTTCAGCATCGGCGATCTGAGCACAACGTCGGTTTTGGCCAAAAGCCCAAGCGTCGACATACTCCAATCTGAGTTGCGGCGAATCCTAGCTAACTTAGGAATCCTACGTAGGAATGCTTTGGTTCATCAAATCTGGTTATAGTGAAGCAGACTTTGTATTTTGAATAGTTAAGGAGCAAACATGTCGATTCGTTAACCGAAAAACACGCTTGCGATATCATAAAGCTTTGAGTCCACCGTTTTTCTTTTACCGATAACGTCTTTTAGAGGAACAGAGACTATTTTGTTTCCTTGGATTCCAACTAGGCACCCAAACTTTCCTTGATGAACAAGATCTATGGCGGCTATTCCAAACTTTGTAGCTAAGATTCTATCGAATGGTGTTGGAGAGCCGCCTCGTTGGATATGCCCTAAGATTACAACACGGGTTTCAACGTTTAAGCATTTTTCAATTTCTCTGCCGAGATAGTACCCTACGCCACCGAACCGAACGTGTCCAAACTCGTCTACACCATCGCTATATGTTATTTCTTTCCCATCCTTCGGTTTGGCTCCTTCGGCGACAACAACAAGGCTAAAGTTCCTTCCTCTCTTCTGTCTCCGCTCAATGTACTTGCAGATTTCTTCCACATCAAAAGGTTTCTCTGGAATTAATATGACATCTGCGCCTCCAGCAAGTCCAGCTTCTAGCGCAATCCAGCCTGTGTATCTTCCCATAACTTCAAGAATAATGACTCTATGGTGAGCTTCGGCAGTCGTGTGAAGTCTGTCAAGGGCTTCTGTGGCGATGGTTACGGCAGTGTTAAAGCCAAAAGTGTAGTCTGTCCTAGACAAGTCATTATCAATTGTTTTCGGCACTCCAACACATTTAAGCCCAAAATCGCCAAGTTTGTGCGCCACGCTCAAAGTATCATCACCGCCGATGACAACAACGGCCTCTATGCCCTTCTTTTGAGTATTTCTCAATATTTTCTCTG
>Ga0315306_10001493_pt1 | contig 11165 bp, 11 predicted proteins | sample TDP1_MG_FD_203803 | JGI IMG/M metagenome (GOLD analysis project Ga0315306, IMG submission 203803) | Freshwater sediment microbial communities from Lake Towuti, South Sulawesi, Indonesia - TDP1 | ecosystem: Environmental > Aquatic > Freshwater > Lake > Sediment | place: Indonesia: South Sulawesi... | reverse complement strand
TCCAGATACAGGATCGGGGGGAAGTCATATCCCTAGCGGAGGTAGGAAAGGAGGTTGCCGTGTCCATCGATAAGCCCACAGTTGGGCGGCACTTCAACGATGGGGACATACTATACGTAGGCCCCCCAGAGTCTCACGCCAGAAGCTTGCTCACAAAGTTCCAGGATAGACTGGACCTGGCAGAGACTGAAGCACTAAACGAACTGGTGGAAATAATGAGGAAGTCGACACCTTTCTGGGCTGCCTAACCCCGCAGACTCTAGACAGCCTTTTCTATGCTTTCCGTAACCCCTCCGCTCTCTATTATTCTCTTGTACACCTGAGCGCTCCTTCTCGCCTTTCTTTTCTTGGTCTCAATATCCACCTCGTGGAGGCCGAACTTCATACTGAACCCCTTAGCCCACTCGTAATTGTCCATCAAGGCCCAGTGGAGATAGCCTCGCACATCCATCTTTTCCTTGTCAACCGCCCTTTCCAAGAGCTTCAGGTGGTCCACTATGAATCGCGGTCTGAGCTTATCGTCGAAGTCAGCTACCCCATGCTCCGTGATATATAGGGGTTTCCCGTATCCCTTCATCAAGTTCAGAGCGTCAAGTATGCCCTCCGGGTAGATCTCCCATCCGAAATCCGAGGTCGGCATCCCGTCGAGCGACTTGGCTCTGGCTTTGCATGAATAGCCGTAGCCTTTTACAGACTCAGGGATTGCCGGAACCCCTGCGACCCTTTTAGCCAGAAAGTCTCTCTTCCCTCTAACTACTGAACGGGTATAGTAGTTCACGCCAATCCAGTCCAGCCTATCTCTCATGTAGCTTTTCGCTTCCTTGCTCTTCTCTGCAAACTCGTAATCCAGCCACCCCTTCGTGGACGCTTCAATGATGAAATGGTTGTGCATGTAGCTCATGAACTCAGCAGCCTTGACATCAAGGTCTTTCTGGGTCAGTGGATACGTAGGAATCGCATTGTGGATCAACCCTACATCGGCAGCCGATGAGCTGTCTTCATCAGCCTTGACTGTATCCATTTTCTTCAACATATCATAGGCACGTGCATGAGCTACAGCCGTGTGAAGCATAGCCTTGCCATAGGCTCCCAAGTCGCTTACGCCCGGCGGAAAACCTGACTCTGCCGAAAGGTAGCCACTCTCGGGCACAACCATCGGCTCGTTGAAGGTCGACCAGCTGTCCACAACATCACCCAGCTTCGAAGCCATATAAGCTGCGTACTTGGCGAACTCGATGATAGTCTTTCCGTCAACCCAGCCCCTTGGACCTTCACGGAGTTTCGTTTCGCGTGCAGCTATCGGATTGTGTGCCCACAGAGGAAGAGTGAAATGGTTGAGGCAGACGAATACTTTGAAATCCTTTGACCGAAGGTCTCGAACTATTGCCCTGTAACGGTTCACCGCTTCGCTGTTTGCGGTTCTGTCGAGTTCTTCAATGGTTTCGTCGTCAATGTCTATCTTTGCGATATTGCCGTCACCGGCCCTTTCGACCCCAACACCAACCTTCTCAGTGCTGTGCGGGAAGACTCTACTCCATTCTATCCCTATTCTGCAAGCGTTCAGCCCAAGCTCCTTGGCCATGCCATGATCCCTTTCGTAAAGGTTCCAGTAGTTGACACCATTCTCAGGCAGATCGCCGCTGACCAAGCCCTTCCGTATGTTGCCTGAATCATGAACCCAAGCATACCAGTCCGAATTTGGGTCAAGGTCTTTCTTTGAGGGATGACCCATTTCGAGCTGAAACCCGCTTATCGACACTCCCCAGAGAAATCTCTCGGGAAAAACCATACTTAGCCACTTCCTGTTATAGAGTCTCAGCGTCACAGTAGATAAATCTTCTTCAATGCTGAAACTGAACTTGGACCTTGAGTCTCACGGGTCCCCGTCCCCCTCATCTCTTGGCGCGACAGTAGAAAATCAGCTGACGGTTCTCCTAAGCGGGACTAGGCAACCGTGCCGTTGTCAACCGAATCCAGTAGGTTCAGCTTGGATGACGATGGGCTCTTGGCTTCTGTTCCAATGTCTCGGTCTTGCATATTCCTCTCTGCGGTAGTAGCCCTCTTTCCGTGGTTGACTCTGGCCTTCTTTACAGGTTGCCACCAAGTAGCAATGAAGCGATCACCGCGATTGTGATTATGACAACAGTTTCAAACAGTGTTACTTTCCAGTGAACCCTTGTCTTCTTGGAGCGATAGAAGACTAAGAACACCCCCACAACAATCCCAACTATGCTAAGCGATAGAATAATGTCGAGCGGCTCGGGCAACAACAGGTAAGCCACTATGGGTATGCTGCCGGCTAGGAACGTGGTTACGCCGCAGAGTATGGCTGCATAAATGTTCGACCTGCTGATTTCCCTGTGCAAGAGTGTGAATAGTTGCTTGACCAAGACCAGCGACTTGTCCCGTTCCATCTCGTGGGGGATGTCACTTAGACTGTAGTCCATCAGAGTCTGTAGAGTCGTAAGGTCTGCCAGATCCTCGGTGATCCCTCCTAAGAGAAAGCTAGAGAAGTTTGTGATCGCCACAGCTGCCAGGGTCAAGAAGGCTGCGAATGCTGCTGTGCTAGTTGCCAAGCCAGCTGTGAAGGCTGTAAGTATGACCACAAGCCCCGTGACGGAGCCGTCGGCTATTCCTGCGACAACCTCAAGTATGGGCTCCTTCTTCAAAAGCAAGCTCCTCCATTCCGCGCCGAGCTTCGCGCCCAGCTCGGTCAGCTGAACTCTTCCGGCATGACTGAGGATTAGGCCCTCCAAAAGCATCTCCTCTAGGGCCTTATCGAAGTCGCCCATTTCAACATATGCACGGCCTGCGCATATTTTGTCAATCCGTTGCTTGAGCACAGCCTTCTCCAGCGTGTTCTCTTTGGCGAGGATTAACATCACAATTACCCCCAATACATCCGGGAGTTCCTGTATCTCAAGGGACAAGTCGGTCTAGTCACCGTTTCGAGCTATTGAATGAGGTGCCTGAAATATTAGCTTTTCCTCGCTCTTTGGGTTCATCTTGGCTCTTCGCTCTGTATATGGGTTTCATCTTCGCCTGCCATTATGTCTCTGCTGCTTTTATTGTTCTGACTGGTCTGGATTGAAGAGGTCTGCGCCGCTCGTTCGTTTGGAAACACCAATGCAAGAAAGCCAAAGGCTTAATGAAGGGTATCTCTTCGCCCCTTCTTCGGATATAGAAAAGAGGGGCTGGAATCGCAACGGCGACACCCACCGCAGCGAGAATGTCCCCCAACCTCTTGTATGAGTTTCACGCTGATTGCCATTTCTGATGAGAAAGGCAAAACAGGGCTCGCACAGTAAATGAGATTACGTGGTCAGTTCTGTTCAGACGTGTTGCCATGCGGACCATGGTATGTCTTACTTGACTAGCCGAAAAAAGCAGAAACAGAAAAAAAGCAAACAGTTTGAAACTGATTCACGCAGAGGGCTTCAGCAGGCTACTCTGTTTCCCTCTTTGCCACCGTGCCAATGCTAAATGAGAAGCCACAGATTTCACATTCGAGTGTGTAGGGGCCTGTTGGTTTCAGCCTTCTCATGCGACATTTGGGACAGCTAAGCCGTGTTGATAGTTCTCCAGGCGATTCGTCAGATGCATAGAAGAGCGTTGGAGTTTTGAACGCCTTGTAGGCGACATAGAGCAGAATTGCCACTGCGAAGATGGCGAATACGAAGATCGCGTAGACGATTACTTCGACTTCTGGGACTGTCTCATCCCCCTTCGGTCTCTAGGTGTGGCCTTCTGCGAAGGCTACCACCATCTTCGCTTCTTCTTCACTTCTTCTTCCGCTGCAGCAGGCTTCTCGAGCACTTCGACTTCCTGTCCCGCTCCTCTGGGTCTCAATGCACCGAACGGTTGTAGGCCCTCAACTAGGAACGGGCTTTCGACTCCTGCCAAGACAACGGTTGCTCGCATCGCGCCTTGCATTTTGCTGTTCACTCTTGCGCCCCATGAAGCTCTTGCGGTTGGTGAGACTGTGCCCATGACGATCTCTCCAGCTCTGTTGACGTCTTCGAGGGTCATGTCGTCTCCGCCTTCAATGTGAACCAGTGCGCCTTCGCATTTTCTGAGGTCTCCTATGTCAAGCAGTTGGGTGTTCAGTGCCTTTTGGACAGAGTCTTCGACTTTAGTCTCTCCCATGCCCTCTCCTACGCCTATGGCGCAGACTCCGCTTCCCGTCATGATCGCCTTCAGATCAGCAAAGTCTAGGTTAACGAGGCTTGGAATCGCAATGGTCTCTGATACGTTCTTGATGAAAGTAGCTATTAGCTCGTTCGCAACTCCGAAGGCTTCACTCAGCGGCAGGTTGCCCGCAACTTTCCTTAATCTATTGTTGTCGATGACGATGACCGCGTCGCAAGCCTCGACAAGTCTCCCCAAGCCCTCTTTAGCCTTCATCAGTCTGGCTCTCTCAACCTGGAACGGAATTGTAACGACAGCCAGCGTCAGTGCTCCCATCTCTTTAGCAATCTTTGATATAACAGGCGAAGCACCTGTCCCGGTCCCGCCGCCCAAGCCCGCCGTCACGAAGACTAGGCCCGCACCGGCAAGAGTCCTCTCTATCTCATCCGAAGTCTCTTCAGCTGCCTTGGCGCCTTGCTCTGGAAAACCACCGCACCCAAGTCCCGCACAAACTTGGAACCCAAGCAATATCCTCTTGTCAGCCTTTGATATGCTGAGATGTTTTGCATCCGTGTTCAGTGCGTAGATCTTTGCTCCTGAAACCTCTTTGTCCTTCATCCAGGAGACAATGTTTGATCCTGCTCCTCCGATGCCTAGTACAGCTATCTGTGGAATTGCTTCTCTTGCAATGTCCTCAATGCTCTTCTCGGAAACTGCCCGCTTCACTATTTCCTCGACGCTTTTTTCCATCTTTCCTTTCTCCTTTCAACGGGATTCTCTGTTTAGATGTACGCGAACTACTTCTTTATTTCAAGGTGGATATAAAGTTTTCTAAAAGTGAACTTAGGATTCCACACAAGGTGTACGGGATAATATACTCGAGTATACCAGCATATTATGAAAGAAGTATACCGGAATATCATACCCAGAGTTACAGAAACTGCATATTGAAGTTTACAAATCAATAACTTTTATATAGTTAAACCGCTAGATTTCTGAATAGGAACTGAGGAGACAGCCTTGGCCGAAAAAACAACCGAAGAGAGAAAGTATGAAGAGATAGTTGTGAAGCTTGGTGTCTCAAATGACTATCTCAGGAAGCTCGAACAGCTCATAGATGTGAAGAGGATATTCTCAAGCAGGGCTGAGGCCTTCAGAAGAGCATTAGAGCTTCTTTTCGAGAAGTATGAAGAAGCTCTAAGCGAGAGCTGAAGTGATCACCACTGTGACATACCGGGCGTCGTCTGGTGGGCTCCCATGTATCATAGCGGCAATAAGACTGAAACAACGAACTGTTACGCTTTCGGGAACTTAGCTGGACTCCATTCTGCTATTTTTTGTGGTATCTGAAGACGGGTAGGAAGAGCCGAGCCTTTCTTGAAATGCGCCAAGAGTCTTCCCGGTTTTCTGATGACTTCCGAAAAAGGCTCCTTCGCTCAGAAAACGATTCTGCATAGGAAGCCCAAGATTGTGGAAGAAGTGATTGCTGACAATAACTATCCCTCCGCCATTGTCAAACGTCTAGCCCTTCTCAAAGAGGAAATCCTCAGCGGTCAGATTCGACCGCTAACGGAGAAAGCCCCAGACGTCAAACAATGGAACCATAAATGGAAAGAGTTCCAAGGCAGGACGTGGCTGGAGATACCTTGGTACTTCGCTGAGGCTTTCTTCTACCGCCGCCTTCTAGAAGCAGTTCAGTATTTCCAGCCAGGATCACTCCGAGGACTGGACCCGTTTAGCTTGTCAAAAAGACAACAACTTGGCGAATGCATTCTTCCTTTGAGCATTGCACTGGACTCCGTAGAAATGATAGGTGATCCGCGATTGTGCTTTGAGAATCTTCTACACGCAAGCCTATGGGGTAACCGTGTCGACCTCAGCAACCTGACCGTTGCGGATGAGGTGAGGCGGAGGCAGGGGATGATCGAAAGAGAGAACCTTCTGATCAACGATTTCGCTCGAATTCTAGAGGTCTTTGAGGAAAAAACCTTCTCGCATATAGCCTTCGCAAATGACAATGTAGGCATGGAGCTAGGCTTCGATCTTTTTCTGGCTGACTTTCTCCTCTCGAACGGGTGGGCAGACAAGACAACGTTCTTCCTAAAGCCTTACCCATTCTTCGTCTCGGACGCCATGCCAAAGGACTTGGAGCAAACATTGGAGGGTTTTGCCAAAGCTCCACGCCAGAGTCTGAATAGCCTAGCGGAGCGCATACAGACGGCATTGTCAAGACGAACTCTACATTTGTCGGCTGAGTGGTTCTGGGCTTCAGCTGACCATTTCTGTGAGATGCCTAAGCATCTACACGACGAGATTTCCAGCCTAGATCTGGTTATACTGAAAGGCGATGTCAACTACCGCCGGTTGTTGAGCGATCGTCATTGGCCTTACACCACGCCTGTAGAGGAGATCGTTCGATATTTTCCCACGTCGCTTCTGGTCTTGCGCACTCTGAAGGGCGAGATTATCGTCAACCTGAAGGAAGGCCAAGCAGAAGAGATGGCAGCAAAGGATCCCGATTGGCTGGTCAACGGTCTCCGCGGCATAATTCAATATATCGAACTAGGTAGCTCCTAGCTATCACTGTTTAGCTTGGGTGATTGAAGTAGATCAAGTAACTCTGCTGCGGCTTCTCTGGGCATCCTGACGCTAGTACGTGGTGCTTCTCAATGAGAAAACAAGCCAAGGGGAGACGTAGATTATGATCAAAATATACAGGATTAGCCCCAAGGTTGCAGTAAGCACCACAGGTCCTCTTCCGACATTTATTGGTTCTTTGCCACGGATTCTTGGGGCTGGAAGCATAAACGAAGTCCTAGCCCTATAGTCCATGTATTCCTTTCCCAATCTCTTTGCCAAGGACTGCTCCTCGAGATAGGCAATCAACACATAGGCATAGGTCATGGTTCCCCAAGAGATCAATGCAATGGGCCGTGCCGCTCGTAGCGAGAGTCCTAGAATGGTGATGATCAGCCCCAGATACTGCGGATGCCGAACCAGCCGGTATGGGCCAGCAGCCATCAGTTTACCGCGGCTTCTCAACCACCATACGAAGCTCAACAGGAACAGACTTAGGCCTGACAACATCAGGACATCCTCAACTGCGTTCCAGAGGGCTGATGCCTCGCTCATGGTTAGTGCAGAGTACACATGTGAGAGGAAATACAGCGTCATTCCTCTGCCGAAAGGGTCGGGCAGGTCCTTCAAGAAGGGCCATGGCAGCGTCATAACATAGTGTATGCCAAGCGGCAGAAACATGATGTACAATAGGGGGTTCGCCACCATCCAAAGAGACGGGACAGCCGAGAGGTATAGAGCCGCAAGCCGGACTATCCCGCGTGTGAGTTTGCCTAGTCTGGCTGTCATGTTTTTCACAGAAAAGACTACCTCCGGAAAGTTATTTAAAGCTACATTTCAGAACAATACTTTGGGTGATTTTCTTGAGCCCTCCCTCCTACGAATCTGTCAAGGAGCTATTTCTTCTGAATGGCAAGAAGGCCATCATCACGGGCAGCGGCGGAGGAATTGGCAGTGCGATAGCCTACAGCTTGGCCGAGCTCGGTGCTGACACGGCATTGTTGGACGTTAATGCAGAGAGCATAATGAATCTCAAAGAAGATCTGGAGAAAAGGTTCCGAGTCAGAGTCCTAGCGATGCCTGTGGACATAACTGACTCTAGGCAGGTTACGGATGCGGTCAACGCGGTCGTTGACAGTTTCGGTCGGATAGACATCTTGGTGAACTGCCACGGTGTTGGGCAATGGTCTCGCGCTGAGGAAATGGAAGAAAAAGACTGGAACCGAATGCTCGACGTAAACTTGAAAGGCGTGTTCCTCATGTGTCAAGCTGTTGGGCAGTACATGATCAGGCAGAAGTGCGGGAAGATCATCAACATCGCATCCATGTCCGGGACGATCGTGAACAAGCCTCAGCCTCAAGCGCACTACAATGCTTCAAAGGCTGGGGTGATCATGTTGACGAAGAGCCTCGCAGCCGAGTGGGCGAAGCACAACATAAACGTCAACAGCGTCAGCCCAGGCTACACTCTGACGCCTTTGGTTAAGAACCTCCTGAAGACTCAGCCAGAGTACGCAGATTACTGGAAGCCTCTAGTGCCTCTAGGAAGATTCGCTGAACCCTCAGACATTGTAGGAGCCGTCCTATTCTTGGCTTCTGAGGCTGCAAGTTACATCACTGGACACGACTTGGTCGTTGACGGCGGATACTCGATATGGTAACGCCAAAGCAAAGGATCTGACTTCTCTCTACTTCTACTCTCCTCCTCACACACATGAGTGCCGAGAGAATATAGAGGTCCGGATTCCGACCCTCAATTCCTATATACAGGTATCAGATTAGGATACATTGGGTGGAAATATGTTTACTCACACCAGTATTCGGACGAGTAACATGGATAGATCGGTCGATTTCTATACCAGATTTCTGGGACTGAAGCTTCTAGGCCGACATCAGATCCCACAGAACAACGCTGAGATCGCGTTTCTTCAGGATCACGAGGGTAAGGGGGCGAGGCTGGAGTTGACTCTATATCGAGACCAGAAGAAGTTTATACAGGCAGAGTATGAAGACAGGGTCTTCGATCATCTCGCCTTCGAAGTGAAGGACATGAGAAAGACAATCTCCATGATGCGGAAAGAGGGAATCACGATTACGGATGAACCTTACCAGCTTAGCCCAGGCGGCTCGCTGATAGCCTTCATCGAAGACCCGGATGGAACACTCATCGAATTGATTGAGACGAAGTGAAAGACAAAAGGGAAAGCAAGAAGTCAAAGCAACGCGCGTACGTGCACGAGTGGGTTCTTGATACATAAGTGAGAGTAAGGAAGTAAGCAAGAAAAGGGAACACGTACGTTTGAGAGAGGCAAAAGTTTTAAGGTAACGTGGGCATTGAAGAACCGTGCCCAATGCCGAGGTGGAGGCAAAGGAGTAAGTGTTCAAGGCAATTCATTGTACGCACGTTGCGCCGGAAGAGGTCGAAGAGGCTGGCGCTAAGGGCGTTCGCGTTAGGTGGCTCATCTCCAAGAGGGACGGCGCCAGAAACTTCGCTATGAGATATTTCGAGGTGGAGCCCGCAGGTCAAACCCCTAACCACTCGCACGATTGGGAGCACGAGGTCTTCATTCTGGAAGGGAAGGGGCTTGTCGTCTGCGAAGGATCTGAAAGGGAAATGAAGCCTGGCTATGCAGTCTTCATCCCTCCCAATGCCGACCACTGCTTCAAGAACAACACAAGCGGCAGATTGTGCTTGCTCTGCTTGATCCCCCATAAAGAATGATGCGGTCTCGGAATCAAGGTTGAGCTTTGCTTGAAGGCGGTCATCTTCGATCTTGACGGGACACTGATCAACTCCACGATTCCTTTCAAGAAGATGAAGTCCAAAATCATCCAACATTTGGAGCGCAAAGGCGTCACGCCAGGGCTTCTGAACGACGGCATGTTAAACTTTGAGATAACGGGCAAAGCCGAGGAGGATTATAGACGCAGAGGCATCTCTGAAGAGGAAATAAGAAGCACTCTGAGGCAGGTGTCTCAGATAATGAACCGGTTTGAGCTAGAGTCTCTCGACAATGCTACGCTCGTGGAGGATGTTCCTGAGACCTTGACACATCTCAAAGCCAAGGGCTTCAAGCTGGGAATCATGACGAGAAGCTGCCGTGAATACGCTCAGAGAATCCTTGACAAGTTTGGGCTAGGAGAGTTCTTTGATGCTGTTGTAGCTAGAGACGATGTCGAAGCCCCTAAGCCGAACCCGAAGCATGCATTCCATCTACTTGGCCTCCTAGCCGTACCGGCGGAAGAAGCGCTATATGTCGGCGACCATTGGTCGGACGGAGAGTGTGCAAGGAAAGCCGGGCTCAGATTCGTCCTTCTCAGGCGAAACGGTCAGATCAGCCAGATTGCCAAAGACTTCAGCTTTAAAACTGTTGACCACATAAGAGACATTTATAAGCTAGTCGAAGCCAGCATATAGACTACATCAAATCTCCGGAAGCATTCTCACTTTTATAAACAGAGGCTACTATAGTATCTCCCACTGTCTCTAGTCTTGTTGGTGGGTCGATTCTTGACCAAAGGACAGGACCTTGCGGAACTGAGAAAAGAGATCACGAGGGTCACCCTGGAAATCTTCCGCCTATGCGGAGAGAGGCTTCAGTTGGCGAAGAAGATAAGTGAGGCCAAAGCCAGGGAGAACATGCCTATAGAGAACCTTGAGGTCGAGGAGAAGCTGAGAAGAGAGGTCCTCGATGTGTGTCGGACCCATGGCGTGGATGCGGGTTTCTGCCTCAGGCTTCTGGAGCTGATGCTGGATGAGTCTAAGAGAATCCAAAGGGAACTGGTGGGATCAAGGAGTCAGAAGCGGGATTGAGGTTGTGAGGCGGAGAGTTTGAAGGTGGCAGTTATTGGCGGAGCAGGCCGAATGGGAAAGTGGCTCATAAGATACTTTCTGGCACAAGGACATGAAGTGACTTTCTCAGACGTTAGACATGACGAGGCTACGGCTGTTGCCAAGTCAACCGGGGCGAAGCTTGCGGATGGCAATCTTGAAGCTGCAAAGGACGCGGACCTTGTGATACTCGCAACCCCGATTGAAGCTACACCGGAAGCCCTGGCAGATCTTGCTCCGAATCTTCCGCGACCTTCCTCTATTATGGAGATATCATCGCTCAAGACCCAGGTAGTTCCCGTCTTGGTGAAGGTTGCAAAGAGAGGCGTGACGGTGCTTTCGATTCACCCGCTGTTCGGACCCGGCGTTCAGCAACTAATGGGAGAGAAAATCGCTTTGGTTCCGGTCGTAGACCCGGCTTCCGAGTTGAAACTGGCCAAAAGCCTCTTTCCTGAGGCTGAGATCATCATCGTGGATGCTGAAGAACATGATAAGGCCATGGCTCTTACGCTGTCTCTTCCTCATTTCCTGAACATAGTCTTTGCCTCTGTTGTGGGCGACGAGAACCTTGATGTCTTGAAGAAGCTCGGAGGCACAACTTTCAAGCTGCAGCTGGTTCTCAGTGAAA
>Ga0315306_10001492_pt1 | contig 11167 bp, 10 predicted proteins | sample TDP1_MG_FD_203803 | JGI IMG/M metagenome (GOLD analysis project Ga0315306, IMG submission 203803) | Freshwater sediment microbial communities from Lake Towuti, South Sulawesi, Indonesia - TDP1 | ecosystem: Environmental > Aquatic > Freshwater > Lake > Sediment | place: Indonesia: South Sulawesi... | reverse complement strand
CCCTTAGCTCTGAACTCGACGTAAAGGATACCCTTGTTCCCAAGAGTGACAATTGGCCTGTCTTCCTCGTCTACGCCGCTCCCTTCCCAAATGTAACCGTCAGCCTTGAGAAGGCCCATGTTTTCTCTGACGAATGATGGAAGATGAGGGCTTCCAATCTCTTCTTCGCCCTCTATGAAGAACTTCAAGTTTACGGGGACCTCACCGTAGACCTCCATATAGGCTTTCACAGCCGCCAATCGTGCGACAATGTCTCCCTTGTTATCCGAGACACCCCTCGAAAAAATCTTTCCCTCCCTAACATCAGCCCCGAAAGGCGGAGAATCCCACAGCTCCAACGGCTCCGGAGGCTGAACATCGTAATGATTGTAGAATCCCAAGCATCCTTCGGCGTCCTCATTTCTGAGCTCACCGAACACAACCGGGTTTCCATGCCTGATTGGCACAACCTTGACATCGATGCCGATCTCAACCATCATCTCCTTCAAAATTTCGACGCATTCGCCTATGCCTTTGTTCTGCGCCGATATGCTCGGTTGTTGGCATAGTGACCTCAAATCCTCAACAAACTTCCGAATATTCGAATCTATGTACGTCATTAACTCCTTCATAGATTTCTACACCTACGAAATGATAGTTTCATCTTTGAACTACTGCATGTTCTAAAGCAAATAACTTATACTGCAAGATGCCTTGGATAAATTTTGGGGTTTATCATTGGAATTGAAACAAATCTTTGAGATGTAGAGAGAGTTGACCGAAAGATGGCCCAAAGCACATATGAGAAATGCCGGAGTCCTGAAGACGCCTTGAAGTTTATGGAGTATTTTGTACTTGTGATGGTTGAGGAGTTAGAGGGTTCGGGTTTGGGCCTGAAGTTTAATCTTTTTCTCTCTCTTTTCCTTTCTTCCCTCTTATAGAAAAAACTGCTTTGTGGACTTACTGTGTAGACGAGATGGTCACTTTCTAAACGGAACATCAGTGTATACAATCTGGGAAGTAGAAGCCACAGATCTACTTAGAAACTATAGTATGCTCGTGCCCTATTACGAAAACGAGATAAATGAGATTATACCCATCGAGAAAAGCTTTGAAATCATGAGAGCATTTTTAAACTCCCAGAAGAAGTAGCAAAGAAGTAAACCTTCACATTCTTTCTGAAAGTACACTGAAAGTAGATAACAGAGTGTTGAATAGAATCAATGTACAAAAACAAATATAGAAAAAAGAGAAATATGACATTGACAATAGTCTTAATTAATGAAAGGAGGTGAAGTCTTTGTTAGTACTATATTACTTCAATTGGAGTGGGACATCTGGAGAGTTTAAAGAATTTATTAGTCGAGTGAAGAGCATAATCGACGGAATAAAAGGTGTAGAGCTTGATGGATTTTTCATTCCAACAAGCGAATGGCATTATGTGATGATTATGAAGGCAACAAGCTACGAAAAGTCAATGCAATTCCTCAAAACATATTTAGAAAAATATGGGCGACCAAAAACTTCGTTGGGAAAAATCGAGTTATTCCATACATTCGAAGAACTAGCTTGGCTCCCAATATAAGTTTTCCAACAAAAGCAAGGCAAACATAAGCCAAAAATATTTTTTTTAGGTTATGTACCAAACACAAAAAACGTAACACTTCAGTATATAGTTAGACCCAGTTAGGAAGTTCTAGGGAATGCGGCTCTTCTCCTCCTTGTATCGACGAGATCTCAAAAGCAATCGTTGATCGTATCTCTGTAAATCGTGGTCTGAGATAAATTTTTATCCAATCATATGGCGGCACCATTATATGCCACGTTACATACATCTCCCAATCCTCGGAAAAGAAAATGTAGTGCATGACTTCCCAGATTCCCGGATTTACAATAGTTCCAATCCACTCTGTTTCACTAGTAATGCCAAACTCGGGGTGATTTGTGGTGAGCCATGGGACAAATTTGTCCCGCATCTCTGCAGCTACTTCACCCAACTCATCTTCACCTTCTCTTACCTCAATATCAAACATTTTAGTTTGCTTGAGTCCACCTCTATCCCCGTTAATAGTGATTGTTAAATTTTTGTTTATACTTGTCTGATCAGGGATTACAATTACTTCAGCAACTTCTCCGGACTTTATTGCCGGATTATTAACTAACACTTCAGCGTCGGAGGCGGTTGCTGAAATGTCTACTGCTTTCCCATATCCGCTTCCCTCTCTTGTATCCTCGACAACCACAAGAAAAACAACTTTCTGTCCGGGTATAGAAATAGGGATCATTTTTTCTCCTGTCATGGGAATAAAGGGTCTAGGAACCACTTCCATGGAAAAAGTGGCTGGATTGGTTTCAGAAACTAATTGTATATAATACCATATTCCAGCAACAGTTAGCATAACGACAACCAAGATAACAACGATAGCCTGTACACGTGTGATAGCCTGCCTAGAAGCCATCCTATGTAACCTCAAAGTTTTCTAAAGCCTTATCATCTTAAAAATATTCCGGATTCAGATCTTTTGACAAAACGGAGAGTTGTTAGAGTTTCAGTAAACAGAAATATTACAGGTTTACTGGGTGAAATATACCCATTCCTAAGCCTTATTGCTGTTAGGTAATTTATAGAAGAATAACTCTGCTGTTATCAGAAAAAAATTAGTTAATTAGTTAAAGAACTATAATTCTCGACGTCCATGTTTCTCTTTCATGTTTTAAAAACTTCGAATAACAGAGATTTATAGAGGGTGAAAGGAAGGTGCGGAAACGTAGTTTCAGCTGAGTAGAAGCATACCTTTTTTCAGAAATAGACGTTGGGTTGGTTGGACTGAAGTTTAATTCCCAAACCCAAAACGTTATCCTACTAGCCCACATTGTACCTCTATAAAAGGTTAACTCATACAGTTACAGCCTAACGCTTTGGTCGGCTTTTTATCCCCTAAAAAATCCTACATAAATTCGGCTTACTCTGGCAAACGGTAATGTTTTCTGCATAATGCTTTTTTAAGTGTAAAACGCTAGATTGGACATGCCGTTTCGAAAGGTTCTGCTGGTGAAGCCTTCAGGAAGAGCAGGGCTAAGTTTTTTGATGGATCAAATTCCGCTCGGCTTGGAATACATCGCGGCTTACATCGAGGGTGCAGTTGACGAAGTCAACATCGTCGACATGGAGATGGAAAACAGAAGCTTCAGGCAAATTCTCGACCATTACGTCCCTGACATTGTCGGCTTCACCATGTCCGCAACAGAACACAACGAAGGACTACGCCTAGCGAGCTTGGCAAAGAAGAAAAGGATTGTAACCATTGTTGGCGGATATCACCCAACGGCAGTTCCAGATCTGATGCTTTCGTACCCTCAGATCGACATGGTTGCTAGGGGCGAAGGAGAGATCACCATGAAAGAGCTCGTGGAAAAGGCAGCCCCACAGGACATACTGGGCATCTCCTACAAGCAAGACGGCCAAATTATCCACAACGCCAACAGACCGTTCATTAAGAACCTAGATAGCCTACCTTTCCCCGCTCGGCATCTAAGGCAGTACTCATACAAGGGAAACGACCAGAAAGCGGATTACGATGTCATACTGACATCCCGAGGATGCTACGGGAGATGCACCTTCTGCTGCGAACCCAGCATGAGCAACGGGCACCTTAGATGCCGCTCCCCAGAGAACGTAGTGAAGGAAATCTTTGATATATCTGAGTTTCACGAGAAAAGGCGGGTCAGCGTGATTATTGCGGATCCCGACTTCGTGGGTAAGCCGGAAAGAGTTGAACGAATATGTGACTTGTTAAAGGGGCACAATTTGAACATGGAGTTCTGTGGGCTTGTCAGGACAGCCACCATGGCCAGGCGTCCAGAACTCGTGAGGAAAATGTGCGAGGTGGGCATACTCTATTTCGAGATGGGCATCGAAAGCCCCAACCTGCAGGACCTTAACTCAACCCGAAAGGGCATATCAACCAAGATTCACCGGGAAGCCGTGCGTAACGTACGCAGGTACGGCGGAGGAGCCGGCGGAACTTTTATTATTGGTCTCCCAGACCAGACGGAGGAGGAAATCAGGTATTTTCCAGTTTACGCCCGGGAGATAGGCATGACTGCAGCCGCTTTTGGGATTGTGACTCCGTTTCCGGGAACCGAGTTCTATGAGGAGCTGGACAAGCAGCGGCTGATTTTCGAGACGAACTGGGATAACTTTGACGAGATGCACTCGGTTTATAGGACGAAGTTCCTTTCGAAAAACATGATTGAGGAGCTGGCAACCTACTGCATGGCGAAGTTCTGGAACATAGACACCTTCATCGACAGGGAAAGGGTTTTCCAGAGGAGAACCAAAAAGAAGAGGCCGTTGATCGAGTTCATTGTCGAAAGGGTGTCCGAAGTACAGTTTATGGGAAACGCCGGTAAAAGCCTGAAAAAACACGATTTCAGTCGCTACGTGAAGATTTTTTTTGAGGCTTACCCGGACCCTCGTGTTGAAGCTTACACGCAGAAGGTGGGGGTCCACAATGTTTTGGAGATGTCCAGATTTCTACGAATCCTCGGTCCACAGGTCGTTCAGTGCACTTTAAATCTTGGAGGCTCAGCAGCCATCAGCTTCGTGTTTAAGACTACAAAGGATAAGGTTGAGTACATAAGGATTATGCGTGGAAAGCAGAGAGAAGCCACTGTAGATATTGAGATTGACGCGGAATGGATGAGTGAAAAAGGAATAATGTCGAAGAAAAAGATAACAGGGGATTTCTTGTCACGAAATGGAAGCATCAGACGGTTGTGGAGCACCTTCAGGCTTTTTGCCGCTATGGGAACAGAGCTTGCACTTTGGAAGCTTTCCAGCAACAAATGATTAATTATTATTCTAGCTGGCTGACCCCCCAAAAAAGTTAGTGGGAGATTGTTTTAGGTTTGGGCTTAAAGTTTAATATTTTTCAATATATTCTACTGAATTGTCTAAGGAGTTTTGTGTATATATCCACCCCAGCCTTCTACAGCCTTGCCATTGACTATCCGGAGTATGGTAAGGGCTGTCGCATCCATCTTCTTGCCAGAAGAGGCTGTACCCGTAACTTTCTCAAGAAACCAAACCTTGTCCCCTTCAGCGATAATGTCCTTTATAGTCCTATGGAAATCAGGATACTCCTTTAACATCATAGCATAGCCTTGTTTGGCACTTTCCCTACCTCGAACTTGACTAGAATGGTCAACAAAATCTAATGCCATAAACTCATCAAGCACACCATTAATCACGGCTAGGTCTTTCTTATTAGACACTTCAACAATCTTTCGAATAATAGCCTTATTCTTTTCTAACGACACAGTATCACCTCCCTTTTGTGCTTATCGCATCACGCCACATGAACCAGTTGGGTAAAGAAAGGACAGACGCCTCTTCTATAATATTGAATCCGAAACGCTCGTAAAAGCGAACATTTTTCGGTTGATCTGTCTCGAGATAAGCTGCTTGCTTAAGTTCATCAACGTACGCACAAAAGTGTTTTAATAAAAGGCTTCCCACACCTTGACCTTGCCTTTCTGGTAAGACACCTATCGCCTCAAGATGGCAGTGAGGCTTATCAGGATGATGCTTTACCCAGATAGATTGCCACTTACGTATCCGCAGAGCTTTGTCACGAAGAAACAATAATGCTGGAAGAATATCTAAGCCCTGAAAAAGAAACTCTTTTTTGCATTCTGGGTATTCCACAAACCGCATTACTCCAAGGATTTTTTCGTTTTCCTTTGCAGAGAATACTGTACCTTTTTTCAACGTCATCTTGAATCCAGACTCTAGAAAAGAACGTTGTTTTTCGCTTTGACCACCAAGTATGGCACACGTGGTAGGGTCCGAATTGTACGCTCTGCTCATCAATACAGAAGCTTCAACAATCTCATTTGGCTGTAGTGTCTCGATTTCTATTGTCGGTTTCTCATCCAATGACATAAAACATACTTCCAATAGCTCGCTCTACTTCTCCAGAATACTTTTCAACTGCTCTAAGGTTTTCTCGATTCCCCTTTCGCCCAGCCTCTTTCCTATCGTTTTTTCGATGAACTTGCCGAAAATCCCCCATGGCATTTCATAGTCCACCACATATGTGAGTTTAGTTCCATCCTCTACGGGCTCCAAGATATATGTCATAGGACTACCTCCATGCAGATATGTAATCTTCTCGTTTTCGAGACTCTCTGTCACCTCAAAACCTTCTTTGGGGTGAGCAGATGGATAAGCAGATGCGCCCACTCTATACTTATCTTCGGGAGTATTCACCTCTGAAGTGAACTTTATATCCTTCGTATCAACGAAAGATAGTTGACTATACCACTCTGACCACCTGTCCAGAGCCAGCATTTCCCAGACTTTCTTAGGTGGAGCCTTGATTTCAATCGACTTTTCGACTCTATTCAAAATATCACCTCCTCTTCCATTATTTTCAATTCTAATCATCTTCTTTTTATCATTTAACAATTGTTCTCTCGCTCTTTTTGTCAGAGAGTAGAATAGAGTAGAAGTATTACACAGAATAGAACAACACAGAACATAACGTAACAGTATAGGAGAGAGAAAAAGCTTAAAGTTTAATGCCCTCCATATGTGATTATTGATTCTAGTAGCTGATGAGGGTGCATTAGACGCAGGTGCTTAATCAAAGCTTAATGCACACACCAGACTAACGTTCGATCTCCGCATTGCATTACTCATACCTCACCTCGGACAGGCTGCCATACCCATCCCTGCTTTTTTCTTACTACGTGTCCCAGGCTTGGGAAGGGAGGGAAATGCTTGGTTGTTGGCATAGTGCCCTCAAATCCTCAATTAACTCTTCGACGTGAGAATCTAAGTACGAAGTCAAATCACGCATAGAGCTCCCAACCAGTAGACTGCTAATTCACTGTCTGGTTATAGAATGCTGGATGGAAAAGTCTTATCCTTTCAATGCTGTGGAGGTATGGCTTGGCGGAGTATCTTCTCGACGTAGTACTTGTGGATCTGATTTAAGGTTAATCCAGTCTCATCTTTTATTTTAGGCACGATTTCTAACCACATTCCCCTTATGGCTTTCAATCTTCGTTCAAAATCTTTGATTGAAAAATTCTTGACGGTCATCGCTTCTTTGATATGCTCCCTGTAGTCCTTGGGCAACCACTTTAGTTCGTAAGAGTGGAATGTTCTCCATTTCGGGGCGGGTACAAATTCTCTGTTTAGAGCATAGATCATCCTCAAAAGGACTTCAACCGAGTAGTTCAGGCAGTAATGTGCAGCTTCCAGATCGCCTCTTTCAATCCAAGCCTCAGCCATCGTGCTATCGCCCTCGGCAGGACAAGAATACCATTTAAGATACTCTGCATATACGGCGATACGTTTCAGCCAGAAATCTTTGGGGACCATCAGCTTCTCCGCAAAGACCTTCTCAATTTCACCTCTCGGGTCATACGTAATCTTTGCTTCAGAGAACATCCATTTCTCTGTCTCGCCCCAATGTTGCCTTTCAAGATCACCAAGGGAATAGACCAGAATGTCTATCCCGATGCCGGAACGCTTCTCTTCATCTAGAACAGATTGATGTATCTGCCTTCTTAAAGGCTCGTTGCCTTTGCTTAGGAAGACTGCAATGTCCAGATCCGAGAACTTATCCGCGAACCCCCTCGCCAGACCCCCGAGAAGAACGATGCCGGAGACATCCTCATAAGAAGATATCTTCGAAGCAAGCCTTTCAGCAATCCGCCTAAACTTAACTATTTGATTTTCACCCTTAAATCTGGTCATAGTCCTTCCCCCAATGAGAAGCTATCTCACAAGTTAAGTATTCGGCATGCAAGGCCTCAACAAGACAAGCGACATACCTCTTCATTACCAAGGTAGTTTCCCGTGTTTCTTGACGTAGTTGACCAATCCGCCTTCTGAAAGAATGATCCACAGCTCTTGCGGTATAGGCTTCACTTTATGGACCCTTTCTTTCGATATGTTCTTTATGTAGCCCTTTTCCAAGTCAACTTCCAGAAGGTTGCCGGCTTCAATGCTGCTGACATGTTCACATTCGACTGCTGGCAGGCCGATGTTTATGGCGTTCCGGTAGAAGATGCGTGCGAAGGACTCGGCTATGACTGCTGCTACACCCAGATGCTTTAGAACGAGAGGGGCATGCTCACGACTTGAACCGCAGCCGAAATTCCTGCCAGCCACAATAAAATCGCCTTTTTCAACCTTTTCAGCAAACTCGGGCATGAGGGATTCCATTGCGTGTTTGGACAGCTCATCTATGTCAGTTATGCTCAGCTTATACTTTCCAGCGATAATAAGATCAGTATTAACGTCATCTCCAAACTTCCAAACTTTACCTTGAACCTGCACCCTTCTAGGCCTCCTTCAAGACTCTTCTGGGATCAGTTATCTTTCCTTCGATCGCGGTGACGGCTGCAGTGGCTGGTGAGACTAGGTAGATCTCGGCGTCCGCGCTTCCCATCCTGCCTTTGAAGTTCCGGTTAGACGTGGAGGCGCATACCTCGCCAGAAGCCAGGATTCCCATGTGAGCCCCAGCGCACGGACCACATCCTGGGCTGCAAACAACGCAACCAGCACTAATGAAGACATCGATTAGACCTTCCCGTAGAGCTTGAGCGTAGATTTTTCTAGAAGCGGAAGCGACTATCATGCGCACTCCTTGCCTCACTTTCTCGTCTTTTAGAATCTGGGCAGCTAAGCGAAGGTCTGAAAGGCGTCCGTTAGTGCATGAGCCCAGAAATACTTGGTTGACTTCTGTTCCCTCGACTATTGCTATAGGCTTTACGTTGTCCACGGTGTGCGGACACGCGACCTGTGGTTCAAGGTCTGAAACCTCGAAGTTTTTCTCCTCGGAGAAATCTGCGTCTTCATCACTCTTGAATCCTTTGACTGGATCATGCCCGAGCTCTCTTAGATAGCTCAAGGTCGCCTCGTCAGGCTCGACTATCCCTGTCTTTGCGCCCATCTCAACGGCCATGTTGCAGAGCGTTAACCTTCCCTCAACATCCATTGCTTTAACCGTCGAGCCTTGAAATTCCATAGCCCTGTAATTTGCGCCTTCAGCCTTTACTTTTCCTATCATCTTTAGGATAACGTCTTTGGGTAGAACCATAGGCGGTAGCTCACCCTCAACGATGATCTTCATAGTGTTTGGAACCTTAAACCATAGCTTTCCAGAGAGAAAGACCGCGGCCATTTCGGTTGAGCCTATGCCCGTTGCAAAGGCTCCGACAGCCCCGTATGTGCACGTGTGTGAATCTGTGCCAACGAAGAGACTTCCCGGATAGGCGAGTCCAGACTCAACCATCAACTGATGGCATATACCTGACCCAACCTCATAATAAGCGGCGTCATGTTTAAGAGCGAACCCCCTCATCTTCTTGTGAACTTCAGAGAAGGCTTCAGTGGCGCTTGGTGCGACATGATCTATTACGAGAGCCACCTTTGAGGGGCTCCAGAGCCTTGTTCCTCCCATCTCTTGAAAAGCCTCCATAGTCAGAAGGGCGTTTGCATCGTGCACCATAGCGCTGTCAATATCAGCTATGACAAGGTCTCCTGCGTAAGCGTCTTTTCCGGAAGCGTGACTGAAAATTTTCTCCGAAATAGTCTTAGCCATCTTAAGACCTCAACCCATTGACCTAATCTTCCTAAAAAACGTATCTCTGACCGATCATAGAATTAAGGACTGGAAAAAGGCAGACTGTGAAGCCCGCTGGATCAGAGAGGAAGTTTTATGATTTTTCCTGATTCGGCGGACTTGACGGCTGCCACTGAGAGTTCAAGGCTTTTGACGCCTTCAGATATGGGAACCTCTGTGGGGAAGTCCTTGGCAATGGCGTCTATGAACTTTCGATTCTCATCAAAGTACGGGTCGTTCTCAGACATCAGATCCATGCTTTCCTTGTCTCTGTAGACGTGAACGACTCCGGTGCCGTCTACGTTGAGTTGAAGGTTTCTGGCAAGAAGCCTTAATCCGGCATATGCTCCCTTGGGCTTCGCGCCTGAAGTGCTTGTGACAAAGCCGATTGCGCCATTTCTGAAGCGGAGAGTGACAACCGAGACATCTTCCACTGTAAAGTTGGGCTTGTCGGCGTTGAGCACGGTGGCAAACTCTGCGTAGACTCTGTCTGTCTCCCCAACCAGGAATCTACACAGGTCAAAAATGTGAGTGCTCTGCTCGAGAACTTGGCCGCCGCTCAGCTCCTTTCTCCTCCACCAATGATCAGGCCCTCCGGGTACGCTGCCCCAGAAGAACCCAGCGACCATTCCAATGGGTCCTCCCTCTTGCTCCAACATGGTCTTGGCTCTTCTGATTGCCTGGCTTTGTCTCCAATGGTAGCCCACCCACGTTTTTATCTTGCCTTTCTCAGCATCCTTTTGCATCTCTCTCGCTTTTTCCATCGTGAGCGCAATTGGCTTCTCGATGAAGACGTGCACACTTTTCTTGGCTGCGTAAGAGACTTCGTCGCTGTGAGCGAAGGGTGGAATCGCAACCCATTCAGCATCCAACTCCTCTTGATCAAGCATCTCGTGAAAATCCGTGTAAGCCTTAGATCGGTAGAAATTTGCCGCTTCTTTAGCCCTTTCCTCAACAACATCACAAATTGAAGTTATCTTGACATCAGGCATCTTCACAAGCCTTTCCATATGGTATCTCGCTATGCCGCCGGCGCCGATAAAACCTATTCTTAAGACCATATGCTTCTCTCCTTTTTGACGGAACTAGTCAGCCCTCTGTCCTTAAAAGTCTTTACCAGCGGTGAACTGGCATTTGGCACAGGTGAAGGATACTTGACGCATGAATTGTGCCCGTCAATGGGATACTTTCTTGATCAGTTTCTCCAAGTATTCCTTGGAGTTTGTGTACATTTCGTCTAGGTTTGGCTTCAGTTCCTTTTTTCCGCCTATGTCGATTCCAATGAATCCTTCATAGTGGTGCTTCCTTAAGGCTTTGAGGAGGTTTTCCCAGTCAACACTTCCTTTTCCGATCTGCAGATGGTCCTCGGTTAGGAAGTTGCTGTCGCTGGCGTGAACATAGAAGATTCGTTTCCCCAACATCTCTACGCATTGGGTTGGAGACATCTTCTGCGCTGCTAAATGGGCAACATCAAGAACTGCACCAAGATTCTTGCTACCTATTTCCCGCATCAAGACTTCTAAAGCCCATGCGTTCGAAACGGT
>Ga0315306_10001490_pt1 | contig 11178 bp, 9 predicted proteins | sample TDP1_MG_FD_203803 | JGI IMG/M metagenome (GOLD analysis project Ga0315306, IMG submission 203803) | Freshwater sediment microbial communities from Lake Towuti, South Sulawesi, Indonesia - TDP1 | ecosystem: Environmental > Aquatic > Freshwater > Lake > Sediment | place: Indonesia: South Sulawesi... | reverse complement strand
AAGTCTAGGATTAGACCGGTTCTCTGCCTGTCCTCTGGAACATGGGAGATCCCGAGTTCGATCCTCTTGCTAGGAGGCTCGCCTGTTATCTCCTGTCCTTCCAGCAGGATCTTCCCTTCTACGGCCTTCCTTAATCCTGTTAGGACCTCGACAAGCTCGGTCTGTCCGTTTCCTTCAACTCCGGCTACGCCGAGTATCTCATGTGCATGGATGTCGAAGGTTACTCCTTTGAGTGCAGGCAGCTTCCTGTCATTCATGGCCTTTACGTCTTCCACTCTGAGTACAATGTCCCCCAGTTGAGCGTTCTTCTTGTCGGTTGTGAGGGAGACCTGTCTTCCTACCATCATTTCGGCAAGTTCGGCTGCATCGGTTTCCTCTTTCCTGACTGTGCCGACTACCCTTCCTCTTCTCAGGACGGTGACTCTGTCGCTGATCTCCATGACCTCTTTCAGCTTGTGCGAGATGAATATGACCGTCTTTCCCTGTTCTTTGAGGGCTCTGATGGCTTTGAAGAGTTCGTCTACTTCCTGGGGTGTGAGAACGGATGTCGGCTCGTCGAGGATGAGTATGTTGGCTCCTCTGTACAGAGCCTTCAGAATCTCCACCCTTTGTTGTACGCCAACGGGAAGGGTGTGGACCGGCGCGCTCAAGTCGACTTCCATCTTGTACTGGTCACAGAACTTCCCTGCGTATCCTAGTGTCTTCTTCTTGTCTAGGAGGATCTTGTTCTTTGTGAGTTCTCTGCCTAAGACTATGTTCTCTGCGACGGTGAAGCTGGGTATGAGCATGAAATGCTGGTGAACCATGCCTATGCCCAGCCTTATCGCTTTAGCTGGGCTGTCTACATCGGCTTCTCCCCCGTTTACGAGGATCTGGCCACTGTCGGGCCTGTAGAGCCCGTAGAGAATGCTCATCAGAACCGTTTTCCCGGCGCCGTTCTCGCCGAGTAGGCTGTGTATCTCTCCCTTTTCAACGGCGATATCTATGCTGTCGTTTGCGAGTACGCCGGGGAAGCTCTTGGTGATCTGCCTCATTTCCACTGCCAGAGGCATGGTGGAAAAAGGGGGGGTGATATTGGATTTAAAGCTCACCTAGGCCCATCAGTATGGTCGTGGTACCTGTATCTCTCCTGAAATGATTCCGGCTCTTGCCTCATTGAGCTTCGTGACGACGTTTGCTGGAAGCGCCGTATGCGTGAAGTTGAACTTGGCCTCCCAGAAAGCTTGCTCCTGTGGTAGCCTGCAGCAGCCTGTCCATCCCTCTTTGACGCCTCCCTCGATGAATCCGCCCTTGAAGAAGGCATGCCAGATGCCATAGACCTCATCAAACGTTGCGGCCACGATCATCTCGAAGACGGCGCGGTCAACCCTTTTCGTCATGCTCGCTAGAATCGCCGGGTTCAGGTAGTCTTGACATGCGTCAACGCCGAAAGCCGTGATGTTCCTCTCATTGGCGGCCTCCAGCGCACCTAGGCCGCTCTTTCCCGCCGCGACGTAGATGGCGTCTGCTCCAAGCTCTACTAGTGAGACAGCGAGCTCCTTCCCCTTCGTTGGATTCGCCCATTCGCCTACAAAGACGGGTGAGAGCACAGTCACATCGCTCCTCGCCCACTTCGCGCCGGCTTCATATCCCATGAAGAAGTCCCTGATGAGCGGAATGTCCATGCCTCCTACGAAGCCGACCTTTCCCGTCTTCGTCGTCATAGCGCTGATGACGCCGACAAGGAAGGAGCCCTCATTCGCTTTGAAGAGCAGGGAAGCCACGTTAGGCTTGTCAACGACCATGTCGACGATTGCGAATCTCTGGTTAGGGTACTCCCCGGCGACTTTCGTAAGAGCATCCGCTTGGTCGAAGCCAATGCAGATGATCAGCGCGTACTCGCCGGTCTTAGCGAAGTCTCTCTGGAAGCCCTCGTACTCGGCTATGGCCTTGGGCTCCACGTAGCTGAACTCTATGCCAAGCTCTTCCTTCGCCTGCACGACCCCCGCGTACGAGATGTCGTTGAACGACTTGTCTCCTAGGCCGCCCGTGGCCATTACGAGACCGATCTTCACCGGCTTCTTCAGCTTCGCGAGCTGGGCTAAGGTATGGTCGTAATCGGCCCTCAGCTTGTCGTAGTCGGATCTCACCTTGTCGTACTCAGTCCTCTGAATATAGTCTGGGCCAGGAGGCGGAATCGGTTTGGCAACCCACCCTACAGCGACGCCCACTAGCACACCTATGAGCAAGAACGCAACCATTGCCGATGTTGTCCTCGCCATGGAATCAACCGCCTCTCATCTCATCCTCCCTGTTTTTTAAGGCCTTCGGTCAGATGCTGTGGTCCAACGTGATAGGTCTATCAGGGCAGGATTGCCCTGCGACTCAAACCTGTTCGGGGAGGAATCCCGCCCGGTCCATTCCCTCCCTCAAATAGGCCCTATGAGGTTCTGAGGGAGACGTACTCTGGTATTCTTACCTCGTTTGACGAGCAGACGATGCCTAGGCATGGGTCGGCTTATGGACTAACGAGTCTAACAGAGGGCAGGCTTAAGTACTCCAACGTCGTCAGAGTGTCGCGGGCCCGAAGGCGAGAGCCCTCGAGGAAGACACGGACATACTCAAGTGGGCTCGTGGCGCAGCACGGACAGCCCCTGCGAAAGCCCGGGGGGTCACGTGGAGCGCATCGGCCCTCTAGGCGCCCGGACGAGGAGAGCCGGGGGTCGCGGGTTCAAAAGCTTAGGCTTGAGCTGCTTCAGCGGAAAGTCCCGCCGGGCCCGCTCTTGGAACGGCCAGTCTGACATCCTTTTTCGGAAGGCGCTCGGAGACAGGTCCGTTCAAGGCCCCTAGACCTGAGCGGCGCGTGATGGGTTTCCGACATCCCTCTGATAGTGTCCGGGCCGAGCCCGACCCTCGCGAGAGGTAGACTAGATCCTGTGGATCGGCAGCCCTCCGTAGCGTCTCGTGGACATGGTCTATCGAACAATTGGCGGTCAGGTATGGCTCTGCGACGAAGGCTCTGAGGCTGAAGCATAGGGTTTGAACCCTCTGGGCCGGGGGCTGAATGGACGCATGCCCAACTGAGAGAAGAGCCTTCAATCAGAGCCCTTCCGCGCTAGGTTTCGGCTGAATCAGGGCCCATCTCGCGCTCCTTTGGTGGCATGAAACCACCCTAAAGCATGGAGAAAGGCGCTATGAACGCACCGTAGGGCGTGAGAAAAACCTTGTCGGCGCTGGGAAAAGCTAGGGCGGCGGCGAGGCCGAGGGCTGGCGACGGCGCCAAGCCGGAGGGAGAAGGCGGATTAGGATGCTCTGCCGATCCACTCCCTCTTTCTCTTCAGATAATACCGGTAGGTCTCTAGGGAAACCTCTGGTGGAACCCTGTGGTCTACGGTCGGTATGTAGCCTCCTTCCTCGAGGAGCGGTGTCAGCCGCTTGAGCTCAGCGTCGATCGCGTCGGGGCCCTTCATCAACTGGCGCTTGTTGACCGCCCCTAGGAGGAGGACATCCTTTCCGAAGCGTTCCCTCAGCGCGTAGGCGTCTGTGTGAGCGGCCTCAAGCGGGAACATGCAGTTGATCCCTCCCCTGAGCCATCCTGGGACGAGCTCGTTAATCCGCCCATCACAGTCGAGGACGTTTACCCTGACGCCGTGCTCCTTCAGAAAGTCCGTGACCTGCTTATACTTCGGGACCATGAACTCCTCGAAGTGTCGTACGGAGATCAACGGGCCCCGGTTGTAGCACATGTCCTCCCACCAGGTGGCGAAGTCGACCTTCACGTCGCGCAGCGCCTTCTCGGCGACGTTAAGCCACAGGTCGGTCAAGGTCTGCATCATCTCGTCTACCCACTCCGGGTTCCTGTAGAGGGCAATGGAGATGGCGGCTGTTCCCATCCAGTTGCGAAGCCAGCCGTAGAGGCTCCCGATGCTGATCCCTAACGGGTAGTCGCGCTCCTTGCATGCCTCGACGACCTCGTCCCAGTTCAGCGGGAACCTGCCCGGCGTCTCAGGGTCGAAGAAGGGCCTCAACTTCTCCCAGTCATCCGGGCTCCTCAGAGGATACCTGAGGTAGTGCGGCACCGTTGAGTGGCTGCTCCTCTGCTCGTAGATTCCGCCCATTCCGTCGTCGACAATCAGCCTATCAGCGGTCTGCTCGATGATCCTGCCCGGCAGCGTAGGCCAGAGCCCCATCCTGACGGGCAGCTGCTCAAGGATGTCAAACCCCTCGAGATCGAAGTAGAGCTCCAAGTCTCGGATGTCACGCCGGTCCAAGGGAAGGTCTTCCGTATGCCACCTGTCAATCGTCTCCGTCCAATAGCCGAACTCATAGTCCGGGACCCTGTCCACATCCTCGAAACGGAAGGTCTTAAGGAACCTCTCACGGTGATCCAGAAGAAGCCCACCGTGGGCTCCACTGGGCCAAAACTATATCAGATTTTCCCCCAGAGCGCCGGTCGTATAAGAGGGCTTGCGGCGCTTTGACGCTCACGTCGGATTTATCTCAGCATCTCTTCCAGTTTTGCGAGGGAGTCTATCACCGGAAACTGCACATTCACCTTCCTAGACTTGTTAGCCCTATCTAGGAGGATGGCTTTGAATCCAGCCCTAGTGGCTCCCAATACGTCTCCTTCGTAGCTGTCACCTATATGCAGAATCTCGCGCGGTGGCTTAGCTAAAGCGTCCGCGGCAAGCCTAAAGATCCTTTCATCAGGTTTGGAGAAGCCGACCGTGCCGGAGGCTATTAGAGACCTAAAGAACTGAGATACCGATAGACCATCTACTACTCTTTTGAGCCTCTCCAATGAAGGTGTATTGGAGATGACCGCCATTGAGTATCCTCTCGACTTTAGGAAACTGAGGGCTGGAAGGGTGTCCGGGAATACCTCAAAGGGCTGATCAGGCTCGGCTTCAGACCACTTGTTACTGATCCATCGAGCTAATCCTTCAGCACGCTCCCTTATCCCTAACTCTGTAAGGAGCACCAAGTCAAGCTCGTGTATCACTCGTTGGTTCCAGCGCTCCTCTGGCACCCTACCGGCATAGTTCTCATCCCACCAGAGGTCGACTACCTCGTAGGCCTCGCTTATGGCTTCAGTCGACGGACTGAACCCTTGCTCCTCAAGAAGCCTCTTGAGAATAGCTTCACGTCCATAGCGTGCGAGGGTGCCTCCAAAGTCGAATGTTACAGCCGACACCTTGTCGATATCTGCTAGAGACAGTCCCATATCCAGCAGCCAAGAGCACTGAGTCTTCCTATAAGACTTATTCGCTGACCGTGACTATACATCCTAGCTGTAGGATGACGTGAATGCTAATACGGCGACCGAGACGACCGATAAATCCATGATCGGAAAAACCTCCAGTTGGGTCAGCAGCGTTGTCGTGATGCCCCTTTAGCGGAGGCCTATATCCTTGAGCATCTGGCAGGATTTGCAGAACTCGCCGACAGCGGGTTCGTCACAGCTCTTGCACGGGTTAAGCTGGGAGCTTCTCTGAGCCTCCGAGAGAGCGGGCCTAACCTTCTCGAAGGCCCTCAACATCGTAAACCTTATCCCGGGATGCTCGGCCTCCATCCGGTTGACCATCGCTCTCATCTCTGTTCTCAGCGATGAACCAGCGTAGGGACAAGGCGCTGCCTGGAACTCGATCCCTCGTAGGTACGCGTAAAGCGCGATCTCATTCTCAGGAGTGTCGTATAGCGGCTTCATCCTCGGAACGAAGCCTTGCTCAGGGCTTCTAGTGGACGGCTCTATTCGCGAGAGCCGCCAGAGGTCGCCGTGAAAGAGGTTCAAGATTACCGTCTGCACGATGTCGTCTAAGTTATGCGCCGTAGCGAGCTTCGTCGCCCCAAGTGCAACAGCCCCACGGTTCAACGCCTTCCTCCTCAGCACTCCACAGTAGGAGCACGGGGTTAGCTTCGAGCTGGCCGCTTCTGCCTTCTCGACGATGCTGTCTAGCGGAAAGCCGTATAGGTCAACGAAAGACACGAGCCTATGCTCAACGCCTAGCTTGTCACAGTTCTCACCTGCGATCCTGACGGCTTCATCCCGGTAACCCTTTATCCCTTCATCGACGGTTATCGCCATGAGCCTCGCCTTTGGGAACCTCTTCTCGATCTTAGCGAGTATGTGTAACAGAGAGGTGCTGTCCTTCCCGCCTGAGACGGCTAAGGCCACGGAATCGGTCGGCGCCAACATACGGTACCTCTTCATCGTCGCGTAGACACGCCTCTCTACAGAGCTGAGGAAATGGCCTCTGCACAGGCTCTCCCCTGAGTAGACCCTTCGAAAGACCGCTTCCAAGCCGCATTTCCCGCATCTCAGGCGCGACCGAACTCCTACACAGTCCTTTTCATCCCGGTGGTACACAGCCCTTACGGTACCGCTTCTCCAGTCTGACCGAGTCACCTTCGAAGAGTCAGGAAGAAGCCCCAGTTGAGTAACGAGAAGCCTATGTTGGCGAAGAAGATCGAGGCTACGGCCAGGTTCACAGCTATCCTCGCGTATTTCTCCTTGTTAGGGCTCTTGTGTAGTTCGCGGATCAGCGTTGCCAGATAGGCCTCGCCGTCAAGAGGATACAGAGGCAGCATATTGAAGATTCCAACAGCGAGGTTCAAGGCCTGCGTCCCGCCGATCACCGCGAAGAGGCTGAAAGAGAGCTCGGCGTCATCGTAAGGCCAGAACCTTACCGGGAAATAGGGTTGGACGAAGAATGAGGCGCCGATGCCATTCTCCTGTCCTCTCGTTGTCTGAACCGACAGGTCGCCGCTGCTTGTCTTCATCAGAAACGTTTCATCCGCCTTCAAGTCTTTCAAGAACACGTCTAGGTCGAGGACGGAATGCGTCGGCGTGCCATTGACGGAATACACGATGTCCCAGCGCCGAAGGCCAGCGTCGAAGGCTGGGCCGCTTGTGTTGACACCGTAGATAACGATCCCCTCGCCTCCCCTAGGTGGGATAGGCTTCAGTCCTCGGCCGAAGTAGATGCCTGCCGTGTAGGGGATAACCTCCTGGGCGCCTCGGAAAACGGCGACGAGCAACAGGAGCGCCAGCAAAGCGACGATTATGTTGGCTTGGACACCTCCCGCGAGGACCCTGAGCTTGGACTTCGCAGGTGCCTTCTTCAACTCCTCCTCGTCGGGCTCGACAAACGCTCCCCACAGGACGAAGGCAAAGAGGACGCCCGCAGACTTGACGGCTATGCCTTCACGTCTGGCGATGATGCCGTGGGCGAGCTCGTGGCAGACAAGCAGGATTCCAAGCGGGATCAGCCAGTATACGACGAGTTCGAGGTCGACCGTGATGCCTGGTATGAAGGGCACCACGGCTCCTCCGCCGCGGGGCTCCTCAAGAAAGTACCCCAAGTTTGAGACCAGCAGGTAGAGCGCCAAGGCCATGTGTAGACCTGCCACAGGTATCGCCACGTTCGAGTAGGCTCTCCAGAACCTCGGATGCTTGTTCGCAGCCCTGTCTAGCCATTCATTGAACCTCCGTGTCCTGAACATCAGAACGAGCGGATTCATCTCCAACCCGTACTTCTTGAAAGGCAGCCGCCTCGAAGCCGCGTAGAGAGCCACCCATACGACTGCCGCGGCGATGAGAAACACAACCTGTCTCGGCAGAGCGATCGCCGTGCACGCAGCCTCCGAATCAGGATTGCCCGGTCCAGGCGGGGAGATCAGTAAGGGAACCCTATGACCTCTTATGAAGGTTGCGGAGGCGACTAGGCCGGGGTAGGCTTCAGGGAAGGTGGCAGCTATCCTAGGACATAGCGGCGTCTGAGAACAGGGTTTGCATCAGCCAGCCGCTTCAGAGCCCCCTCAAAGGTCTCCTCCTCGTCAAGAGTCACGTCGAGGTATGCCCCCGTGCGGCCTATTTCGTCTCGCCGCTTCAGAACCCTCACCCTCTCCTGCACGGTCTCTAACGACACGCCGACAGCCGCGGCGACCTCTGCCTCTCTTCCCTCAACAGGCGACTCAACGTGGCCCTTAGACGTCGGCTCGATCATCGTCAGTCTCTTCGTGCAGCCTGGTACCCTCAGGTTGTTCGCGGTATCCTCGAGGCTGAGCATGCCGCCGAATCTGTAGAACTCAAGCTCCCGGGGCTTGAACGCCAAGAGGGGGAAGGTAACCGTACGCTTCTCCTCGAAGTCTAGGGATAGCTGAGCTTTAGGCGAGAGACCGGGCGTGGCTTGAACGATTCGTTTCGAATAGGGCCTGAAACCTGCATTGGCTAAGGCAAGCTCAACTCTGTGGCTGGAGACGACGAAAGGAATGACGACATCCACATCGCTGCCAGCGTCTACGTCCCCCCTTGCGACGCTTCCGTGAACGATGGAAGGCATGGACGCTAGGCTTAACGCTTTCATCATGCCCAGAGCTACGCCCCTCAGGTCGGCTAGAAGCGACCAATGCGCTTGAGCGTACTCGACACTTACGTGGTCGCTAGACCTCGTCGGCTTCTCAGCCAAGCTGTCAACCCCAGAGGCTGGCGGCGCGAGCGGAACAGCGGGCGCAAAGTCTTCTCGAAGACCAACTAAAACCCTTGCCCGCCCGCGGACCAGCCTTGGGCGAGCAAACCTTATCTCTGGTGTAGGAGGCCTACCGAGCGGTGCTGCGATGGCAGAGATCAGAGTCGGTCTCTTTGGCGTAGGTAACTGCTGCTCAGCGCTGGTTCAGGCAGTCGCCCTCTACGGCAGATCAGGCGGAGGCCAATCGCCGGGTCTCATCCACCCAGAAGTCGGCGGCTACAAGCCGTCTGACATTCGGTTCGTGGCGGCGTTCGACATCGCCTCAAGGAAGATTGGGAAAGACCTGAGCGACGCGATCCTTTCGCCACCTAACGACGCGCCGCGGATATGTCAGGTCCAGGCCCTAGGCGTCAAGGTAGTCAAAGGCCCTGTTCTAGATGGGGTCGGGGCCTTCTCCAAGGATGCCCTCGAGATCGATGCCTTGCCAGCGGTCGATGTGGCGGAGGAGCTGAGACGAAGCCGTGCTCAGGTTGTGGTCAACCTAACGCCGAGCGGCGCCGTCAAGGCCACAGAGTTCTATGCGAGCGACGCGCTTCAAGCTGCATGCGGCTTCGTGAACGCGACGCCGAACAGGGTGGCTAGCAGAAGGGCTTGGGGCAAACGCTTCAGGGAGGCCAAGTTGCCGATCGCAGGGGACGACCTGATGGATCAGATCGGCTCCACCATACTTCATCGAGCTATCTTCGAGACGCTCGACCGGCGAGGCGTACACGTGGACAAGAGCTATGCGTTGGATGTCGGAGGTGGCGCAGAGAACCTGAACGCTCTCGACCGTGACAGAAACGTTCTCAAGCGTCGAATAAAGGCCGCCTCGATCACGTCAAGCCTCCCGTACAGTGTACCGGTGACAGCGGGAACGACCGACTACGTGGAGTTCCTGCGGAATGAGAGGACGAGCTACCTCTGGATCGAAGGCCGCTTCCTAGCCGGGACCCCGGTCGTGATCGACGTGAAGATGACCTGCGCAGACGCCCCGAACGCCGTCAACCTTCTGCTGGACGCGATCAGAGCGGTGAAGCTGGGCCTAGATCGTGGCCTCGGCGGGCCTCTGATCGAGGTCTCAGCTTATGGGTTCAAGAGTCCCCCCAAGCCGATGACCGAGGCCAAGGCCTTGGCAAGGTTCAACGCGTTCGCTCGGCGCCGCTAGGCCTGCGTCTATGCTTGCAAGCTTATATTCGCACCCTGCAAGGTTGTGAGGGCGGCCCGGCGACTTGAAGAAAGCTGAGCTTCAAGAGATCGCGCGCGACTTGGCGAGACTGGCGCGTCGAAGGCTCAGCTATGACTACACGGGCCTCCTAGTCTACCAGTCGCTCAGCTCGATCGGGCCTGACGAGGAGATAGAAGAGGAGGAGGCTGCCGAGGCGCTTTTCGCCGCGTATGACCGATACGTGCACGACTTAGACCCCGCGAGCCGGAGGTCGCTTGACATCCTCAAATGCTACCTGTTGCTGGACCTTGCGAGCGTGAGGCCGAGAACCGTGGGGCTAAGGAAGAGAGCTGCATTGAGGGCGCGCTTGATCGCCTACCGCGCTGGCAGCCTTGGCAAGGCTGTTGACATGGTCCGAAGATATCTTTTATGACCCGGCTTCGGGGTCGCTTGTGGGAGAACAAACCATACCGCGATGCCTGCAACACAGACGCTAAGGCGTGCATGAGTCTCATCGCATTGACGCGTGCAATCCTCGCGAGGGTCACGTCTTGCCGGTGCTCCGCACGCCCTCCCGCGTTCCGATGATCAACCTAGTGATCATGCCGGGGAATAGGCCGACTTCGACGACGCCGGGGATCATCTTCAGCTTCACCTCGAGAGCCTGAACGTCACGTATCGGGCCGAAGTCTGCGTCTATGACGAAGTTGCCATTGTCCGTCACGGTTGGGCCGGCTTTCCCACTCGAGGCTCTGAGAACCGGCGAGGCCCCCGCCTGCCTCAGTCTTTTCAAGACAGGCGTCGCGGCGAAGGGCAGAACCTCGACGGGGACGGGTTTGTTGACTCCGAGAATGTCAACCATCTTTCCCTCATCGATGACGGCAATGAACTCGCGGGCAGAGGATGCGACGATCTTCTCTCGAGCAAGGCAGCCGCCGCCTCCCTTTATTGCGTTCCAAGCCTTGTCAACCTGGTCCGCGCCGTCTATGGCGAAGTCGAGGTCGGGGTGCTCGTCCAAAGATGTGAGCGGGATGCCTGCCTTCACCGCTGCAAGAGCTGCCTGATAGGAGGTAGGCACCGCTAGGACCCTTAGCCCTTCCGACGAGGCCCTTCGCCCGATCTGTTCAATCACCAACGCGGCGGTGGAACCACTTCCGAGGCCTATGACCGAATTATCACTTACGAGCTTTGCAGCCTCGACAGCCGCGTTCCTCTTTGCCTCTTCTGTCCAGCTCGGTGTCTTCAAGGCTTCAGCCTTCTAACTCGATCTGTTCGAGCTTCTCCAAGGCTTTTCTCACCTCTTCTTGGAGTCTCTCGATCTCGAACTCGGCCTTGGTCTTCGGAGGCTCTTCTCTGGCAGGCCTCGGCGCCCTGGCTTTCCTTGCTGGCGGCGGTTGTGGCTCGGGTTCCGGAGTCAAAGCGGCTTGAGGCTTGGCCTCCTGGGCCGCGATGGTCTGTCCGAGCTTAACCCTCATCCCCTGGATTCTCTTGTCAAGCTCGCCGAACTTCTCGTTGAATAGCCTA
>Ga0315306_10001489_pt1 | contig 11179 bp, 8 predicted proteins | sample TDP1_MG_FD_203803 | JGI IMG/M metagenome (GOLD analysis project Ga0315306, IMG submission 203803) | Freshwater sediment microbial communities from Lake Towuti, South Sulawesi, Indonesia - TDP1 | ecosystem: Environmental > Aquatic > Freshwater > Lake > Sediment | place: Indonesia: South Sulawesi... | reverse complement strand
AACATATTACGGAAGATATCGTGGAAGACCTGGAGCATCTTCTCAGCTTTGTCTGCCGTATGGTCAGCCACATCGACTCCTGCAGAAAAAGCCTTTTCACCGCCTCCACTTATAACCAGAACCTTGACCTCTTTGTTGCCGGCGAGTGAGCTTAAAGCCTGGTTCATCTCTTCCATGGCGGCAATGTTCAAGATATTCAAGGGAGGACGGTTGATGGTCAGGAAGGACTTTTCGCCTTTAGTTTCAAAGATGATGTTTTGGAAATTTTTTTGAGTCACGTTTTCCTCTTTAAAAATGGTTTTTTCACTAAAGAGGAAGCGGATTGAGATGTAATACATATCATCTGATTCTCGCTCTGTCAACTGTTTTAATAATTTGACTTGGTATTTTTCGTGTGCTATAAGGTTCTGGCTGAAAATTTAGTAAAAATAAGATTTTCTTTTTGATTCAAGCTTTCGTCCTTTTATCAATAGTTCAAATGCTGGCGCAGGCGAAATGAATTTTTTCAAATTGTCGCAGCGATGATACCGAGCTATTACGAGCTTATTCCTGAAACCTGCAAGCATCTATCTGGAAAAGCTTTGTTAAAAAAGCTTTTTGAGTGAGAAGGGAGGTCTTAATGGGAAAAGTGGCAATCATCGGCGTCGGACAGAGTGCCTTTGTCCGGGGATATCCAGGCTCGATACGCGAGCTGGCTTTTGAGGGATTTAAGGAGGCTATGCGGGATGCCCAGGTCGCTTCAAAGGATATCGATGCTTCTATCATCTGCTCGGCTCCAGAGTACGATAAACAGCGCTCTCCTTCTGGCGTCTTTGCTGAGTATCTCGGCCTTATCCCTCAGCCAACCTGCTACCTTGAGAGCCTGTGCTCATCGAGCAGCACCGGGCTGAAAATGGCTTATGCCTTGATAAAGTCTGGCCTTCACCATGTTGTGGCCGTCATCGGCTTTCAGAAGATGTCAGAGATTTCCTCAGCAGAGTCCCAGGAAAGGATGGGCCGCGGTGCTGACATCCAGTGGGAAAGTCCTTTTGGAACGATGATGCCAGCCTATTACGCCATGTTTGCCAGAGCTCACATGGCAAAATACGGAACAACGCTCGATGATTTGGCTCTTGTCAGGGTAAAGGCTTCGACTTACGGCCAGGTCAATGAAAAAGCGGTCTACCGCAAGCCGGTGACATTCGAGATGTTCAAAGACCCGCAAAATCCATTATCCGGGCCTGTGGCTAACCCGCTTCGGGTTGGAGACTGCTGCGCCAACGCAGATGGAAGCTCCTGCCTGATTGTAGCCAGCGAGGAAAGGGTGAAATCTCTGAGCAAGAAGCCGGTCTGGATTCTGGGGCTGGGAGCTGCCTCGGCCAGCGTTAATCTGGCTGGCAGGGATTCTTTCTCAGGGCTGGCTGTTGCCCAGGAGGCTACTGCGCAGGCTTACAGGATGGCTGGCCTGAGCCCCAAGGATATCGATGTGGCTGAGGTTCATGACTGCTTCACGATTTCTGAAATTATAGCTTACGAGGACTTAGGCTTTGCCAAGCCAGGAGAAGGAAAAGAGCTGGTGAAGAGCAAGGAGACTTATAAAGAAGGGAGCATTCCGGTCAATGTTGATGGAGGCCTGCTCTCCAAAGGACATCCCATCGGCGCCACCGGCGGCTCCCAAATCAGGACCATTGTCCTCCAGCTTAGAGGCGAGGGAGGCGAGATGCAGGTCAAGAATCCGCAGATAGGGCTTGTGCATAACATCGGCGGCGTCGGCCTTTATGGAAACATCACCATTCTCGGGAGGTAATAATGAGCAAAAAAGAGATAGATGACCGTTTCAAGAAATTCGGGACAGTCAGCTTTACCTCCACCACAAAGGTCAACAACTTCATCGACTACCTTGAGCAGGGCAAGGTCATGGGCACTCGCTGCAAGAGCTGCGGCCAAATATTCTTCCCTCCCAGGGCTGATTGCTTTAAGTGCCTTTCGAGCGACATAGAATGGTTCGAGGTTTCCGGCAAAGGGAAACTTGTCACTTACAGCAGGCTCCAGTATGCGCCGTCCGGATTCGAAGGCGATTTGCCTTACCGTATCGCTGTCCTTGACTATGGGGATTATAAAATTTTCGGCAGGATTGCCGCTGAATTGCCCGAGGAAGAGATTCAGCTGGGGATGGAGATGAAGACAGTGGTCAACAGGCTTCCCAACGGCCAGCTGAATTACGTCTTCCAGAAAGCATAGAGAAAGAATTTTAAAAGCTCGGCATTCATATCGGGGGTGCTTTCGCAGATAGTTTATCTTTCCCTGAGCTCATTAGAGAGAGGATTTTTCTACTCGACAACGAGAGGCTCTCTAATATTTTTAATTTATGAACTATCAGCATCTTCCCTAATTGCCGATTGAAAGCAGAAGGAAATGTGTTTCTTGACTTGGAGAAGTGATATTGATATTTTTGTAGTCTCTAAAAGGGAAGAAACAAGGAGGAAAAATGACTGAAGAGAAGAAGCCACTCATAAAGAAAATTCAGGCCACAGGCCAGATGAGAAAAATCATGTCCGATTACTTCTATGCGTTGCATAACGCTTCAAAAACAGGCTCGGCAAAGATTGCCTGGTGTACGAGCGTCGGCCCTGCCGAGCTCTTGCTCAGCTTTGGCTTTCTTGTCCATTATCCTGAAAATCACGGAGCCATGCTCGGCTCCACTCGGACAGCCAATAATTACATCCCCGCTGCCAATGCCATCGGCTTTTCTCCTGATATCTGCTCTTATCTAACGAGTGATATCGGCTCTTTCCTCAAGAAAGAAACACCATTGTCAAAAGCCTACGAAGGAATCGATGCTGTTCCCAAGCCTGATGTCCTGGTTTACAACACCAATCAGTGCCGTGATGTCCAGGATTGGTTTAGCTGGTATTCAAGAGAGCTGAATGTCCCTGCTCTAGGAATATCCACCTATCGCAACATTGGCGAGATAAAAGATTATCACCTTCAGAGTGTTGTCGAGCAGATCAAAGATTTGATTCCATCCTTAGAAAAAATCTCAGGAAATAAATTTGATATCGACAAATTCCGGGAAGTCCTCGGCCTCTCCATAGAGTGCACTATGCTCTGGAAGAAAGTTCTTGAGACAAACACTGCCGTGCCGGCGCCGATGAGCTTCTTTGACGGCACGATTCATATGGGGCCTGCCGTGGTTTTGAGGGGCTCGCCTCAGGCTGTGGAGTATTACAGAGTTCTTCTTCAGGAATTGGAACAGCGGATTGCCAGCAAGGATGGAGCAGTGAAGGGAGAAAAGTTCCGGTTATACTGGGAAGGGATGCCCATCTGGGGGAAGCTCAGAGACATGGCTGAGCTTTTCATAAGCCTCAAAACAGCGGTCATCGCTTCGACCTACTGCAACAGCTGGATCTTTGAAGCTTTCGACCTCAAAGACCCTTTCATGAGCATGGCCCGCGCTTATACGGAGATATTCATTGTTAGGAATGAAAATTTCAAGGAAAAATATATCGAGGAGATGATCAAGAAGTATAAGATCGATGGAATTCTCTTCCATGATGCCAAGACTTGCCCCAACAACTCCAACAACCGCTACGGAATGCCGCAGAGATTGGAGAAAAAGCTGAACATTCCCACCCTGACTATAAACGGCGATTTGAACGACCTGCGCTGTTATTCAGAGGAGCAGGCCAAGACCAACATCGAGGCTTTTATCGAGCAGCTCGAAGCAAGATAATGAGGTAAAAATTTTCGCCGATGTATTACTTTGCCGGAATTGATGTCGGAGCATCGACAACCAAGTCGGTGATTATCGATGGGGAAAAAAAGATTCTCGGCCATGCGGTCATAAATTCCGGCGCTGATTTCAAAGCTGCAGCCGAAAGAGTCTTCAAGAGATCTCAAGACAAGCTGGCAAGAAAAGCCCAAAAAAATTTTTGCATTCTATCCACTGGCTATGGAAGAGCCAATGTCCGCTTTGCCGACATGACAAAGACAGAGATTAGCTGCCATGCCAAAGGAAGTTTTTTTTATTTTCCACATGCTCACACCCTGATCGACATCGGCGGCCAGGACAGCAAGATCATAAAGGTTGATGACGCCGGAAAGAGAATAGGCTTCAAGATGAACCGCAAGTGCGCGGCCGGAACAGGAGCTTTTCTGGAAGAGATTGCCAACCGCCTTCAAATAAATATCGAGAAGCTTAACGAGCTTGCCGAGAAATCCAGCGAGAGCATTCAGATCGGAAGTTACTGCACGGTGTTCACTGCCACAGAAATCTTGACCAGAATCAGAGAAGGAGTGAAGGTCAAGGATCTGGTCAAGGGCATTTTTGGCTCGGTCATAAAAAGGGCCCTGGAGATGGACCCTTTGGAAGGCAACATAGTCATGAGCGGAGGAGTGGTGGCCTACAATCCTTTCTTGGTTAGGATGTTTGAAGAAAAATTGGGAAGGAAAGTTTTTGTGCCGCCTCTTCCGCAGTTAACAGGCGCTTTTGGAGCGGCCTTGTATGCCTTAGAGGCAAAAGGAGCTTGAAAGAATCTTAGAATTAAGGTGATTGTGAGGTGAAGGTTTGGAGGTTCGGAGCACGCTGATTTTCCCCAGCGAGGAAAATCAGCTCCCATTCAGCCTTCGCTCTTCTCTCCTTCGGAGAGAAACCGTGCCCGCTCAGGCTTCATAGGGGACTCCTCACCTCCAAACCTTCACCTAGTGACAGAATTTAGGATGCATAAAAGGAGGATGAAATGCTTGACGCTTTATTCAAACCAAGGTCAGTGGCCATTATCGGCGCTTCAAACAACCCGCTGAGCATCGGCCATATCGTCATCCAGAATCTTCTCGACCACAATTTTCAGGGTCCGATCTATCCCATCAATCCCAAAGCAGCGTTCATCAAAAGTTTCAAAGCCTATCCTTCTGTCAGCGATGTCCCCGATGAGATAGATTTGGTCAATATCTCGATTAAGAACACTTTAGTCCCTGCAGTCCTTGAGGAATGCGGCAAGAAAGGAGTTAAGTTTGCCATCGTCCATACTGCAGGCTTCAAAGAAGTCGGGGAGGAAGGGATTAAGCTGGAAAAGCAGATTGTAGAGATTGCCCATAAGTACGGGATGAGAATCTACGGCCCGAATTCGCAGGGAATTCAGAACTCAGACCCGGCTGTCTCCGTATACGCTAATTTCACCTTTGTCCCGATGAGTCCGGGCAATATCTCCATCGTTGCCCAGAGCGGCGGAGTGGGGGAGACGCTGAAGATTCATCTTCATCGGATTGGCAAGGGAATAAGGATGTATTCCAGCTTCGGCAATGAGGCAGATGTCAGCATGAATGAGATCATCGATTATTACGGCCAGGATGAGCAGACAAAGGCCATCATGGTTCATATCGAGACCTTTAAAGACCCTGCCGGTTTCCTCGAGGTGGCGAGCCGTGTCACTGCGAAAAAACCAATCCTTGCCTTGAAGACAGGAAGGACATCAGAAGGAACAAAGGCCGTTGCTTCCCACACCGGGCGGCTGGTCGAGCAGGAGGCGATTGCCGATGCGATTTTCCGCAAGAGCGGTGTCCTCCGCTTCGATTCCCAGGAAGACATGATCAACGCTGCCATCGCCTTTTCCAATCAGCCGGTGCCCAAGGGCGATAGGGTGGTTATCGTCACCAACACCGGAGGACCCGCGATTATCGCTGTCGATGAATGCATGGCTGCGGGGCTGAGGCTGGCTGAATTGAGCGCAGAGACAAAGGAAACCCTGAAAAAACTTGTCTTCCAGGAGGCGATTGTCTCCAACCCGGTTGATGTTGTCGCCACTGCCGGTCCTGAGCAGTACGGCGGCACGGTCGAAGCGCTTCTCAAAGACCCGAACATCGATTCCCTGCTGCTTGTTTTTGTTACCGCGCCTTTTGTTGATTGCCACGGCATAGCCAGAAAGCTGGGCGAGATCGGTAAGACTTCGCCAAAGCCGATTGTCTGCCAGGTGATGACCATCGAGAAGTGGGCTGGAGTCATCCGCACCATCAGAGAGAGCGGAATTCCTGTCTATGATTTTGCCGAGACAGCAGCCAGAGCTCTGGCTGAAATGACCAAATACGGGAAGATTGTCCAGAGAAAAGCTCCGACCTATAAGAGATATGATGTGGAGAAAGGTCAGGCAGAGAAGATAATCAGCCCTTATCGAGGCAAGGGAAAATTCTTGCCGCAGGATGATGTTTTTGCAATTCTCCGCTGCTACGGCATTCCTTCTACAAAAACTTTGAGAGTAGAGAAGGAGGATGAATTGGAGAAAGCAGCGGCAAAGATTGGCTATCCTCTGGCCTTAAAGGTTGATGCTGAAGCTATCATTCATAAGACCGAAGCAGGAGGAGTTGCCCTCAACCTCAAGGATAAGAAAGAGCTTCTTGGCTCCTTCAAACAGATGGCCAAGAAGTTTGCCGAGCACAAGCCTAGCTTCATCCTTCAGGAATACTTGGAAGGCGGCAAAGAGGTGATTATGGGAGCTAAAGCTAACGAAGGGCTCCTGCCCACACTCGTCTTTGGGCTGGGCGGAGTATTTGTCGAGACATTGAAAGACGTTCAATTCAGGCTAGCTCCTCTTTCTGAAGAGGAAACATTAGAGATGATTCACTCCATCAAGGGATATCCAGTTCTAGAAGGCGCAAGGGGAGAGAAGGCGGTGGACATCGAGAAGCTAATCGAAATCCTGATTCGCCTTTCTCAGCTTGTCTCGGATTTTCCTGAGATTGATGAGATGGACCTCAATCCTATCTTTGCCTTTGCGAAGGGGAAAGGAGCAGTCGTCGTTGATGCCCGGGCAAAAATTACATAGAAAAAGGGACAGGCTGCTTTTTGCTAATATAAACGCATTAAATAAAATGTTATTGCGAGGAACGCAGTGACGAAGCAATCTCATCCAATAGGTTGAGATTGCCACGCTCCCTTCGGTCGCTCGCAATGACAATGTAAAAATATTTAATGCCTTTATATTAGTTTTCTGAAGTAAGATGAACTGGATTCCTTTAAGCATTGTCATTTTTTATATCGTACTCCTCTACGTCTTGACTTGGTTGACCCGGCGCCTCAGCCGGGGGGGTATGATTGCCTATCTTCTGGCCAGCCGCAATCTTCCCTTCTGGGTTGTGGCGCCGCTTCTTGCTGGCCTTGCTGTCGGAGGCGCGTCGACAATCGGAGTAGCTGAGCAAGCTTACAAAGCTGGAATATCAGCCGGCTGGTACAATGCTGCCTGGGCAGCAGGAGCGATTTTGGTCGGGTTGATTGCTGCTCGCCGCTACCGCTCGATGGAGGTCGTCACTCTCCCTGAGCTCTTTGAAAGACACTACGGAGTTGGAGGACGGGTCATAGGCGTCATCGGCCAGCTCCTCATTCATGTGGTCATCATTTCGCTTCAGTATGTGGCCGGAGGAGCCATACTCTCATCTCTTCTTCCTAATGTCTTCAGCTTCAAGACAGGGATGTTCGTCACTGCCGTTGTTTTCGCAGGTATAACACTGATCGGCGGCTTCTGGGCTGCAGGATTGACGAACATCATCAACGTGATAATGATCTATGCCGGAGTCATTTTGGGGGCGGTGATGTGCATCGTGAAGGTAGGAGGATTCGGAGAGCTTGCATCCAAACTTCCTTCCCAGCATCCAGGCTATAACTTAGGAGCAATTGGCCTGCCGCTTATCATCGCCTGGTTCATGGTCATGTGCACCATGGCCTTCTCGGTGCAATCTGTCGTTCAGATTTCATTTGCCGCCAAGGATTCTTCCTCTGCCAGCAAAGGCTTCATCCTCGGCGGGCTGCTCATCCTTCCGGTCGGATTCATCAGCGCTTTGATCGGAATGGCAGCCACAATTCTTCATCCGGGGATAATTGCCACAGAAGCTCTGCCGCGAACTGTTTTAGCCTTGAGCCCAGTTGTGGCTGGCATTGTGCTTTCCGGACTCTGGGCTGCTGATGTTTCCACTGCCTCAGCCCTGCTCGTCGGCTGCGCCACTCTTGTCGTCGGAGATATAATCAAAAGGTTCACCGCTCCTGACCTTAAAGAAAAGGGGGAGAGGATTGTCTCCATAATCTCGGTTCTTGTTTTGAGCGTTTTCACCTATCTTCTCGCCGTCATGGTTTCCGGCATCCTAAAGACATTGCTCATCGGGCTTTCATTGACTACAGCTTACACTTTAATCACCTTGATGACTCTCTTCGCTCCAAAAATCTGCCGTCGCAGCCATGCCTTTTGGACTTTGCTTACGACCATGATTGCTCTCGGTTTCTGGCTCATCTTTCCCCAGATTGTTTCTTTCTTTAATAGACTCAGCATGCCCCATCCTATCTATCTTTTATGGATGGTAAGTCTGGTCACATTCGTAACTGTTGGGATTTTAGACAGAAGAAAGATTAAATAAGTATAAAATAGCGGCGCTATCCTGTCTTCATCTTTTCCCAGTTTTTGACTCTATGACGGATGATCTTGATATCCCCAGTCTCCTCGTTCCTCCGGATTTCATAGAGGAGACCGGCCTTGATGACCTCCGGCCAGAAAGAAAGTTTGGTTTGGTAAAGATAGATTCCGTCTGCTGCAAATATATCAGATACCCTTGTTTTATCCTTGTTCAGAATAGAAGGAGCTCTTGAGACATAAATCCGTCCCATGTCATCTGAGGACAAACGGCTGAAATATGGCCGGTGAGGAGGAAGGACAACTGCATCTTGCATCCTTGCCGGCCGCGAGCGGCCAACGCCCAACATAATTCCTTTTCCTTCCTTCAGCATTAATCCCTTTTCTTTTCCGCTGATCGGTGTTGGCTTTTCTTCTTTTTCGATGATAAGGACTGTCTTGCCCTGGCTGTCAGCAAGAAAGATTCTGTAATCCGCAGAAAAACCATAGCAGAAAGAGGAAGGATCAAGAGCGCATAGATAGGGACGGTTCGTGTAAGAATGTAGGGCGTACCATGACTGATTAGCCTTGAGTTCGCCGTGGAATTCGGCGATTGTTTCTGCCTGTGTCCCGTCCGGATTGAGCTTAATGACCGCCATCCTCGGACCGCCTGGAGCCATAGGATTAATTTCCAGGCCGTAGATAAACCCTTCCTTGGAGATAAAGAAACTTGGCTGAAGGTTGGCCCTCAACACCGTGCTTTTCTTGAATATGCCGTCCACAGCGAAAGAGCTAAGCGCCCTGGTGAACGAGTCTTGAACCCATAGGCTCCCTTCGCTGTCAAAAGCGAGCTGGGAAGGGAATTGGAGTTCTCCTGGACCCTGGCCCTTTCGAGCGATGGTCTGGAGATAGCGACCCGAACTGTCATATTTCTGAATCCGAGCATTTCCTATATCAAGAACATAGAGATTTCCCTGGTCATCAACGGCAATATTTGCTCCCTTGGGGAAATAATAATTATCATCATTCGGGTTGCCAAGGCTGAAGTCCTCCTCAAGTTCGAAGGCGAATTCACTGTAAAGCGGCTCGCTTGGATTCTTGACGACCTTGACGCCTTTTTCCATCACGATTTTTCCTTTCCATACGGGTTTCTGGCTTTGGGCTTGGTTCGGAAGTAACATGGCAAGCGTCAAACTCAATCCAGCAATCCATAAAGTTAATAACGAATTGTTTGATTTCCTCATGTCCTCCTCCTTTTACTGAATTGAAATTGCTGTAGCCTGGCTCATTATAAAGAAATTGGCAAACGATTTTCAAGCCGCAAAGCCATTCTTTTGCTTGGATGAAAACAAATAAAAAAGAAATATGTTTTCAATAAGGAGTTGAGTGTTTTTTTGGTTATAAAATTATCTTTTTTGCAGTCTCTGCCTGGTGTACTCGGCCAGGCCTTCGGATTTAAAGATGAGCATGGCCTGCTCGTTCCAGGGCGGAAAGGAATATTCCTTGGAGCCGAGAAAGATTTTCCCTTCAGAAAAGTTAATTTTCATTTCAATGTTTGTCAGCCTTGAGCCTTGCTCGGCTGTTTGCTTAAACACAGCATCAACGACTTCAGGGCATTCGATGGCAGCCAAGGCAGAGTTTATGGCATTTCGGTAAAAGAGCCTGGCAAATGACTTGGCCACAACAGCTTCCACTCCGGCATATTTCAAGCAAGTTACTGCCTGCTCCCTTGACGAGCCGCAGCCGAAGTTTTTTCCGGCAATGATGATATCATGCTTTTTGACTTGCTTCGAAAACTCAGGGTCATAGTCCTCCATGGCATGCTTAGCCTGCTCCTCAGGTTTGAGAGGTTCATAAGTGTATTTCCCTGGATAGATTAAATCTGTGTTTATATCGTCGTCCTTGAAAATCCAGACTCTTCCCTGAAATTCCATTTCATGCCTCCGCGGTTATGTATCCTGCCAGGGCTGAGGCGGCGACAGTGGCCGGGCTGGCGAGGTAAATCTCTGTTCCTTCCTTGCAGCCCATCCTGCCCTTAAAATTTCTGTTGGCTGAGCTGACGCATTTCTCTCCAGGAGCCAAAACTCCGCCGTAAGCTCCGAGGCATGGACCGCAGGATGGGACAGCGACTTCTGCTCCGGCAGCGACAAGCTTTTCAATGTAGCCCAATTTTAGCGCCTGGCGCAGCACTTCCTGAGAAGCAGGGTAGACGAGCAGCCTTACACCCGAAGCAATTTTCTTGCCGCCGACTATCTCTGAAGCAATCTTCAAGTCATCCAGCCTGCCGTTGGTGCAAGTCCCCAGGAAGGCGACATCAAACTTGATTCGCTGCAATTCTTTGACCGGATGGACATTGTCAACTTTATGGGGGCAGGCGATTTGCGGCTCCAAATCGCTGAGGTCATACTCGAGCACTTTCTCATACTCAGCATCATCATCGGCATCAAGCGGCTCATAAGGCTCTTTGACTCTTCCTTTAAGCCAATCACCAGCCGTCTTATCAAAGGGAACGATTGCCGCTTTCACACCCATCTCGGCCGAGAGATTGCAGATGGTCATCCGCTCGCTCACCGAAGTTATTTGGATTACATCGCCGTAGAACTCTACGGATTTGTAATTGGCGCCATCAGCGCCTATCTGACCGATGATAAAAAGAATGACGTCCTTGGCATAGACTCCTTTTTTGAGCTTGCCCTTTAGCACGACTTTAATCGTTTCCGGAACCTTCAGCCAGGTCTCGCCGATAGCCCAGACACTGGCTGTCTCTGTGCGGCCGATGGCTATTCCTGCAGCCCCAAAGGCGCCGTGAGTGGTAGTATGAGAATCAGAGC
>Ga0315306_10001486_pt1 | contig 11200 bp, 12 predicted proteins | sample TDP1_MG_FD_203803 | JGI IMG/M metagenome (GOLD analysis project Ga0315306, IMG submission 203803) | Freshwater sediment microbial communities from Lake Towuti, South Sulawesi, Indonesia - TDP1 | ecosystem: Environmental > Aquatic > Freshwater > Lake > Sediment | place: Indonesia: South Sulawesi... | reverse complement strand
TCAATCACTTCGCCGTGAGTATACACCTTCGCGCCCTTGAGGACGAGGTCAACTAGCAACCTGGTTCCCGCTTGTAGTAAACTATGATGCGTAAGCCTAGATAAATCCAGCGAAGAAGAAACGCCAGGAAAGCCCGCAATGCTCGGAGTCTTTCTTTACAGCTCCGAACGCGTCAGTTCCGTTCGGCAATCTTCACACACGAAACTGCCTTCGACCTCTCTTAGGTCGTCAGACCATATGCCGCAGTTGTCGCAGTGTCCTGCTGAAGGGGTCTCTTCAGCCTCTTCAGCCAAGTTCTGGTTCTCTATGCGAGTTCTTTCCTGGATGGTCTCAATCAGCTCAGGCGTCACGGCTAAGATGTCCTTGCTGGAGATTATTCCTGCCAGCTCGCCCTTGTGCATAACAGCTAATCTGCGGATGTTCTGGCGACTCATCCTTCTGGCCGCGTCGCTTATGGTCCTGTCTGAGTCTATTGTGACCAGCGGAGCGCTCATGACCTCTCCGGCCATGATCTTACTCGGCTTAAGATCCTTTGCCACGACTCTCTCAGCCAAGTCCCTTTCAGTGATCATCCCAATGGGCTTGTCTTCGCTTGTGACGACAACGCAGCCAATCTCGTGTTCAGCCATCAACTGAGCCACTTTGCTCGCTGGCGCATCCTTACTGACGGCAATAACTGGGCTGGTCATGACATCTTTGACGAGGACTCGAGACCTTATCTCCAAAGCGGCCAAGCCTTTCCATCCTCAACAGATATGAATCACCCGTGGGTTTTTAAGCTTTAGGCCCTCTCAACGTGAAGGATAAAGGAGGGGGAAGATAACGCTGACATTTCATCTACAGAGCCTCGTTATCTCTTCATGAAGCTTCGTCACCCTTTCTAAGGCCGGGTGATTGGGCCCTAGTCTCCTCCTTAGGTTACGAATTGTCTTCTCGATCGGCACAACTTCGGCGTCTTGTATCAATTTGTCCGCATAGGCAACGATCTTTTCTTCAATGGTTTCAGGCATATAGCTCTTGCTTTCCCAACCAAGCTCAGAGGCCTCATCAGCAGTGATCCCGCCTCCGACATGCCGTTCGATGATCGCTACTACTGAAGGGTGCATGTTCAACGACCTTGCGATCTCTGCGCCCACAGCCACATGGTGGACACCATGGGTTTTGGATCGTCCTATGTCGTGCAAGAGGGCGCCGATGTTGGTCAGCTCTTTGTCGACTCTGAGCCCGTTTGATGCGCACTTCTCAGCCAAGCCCAAAGCAAGTTTCGCTACGGCTTCACAGTGTCTTATCACGCGGTTGGAACACCCAATCTTCTCAAGAAGAAGGATCGCTTCATCGGCTGTTGGTAACCGGTTACTCACCTAGCTCGCTCCTCAGCTGCTGGGCCTTATCAGAAAGAAAGTCGACGAGTTTCCTATTGTCAAAGTGCATGAGCGGCTTGTCGCATTTTGGGCAGCGGAAAACGTACTCAGTCGCTTCCTCGAATGGCAGGCGCCTGCACCCCACAGTGTAGCAGAAGTAGAAGTCGTGATTCTTCTCGTAGTTCAGCCTCGTCTCAAGTTTCTCTAGGATATGCCTTTTCTGATTCGTCAAGAAGCCATCAATCTGGTCTGGTTGGAGTCTCCAGTGGAAGATGAACCAACCCGTATTCTTGTCCCTCGTTCTCCTCAAACCCACCAGCGAATGGTCATAAAGCTTGTAAAGAATCTTCCGAACAGTGTTCAGCTTTATTTCGCTTTTGGAAACGATCTCTTCGTCCGTGATCTCGTCCACTTGGCTTAGAACACCTACGAGTTTCACGGCTTCCTCGCCGCCGAGGATGCCGGCGACTTTGAGAAGCGTAGTGTAGTTGACGAGAGCCATTGAGGTCACCACAACATCAGCTGGTACATGATATAATGTACTTCATGAAACTTAAAGCAATCGCTGGAAAGCTCCAGGTCTAAAGGTCATGTTTTTCTCGATACTACTTTCTTGCCCTTTGCTTGAGGAACGATCCTGATCCGGGCATTCTCGAAAGTTGCCGACAGCTCTCGCCCCTCAAAGAGCAAGTGCAGAAAGATCGTCAAGGCGCTTATTTCCGAGTGGGGCTGAGAAGTCACCGACACATTCCAGTCAGCCAGTTCATAAGTTTCTCTTGGAACTTTCGCCCCACCGACCACAATAAGCTTGTCTCTGCTTGACCTCCTTACTTGTTCAATGACATCTTGTATGGGTAGCCCGTACATCGTCAAATGAATGACTTCTCCCCCGTCCTCTTGCCACTTCTCGACAACGCTTCTCCAGCTCTCTATGTATCCCACTTCGAACTGCCTTCCCCATGATTCGTTCACTTTCCAGATGCTCTCTTCTACTTTTCTGTCCCGCTCTCCGGTGTAGTGGGCCGCGTCAGCTCCGAAGGCTCTTGCTGCGAGGAAAAGATGGGTTGTAACCCTCTTATCTCGGTTGGGTCTGTGATGTAGTCGGAGAATGTGGACTTTCATTCATCCATCCTCAAAGGTCCCGCCGAGCTCTTTCACTCGGCTCCTTATCCTATCAGCGAGCTGTGGTAGCGCGGCAAAGGTGACTGTTATTTTGCTTTCTCCGTAAGTGACATCATGCACATTGGCATTGTCAAAGACCCAAGAAAGAAATGATAGGGACTCCCCATTCGCCGGAATTCTGAATGAGGATTGCACACGCCGCTCAAGAAGCCTAGCCATCTCTTCTCTCAGCCGATGGAGATTTGTTCCATACAACGCCGAGACGGGAACCGTGTTTGCGGTATAGGGCTTTACTTTCGCAATCTTCTCTTCCAGTCTTTCGGGGGAGAAGAGGTCGATCTTGTTTAGCACTGTTAAGATGGGTATCCCAGTTGCTCCTATCTCTCGAATGGTGTCAAGGCAGCAGTCTATCTTCCTTTCGACTTCGTCTTCTGGTTCGCTCACATCGACTACCAATAGGATCAAGTCGGAGAAGACGGTCTCTTCTAGGGTTGAACGGAAGGCTTCTATGAGAGTTAGGGGCAATTTGTCTATGAATCCAACAGTATCGGTCAGGAGGGTGTTCTCCTTGCCAAGGTTGGTCAATCGAGTCGTCGTCGAGAGAGTTGTGAACAAGCCCGGGTCAGCTGGCACATTCTCCTTGGCAAGGGCATTGAACAAAGTGCTTTTCCCCGAGTTTGTATAACCAGCCAATGAGACTAAGGAGAAGCCTAGCTCGCGTCTTCGGTGCCTGTGCAGTCTCCTTGTCTTGCTTATTGCTTTGAGTTTCTTCTGGATGTTGTGGACTTGCCTCCCCACGCTTTCATAGTAGACATCTACATCGTATTTGCCGAGCCCATGAAATCCGGGTTGCTCACCTTTCCTCGCGAGCCTCACTTTCTCTTTTGCGCGGGCAAGTTCATACTGCAACCTTGCTAGGCCTGTCTGGAGCTTAGCCTCCTTTGTAGAGGCTCTGCGAAGAAAGATTTCGAGGATAAGCTGGAGACGGTCGATCACCTCAACTTTGGTTAGTTTTGCGAGGTTGTAGACCTGAGTGACTTTCAGATCGTTGCCGAAGATGATCTTTTCTGCTCCCAGCTGAGCCGTCATCTCAGCGAGATCTTTTGCCTTGCCGCTGCCTATGTGGTAGCGAGGGTGTGGGCGCCTTACTTGTTCGATTGCCCCTACAACCTCGTATCCCGCTGATTCTGATAGGTTCCTTAGCTCACTGATTGCGGAGCTTTCGTCTTGGTCTCTACGGCTGACTATGATCGCCTTCGTTCTTTTGATGCCTCCTCTTTCCGCTTCTTAGGACAGCTACCTCGCCTAGAGTGACACCTCTACTTGGCGGAGCGGCCTGAATGATCGTTCTTGGCTCTACTATTGGAACCACTAGCTTGATTCTGAGGGCATGTTCCAGTTTGGCCGCAAGCTTCTGGTCTGGCGCCATCTTCTCGTTCTCTATCTTCTTGATCACTGAGACCTTCTCCCCAATTCTTCTCCCCAGATCCTCGCGGCTTAACCCTAGTTTTTCCCTTGCATGGCTTACGAGAGACCCAAAGCGCTCTGCGACCATGCGGTCTTCTTGGACAACGACGAAACTTCTCTTTTTCAGGCGGATGCTTCTGACGCCCGCTAACCCTGTCCTTATCGGTTGCTTCTGAGTTTCGGGTTCCCAGCGGTCTGAACCTAGCTTCGCACAGGAGGCACAGGTCGTCATCTTGGCTCCCTCTATAATGACTCTATGTGGCTTCCCTAGGATCTGGCGTCCGCAAACATCGCACTGCACGGGCACAACACCCGCATCCTATTCTATCGCGCTAGACTTAAAGATGACGCCATTGACTACTTCGCCTCGTCGCCACTGGCTAGCTCTTGCCGGAGCGAACCCTTATGTCTGAGATGATCTAGATAGGAAGAGTGTGAAACGCTCGGTAGGCCTCGAACGAAGATGCTTAACAAGAGCTCGGACCCAATGCAGAAAATAAGGCGAGTCGCGGACTACCAGTTTGGTCGAGGTGTAGGAGAGAAGCTATTTCCAGACAATACTGTTGTCTTGTTTTCTAGGAAGACTCGGAGGGTGAAGCAAGTGTACCTTGAGGGCGAGCTTCTGGCGACTCTGAAGCCCACAAATGGGCTTTTTTCTCTCACACCGGAGGGGGCGACGAGACTCATGAAGGCTCTAGACTTCAGCCGTCTGTGGGTAGAAGTCCAAGAAGACGCCGTACCCTTCGTTGAGAAAGGTGGGGACGTCTTCGCGAAACATGTAGTCAAGGCTGACGAGAGCGTACGTCCGGGAGAGGAAGTTGCGGTTATAGACGGGAAGAACCTGGTGATCGCGGTTGGGCGGGCGGTTCTGTCAGGTCGCGAGATGAAGGAGTTCAAGAGAGGCGTTGCAGTCAACGTGCGAAGTGGGAGATTAGAGAAGGTTAAAAAAGGGAGAGAGCGCTAGTGAATGAGTAGGGGATAACCTATTGCGCAGAGCTAGTCCACGGGAAGCCCGACGGATGATGCAACGCATGGGGTTAAGCATGAACTCCATCGATGTCGAAGAGGTCATTTTGAGGACAAGGGACAAGGAGATCACTATCAAAGATCCCGAAGTCGCGATTCTTGATGTTCAAGGACAGAGAATCTACCAGGTAGTTGGCGGCCAAGTAACCGAGAGATCAGTCGAGAAGAAACTGGCAATACCAGACGAGGATGCTCAGCTGGTTGCGCAACAGGCAAAGGTGAGCCTTGAACAAGCAAGAGCCGCCCTTGAACAGACAAGCGGCGACTTGGCCCAAGCCATTCTCCTGCTCAGCCAAAGATAGTGGCGTGAACTGTCAAGCCCAGCAGGGTCAAGAGCCCTTCGTGCTTGAGAAGCTTCTAAATTTCTTGCTCGGCTCCACCACTCTTTTGATCTTGATGGTTTCGCATCGGTCAGTCATGCGCTGGTAGACACTGATGATCCAGCCGTCCTTCTTCAAGCACTTGCCTACAGCTAGCAGCTTTTCGGTTTTTCTGTGACTAGGCAGTGAGTATGACATCGGTCATGGTCAGCCCTTGATTCAAATAGTGGAAGAATAGTGTTGTGAACTCCACGTCCATCGCCGCACTTAACACTAAAGAGAACTGATTGCGAGAGAGAATTGCAATTTTTCGTCAGAAGGTTTATATCTGTCGATTCGTCAAAACGAATCTAGCATCTAAGGAGGATCGATGTATGGCTTACTTGACAACTCAGAAAGGTCAGCCTGTGATTATCCTGAAGGAAGGAACCTCAAGAAGCAGAGGCAGAGAAGCCCAGAGAAACAACATAATGGCTGCCAGGATCATCGGTGAGACCATCAAGACGACTCTTGGTCCACGAGGAATGGACAAGATGCTCATAGACAGTCTAGGAGACATAACGATAACCAACGACGGAGCAGCAATACTGGAAGAAATCGATGTCGAACACCCTGCGGCTAAGATGATGGTGGAAGTAGCTAAGACACAAGACAAGATGGTTGGCGACGGGACAACAACAGCTGTTGTGCTAGCAGGAGAGCTCTTGAAGACTGGTGAGGAGCTGCTGGAGCAAAATATCCATCCGACAGTCATCATCAGCGGCTTCCGTAAGGCGACCCAGAAGACCATGGACATTATGGACAAGGTAGCTGTGACAGTAGACTTGGAGGACAGGGAGTCTCTTAAGAATGTAGCCACGACAGCGATGCGGAGCAAGGCTGTAGGCGCGGCGAGAGAACACTTAGCCGAGATAGCTATTGATGCCGTGAAGCAGATAACCGAGAAACGCGGCGACAAGTACGTAGCTGACATTGACAACATACAGATCACAAAGAAGGAAGGCAAGAGCATTCTTGACACCATGATGGTCATGGGAGTCATCCTTGACAAGGAAGTGGTCCATGCTGACATGCCAAAACGACTCGAGAAAGCTAAGATTGCACTGTTGAACGCAGCATTAGAGGTCGAGAAGACCGAGTTCAGTGCAGAGATCAGGATACGCGATCCAGCTCAGATGAAAGCCTTCCTAGAGCAAGAGACAAAAATGATGAAAGGGATGGTGGAGAAGGTCGCCGCGACAGGTGCCAACGTGCTCGTCTGCCAGAAAGGCATCGACGACATCGTTCAGCACTTCCTAGCCAAAAAGAACATCCTGGCGGTTCGGAGAGCAAAAGAATCCGACATGGACAAGCTCTCAAAAGCAACTGGCGGAAAAGTCGTAACGAACATCGAGGACCTCAAGCCGGAAGACCTCGGCTATGCTGAGCTTGTCGAGGAGAGAAAGATCGGAGATGACAAGATGGTATTTGTCGAAGGATGCAAAGACCCAAGGTCTGTTTCTATTCTCATACGTGCGGGGCTTGAGAGAATGGTCGACGAAGCTGAGAGAGCCATGAAAGATGCACTTTCCGTCGTGGCGGATGTGGTCAGAAAGAACAAGGTCGTTGTCGGCGGAGGCGCCATTGAGGCTGAAATTGCCAAAGAACTTCGAAGATACGCGACAAGGGTAGGCGGAAGAGAGCAGTTGGCGATAGAAGGATTCGCGGACGCAATAGAGATTGTGCCGAAAGCGCTTGCCGAGAACGCTGGCCTAGAGTCAATAGACATCCTTGTCAGCTTGAGAACAGAGCACGAGAAACCGAAAGGCCATCTTATGGGGGTCGACGTCTTCTCCGGTGAGGTCCAAAATCTATACGAGAAAGGCGTGATTGAACCGATAAGCGTCAAGGAGCAGGCAGTGAAGTCAGCGGCTGAGACAGCATCAATGATCCTTAGAATCGATGATGTGGTAGCAGCCACGAAGCCCAAGGAAGAGAAACCAGGCAAGAAGGGCGAAGAGGAAACCGAATCGGAGTTCTAGTTCCCCATAGTTTTTTTATTTTTTCCTTCTTGATGGAGACAGAGGTGGTCCTCTGTGGCTGAGATTAGGTAGGTAACACTGTCAGCTAGTCGTTTTGACCGAAACGGCCCTCACACCCATTATCAAGGGACCGGCTTGGAGAGGAACCTGAAAGCAGTCAAAGTCAAGAAGGGCATGGGAGGGCAGAGAAAGCCCGAGAAGTAGCCAACCTAGTTGCTCAGTTGATAAAGGAGGAGAAGATGAGTGGGAAGACCAGCATCTTTGCGGGTCCACTTGGTACAGGAAATACCTGGATCGCAGCAGTTTCACGCGAACTCGGTCTAATGTTCTTTTCACTAGATGAGCGGGAGCGGGGTTTGCAGCATCTAGAGGTGTAACGTCAACTAGACGGTTGTGCAATAATCCAAAGCTTTGTCATCGAGAGGTTTTGCGCTTAGATCGGTCTGAATAGCGTTAGCCAGAAGGCTGTCACATCCACAATTACATGAGTAACCATTAGCACAGGTAGATTTCGTTCCCTGAGGTAGTACATTCCTGCGATAACACCCCACACGAAGGTTACGATCAATTTGTCAAACACTATGACACCATGGATGAAAGCGAATGAGATAGCTGAATAGATATTGGCTCTCCATTCTGTTTGACCAGCTGCAAGTTGCTTCTCAATGAAGTATCCTCTCCATACGAGCTCCTCAATGAAACCTGCTGTCAAAGGATGGATCACAATGTAGTACACAGCCAAGGGTAGGTCGACCTTACCCCAAAGAGGAATACGACCGGCCAGTAATGCCAAGACCATGTAGGTTGTGAAGAGCACATGAAGCGAAGCAAATACGAGTAATGAGGGAAACCCCCTAAGCTGCTTCTTTGGCGTAACAAGCTCTCTTAATCCGTTTACCCCTAATCTTCTTAACATGATGCAAAGTACTGACCAATGCGTTATCAGAACGCCTAGGTAAAGTACATTGTTCAAGGTCTCAGTTTCTACAGAGTGTTCCGGCGCAACTGCGTACAGAACACTCACGAAGACTAGACCAACAACATTGTATGCGACTGGGAAATAGATCATATCTCTTGGGGATTTAATCTTTTCTAGTCCCTTAGCTGCCATGTAGGCCACCAAACTAGTAGTACATGCCCTTCTTCTACTCTGTCTTTTCTGTGAAGTTGAAAGGGGGAAGCCAGTTATAGCATATGTGTTTCGGAGTATCTCTTGATGTCAGCAAGGCTTTTTCGGTGATCGTGAGCTTAGTCCATTCCTGACGGAGAGCTAGCACAATGGAAAGCGAATGCCATGAGCTTCTGAAGCGAACTGTGGCCAAAGAAATGGAACATGAAGGCTGCGAAGTCTATGTTGAGCCACCAAGTTCCCCACTCGAAAGAGTTACGTGGAGTTTCTACCGTCCAGACATCTTGGCCATTGCATATAACGAAACCGCACTGAAAGTGACACTTGTAGAGTGTGAAACAAACCCAGGTCTCAAACGCATGAATGCAAAGACCTCAAGGATCAGACAGACATTCGCGATGCAAAAACTGCTCGATAGGGAGCACTTTCTCCGCCTTCTGCTTGTCATACCAACCGGCCGGTTGCACAGAGTGAATCATGCGACGATCCGCAAGTTCTGGGAGATATGGATCGTGAGTGACAGAGGCAACGTAATCCACGCGATTCCATTAGTCTAGCATTTGGACATTTCTCAGATGTTCTTAGGTAACTCCTGAAAACAGATTTCACTATCTAGCCTCTCACTCGATGGACAGAGTTAGACTTATAGCTAGCCAATCACAATAAGAATAGTATACCGAGGGTTCTACATGACCAACAATGTGGACGGAAAGGTCTTCGTTGTCAAGGTAGATGACCGGAAGTATGGACTAAGAACCGTTCTAGACCAATTCCATATCGATGAATATTCCGGAAAGAAAGTGGCGTTGAAGGCTAACTATAATAGTGCTGATCCTTTCCCGGCGTCAACGCATTCAGACACTCTCGAAGCATTGGTGAGCCAACTAAGGGAAGCAGGGGCAAAGGAGCTGACATTCGCTGAGCGAAGTGGAATGGGCAATACACGCGATGTCTTGATGCAAACAGGCGTGCTTGAACTTTCCAGGAGGTTGGGCTTCAAGGTCGTAGTTCTAGACGAGTTAGGCAGAGAGGGCTGGGTGAAGATAGAGAAAAAGGGAACACATTGGCTTAGAGGATTCTTCATCCCCAAGATTTTCTTAGAAGCTGACAAGGTTGTTCAGACCTGTTGCCTCAAGACACATAGGTTTGGCGGCCACTTCACCATATCGTTGAAGAACTCCGTGGGCTTGGTTGCTAAGAAGGTTCCAGGAGGACTATATGACTACATGTGGGAGCTACACGAATCTCCCTACCAACGTTTGATGATTGCTGAGATCAACAGGTATTACAATGTTGACCTAGTGGTCATGGATGCACTAAGAGCCTTTGTCAATAAGGGTCCTGAAGAGGGCGACATCGTAGAACCCAATCTCATTCTTGCCAGCAGAGACCGCATAGCCATGGATGCAGTTGGCGTGGCTATTCTCAGGTCCTACGGGTCAACAGAGAACGTAGTGAGAGGTAGAATCTTTGAGCTAGACCAGATTCGCCGTGCAGCTGATCTGGGCGTCGGTGTCAAGTCGGCCTCCGAGATAGAACTTGTATCCCTGAACAAGGAGAGCCAATCGATCACAAAGAAGCTACAGGACATACTCAAGAGAGAAGGTAAGGAGGGTCATAAGCGGTGTTCGTTTCTGACTTGGCAGAGCCCTTCTGGCTTTCTCCCCTGTAGGCTTCACGGTATACAAGTTCTGAGAGTGGATCCAAGTGCGCCGCCAGCCTCGGCAGTAATGAGAAACGCCTACTTCAGCGTCCGGCTATTCATAGATCGGTACTGCTAGCCCCCCGACTGGGATGACCGTCACCTTTGCGTCTTTGTGTTCGCCAAGTTCCGTGTCAAGGGCTTCCTGGATCGACTCACCGTATCGGAATCCGAATTCCTCAGCTTCCTTCCTGTCTATTCTGTCCGAAACCAGAACGACCTCGTTTCTGTGTACCACTTTAGAGGTGCACCAATCGAAGACGCCCCCTGACGCAGGAATCTCGCCATCCTTGATCATCTTCATCAACTGGCTAGGAGGTATCGAAAGAGTATCACGGAAGCTCTTCCTCGCGAGCTTTGTCCCCGCACCTGTGAGACAGGGGGCTACCCAGATGATTGTTCCTCCCTCGCGAAGTAGGGGCACAGCAGCAGGAAGAGCGAATGTTCCATGATAGATCGTGGCATCTCTAGGGTTCGCGCCCAAGACGACGATGTCCGCTTCCTCCGCTCTCATCAGACCGTAAACCTCTTCATAGTACTGGATTCCACCTCTGTGGGCCTTGACCAGATCTCCGGCTACAACGCTGATGATCTCCCTCTTCGGACTCAAGATCACATTGACTATGAAGTCCAGTCCCGCCTTTCTGGCTATGTCTTCCATGTCCTCTCTCACAGGGTTCCCCTCGACCTTTCCTATAACAACGTTTGGGTTATCAGCCAACGCATGGTTGTGATCTATAGTCTTCTGACCCGCCACGCCTGGAACAATGATTTTGGCTCCGCCACCGTAGCCCGCTACTGGATGCGCACAGATCCCACCAATCGCAATCTTGAAATCTGCTTCCACAAAGGACCTGTTGATGAACATCGGTGTTCCCTTCTCAGACGCACCTATGTACGAAAGATTCTTCTTTGGGTTGTGGTTTTGTGCACGGAACCTCTTAACCATGTCCTCACTGATCTTCTCAATCATCTGTGCACTAGACAAAGGTGGATGAGTGCCACAGGCGAATATGACCCTTATGTCTTCAGCCCCGACGCCGTTGTCAATT
>Ga0315306_10001485_pt1 | contig 11202 bp, 10 predicted proteins | sample TDP1_MG_FD_203803 | JGI IMG/M metagenome (GOLD analysis project Ga0315306, IMG submission 203803) | Freshwater sediment microbial communities from Lake Towuti, South Sulawesi, Indonesia - TDP1 | ecosystem: Environmental > Aquatic > Freshwater > Lake > Sediment | place: Indonesia: South Sulawesi... | reverse complement strand
TTCTTCGGATAGGTCCGAGGGTCAGAAACTTCAACGAGTTCCGGAGGTGTCAGGACGCTTATCTCCACCACGACCTCACTCTGAAACTCCTTCAATGAGACGGGGCTGAACCTCGGGTCGCCAGTAGCAGCCTCGATCGCTGAACGCATCGTCGCCTCAACGAGAGGATAGTCAGGCATCGGAAAACCTATGCAGCCTCTAAGCTCATGGCCATTTTTGACACTGTTCAAGGTGACGAAGACGCCGCACTTCTCATTCAGCTTCTTTGGCGCATCCGATGGGACGGGAGGCATTTTTCCAGACTTGAGAAAAGCGGTTATCGTGTTCCTGGCGAGTTGAACAAGATACTTGCCATCTTCAGTTGTGAGATCAAACAACGCCTCTCACGTCACCTAGCCAGCCTCTCAGCCTTTGACAGATGCTCACCTATCTTCTTCCAGTGGCTACCTTGCCAGTATATCTTCCCACAATCCCTATTTGTGCACTCCCAGAACTCATTGAATACTTCGTATGTGGAAGGGGGCACTTTTTCTTTCACCTCTTCCTTCTTGATTGGTCGGATTGTTGCATTGCATGTTGGACATCGGGATGTCGCCGTATCAATGTTGAGGTCGATCCTGAATCTCTTGGCTATTCGTGCGAGCCTCTCAGCCTCTGTTCCACCTTTAACCAGAAATGAGTCTGCTCCGTCAGCCACGGCTCTCCTATAGAGTTCGACATCGCTAGTCAGCAGGATTCTTGCCTCTGTGACGGCTCTCCTTATCAGCTCACTATCCGTTAAGTCTCTTGAATACACGACATCGTTTCCAATCAACCTAAGCCATCTGGCGAGGCGGCCAACCATTCCGTCGGCAATGAACTTCAACTCGCACTCACAACTCTTCGATTCCTCTTGACTTGTGGAGGCAATTGCTCGGACCTCAGCTCGATGTCTTTGGATAAATGATCGATCCCACCCCCGGTTCCGCCACGATTCTGCCGTCATCGTAGACAAGCTTGCCGCCAACAAACGTCTTGATGACCTTCCCGGTCACTCTTCGGCCGTCAAATGGAGAGTACTTCGCCTTTGAGAAGAATGTAGAGGAGTCTATCTTGAACCTGCGTTTCATATCAACAAGAATTATGTCTGCAACTGCGCCCTCTCTCAGTTGGCCACGATTGATTCCGAAGATCCTAGCCGGTGATTCAGCGAGCGCCTCAACAACCCTTTTCAGAGAGACCGTTCCTTTCGCAACTTCTGTAAGTAGGAGAGGCGTCGTGGTTTCAAGGCCAGGTATTCCAGGAGGGATCTCCCACCAATTGTCCCGCGTCTTCTCCTGTATTGAGTGAGGCGCATGATCGCTCGCCACGATGTCTGCGATCCGCCTTCTAAAGGCCTCGAACAGCTTTCTCGCGGTTTCCCTCCTCCTTAAGGGAGGATCCATAACGCTGACTCCACCTAACCTAGATGATGACTCCTCGCTCAGAAACATGTGGTGAGGAGTAGTTTCACAGGTCACATACCTTCCTTCACGTTTCGCCTTCGAAATTAACCTGAGAGAGCTGACCGAACTGATGTGGCAGAAGTGAATCCTTGCGCTTCGCTGCGTTGCGCATCCCAGCACTCTCGCTACCGCGGCATCCTCAGCTTCAGGAGGATGAGCCCTGTAATATGACTCAAGAGAGGTGTTGCCCTTGAGTCTGCTCTCAAGCTCACTCACCATTCCGCCCTCCTCTGCGTGAAAGATCACCATCTTTCCGATCGCTGTTGCCCTATCAATCAAAGACCTGAGCGAAACGTCATCAGTCGGAAAGCTACTCCACTGCTTCACTAGGTTGATCTTGTACCCCATCGCCAAGTCTCTAGATTCTTTCACCGCGTCTAGACTTGAGGGAACAATGTTGAGGCCCACGTTGACGAGGATCTTTTGTTTGGCTAGATCCACTTTCTCCTTGAGGCGTTCAACGCTATCTGTCACTGGAGTTGTGTTCGGCATGTCGATCAGAGTTGTGAAGCCACCTGCTGCTGCCGCACTCGTTCCGGAAAGGTAGTCCTCCTTGTATGACTGCTGCAAATCCCTTAGGTGTACGTGGACATCTATTAGGCCTGGAAGCGCGACAAGATCTCTTCCTTCGACTGTCTCCGCGTCTGTCGGAAGAGCGGCCTCTTTTCCAAGCTTGACGATCTTGCCGTTGGCTACAGATATGCCTCCCTCTATCAACCGGCCATTTCGGCATATCCTGACGCCCACAATGTTGATGATATCAGACTTTGACAGTGACACTCTACAGTAACCCGCCTAGCTACTCTTGCAGCCTCACAATCAGCAGCTTTCTCATGAAAAAGAAACTAGTATCGCTTAACCTCCTCTTCAAGGTCGGACAGGCAATCATTACAGAGGAACTTCCCGTCGCTCTCTTTCAGGTTTTCTGACCAACTTCCACATTGGTCGCAATATCCTGCGAGGCCGACTCTTTCACGTTCAGGGACCGCGCCTATGCGCGACTTCTCTGTCGCCAAGTCGATAAGAGCTGGAGTTATCCTGAGGATGTCTGAACTTGAGACGATCCCAGCTAGCTTTCCTCCCTCCAAGACTGCAAGCCTCTCGACGCGTGACGCTCTCATCTTTCTCATGGCATCGGTTATCCCCGTCGTCAGGTCTATCGTCATCAACGGCTTGCTCATGATCTCCGATGCTTTCACCTTTGCCGGAACCAGATTCTTTGAGACAACTCTCTTCACGATATCCCGTTCAGTTATGATCCCGAGCGGATGCTTCTTCTTGCTCACGACTACTATGCTGCCGATGTTGTGCTTCACCATTAACTGAGAAACCAGCGCTGCTGATTCCGATTCATCAACCGTGATGACAGGAGAGGTCATCACGTCCTTTGCTTTGACTTCGCGGCTTTCCTCGGGCATCCTTGACCCCGTCGTTTGAGACTGAGTCGGAGAGATATTAAGAGTTTCTGAGTGAGCGGCTACTTTGGAGACACAATATCGCTAGGCCCGGGTGGAAGAAACTCTAACACATGGTCAGCACTTAGCGATTTGAGTTTTGATTCGATCTTGAGTTTCTTTGAAAGCTCGAACATTAACTTTTTCGATAGATTATGACGTGGAGTCGCTCCTGGAACGATCTCGATATGGGCTGCTGCGTGAGTTCGAACTGCGCTTGACGGTCCTCCAATGATCTCAACGTCATCTTCATTGACCTGCATGCCTATTGCGAGGCGAAGCTCCACTCCCTTGACGTAGTTTCTCTTCCCAGCGATCATGAAGGCTCCTCTCGTAAGGTATTCGCCTGATGGAGCTTTCTTGCTTACTTGCTCTGGACGTACCCAAAAGGCGTCCCCTGAGGAGGCCTTTTGCGTCCACATCCTGCTATTTGATACGGCGAGCTGCGATGCCTCTAGGATCGTTTGGTCACTGGGGATTTTTCCGTCAGTTTTTATGACAACGAATGGTGCTCCATGAGCGTCTGCATGAAGAACGATGTCAGATGGCGCCGTGTGCTTCTTGATCAGCAGCTCGTTCGTTGTTGCGTCTCTTCCTCCTAAAACCAGGAAGCCTTCAGAGGAAACGAACCATCGAAACTTCTCGTACCAGGCCCTTTCTCTCCTTTTCCTGAGACCCACCGAAACCTGAATCTGCTCTCTGTCACCTGCAACAGTCTTTAGTCGGGCAGATGTTTCCTCCATCGCCTTGCGAAGACCTTTCATCTTCCCCTTTGCTTTCTTGCCTGCTTTGAAGTACTTGGCAGCTTCGTCTTGGGGTCTTCGTGCAAGGCCTAGACTTACATCGGTCTTCTCTATTTCGAGATGGAGAATCCCTTTGGCGAGGTCAATTGACTTGATCTGAATCGGAATATGCCTTTCTGTCAGAGATTTCTGAACTCTGGACAATATCTTCGCGTGGTCAAGTCCTTCCTCTTTCCTTGCCAAGACTTCAGCAGTGACCTCTCGGATATGATGAAGGTTCTTGAAGATCAGCTGGCCCTTGAGGTTATTCTCCTCTATTGCTTGACTGAGGCTTTTGAGCTGCCTCTCCTGCATATCCCTCACGCGAACCAGCTTCTGCTCTCCTTTCAGAACTGCTTGCTTCCTCTCGGCGACCGCGATGCCCCGGCTAAGCATACTGAAGTACTCGTCCGCCGCCTCATTGAAGGTGGTGCGCTTTGTCTTGGGACTATCTTCACATGATCTAAGAGGAAGAGGAGCGATGTCACAAGGCTCTCCTCTGCCCGTGAGAACAATCGAAGGGCTAAGATTACGGTTCGCAAGTTCCGATTGCAGATTCTGCAAGGCACTGTGAATGGTGAATAGGTCCTTGTCTGTAAGCTCATTCGCAGCGACATCTTTGAGTTTGGAGCGAAGCAGAATCTCCTTGGCCAGCAAACCTCCTATAGAGAGCGTCATGACAAGGGCCTTTGTTGCTGGAATCGGGCCATGTGTCTTGACACTCGACAATTCGTCCAAGGACAGCTTGAGGGGATTTAAGCCTGAAGGCGGTGCATGCTTGAAGGTCTCACCTTTGATGATGTTTCTGTCGCGCATCCGGACGTAAGATAGCGCCAGTGAAATCGCTCCAGATTCATCTACGATCACAAGGTTTCCTCTTCGAAAGAGCTCTGCAATCACCTGGTAGATCTGTTCGGCGGTTTGGATACGCAGGATTACTGTTCGTTCAAACTCATGTTGTTGAATGCTGATTACGCGTCCTCCTCTGAGGCGTTTTCTCAGGGCCATGCAGAACTGCGTAGGCTCTTTGGGAATTTGGACCTCGTATTTGGTGAGATGGATTCTTCTGCCTACCTCAATCATGAGGTTAAGGTCGCCGGGTCGAAGCTTGAAGAGAAAGGTCTCGCTGTTGATTTGATAAATGTTATCTAGATACTTCTCCTTAATGAGGGGTTCCAGCTCAAGGGTGATGGCTGCTACGTCAAGACTTGACATCTCAAGCTTCATGTCCGCCAATCCTTCTCAGGAGCTGCCTACCCGTCGGACAGTAAGGCCCTCAAGCGTCGTGTATTGGTCCAGGTTCGGGTTGGCTATCGTTGCCGCTCTGATATGCTTTGTCCTGCGCCTCAAAGGAGAATTGGGCATTGCGGTTGCTTTCGTGATCTATGTCTTTTCCTATTTTCTTTTCAGGTATGGCTTCAAGTTTGGTGAAGTGCAGCTGAAGGGAAAGTATAGATCGATTTCGCTTGGATCCGGAACCTTCATCTTTGTCTGGGCAGCAGTATGGATAATCTTGTTCACACTCAGCCCATACTAGGCTGGAGAAGACTTTTTCGCTGTTGAATCTTTCTCAGTTCCTTGTCCATGTTCATGGCTGCGCCATGGTCTGAGCCTGCCAACGGCCCTCACGAAGTCAGCGAGCGCTGAGAAGTATCTCTTGTCATAGTCGGCGTGAAGTGGACTCTCTGCTTGCTCGCTGAACTCCTTCTTTAGAGCCTCAACATTCTTACTGGTGAGGTCAAGATTGGCTAAGTAGAGGTACCTGTCGTTGCTTGATCGGTAAGTCAGTAGTAGCCCCTCAAGGGCCTTGAGGTATCCTGCCTCTTGCTTTGACTGGCCAAGAGCTTGTCTGATCTCCTCAAGTTTCTTCTCTGCTTCGCCAAACCTCTTCTCTATTATGAATTGGAAGTACTGAGAGACCATGTTCCTCGAGCCCTCGGCCATAACTATCTGCGCCTTTTGACTTCGTCTTCTTCCGTGATATCCCGAATGCCTTCCCCAGTCACTTTGAAGATTCTTTCACCTTCAGGCAGATATGGGCTTGATACCAGCCGAGCGATCCTTACAGGTCCACTCGCTGTCCTTCTCAGAAAGATGCGTGTATGAGAGGTGTGCGCAACTACGTGGCCTCCAACTGGTTCCACAGCCATGGCAAAGAACTGGTCGGGCTTTGCCATTACTTGGTTGGTGACTACTGCAACTGCGTTGAATGCCCTCGAGAGCCTAACGAGGCGATGCATGTGACTATTCAGTTTTTGTTGGCGTTCGGCGAGCATCTCCCTGCCGAGATACTCACTTCGGAAGTGCGATGTCAGCGAATCCACAATTATAAGGCGAACGTTGTTTTCTTTGATGACTTTGTCAGCTTTTTCCAAGAGAAGGATCTGGTGATCGGAATTGTATGCTTCGGAATAGATTATCTTCTGCGCTATCTCGTGGGGGTCCAGGCCAAGGGGCTCCGCCATTCTGATGATCCATTCCGGCCGGAAAGTATTCTCAGTGTCCAGGTAGAGCGCGGCACCGTTCAGTCCTCCTCTCTCTTGAGGGAGCTGAGCGTTTACGGCGAGTTGATGGCATAGAACAGATTTTCCGACTCCGTATTCTCCATAGAATTCTGTTATCGTCTGTGTTTCGAGTCCTCCTCCGACCAGTTCGTCGATTGCCTTGCTTCCCGTGGTTAAGCGCTGGACGTCCTGTCTCATCTTGATCAGTTCATCGGCTCTCATGAATGTCAGGGCGATGCTGTTTCGGGCTTCTGAGATTATTTTCGCGGCCTGCTTCTCTCCAATTCCGGCTGGGACAAGTTCCTTCACAGTTGCGATGGCAAGTGATTCAACGGTCTGGAAGCCCAGCTCACGAAGCTTCTCAGCTGTTGCCGGCCCAACCCCTGGGATATCCTCTATACCCTCGTATTGCGTCTTTTTCTCGGACTCCTCTTCTTCATCCTTTGTTTTCTCTTTCTGGCCTGCCAAGAAGGCTCAACACCAAGACTCAATGAGTCTGTCGTCCTTCTATTATTTAAGGAAAAGAGAGAAACGAAAGTGTTTCAGCCGCATGGACACAGCAACATTGATCTCGCCCACAGTCGTGACGATCTCTCTCTTCTTACCGCCATTTCACATAGAGACTCGCTTGTAACAGAATACTCTGTTGCACAGCTAACGATCTTATCGGAACTGAATCAAGCTCCTTAGGCCCAAGACGCGACATGGTGTTCGCGCCTAATGTCGAATCATATCTTTGAGTGCCCATATATCTATCCGGGCCTCATCGAGTAGACTCCCGAAAGAAAACCCGTATATATACTGGTCTTAGAGGTTTGCGACCACACGGAGGATTCCTGTTGGGAATTGACGAAACCGTTGAAAAAACTGCGGTAGAGATCCTAAGACGGGCGGTCATCTATCTACCAAGAGACGTGAAGGAAGCTCTGAACAACGCCTTCGAAGAAGAAACCTCTGAAGCGGGAAGAACGCAGCTCAAAGCAATACTTGACAACATCAACCTAGGAGAAACAAAAAAGACTCCTATCTGTCAAGACACAGGGATCGCTTTGTTCTATGTGACACTAGGAAGAGACTTCGGTGACTGCTCCTTCCTACCCGAAGCTTTGCGCACTGCCGTAAGGACGGCCACCGTGGAGGTGCCACTGAGACCAAACGCGGTGCACCCTCTAACAAGGAAAAACAGTGGAGACAACACGGGCACAGAAATGCCCTACATCAACTGGGGCATCGGCGATGGAGACTACATTGAACTAACGGTCATGCCTAAGGGTGCAGGATCAGAGAACATGAGCAGTTTCGCCATGTTGACACCAGCGGAGGGTGTATCTGCTCTTAAGCGATTCGTGATTGATCAAGTGATCAGAGCAGGAGCTCAACCCTGTCCCCCAACCATCATCGGCGTCGGAGTCGGGGGTTCAGCAGACATCGCCTTGAAGCTCGCAAAGAAGGCTCTTCTCAGACCGATAAACATGCGGCATCCAGAGCCGGAGATCGCTGACCTTGAGAAAGCTCTTCTAAGAGCGGTAAACATGACTGGGATAGGACCGATGGGGCTTGGCGGAACATTCACTTCGTTAGGCGTAAACATGGAATACGCTTACTGCCACACAGCCAGCCTTCCCGTGGGATTAAATATGCAGTGCTGGGCTGCGAGGCGAGCAACTGCTCGCATCCATAGAAACGGAAACGTAGAGATGATGAGTTAGGAGGCTATTCAGATGGCCACTTTCAAGTTCACGACACCGGTTAGTGAGACAGACGCCAGAAAACCGAAGATAGGAGACACCGTGTACGTCAGCGGAATCATGATCACGGCCAGGGACCAAGCACACAGACGAGCGCTGGAATATGCTAGGACAGGAAGGCCCATTCCAGTTAGCTTTGAGGGAGGCGTCATATTTCACTGCGGGCCGATAGCGGTCAAGAAGAATGAACACTGGGAGATAGTCGCGGCAGGGCCAACGACGAGCACTAGAATGGAAGCCTATGAAGCAGAATTCCTTGAGAAGCTCAAAGCTCGAATCATCGTCGGAAAGGCCGGAATGGGTGCCAAAACCGCTGAGGCATCCAAGAAGTTCGGCGCGATCTACTGCGACTTCACAGGCGGAGCAGCCGTATTGGCCGCGCAGAAAATGAAGGCAGTGAAAGGTGTTGAATGGTATGACTTGGGGATGCCTGAGGCGCTTTGGATTCTGGAGGTCCAAGATTTTGGCCCGATGACCGTTACAATAGATTCGCAGGGAAAGAACCTCCATGACATCGTCCAAGGATCAGCGCAAGAGAAACGAACAGAAATCCTGAGAGCTCTTGGAGTTTCACAATGACATTCAAGCATTGTGCCAATCTTATATATCTGCAGCAAGGGGGTAGGAAGCCGACAGTCAAGTCAGATGGCTAGGTGTGAACTCGAATGTCCTTTGAAACGATCACGACCGACGTTTTGGTTATTGGTGCAGGCGGAGCAGGAAGCAGAGCCGCAATAGAAGCCTCGAACTACAACGTACAGGTCACTCTCCTCAGCAAGGAGCTGCTAGGCAAGGCCCACTAACAGCGCAAAAGCGCTTGGGCAGACTTGCATGGCTGAGGGAGGAGTCAACGCCGCACTCGGAAACGTCGACCCGGAAGATAATTGGGAGATTCATTTCAAGGACACTGTCACCGGAGGAGCTTGGATCAACAACCAGAAGCTAGTCGAAATCTTGGTGAAGGAAGGCCCCGAACGGATATTTGACCTCGAGGAATATGGGGCAGTTTTTGATCGAACACCGGAGGGAAAGATCGCTCAGAGACCCTTCGGTAAGCAAAGCTATCGCAGAACGTGCCACGCATCTGACAGAACTGGCCATGAGCTTATGGCAACTTTGGTCGAGGAGGTCAGACGTCGAGACATCGACGTGATGGAGGAAGTATTCGTCACAAACCTCCTGAAGACGGACAACACGGTTGTGGGAGCATTGGGAATTGAATGCAAGACAGGAGATTTCTGCGTTTTCAAGTCGAAGGCAACAGTTCTGGCGGCTGGAGGCACAGGCCGAGTCTACAAGATAACATCAAACGCAGCTCAAGACACGGGCGACGGATATGCTTTAGGATACCGCGCCGGAGCGAGCCTCATAGACATGGAAATGTTTCAGTTTCACCCGACCGGAATGTTGACTCCGGAATCAGTTCGAGGAGTGCTTGTAACCGAGGCAGTCAGAGGAGAAGGCGGGACACTTACCAACAAGAACAATGAACGTTTCATGGAGAGGTACGACCCCCAAAACCTCGAATTGGCTGCCAGAGACGTGGTCGCACGAGCCATCGCAACAGAGATTCTTGAAGGAAGAGGCAGTCCTCGCGGAGGCGTCTACCTCAGCGTGTCTCACGTAGACCCTCACATCATCGAGGAGCGCTTGAAAACCATGTTGAGGCAGTTCCTTGATACAGGCGTGGACATACGAAAGGAACCGATGGAAGTTGCCCCGACGGCACATCATCTAATGGGAGGTCTCCTAGTCAACGAGGAGGCGGCGACAGACCTCAAAGGATTGTGGGCAGCAGGCGAGGTTGCAGGTGGCATACAAGGCGGGAATCGCCTAGGCGGAAACGCTCTCCTTGACACCCAAGTCTTTGGGAGGAGAGCTGGAGAAAACGCCGCAAAACACGCGAAGACTAACCAAAGTAGACCGATAGATCGCAAGGACGTGGAAAAGGAGATCAAAGGGATAGAGAGCTTCAAGGGGAGAGAAGACGGAATAAGGCCAGTCAGAATCAAGAGCAGGCTTGCTGAACTGATGTGGGACAAGGTAGGCATCTTCAGAACGCGAAGCGAACTTCAACAGGCCATTTCCGAGATTGAAAGAATTCAGAAAGCAGAACTACCCAAACTTCACGTCACAGGTAACGGCACAAGATACAACCACGAATGGATCGAGGCGATTGAGGTGGAGAACATGATCCTCGTTGCTGATGCAATTGCGAGAGCAGCACTAATGAGAGAAGAGAGTCGCGGCGCCCACTTTCGAAGAGACTTTCCGAAGACGGACAACAGGAACTGGTTCGTGAACATCATGGTGAAGCAGGAGAACGGCAAAATGAGCTTCAACAAGATCCCTGTAGTTGTGACCCTCCTAAGACCGGAGATGTAGAAAAATGGCTGAGATGTTCAATGTAAAGATCTTCCGATACGACCCAAACCTAGACAAAGAGCCATACTACAAGACCTACCGGATTCCGTACACAGAAGGAATGATGGTCCTAGATGCTTTGACCTACGTCTATGACCAAATCGACGGCACACTTGGATATCGCTGGGCATGCCGTGCGGGGCAATGCGGGTCTTGCGCCCTCATCATAAATGGGAAACCCAAGATAGCGTGCCGAACACTGATCGAAAAAGGGAAGGATATTACTTTGACACCTCTCCTCCAGTTTCCAGTCGTGAAAGATCTGGTTGTAGATCTAGAAAGAGGTCAGCGCAGAATCGAGCGAATGCACCCTTTTGTTCAGAGACTCAAGAAACCGTCGAGACCTGAAATAGTTGCTGCAGAAGCTATTGAACCGATAAAAGAAATCCGGGAGTGCATTGAGTGCTGGTCATGCATCTCGGCGTGTCCTGCAGTCGCTGAGGCTTGGCAAGACTTCTCGGGCCCAATGTTTCACGCCAAACTTGCACGATTTCAATTTGATCAAAGAAACGTCGAAGATCGCGTGAAATTGGCTTTCATTGAAGGCCTATACAAGTGTACTACCTGCAGGGCGTGCGTGGAAGCATGCCCAAAGGAAATCAACATTCCTGAGAAGGCCATTGAGAAGATGAGAGCCATCGCCGCCAGAACCGGGCTAGGACCCCTGCCGGGACATGAAGAATTCACAAGTAGAGCGCTCAAGTTCGGTAGAACTGTCGACAAGATAGGGACATCACTACTCGAAATGATCAAGACAGGATATGCGGCAAGGGTCAAGAATCCCAAAGACACTGTAGGCTACTTCC
>Ga0315306_10001482_pt1 | contig 11207 bp, 8 predicted proteins | sample TDP1_MG_FD_203803 | JGI IMG/M metagenome (GOLD analysis project Ga0315306, IMG submission 203803) | Freshwater sediment microbial communities from Lake Towuti, South Sulawesi, Indonesia - TDP1 | ecosystem: Environmental > Aquatic > Freshwater > Lake > Sediment | place: Indonesia: South Sulawesi... | reverse complement strand
AAGATGAAACTGGTAATGCCCCAGGAAAACACATTGATCCCTATACCGCTGACGATTTGATCCGAACCCAAGGTTACGCATAGAATAGAATGTAATAAGGCCAATGCTAAACCTGATACAATCCCAATCAAGCAGCCTGACCACAGGTTTCTCGTAACTAAAGCGCCAGCATACGCGGCGAATGCCCCCATTAGCATGTAGCCTTCTATCCCTATGTTGAATACTCCTGATTTCTCCGACAAAGTCTCGCCAAGTGCAGCCAACAACAATGGGGTTGCCAACATTACAGCTGTAACCAATACGGGTAAGACAAATTCTTGTGATAACAATTCAACCAAGGGTGATCTCACCTCGATTCATTGCCGATCAATGGCTTCAACTTTTTTCTTTCTGTTATCTTTCCTATTAGCGGAGACACAAGGGTTGCAAGGATCATCACCCCAACGAAAAATTGGATAGCGCCTATCGTTAAGCCTGCGCCGCGCGTCATATAGAGCGACCCTGTAACTAGGAACCCGAAGAAGACTGATGACAGAATAATACCTAGAGGATTACTTAGAGCTAGCATAGCCGCTGCAATCCCTGTAAAGCCGTAACCATAAGTTAAATTCTCCAATATGACGTGATAGGCGCCAAGTACTTCACCCACGCCACCAAGCCCTGCGATGCCACCGCTTAAGAAAGAGGCTATCATAACAGTTTTGAAAACGCTTACTCCGCCGTAGCGAGCTCCCTCCATACTAAATCCGACAGCTCTTATAGCGTAACCTAAGCATGTCTTCCTGAGAAACATGTAGATTATGAAGGCCGATGCCAAGCCTACTATGACTCCGGCATGAAGCCTAGTTCCAGATACTAGGATGGGCAGCTCAGCTGAAGCGACTATTGGAATTGTTTGTGGCACATATACCTCCGGATCATCCCAAGGAAAATGCACAAGGTAGTGCCCTACCCAAAAAGCTACATAGTTCATCATCAGGGTTGTAAGGATCTCGTTAACACCAAACTTCGCTTTTAGAAAGCCGCTGATGAGGCTCCATAAGCCTGCGCCCAAGAACCCGAGCAGATATACCAGCGGAATAAGCAAAATAGAAGGCAGATATGTAAACGTGATTCCTCCCCAAAGAGCCACAACTGTTCCTATAACAAGTTGTCCCTCTACACCTACGTTCCAGTAGCCTGCTTTGAAGCCTATGGCGAAGCCTAGAGCGGCCAGCATGAAAGGGGATGCTCTGATTAATGTTTCCGCTGCTTTGTATGGAGTTGAGAATGCGCCGAGGAACATGGCGGAGTAGGCTTCCAACGCATTGAGACCTGAGGCTTGGATGAGTGTTGCACCGACGATGAAGCCTAACAGTACTGCAAGTATAGCCATATACATTGGTCGCAAGCGCTCTTGAATATTCAATCCTTTCCATCCGATACGCAATTTTGAACCCTTACCTACCCGCCTTCTTTTACACCAGCCATCAATAGCCCTATTTCCTTTCTATTGGCTTTCGCCTGTGGGAAGATCCCCATAATCTTTCCCTCATAAATAACCGCTATAGTATCACTCAAGTCGAAGATGTCGTCCAAATCTTCGCTTATAAACAGTACAGCCACATTATTCATCCTAGCATCCAACAGTTTCTGGCGTACGAATTCGGTGGCTCTGACATCTAAACCTCTTAGAGGATAAGCAGCGATCAATAAATCACTTTTTCGCGTTAGTTCACGGGCGACGATCAGTTTTTGGAGGTTACCGCCAGACAAGACGTTTGTAGAAGAATCTATGCTAGGGGTCACAACATCGTAGCTAGTGACCAGTTCCTCAGCGTGTCTGTTTACTTCATCTGATTTGATGAGGCCTAAGCGAGAGAAAGCTTCATCATGCTGTTTTCCTAAGATACAATTCTCAGCAACCGTAAAGTCAAGTATAAGGCCTACATTCATGCGTTCCTCAGGAATGTAACTCACACCATTTTGTCTAAATTTGTTGGGAGACGTGTTTGTAAGATCTTTTTTATTGACAATCACCTCTCCCTTAACGCATTTGCGTAAACCCGCTAACACTTCGGAAAGTTCACTTTGACCGTTACCGGCAACCCCAGCTATCCCGAATATCTCTCCTCTACGTATGCTGAAGGAAACATCCTTTAACGCAACAAGGCCGTCGTCTCTGAGAGCTGTCAAATTTTTGACTTCTAGGATTGTTTCTGCAGGCTCATGCGGCACTTTCTCGACAGTAGCGAATTCTGCGCCTACCATCATCGCAGCTAGCTCTTTTCCGGTAGTGTTTTCTGGTTTTACACTTCCAACAAGTTTCCCCCGTCTTAAGACGGTTATTTCGTCGCAAATCTCCAAAGCTTCATTGAGTTTATGTGTAATGAATACTATAGAGCGCCCTTCAGCAGCAAACAACTTAAGAACTGAAAATAGACTTTCAACCTCTTGCGGGATGAGAACCGACGTCGGTTCATCAAATATGAAGATGTCAGCCTTTTTGTAGAGCGCCTTTATGATCTCAACTCTCTGTCGCTCACCCAAGTGGAGCTGCGATACTCTAGATCGAGGATCTACCTTAAGCCCATATTTTACGGAGAGTTCTTTGACTTTTTTCTCAACATTAGAGACCGGCTCCCCAGATCCTAAGGCAATATTTTCGGCCACCGTAAATACCGGAATAAGCATAAAATGTTGATGAACCATTCCAACTCCTAAATCGATGGCATCGAGCGGCGACTTCAATCCCACTTTTTTACCGTCGATATATGTTTCACCTTCATCTGGATGGTAAAGTCCAGATAGAATATTCATCAAAGTAGTCTTTCCAGCACCGTTTTCACCCAATAGTCCGCATATCTCTCCAGCTTCCACTGAAAAATCTACGTGATCGAGCGCGAGTACGCCTGGGAAACTCTTAGTAATGTTCTTCATTTCGACCTTGTGAACTTTTTGACTTGATTGAACCATCGTTAACGCAGCTCAGCAGTCTAAGAGTAGGTTACGAAGTTTTATATATTGTTGAGCCAACCTCTTTATCGCCAAGGTAAGGAGGTTCAAGAAACCGTAAGGAGGTGTAAAAATGTCTGAAAGTGTGAGTAGGCGATCGTACTTGAAGTATGGTGCCGGCGTGGTAACAGCAGTCGTTGCGGGTGTAGCAGGGTATTATGTGGGGATGAGCGCAGCACCTGCGCCAGGGCCAGGACCTGCAGTGACAACTACAGTTACTAGTACTATGACGCAAACCGTCACGAAGCCCGCCGAGAAGCCAAAAATAGATCCGAAAGATTTCTTGTTTGCAGGCATGACAGACTGCACTAGAGACGACAGTTCGTGGGGTAGTATGTGCTGGACAGCTCAACAAAAGATGGAAGAGCTGTACGGCTGTAAAACTTCGCTAAGCGAATCAGTAGCATGGGCTGACATAGAGAAGTTGTATAGGGACTATCTTGAGGAAGGCTATCATTTCGTTATGTGGTGGGGATTTCAAGGTGCTGAAGCAGCGCTGAAAATCTGCACTGAGTATCCGAAACAACAGACAGCCTATACTTGTGTCACTAAAAACGGCCCAACTGCCACTTCAGTTGTTTTAATGGAAGAAGCTCCTGGATATGTTACGGGAATGCTTGCAGGCTTTCTAACGAAGACCAATAAGGTGGGTGCATTCTGTGGCACGGAGTCCCCGTGCGGAAACGCGTACGTCAACGGTTTCGAGGTTGGCGCGAAACTAGTGAATCCTAAAGTCGAAGTTTTCAAGGCATATGCAGGTTCTTGGACAGACCCAGCTAAAGGGAAGACGACGGCTCTGATGATGATCGACGCTGGAGCAGACTTCATAGGAAAGTATGCCGCCATGACCGATAGCGGAGCTATGGCAGCTTGCAAGGAAAGAAATGTCGGCACTACCGGGATTTTCGTTCCACAGTCATGGATGGCGCCTGAACAGGACTACATTGATTTCATAATGGATTACATGCACGACTACGCGCCCGTAAGACTTATGATTGAAAATTCACTAGCCGGAGGCGCGCCTATAGGGAGGCAATTCCCAGCTGGACTGTGTCCGATGTTTGGCAGCGTTATCAAACCTGTATACAACGAGCCGTTCAATAAACTACCAGAAGACATACAAAAGAAGATTAAAGAAGTTTGCGATGAGGCTTTGGCGGGAAGATACGTTCCCGAGAGAAAAGAGAAGAAAACTTGGTAAACTCAAGTGCCCAGCGCTCGGGCACTCCTTTTCTATTTTTCATCTTTAAGAGTATGCTTGGCGTTACTCTTCTTAATCTACCCTGCAAGTTGTGGATAGGTCGTTTCAAAAGGGTAGGTCTGCTTCAACCCTTTTTAGCTCTGCAAACAAGGGTGAGGCACGGTTATCCGTCCATTCATCCTTGCAGGAAGCCATATTAGATTGATGCGCGTGTGCTTCCTCTGAACAACTTGCAACATGTATTCACTATGTAATCGGCAGAATTGAAATGGAAAGAATTGATTTCAAATCTATTTACAGTGCCATCATCGCAGTCTTGTTAGGTTTCACTATCGCTGCAATATTCCTGCAAACCTTCGGTCTTAATGCGTTGGAAGCCTACTCCGCCATGTTCCTCGGCGCATTCTCAACTCCATACAAAGTAGCGGAGACATTGCTTAGATCTTCATCTTTCATGTTGGCAGCCTTGGGCTTCGCCTTGGCCTTCAAAGCAGGCTACTGGAACCTTGGTATAGAGGGGCAGATGTACATGGGAATGTTTTTCACTCTCTTGGGAGGAATCTACTTCTCAAATCTGCCTCCCATTCTGCATATTGCCGTGGGATATCTGTTTGGGTTCTTAGGGGCAGGCGTATGGAGCCTCATCAGCGGCTTTCTAAAAGCGAAATATGGTGTTAACGAGATCCTTACAACCCTGATGATGAACTTCGTCGGGCACCTGATAGTGCACTATTTCGTGTATTATCCTTTTTCCGACATCGAACGTATACAAGTGGAGGGAAAATCAATCCCGATAGCTGCTTCAGCTGAGCTGCCCATCATAATATCTGGGACTAGGCTTCATTTCGGAATAGTAATCAGTTTGATATTGCCATTTATGATCTATATGTTTTTGAAGAAGAGTGTTCTGGGCTACAATATAAGAGCTGTCGGATCCGGTACAGATGCAGCTCGTTTCAGCGGAGTAAGTGTTGCCAATACTGTGATGATAGCCTCTTTCTTGAGCGGCGGTATCGCAGGGCTTGGGGCCGCAAATGAAGTGCTTGGCGTCTATCACTGCGTCCAGCATGGTGCGGTCGAAGGTTATGGTTTCATAGGGATTGCAGCGGCTATGCTAGCGTTAAACAATCCTTTAGGCATCATTTTGTCATCAATCTTCTTCGGATTCTTGTATTCAGGCTCAGTCTATATGACGCGCGGCGCAGGCTTAACGATAGGAGCTGTCCAATTTTTCGTTGGGATAATGATTCTTGTAACGTTGGTGTCCCCGCTAATAGAGAAGATCATAGAAAGGAAAAAGCCCAAACCGTTAATTGCCACGTCGACTAGCGTGCGCGGGTCTGACTGAAGCCGCTTTCTTCAGCTTGAACCTTTCATCTCTAAAAGATACGCCTGAACAACATGTCCCTTAGTTTTATGGAAAAGGTATGTGGCGCATGCAAGAATAAGGGATAGACTTCAGGCCGCTAATTAGCCGCACATATGCTTTTAAGCTTCGGATTCCCGGCCACCTGTACTGTATCCGTTCCTATTCTTGGTTCCTTACGCTGCGACGATTGCAGTGTTGGTTGTGAGGAGGAAGATGGCCTTCTAAAGGTACCCGTACGTGCACTACGTTAGAAAGAAGTAGACAGTATTTGGCTAGCATCGTAGTCTTAGAATTCACAATTCTTTGGAAAGACTCGATGTCAGCACCGATAAGCCAATAAGTTTACACTCTGACATAATGAACCACCATGCTAGGAGTTTGAGAATATGAGCAAGTCCAAGGTAGACATCTCGGCAGAGCTCGACGGAGTGGAGATGCGTTCCCCTTTCGGAGTGTCTCCTCACAATCTCGATAAAGCTTGGTTTCCGGGAGCTAAAGCAGCTGAACTGTACTTGAAGTATGTCAACGCGGGTGCTGGGTTTGTTTACATCCCAGCTATTGTGCCCGGAGATCCTACAGAGTGGGAGAAGAAGCTTGATTTCAAGAGCCTATTCAGCAATCAGCAGTACGTAGGTCGCTGGCTGAAGGTACGCGAAGGAAACATGGTCCTTGGACATATCTACACAGCGAAGAACCTCTTCAATTTCCTTCCTTGGGCCAAGGAACTGATTGGAGCTCTCAGATCAAAGCTGCCAGAGGACGTGCCGATAATCGCCCAAGCCCTTGTACACGAGTCCGATCCTGACAAATGGAGCGACCACGTGAAGAGGGTCACGGAGCTTGGTCCGGATATTATCGAATTGAATACCGGTTGCCCGGTGGGATTGATGGGCGTCGTTGACACTCGTAAGCTACCTCCAGAGGCGAAGTGGGGGATGGCGATGGGAGCTGCCCCTGAGGTCTTCTTCCCTGTACTAGAAGCTGCTGTGAAAGCCACGAAGCTTCCAGTCGGCTTCAAACTCACGCCGGAGAGCGGCTACCCTAGGATGATGTACATTACAGAGGAAGCTGCCAAGATAGGGGCTCGACACGTTGTGACCACACACAAGTACTTCGCGATAGCCCCTCCAGACATTTGGAACAGAGGCAAGGGACCGTTTCCAGCGCTCGATGCCAACTGCCCAGCAGACATGGGAGGCGCAGCTTTACGGTTCAGTATGTACAAGGCTACGGCTCTTATCTCAAAGAATATTCCTAACATAAACTGCTTTGCAGGAGGCGGAATTACCCGCCCCGAACATGTCGTTGAAGCGATAATGCTTGGAGCCTACGCGTGTCAAACGCTCACGGGGATCGTTCAGAACGGAATAAAACTGATAACGAAGACGAATGATTGGCTCAAGGAGTACATGGCCAAATGCAACTACGAGACTATAGATGATTTTAGAGGATTAGCCTTACAGTACATTAGATCTACGCAGGAGATGAACTTCCCATACTATGTGGCGAAAGTAGATGAGAAGAAGTGCACAGGCTGCGGAAGATGCGCTGAATCCTATTGCCCAGCAATAACGATGAAGCCCTTTAAAGGACGCAAAGTGAAGCAGCTTCCAGTGGTAGATCAGAAATACTGCAGTTGTTGCGGAATGTGCGGTTTCATCTGCCCCGTCGACGCTTTCAGCTATGTTCAGAGAAAGTGAGCTGATCCCAGCTCTCACTTCTATCCCAATTTGAAATCGACGAATGGAATTGGCCTAGAGTTTAGAGTATTGACAATAATTTCTTAAGGGTTGAAACGATTAACAGTAGACGCAGTCTACGGAGGGGTATGGATGAAGATAGGTGTCTTCACTGTAATGTTCAATGAAAGGCCGCTAGACGATGTTTTGAAGTACGTTTCAAGTCTGGGATATGAAGCGGTTGAGATCGCTGCTGACAAGGGAAGCAACCACATAAACATAGACAAGATTCTGAAGGGTGGAGCTACTGAATTCAAAGAGACAGTGAAGAAGTACGGCTTGACGATATCAGCTTTGAGCAACCATATTGAAGGGCAGCTCGTCGGAGGTCCGCATGGCGTGGACACTGATACCATCATGCGAGGAACTCCAGAGGAGAAATTGAAATTCGGTACTGAGAGGATGAAGAAGACCGCTGAAGCCGCGGCTGCGCTTGATGTCGAGGTTGTGAATGGATTCATTGGTTGCGAGAATTTTTCAAGATGGTTCGTTTGGCCCGGGGGTATCGACCTTTGGGAGAAAGGTTACAAGACGATAGTTGAAAAGTGGAATCCGATTCTCGACGTGTTCGCAGAGCATGGAGTAAGGTTTGCTCATGAACCGCACCCTCAAGAGCAAGCGTACAACATTGAGACTTGTGAGCAAATGGTCAAGGCGTTCGGAGGAAGGAAAGAATTTGGATTCAATCTGGACCCTGCGAATCTGCTCTGGTGCCTCGTAGACCCAGTTGTCTTCATTAAACGCCTAGGCGATAGAATCTACCACGTCCACGCAAAAGATGCTGAACTCGTTGAGGAGAATCTGGCCTACTCTGGGGTTGCTGCAACTGGAGATTGGCGTAGACCAGATAGAGGATTCAGATTTAGAGTTGTAGGATGGGGCGACGTAAAATGGAGGAGAGTACTCACTGCGCTAGCAATGGTTAGATATGATTATGTTCTAAGTTTCGAGCATGAGGATCCTGTAATCAATAGGACCGATGGATGCAAGAAAGCGATAGCTTACTTGAAGTCACTAGTGCTCGAACCACCCGAAGAGAAGTGGATAAGAGACAGATTGGATAAGGTCCAAGTCTAGCCAGCAATAAGTAAAGACTCGAAAGTCGACGGTATAGGTTTAAAGGATCTGCTGAAATTCCAATAAGAATACTGAAAAAATAGTCACCATTTACAGAGACTTCACGCGATCTTCGAGAGCCCTTTGTATTCAGGCGATGTCAGGATCTTTATAGCATCGTTCTCCCTCTTCTCCATCAGGCTTAGAGCCTTCGGAATCTGGTCCAACGAAGACTTATGCGTTAACAGCGGTCCAACCTTGAATTTCTCAGTTGAGATCAATGAGATAGCTCGAATCCAAGTGTCGTAAGTTCCTGCGAATGAACCGTGAAGTGTTAATTCCTTGTTAAACATATCGTCGAAAGGCCTCAACTCCATCTTCAATCCTGCTGCAGGAACACCCATTATCGCTAGATTACCTCCTCTTCTAACCATTTGGAATGCCTGCTGGTAAGTCTCGAGTCTGCCCACAGCCTCAATAACGACATCTGCGCCTCTACCATCGGTCATTTCATTTACCTTTTTCACAGGGTTCTCCTCAGCAGTGTTCACAGCTACATCAGCGCCGACCTCAAGCGCCTTCTTAAGTCGATACTCATGGTGACCGCAGTCTATGACCATTGAAGCCCCCTCCAATCGAGCTACTTGCACAAGCGCTAACCCGATAGGGCCGTCCCCGATTACCACGACTGAGTCACCTGTCGCTATTCCAGCTCGATCGACCGCCCGGATAGAGCATGCTAAGGGTTCGGTAAAAGCCGCGTACTCGTAAGAGATTTCTTTAGGTAGCCTGAAGACATTTTGCGCTGGCGCTCTTACGTATTCAGCAAACGCTCCATTTGAATGAATTCCAACTTGATAGAGGTGTGGACAGAGAAGCTTCTGCTGCCTCTTGCAGAAGTAGCATACCCAGCATGACACGTTTTCGTCTACAGTAACTCTATCCCCGACTCTTATAGTTCCAACAGATTCGCCTACCTTGACGACTTCTCCTGAAAACTCATGTCCTGGAATAACGGGTTTGACGGGAAGATACCGGCCTCTGAACATGGATACGTCGGTCCCGCATATGCCGCAGATCTTCGTTTTTACGAGGATTTCATCAGCTTTGATCTGAGGAATATCGACCTTCTCGACTTTCATGTCTCCTATATCGTGGATGACTGCTGCTTTCATCCGTTCCATCTTTCGATTCACCGTTCGGAAGATATTCTTGGCAGTATGATTTTAGCCTATCCATATCAACTTCTCAAGTTTTCACTCATACTTGAGATGAATCCGGTCGAATATGCCGACTGCTCTTACGAAATCTAAGAAAGTATATTCAACTTCCTTAGTGGATTCTATGCACCTGCATGTTCAGAATCGATGAGAATTCCAAGATTCGTCTTGGCGCAAAATAAAGTTATGACTTTCTTTCAGCTTACTATTCTGTAGGAGAGATCCATTGCCGCCTATGAAAGACAGAAGCCAAATAAGAAAAATCGCTGAGACTCTCAAGATTCCAATCACAGAGGCGATACTGCAATCCTTCAAGAACATATCACGAAGAGAGGGACGGAACTTCACACTGTTTGCAGCGTGTCCCAACTCTGAAGCGGTTTTGAAAGCTGCGCTTGTAGCAGCCAAAAAGGCGAACGCACCGATAAAATTTGCTGCTACATTGAATCAAGTCGACTTAGACGGTGGTTACACGAAATGGAATCAAGAGCGCTTCGTTCAGCGTGCTCTAGAATTCGCGCAAGAGATAGGGTACGATGGACCTGTAATAATAGCTCTTGATCATGGAGGCCCTTACGTCAAGGATCTCCATAGGATGCAGAACTGGCCCTTTGAGAGAGCTATGGCAGCTGCTAAGGACTCGCTTTCGGCATGTCTGCTGGCAGGATATGATCTTCTACATATCGACGCTACTGTAGATCCGGCTTTCAAAGGTAGAGCTTCTGTCCCGATGGAGATAGTTGTTGATAGAACAGTGGAGCTGATTGAGCATGTGGAGCACATCAGGTCCGAGCGGGAACTTCCGCCTGTTAGCTACGAGGTCGGCACAGAAGAGGTAGAGGGCGGCATGACTAACCCTGAAGATTTCAAAAAGTTCTTAGAGGTTCTCAAAGAACGACTGTTGAAGCATAACCTTCAAGATGTTTGGCCTTGCTTCATAGTCGGCAGAGTTGGAACCGACCTCCATACTACAACGTTCGATTCGAATATTGCGATGAAACTCGTGGAGATAGCCGCTACATATGGCTCTGTGATAAAGGGGCATTATACAGACTACGTAGTCAACCTAGAGGCCTACCCCGCCTCTGGCGTCGGAGGAGCAAACGTCGGCCCAGAATTCAGCGACGCTGAATACACAGCACTGATAAGTCTTGTTGAGATGGAAGAGAAACTTGCCTCTGAAGGCAAAGTAGCTTCTCTATCGAATTTGGACCGCGTTCTTAAGGATGCTGTGGTTGCGAGCCGTCGTTGGGAAAAATGGTTGCGAGGTGATGAATTGGGAAAATCATTCAACGAAATTTCTACTGAACGGCAGAGTTGGCTTATTCGAACAGGCTGCCGATATATCTGGACTGAAGATAGAGTAGTCGAAGCAAGAAGGAAACTCTATCGGAATCTGTCCGGAAGCGGCATCGAAGCTGATAAAGTTGTCGTCGAGAAAATCGTTGAGGTCATGATGAAGTATTTTCGGGCGTTCAATCTTACTGATACCTTACCGAAGATAAAGAGCGAACTCCTTCTTCGACAGATGAAACAATAGTTTCCTAATGTGGCGAGGCGCGATAGAATGCTTCTATGTCAATTGTAGGCGTCCGTAAAGACTGTCAGGTCTGCCTCCATCTTTCCAA
>Ga0315306_10001480_pt1 | contig 11213 bp, 11 predicted proteins | sample TDP1_MG_FD_203803 | JGI IMG/M metagenome (GOLD analysis project Ga0315306, IMG submission 203803) | Freshwater sediment microbial communities from Lake Towuti, South Sulawesi, Indonesia - TDP1 | ecosystem: Environmental > Aquatic > Freshwater > Lake > Sediment | place: Indonesia: South Sulawesi... | reverse complement strand
TTCTTTAAATAAACAGTGCGAAGAAAAACTTCCAAAGTGGTCTCATATTTCTCTTCGAAGTATGTTTCGAGAAAGTCTTTCCAAACCGATTTTCCATCTACAGAAGTTAGCCACACATCACTCCCGCTGAGTTTATAGTCATACCGTTCTTCTTCCAAAAATGACAAAAAGAGATCCTTCAGTATATCATAGTTGAGCAAAAGCCTTTCGTCTAATACCTCAGGGAATGAGATGACGACGCTTGATTTGGAATGCATTTATACCAACATTGCTTCTATGACTAAGCAATATTAAACTTGCTACACTTAAGACTCTGCATCAAACCTTGTGGTTATGTAAGAGAGAACGTGCCAAAGAAAACAGAATTGCTTTTCAACGCGAATTAGTTTAAGGGTTTAGAAATGAATTTTGTTACTCCGAATCCTCCTGTTTTGTTTCCTCCTACGTTGGCGTATTCTGCGTATTTTGCCAGCATACACGTTATCTTATTCCATTCACTATCCTTATCCTTCAACTCATATGTGACCCAGCCTACGAAGCCCGTTGCCTTCTTCCGCCTCATAACCGCCAACCGCGTCCACAACTCATACTCGCTGACGCCCACATTCCTAGTCAACCATTCCTTATAGGCTAGGTACTCTTCCTTACCAAACCTTCTACCATCACTAAACAAATTCCAAACACGCATAAGCCCACAGAAAACCTTCACAGCATCAGGAAACATCCAATGAAAATCACTGCCCAAACTAGCTAAATAAGTAGGGGTCCTAAACGCAAGCCTGAACGCATCACAAGGCTGAGCCTCCTTCTCCAACTCCTCATAACTCTTACAATTCACACTCAAAGAGGCAATACGAAAAGTTGTATCAAAAACCAACACACTATTCTGCTTCTGAAAAAAATTAAGCAGATACGTCGCGTACTCATCCTTCAAGAACCGTAACACAACACGACAAGGAAATAAGGGGTCCAGAACATAACCCTTCTCACTACGCCCCCGACTCTTAAACCGCAAAGGCGCCACACTATACGGCTTAGCAGTGTTCAACTCATGCAACAAACCAGACGCACCGGGATCAACCATCCTAACAACATGCAACAACAAACCCCGAGCCACATGACCCGTAAAAAAAGGCAAAACAACCTCTTTCTCACCATACATCTCTAAACCAATCTCAACAGGCATTGACTCAACTCCCATGGATGGGATTGAGAATCGGACACATACGAATTAGAGAAGTTGCGACTTAAAAGTTCTTTCAAAAGCAGTGCTCAACTGATGTTATTTTTGTGTCTGGTTTCTCAAGGAAGCGTGGACTTGAACCCTTTTAGGTATTGGTCCGATAGATATCTGCACCTAAATAGGAGCGGGCCCGAGGGGATTTGAACCCCCGACCACCGGGTTAAAAGCCTCATCCAAAGGCGAATCTTCGCCAGTGACCGATGCTCTGTCCTTACTGAGCTACGGGCCCGCAACAACTCATAATCGAAGCTTGAATTAAGGTTTTCTTGACGCTTGTGGAAAACTTAAAACGAAGGAGCCAACTATTTGCTTGAATGCTCCAGCTGGGCTCCGGTAGTATAGCCCGGTTAAGTATTCCGGCCTTTCGAGCCGGAGACCCGGGTTCAAATCCCGGCCGGAGCACCATCCAAAAGTGGCAAGGTGCAGTGTGGTTTGAGAATTTGAAGCTGATTTACGTTGTCATCGATGGTATGGGCGACTTGCCAATTATAGAGTTTGAGGGCAAGACTCCGCTTGAGGCGGCTGAGACGCCTAACATGGATTACCTCGCCAAAAACGGCAGGACAGGACTGATGTACACTGTTGGTAAGGGGATAGCGCCTGAAAGCGACGTGGCTGTTGTCTCAATCCTGGGATACGACCCTTTCAAGAATTCTGCGGCTAGAGGAATCTTCGAGGCCGTGGGCACAGGCTTACCCGTAAAGAACGGCGACCTAGCCCTGAGATGCAACTTCGCCACTTTGGAAAAGGAAAGAAGAATAGTTAACCGAAGGGCTGGAAGAGACCTGACCACAGAGGAAGCGAGAGAACTAAGCGAAACCGTGAACCGGAAGGTGAAATTAGACAGCTATCCAGCGGATTTCGAGTTCAAGAACACTATTGGACACAGAGCCGTCTTGGTCATCAGAGGCAAGCGGAAAACACTCTCGGGCAGAATCACAAACACAGACCCAGCCTACACTCGAATAGAGGAACTCGGCGTGGCGGAGGCGAAAGTCGAAATGAACCTCAAACGGTGTGAACCCATGGACGCCAGCGAGGAAGCCAAAATCTCGGCGGCTCTTGTAAACGAGTTCATCGAAAAATCTCACGTTGTTCTGGAAGGGCATGAAGTGAACAAGAGAAGAGCTGCTCTGGGCAAGTTGAAGGCAAACGTGATATTAACCAGAGACGCTGGAAACACCCTGCCTCATTTCCCCAGCTTAGCAGAGCTTTACGGCGTCGGTTTTGTTTGCCTCGCAGACATGCCTGTTGAGAGAGGAATAGCCAAGTTGGCGGGCATGAATCTAATCGACCTCCCTCCTCCTTCAGGCGACCTCAGAGAAGACTGTAGACTGAGAGTGAGAAAACTGCTTGGGGTCTTTTCGTCCTACGACTGCTTCTACACGCACATTAAGGGTCCAGACGAGCCTGGACACGACGGAAACTTCAACCTAAAGAAGCAACTCATCGCCACAATAGATGAACACTTCTTCGGAGAGCTATTGCGCAACACTGAACTGAAGAGCTGTGTAATCTGCGTAACGGCTGACCACTCAACACCCTGCGAGTTGAGGGCTCACGGCGACGTTCCAGTTCCACTGCTCATCTCAGGCGACCAAATCAGGGGTGACGGCGCCTCAGAATTCTCCGAGAAAGAATGCGCAAGAGGAAGCTTAGGGGTTCTTCAACACGGCACGGAACTCATGCCGAAACTCATTGGTTTCCTAAAAGCCTAAGCAGTACACTTAACTTCTTTTTCTTCTGAGTTCTGTCAACGCATTTTCTACGCTTTCGTTGTCAATCACTATCTTGTGGATGGCTCTTGTCATGCCCGCTGGGTCTGGGTGAGCCCACACGTTTCTTCCTATGGTTACGCCTAGGGCTCCAGCGTCCATAACGTCCCTAACCATCTCTAAGGCTTCTTTCGCCGTTTCTTTTCGTGGTCCTCCAGCCGCAACAACTGGCACCGTGCAAGCCTTGACCACTTCCTTGAATGTTTCTAGGCTGCCCGTGTAATACGTTTTGATTATGTCTGCTCCCAACTCGCCTCCCAAGCGAGCGGCGTACCTCACGACTTCCACGCCGAATCTGTCCTTGATGCTTGGACCCCGGGGGTACATCAGGGCTAGTATGGGCATTCCGAGCTCGCGGCACATGGTTTCAATCATGCCGAAGTCTTTGAGCATGAGGGGTTCGTTGTTTGAACCCACGTAAACCGTGATTGCGACTCCGTCTGCTCCGAGGCTGACTGCGTCTTCGACAGAGGCTACGAGGGCTTGGGTGGCTAGTTCCTCTGGCGCGAGCTGGGTTCTGCCCGTTATCTTCAATATTAACGGTATCTTTGCGCTCCACTCCTCAGCCGTGTGTTTGGCTATTCCCTTGTGCGTCATGATGCCGTTTGCGCCGCCCTCCGCAACCTTTCTGACTATGACTCGTGGGTCGAGCACCTTTTCAGGGAAGTCGGAGGGACCGTGCTCAACCCCGTGGTCGAGCGCTATTATCACCGTCTTTCCAGTTTTTTTGTCAAGCATCCTGCTCAAACGGAGTTTTTTGCCGATCTCCGACATCGTCACACCACTTCTAATATTCTGATTTATTGTTTGTTCAAACTATTTAAGCGTCAACAAAACAGATTATTGTTGAGTTTGCTTCAAGCTAACTGAGCATCGTTTGTTGGGATGTGAGCAGAATCAAGCGGGTGATTCTGGTAACTGGCACGCCGTGCGTTGGCAAGACCTCTGTGTCACGGATGTTAGCCCGTCGACTCCACGCAGAGCACGTGGACTTGGCGAGGTTGGTTGAGCTGGAGAAACTGATAAGCGGCGTAGACAAAGCGAGAGGGAGCCTAATTGCCGACGTGAAGAGGCTCTCGAGGCGAGTGAGACGAATCAGAGAAGATTGCGAGAGCGACGTTGTGATTGATGGGCACTACGCCACCGATGTCATACCACCCAAAGATGTCACAAAGGTCTTCGTTTTGAGACGCCACCCAGAAGAGCTCAAGCAGACGATGGAGAAGCGTGGGTTCAAGAACCGCAAGCTCTGGGAGAATCTAGCCGCAGAGATTCTCGACGTTTGCCTGTATGATGCGGTTAGGGCTTGTGGTCAAGGCAAGGTTTGCGAAATCGACGCAACTGGCAAGTCGGTTGAAGAGGTTGTGGAAGAGATAATTTCTGTGTTGAAAGGAAAGAAGCCTTGCGTAGTAGGGATTGCGGACTGGCTTGGAAGATTAGAGCGGGAAAACCGCTTAGACGAGTTCTTGAAGTCGTTTTGATGTGTTACCACGCTTTTTTCAGTGCGCCTTTTGGTTCTTCTTCTTTGCTTGCGTAGCAGGCTAGTGCTAGGGCGAAGAGTTGGTCGTCGTGTCTTTTTGGTGGGTGGTAGAATTTTAGGTGGATTCTTTCTTGGGCTGTTTTGGGTTTTAGGTATTCGTATCTTTGTTCGTTGATTTGGGTGATGAGTTGTGTGTCGTCTGCTAGGATGCTGAGTCTTTTTTGTTCCATGAGGAGTTTGAGGTAGGTGAATATTTCTTCTTTCCATCGGTCTATGAGGAACAGCCCCTCTGTGTTTTGGATGCCTATTTCTTTTATTTCGTCGACTATGGCGTCTCCTACTCCTGTTTTGTCTATGTAGAGTTTTGAGAAGTTGAAGACTTGATTTGCCTTTGCGACATGTGCGATGACGCTTGGGTATGGTGTTCCTAGTGGGAATTGGTATTTGTAGACGAGTCTGCGTTTGTTGTCGGTTTTTTGTATGACGGCTAGTACGCTGTGGTCGATTTGTTTTCCCATGTCCAAGCCTGCGTGGAAGGTTCCTGTGAGTTGTTTGGGCTGGATTCCTTCTAGTTCTTGGTGGAATCGGTTTGGTGAGTCTGGGTCTCCCAGTTCTGGGTCTATGCAGGTTATGACGAGGTCTATGGGGAAGAAGACGTTTGCTATTTCTATCCATTTGGCTTCGACTTCTCGCATCCACTCTTCTTTTGTCATGTCTTGTTGCCATTCGGCGAGTTGTTCCTTGCTGACTAAGGGGCTGGTGTAGGAGGGATAATGGTGGATACTGTAGCGTCTTCTTTCTAAGAAGGCTCGGCGGAAGATGTGCTCGAAACTCTTTGGAGTTCCGCTCATTACGAAGTGCGAGTCTGGCTTTGTCAGCATCAGCATGATTTCGGATGTTATCATGTCGCTTGGGATGATGGAGGCTTCGTCGCAGAAGACCCAGTCTGGGTGGAAGCCCCTGAGTTTGTTGGGGGAGCAGGGTAAGGCTACGAGTCTTCCGCCTAAGGACGGTTTTAGTCTTATTGTTGTGCGAGTTGTGCCTGGTCTTTTTATCATGTCTCGCATGAGTGGGTTTGATTGGATGGTGAAGTAGCAGTAGTCGAACATTATCATGCTCTGGCGTTGGGTGCTGGATATGATTAGGCTCTCGATTTTTGGCTTTGTGTAGATGAGCCAGAGGTTCTTTCGGCTGAAAACCAAGGATTTGCCCCATCCTCGTCCGCACACTGCTATTTGTCTCGGGTGCATGTCTCTGAGAAGTTTTTGATGATCTGGCGCGTCGATGAGCCACTTGTCGCTGCACATAAGCACGGCGAAGAAAACCGGGTCTTCAATGAGCTTCTTTTTAACTCTCTCGTCTCGCAAAACTTCTTTTAATGCTTTTGGGCGGGCTATTAGTAGTTCAGCAACTGATGCAGTGTAGTTGAGGTCTGTGACTAAGCGGTTTAGGAACTCTTCTTTCTCCACTTCTTTACCTCTCTTAGGATTGTTGAGCGGAATTTTTTGGGAACCTTTTGTAATAATGCGCCTAAGTCCTCGTCTTCAAGTGGTTTTTCACCCTTGCTCAAGAGAAGTTTGTTCAAAACGCCTACTGTATCGCATAAGACTTTAGCCCATTGACGCTTGTCATCTGAAGTAGACCGCTCGTCCACCAAAGACATTTTAGCCTCTTCGATAACTTTCCACAAGATTTGAATAGCCTCATCAACAGTCCGCTCATGCTTTGTCTCGGTGTTTCTCACAGTTTATTCCTTCGTCGAACGAAACGAAGCTATACGTTCCGATTCAGTCTTTGCTCTGAGTTCAACCAGTTCATTAGAAACTGCCCGTAGAACAACCCTATTAAGCAAGATTATCTTAGAAGCCAGAGTAACGCTATTCTGAGATTTAATAAACGTTAAAAGTTAAATCAGGCAATGAGCTTTCAAGTCTGTTGGCTGGTAAGGAAAAATATCTTGAGGATTAATGATGGTGCAAATCGAAGAAAGATCTTTTGAAACAATTGATAAAGAGGACCTGAAAAGGTTGCGTGACTTAGCGCTAAAAGATCTTGAAGAATTTTTTTATCGTCATCCTTGTTACAAGGTGTATGAAAACTCGCTTATCTTAATAGCCCTATGTCAAGGAGCCGCGAAACATTTCGTTGATGGTAAAACAGGCGTCAAAGACTTTGATGTTTGGTCTTTCTTTGTTGAAAACCCCTCAGTTAGACTTCCTTACAGACGATGGAAACAGCTCGACTCTGAACTTAACAAGTTTGGCGTGCATTCAAATGACGCTAAGAAGGGATACAAAGGCAGGCATGTTGATCTATTTATGAGAACAATTAAGGCTGATATTGTGAAGCGTAAAAGAGATGATCCTAAGGGATGTATCAATGAATACTTAAAACAAGCTAAATCTACGTCTCCAAAGCTACTTGCAGAGAAAACAGTTATTGGATTATATCCCAATACAATTTTAGGCGAAGTACTTTACCATAGAAATTAGATTCATAATATTTAGGTTGTAATTTTAGATTAGAGGTTGATGTGAATGAAAAAAATACCAAAAATTCAAAGGCAAGTGGAAGGAGATTTGGAACATATTCCAAGAGGACCACGAGGTTCAACTCAAAACTATTTTCGGCAGATGTATTCCGCCATGAGAATTAATCATCTTTCTAAAACATCAAAAACAAAAGAAGAAACTTTCTTAGAAGTTTGGGAGCATTGGAAAAAAATTGACGTAAATTTCGTTCCAATCTATGATCCTAGTTATTTCAAAATTTAATTAGTTGTTTTTCTTTTTGGCGTGTTCCATGTTGCCCTGTTTGGGAAATCTTGCCATTCGGCGCTGTGCATCAGCTCCCTTCGTTCTTAGAAAAACCAACCTGTACGCTTCTTTCTCTTTTGTTTATACTTGAATGTCTTGATACCAGAACGTTTAGCCTCTTGTAAGGCTGGTTTGGTGAAACCGCTTTTTGAAACTATGATTCCGCCACGCAATAATCTGTTTCTTTCAACCTTGCGTCTTAAACCTTTTACAACACTTGAGGTCACCTTGGGAATTTTTACCTCAACACCATACGTTCGCCCAGATTTGTCCGTGGCAAGCGCATCGAACTCTTCACGTTTTCTGGAACGAACCCTAGATTTAGTAACTTTCAATCCTTTGCTCGACAGAAATGGATATGCCTTTTTCTCGAATCTCTCGCCTCTTCGGTAACTGCTCCTTCCTTTTGCTTTCAGCTTTTGTTCTTTTGTTTTTCTTCTTCTCCTTCTTGGCTCGAAGAACAAGTTTATCCTCGGGACTAATATTTAATGCAACGTTTTTAAATAACTTTTGCGGATTTCCTAAATTGTGATGGCTTTGCCTGCACCTAGAGTGAAAAGAGGAAAATGGGCGAAGGAACGAGAACGCACTAGATCTGGAGCATGGCGAAGAAAACGGAAAGATGCTGGAAAAAGGCGCAAGAAGAAAGGTCTCTTTGATTGGTAAGCCTTAAGGCTTCATTCCGTGTATTCGCTTGCGTACTTCATGAATCTTCGTAAGTTTCTAAAAACCCAACAAAACAATCTCTAGACAACCCAACACTCATCTCAATCCCTCTCAACACTCATATTTGGAGCATATTTGAATCATATTAGAGGGGGGTCTACCCCCGTGCGCACACACAAACAAAACACATGCTCTAGCTTAGCCTAGTCTCTGCATTATCTCCCGCTTCGTAAGCAGCGTGACGCCTCGGCGGTTCGCGTACGCCTTCGCGTGTCCGCTGAACTTCTCCGATATCATTACCGGGTTGGGCATGCCCACATCCGCCGCCGCCTTGTCCAGGTTTATCACCATGTTGACGCCCACCGTTCGCTTCCAAGCCTTAATCAAAACGAGCCTCTGCTCGTCTCCTTTTCTAATGATTAGGTCAAACCTGTGAGGAAGCCCCGAGGTCCCCTCCCAGACCGTGTCCCTCTCAGTCTTGTACCCCTTCTGTCTGAAATACGTGACGACAAGGTCCGTGAGGGAGGCGGCGCTCATTTAATTAGCATCCTCTCACAGCAGTTAACAGTGCATCGAGCAAAAAGCTTTGCCCCTTCAATCATAGGAGACAGCCACTAGATGTACACGGTTATCGTGTGCTACAACTGCGGCAGACTGCTGCTGGCTAAGGCGGAGCAGAAAACAAGACAGTGCCCCCACTGCGAGGCTCGCCTGCTCGTGGAAAAGACGAAGAGAGTCGCGTTCGCCAAGTCCGCTCGGGAGGCTTCGAGGCTTTTGCGCGCCATGAAAAAAGAAAGCGCTTCCTTCTCCGAGTCTTAGGCTGATGCTTTAACGAGTTCCAGTCCTTGTTTCAGAAGTCTCTTCACCATTTTGGTGCTGGTTGATTCGCAGTATATTCTGATTATGGGCTCGGTTTCTGAGGCTCTTATGAGCAACCAGCTCTTCCTGTCTGCAAAGTGGAATTTGACTCCGTTGACCGCCTCAACCCCCATGTAAGTGCTGACCTTCTCAACTCTTAACCCGCCTATTTGATTCGGTGGACGAGCCTCAAGCCTAGCTATTATGTCCACTCTGTCTGGCTCGTCGTATGCGAGGTCAATTCGGTCGTAGTGGACTTCCCCGAACTCACTTCTCAGCTCTTTCAAGAGCTGGTTGAGACTCTTCCTCTCCATAGCCATCATTTCTAAAAGGAAGAGTGATGATAATACGCCGTCGCGTTCAGGCACGTGGTTCTTGAAGCCTACGCCGCTGCTCTCCTCCCCGCCTATGAGAACGTCCTCCTTGAGCATGACTTCGCAAACGTTCTTGAAGCCCACGGCTGTCTCGTAGACTGGCAGCCCGAATTTCTCGGCGATTCGGGGCACAATGTTGCAAACCGAGGCTGTCTTGACGACGCCTCCCCTCCACCCTCGGTTTCGGTGCAAGTGCAGCAGAAGCAGTGCGAAAACCTCGTGAGGGCTGACGAACTCGCCTCTCCCTGTGACAACTCCAACTCTGTCGGCGTCCCCGTCCGTCGCCAGTCCTATGTCAGCCCTCTCCTTGACCACTGCGCTCATTAGGGATTGAAGATTTTGGGCTATGGGTTCGGGTTTGACCCCGCCGAAGGTCGGGTCGGGCTCGGCAAATATTGTCTTCACTCTGCATCTTGTGCGCGAGAGCAGCCTCTCGAGTATTCTGTCTCCCGCTCCGTGCATGGCGTCGAAGACGATTTTGAACCCCGCCTCTCCTATGAGTTTTAGGTTCACGAGCTTTTGGACGTGCTCCACGTATTCGGCTTCGAAGTCCAGTTCGCTTATGTTTCGCTGTATCCTTTTTTCGTCGTGTTTGAGCGGGCTCTTGTGAAGGAGTCCTTGTATCTGCTTTGTGATTTCCGTTGGGGCTGGTCCCCCGTGTTGGAGCTTGAATTTCACTCCGCTGTAGATGTAGGGGTTGTGGCTGGCTGTTATGACCACTCCGCCGCCGGCATTTTTCTTCTTCACTGTGAACGAGACTACTGGTGTGGGCGTCGGTTTGGAGGCTAACAGCGTGGGAATGCTGTTGCTGGCTACTACTTCGGCTACTGCTCTAGCGAATCTCTCAGACATGAACCTGGTGTCGTAGCCCACAACTAAGCCCTTTTTGCCTAAGCCGTGGGCTGTGAGGTAGTCGGACAGGGCTTGAGCCACCATGCGCACGTTGTCGTAGGTGAAGTCTTGGGCGATTATTCCGCGCCAGCCGTCTGTTCCGAACTCTATCTTGGTCAAGGCTTCTTCTCCGTGACAAGTTTTGTTGGCATAATTAATACGGTTTTACCCTATTTAATATAAAACGCATATGCAGGATGTAGGAAAGCTGAAGTGGGTTCTGTAAGGTTTAAGAAGACTTGTGCTCTCTTCATTTTTGGATAGCCGCGGCTCCGGTAGTATAGTCCGGTTAGACTTGTCGACGATGCTGATATCCCCCGCAATCTTCCCTTTTTCTCGGTTTTTGAGAGCAAATACCTGAGGTTGAGAAACGTTAATAAATAACCTCAACGCAATAACATCTTTGGGCAAACCTCAGTACTGTAACCTCAGACGCCTTGGAACAGCTTCTGGGACCACAGCTGAGTTGCCTAGGAGGAATAATGATATGAAAACTCGTAGAGATAAATCTACCGCACCGTTCAGTGTTACTGCTTTGAAGAGTGTACAGAAGGGAAGGGACATGTTGACCTTCTATCTTACCGCTGAACAGCTGTGGAATATAATATATACCCTTCCCAAGAGCCGGGACAATCCGGCAGAGCTGGAGCGGAAACTCAGCTCTAGCAAAGCAAACGAAATCAAAGAATACGCCGAGAAGGCGGAGACGCTTCTGCCCAACAACATTGTGATAAACCTAAACAAGCTCGACGCAATAGAAATCAACCCAATTAATGAGAAGGATGGCATATACAAGCTTGTATTTCAACCGATGAAAGAGCCCACCTCTGCAGAAACTGAGGACGATGAAAAAGATCTGCCTGCGCTGAAATACAACAAGTACGGATACATGGTAGACGGCCAGCACAGAGGCTATGGCGTCCATTTGTCGAAGATGGCTGATAATATGCCTCTGGTCGTGACTGCGCTCCTTGACGCGCCCAAAGAGATAGCCTACCGGACCTTTGCAGATATCAATGAGAAACAAACGAAAGTGCCCAAACTGCTAACGACCTACATAAGGCATGAAATCGAGAACTTGCCAGAAATTGACTCCGATGCTTTTGAGAT
>Ga0315306_10001479_pt1 | contig 11213 bp, 17 predicted proteins | sample TDP1_MG_FD_203803 | JGI IMG/M metagenome (GOLD analysis project Ga0315306, IMG submission 203803) | Freshwater sediment microbial communities from Lake Towuti, South Sulawesi, Indonesia - TDP1 | ecosystem: Environmental > Aquatic > Freshwater > Lake > Sediment | place: Indonesia: South Sulawesi... | reverse complement strand
AGTTTCAGGCGGGACCCCCCTGGGGGCCCGCCGGTCCACCGGTGGGACCGTTTCACATTTTCCACCGGCGGCGCTCAACGCCGAATCGCCGGCGCTTGGCCACACGCAGCCGCTGGCGAGCGCAAACCCGGCCGGCGGTCGCCGTGATTCCTGCGGACCGTCGCCGCGACCGCCGCCGACCTCACTCGAGCGGCGTATGTGGCGCTCGCCGCTCGCGCAGGTACAGCTCGGCCAGGTACTCCTCGACCCAGGCAGGCCGAAAATACCGGACCTGGATCCCTTTTTCCCGGGCGAGCACGAGCAACAGCTCGTCCGGGATGCAGTAGACGAGCCATTTCTCCACCGGCAGCGCCGCGAAGTCGGAAAGCTCCGGCGTGTTAGGTATCAGCCGCTCGTACAGCTCGAGCTTGGATATGTCGCCCGGTTCCGGCCGGATGGCGGCCTCGATCAGCACCAGCCGGTCCGGGAGGAAGACGATCGCGTCCGCCCACCGGCGAAACACGCCGAGCATGCGCGCCTCGGCGTCGCTGACGAACGCCCCCTCCACCCGGGGCCGGATCGACCCCAAGCGGACGTGGGTCTGGTACGGCCAGCTCGCGAATTCCTGCGCCAGGAATTCCGAGACCAGCCTCAGCTCGCGCGGCTGCCATCGTCGGACCACGGCTGCACCCTCCTCCACAGAATTATAACCCCGCGGGTACCCCCTGTCAAGCCCCTGGCTGCCCTGGCCAGGGGGGGTATTGACAACGACCCCGAACCGTGATACTATGATAGACGAGGAACCGGTTCCTGAGCGGACCCTGTGCCCGGTCTAGCGCCGGGGGGGGCCGTCCGGTTCCTCATTTTGATTCCCGAAGGGGGGTGACCGCTCGCTTCATATAGTAACCCGTTCCTATCGTCCGCGTTAACCTGTTCCTACCCGAAAGGAGTTCCACCATGTCCCAGAAAAAGTCCGACCCCACCCCCGGGGTCGACCTGTCCAACTTCGAGGCCCTGTTCTCGGAGATCCTGGACCGCGTCAACGCCGCCACTGGCGCCAACGCCGAGGCCGACCTGACCCTCCCCGACAACCCCGTCTCCCCCGGCGCCCGCGTGCCGGAGGCGGCCGAGTGGGCCGCCACCATGATCGAGAACGCCGGCCGCTCCGGCGATCGCTGGCTCAAGAACACCCTGCGACCGAGGAAAAACCCGGTTACCGCCGCGATCGCAGCCGATAAAAAGCGCAAGGACCGCCTCGAGGAGGCGGAGCGCCAGGGCAAATGGCCGGCCGCCATGGCCCGCGTCGACGTGGACGCCATGTACGAAACTATCGAGGAGGTCGGGGCGTCCGGCTTCACCACCGGCATCGCCGCCCGGAAGACGAAGATCCAGGGCAAGATCGAGAAACTGCGCCCCCAGGTCCTGGCCCTGGCCGAGACGATCGACAAGATGCCCGAGGACACCGACGCGCAGCGCGAGGCCCGCATGATCGCCGCCCGGCGCGGCATGATCCAGGTCGGCGCCAAGCTCCGCGGCCTGCCCACCGGAAAGGGGGGGTAGACCATGTACTGGCAACGTGAGTTTCTGCGCAAGGGCGTGGCACTCCCCGTGGGCTCCTACTGGCGCGAGGACCTGCCGAAAAACGGCCTCCTGGGCGGCATCCAGTTCCACCTGCGGCGAGCCGGCATCACCGACTCGATGATCGCCAGCCAGAAGTGGCGACTCATCGACTGGGTCTCCAAAATCGAGATCATCGGCAACGGCGCGACGGTCATCAAGAGCCTCCCCGGCACCGCCCTCCATTTCGTCCAGTGGGCCGACGGCGGCGGGGCCGGACCCGACAAGCATTTCAACTACGGCAGCTCGACCAAGCGCTGCCACCTCCAGCTCAACTTCGGTCGCCGCATGTTCGACCCGGTTTTCGGCCTCGACCTCTCGAAGTGGGACTCGGTCGAGGTCTTCGTCTACAACGATGGCACGTCGACCTACTTCGCCGGCGACTGGACCGTCGACGCGCTGTGCTACTACCTGCGCGAGCCGGTGGAGCCGGGGTTCTCCGGATTCTTCCGCACCGAGACCTGGCGGCAGTGGACCACCGTGGCCGACGAGCGCAAGTACCTGGAGCTTCCCACCGAGGAGAAGATCCGGCGGATCGTCCTGCAGGTCCTGCCCGGCGTGGATAGCAACAACGCCGCCAAAACCACCCCCTACACCGTCGTCGACGACATCGAGTTGTCGCTCCGCTCTGGGGTCCTGAAGGTCTGGGACGCCTCGCTGCGCGAGCTGTGGTACGAGAATTATTTCGACCTCGGTCGCGACGTGATCCAGCCGCTCGAGCCGTACACCAGCGACGGCAAGGGGGTCTGGACCGGGGTCGGCCAGACGCTTGGCCTGGCCGGGGCGCGTATGCCGCACGCCGGCGCTCAGAACACCTACGGCACCTGCATCGTGCCCGGCCTGGACAGCTCCACCCAGGAGCGCGAGGTCCCCACCGACGCCGAGCAGGATTCCTGGCTGGTGATGGGCCTGGCGCTGGAAAACTGCGCCATGTTCAGGTTCGACCAGCTCGACGACCCGGCCCACTATCTCGACCCGGCGCTGGAGAAGACCGTCAAGCTCGACATCCACACCGCCAACGACGCGAACGCCGCCGGCGGGACCGTGAGAGTGATAACGGACCGGTTCGTGCCGGCCTGAGGGAGGTAGCATGGCCTGGACCAACACGGGCGTTGATGCCGTGATCACCAACGCGCCGGCCTACCTGCACGGCCTGGTGCTGCTGGCCAGCGCCGCCGGCGGGGACGCGACGCTCTACGACGGCACCGACGCCGGCGCGGGGCGCAAAATCGGGACCTTCAAGGGGGGGGCGAACCTGTCCAACCAGGTCGTCTTCTACCCCCCGCTGCCCTGCGAGCGCGGACTCTTCCTGGACGTCGGTAGCAACGTGACCGAGGTCCTGGTTCACTGGGACCCCATACCCCGTGGGGTACCGGCGGAGTAGAGGACGTGGCCAAAGAACAAACGTTTGAGCACCCCCCGCGCGGCCACGTCGCGCTGCTGGTCTATGACGCCGACAACGATTGCTGGCAGGTCCTCCGCGTCGAGAGTGGTTCCTCCCCCAATCTCCTGGTCGGTGTCGCCAAGGGAGGGGTGCAGGCCCACGTCGGCACTCCCAGCGCTGACAATTTCCTCGCGACCACACCGGGGCTGTGGGTGGTCGGCCACCTGTACGCTTTCGATGGCACCTATTGGGACCGGCTGCGCGCCGACGCCGGCGCGCTGCGCGTCGGCGGCCACGGCTACGACGGCTCCGCCTGGCGGAAGCTTCCGCTCCTCCTCGGCCGCTCGGCGGCCTGGGACGAGCAGCTGGGGGGCACGGCGACGGGGACGACGTGGGAGAAGGCCACCTCGGAGATCCCCGCCGGCCAGGTCCGCGTCCTGACCGCGTGTTCCATCCGCAATATTACTCACGGCCTGACGAATGTCTTCATCTACGTGACGCGCGCCTCGGGCGCAAAAGTCTTTATTGCCTACGCAGCCACGCTGGCGACCAACGTACCGATGTTCGTGACCGGCACGTTTGTTCTCGAGGCGGGTGACGTTCTACATATGTATGCCGGTGTCGTCACGGTGGGTGATACCATCGAATCCGGGCTGACCGGCTACAAGATGCAGGTCGACACCTAGGGGCGCGTCAAGCGATGTTCTATCTGTTTTCCATCCCCGTCCCGCGCTCCACACCGGAATCAAACCCGCTCATCACCGACCTCTCGCTCGGACCCGGCGAGGTCTCCGAGGTCCGGGTCGGATTCCCCTGGGGGTGCGCCGGCCTGGTCCACGTCCAGGTCTGGCGCGCCGAGCACCAGGTCTGGCCCAGCAGCCCGGGCGAATCGTTCGCCTGGAACGACTACGTCTACGAGTTCCCGGAGGCCGAGCCGGTCTCCGGCCCGGCCGAGCACTGGAGCATCCGCGCCTGGAATGACGACGAGCGCCACGACCACCGGGTCGAGGTGGCCCTGGCCATCCTCCCGGTGGAGCGGACGCTCCTGGGCAAGATCGCCGAGTCGCTCTTCGGAGGTTGACGTGCCGCACGGTCAGCGCGACTGGTCCAACATCGGCGCCGACGAGGTCGTCCACGGCCTGGCCGACATGGCCGAGCTGGCCGCCCGACTGGGGTCGGTGGTGACGTACAACCGGGAGGGGAGTGTTTTATTCGCCACCGACTTCAGCGATGCCGCCGCCCAGCTCGAGCTGAGTCCGTACGGCACGGGGGCCGGGATGATCATCTCGGCCGAGGAGAGCGTCGTCGGGCCGTACTCACTGCGCGTGGCGACCAGCGCCGTCATCGACCAGGTCTCGACGGCTGCCCTCTCGGTCCCGATCCCCGACCTGGCCACCCGGATCGGGATGATGGCCGCCATCCTCTGGCGGAATGACGAGGTGGGCTGGCAGCTCGAGGTCGGCGCGTACATCGATAGCTACGTCGCCACCGGCACGCTCCGCTATCGGGCCGACCTGAACCGGCTGGACGTGCGGTCCACCGGCGGCGCGTTTTACCTGCTGGATGGCGGCCTGGTGCTCTACCCGCACACGGCGCAATGGCACCGGGCCAAGCTGGTCGTGGACCTGGCCAGCAGGTCGTACGTCCGGGCGATGGTCAATCACCGGGAGTACGCCGTCGCCGTGCCGATGCAGGTGCAGGCCACGACGGAGCCGAACCGAGTCGACGTTCGGCTGCAGGCCTTCAGCCGCGACGGCGTCGCCCGGGTCGTCTACTTCGACGACCTGGTCGTCACCCACGGCGAGCCGGCCTGAGTTCAATTTCTGATTACGTGTGATTCCCCTGGACCACGCCAGGCCGCACCATTACACGTAATGCAACCCGCGAAGGAGGTTCCATGAACCGTTTCTGGCAATTGCTCAAGGAATCGATCATCGTCCAGGGCCTGGTCACCCTGGCCCTGGTCGGCACTTTCTGTTATCTCGTCGCCGCCGGCCGACCGGTCCCCGACTCGCTCCAGGGGCTGCTCGGCCTGGTCGTTGGCTTCTTCTTTGGTGCCAAGGTCCAGCAGGCCCTGGCCAGGTAGAGTTTCCCGGAGGTTTTTACCATGCCGCAGACCGTCAAAATCCTCGACAAACGTGAGATCCCGTCCGCCGCCCCCGACCGGGTCGGCAAGATGGACTCGATGATCACCTATCAGATCGACACTTATCGCACTTATCTCATCACCGTCCCGGCCGAGGACCTGACACCCGAAGCCGAGGAGCAGGTGATCAAGGCGGCGATCCGCGCCGACATGGCCGAGCGCGAGCGATGGGCCGGCAAGGAGCTGGTCATCTAGTGCCCGACGCACTTGCCCTGGATTTTTCCCCCCTCTTCGCCCCGCCCGGCCGCCCGGGCGGCGGCAACCCGGGTCCCGGCGAGTGGGACTGGCTGGTCAACAAGCTGGTCGGCCCGGTCCGCGAGCGGATTTGGCAGTCTGTCGTAGATTTCGTCTCTCACGAGCTCGACATCCTGATCACTCCCCTCCGCGAGATCCGGGACCGGCTCGCCTGGCTGCTGGCCGCCATGCAGGCCCTGCCGGTCACGATCCGCGACGACCTGCGCTCCCTCCGCGACGGCATGATCAACACCGTCGCGTTCTGGCTGGCCACCCTGCGCGCCGCGGCCGACTCCCTGCGCGACCGGGTCACCGGCGAGATCGCCGCCCTGCGCGACCGGCTGCTGGCCACCCTGGCCGCCTGGCTGGCTGCGATCCGCGCCGCGCTCGATGCGGTGCGCGACCGGGTCGCCGGCGAGCTGGCTGCCGCGCGGACCGTGGTCCAGGGGACACTGGTTTTCTGGCTGAGTCACCTGAGCGGCGTCCTCGACGCCGTGCGTGACCGGGTCGCCGGCGAGCTGGCCGCCGCCCGCGCCCTGGTCCAGGGCGTCCTGGTCGCCTGGTTCGCGCGGATCGAGGCCGCCATCGCCTCGATCCCCGACCGGCTGCAGGAGCTCTGGCGCTCGCTGCTGCTGATGGCACTCCAGTATCTCCAGCGCCAGTGGAGCGACCTGGTCGCCGGCGCCAACGCCGTGGCCGTCGGCGTCCTCAACCTGGGCGGCCAGGTCCTGGTCGGCGCCGCCGGGGTCCTGGCCAAGGGACCGCCGCCCGAGCTCCAGGCGGTGATCACCCGGCTGACCGCCACCCTCCAGACCGGCCTGGCCGCCATCGAGGACCAGGTCCTCGGCGAAGGTCACATCAAGCCGGAAATGGCACACGAGGTCGCAAGCCGGGCGTTTTTGACCGCCTCGGTCACCGGTTTCAGCGCGCATCTGCTCTCCACCGCCATCGAGCTCGCCCACCCGCTCCGCTATGTCGGCCTTCATTACCTGTCCGGATTCCTGGCCGAGATGGGCGCCTTCTCCGGGATCGCCAACGCCATCCACGGCACCCTGGCCAGGGAAGCCATCGGCTACCCGATGGCCTACGCCATCCGGGCTCGCACCCGACCCACCATCCCCACTGCCGGCGACCTGCAGGCCATGCGACGAAAGCATAACCTGTGGGCCTCGGAATTCGCGGAGTACATGGCGTACCAGGGCTACTCACAGTTCTGGATCGACCGCTTCGAGGAGTACCTCCCGGCCGACCCACGCCTGCTCGAGCTGTCGCGCATCTTCGAGTCCTCGGTCCCCACCGGCGCCCCCGACGCAGCCGCCTGCGCCTACCTGGAGCGCCTCGGCATCGAGACCCGGGCCGCGCCGGACTGGTGGATCGAGATGAAACTGGCCCTGGCCGGCTACAACTGGATCGACATACCCCAGCTCAAGCAGGCGCTGATGCACAAAGTCTCAAACACCGCGCGGTTGCGGCTGGACGCGGCCGCCTCGGTCCTCTTCCGCCAGGGGTACATGGAGGAGGCCGCCTATCGGGCCACCCTGGACCGGTCGGAGGCCACCCCGGACCGGCTGGAGATGAAGGTCCGGGCCGAGAAGCTCTCCGCACTGGCCGACGACATCGGCGACCTGGTCGCCCTCTACACCGACCAGTTCAAGAAAGACGTCATCACCGAGCCGGAGCTTTTACTCGCGCTGGTCAACTGCGGCGTCACTCAGCACAAAGCGCAAATACTGACCGCCCGGGCGGTGGTCGCCAAAATGCCGAAGCCGGCCGCCCCCTCACGGAAGGAGGAGGAGGCCGAGCTTAAGAAGCTCCAGACGTCGTACTCGGAGCTCTACCGCCGGCAGTACGCGGCCGACCTGATCACCGCCGACGGGTACTATAGTAGCCTCCTGGCGGTGGGCGTCTCCGCCGCCCTGGCCAGGGTGACCGTCGAGCTGGAGCGGACCAAGCGCGGCATCACCGAGCGCGACGTGGCGGTCCGGGCCGAGGCGACCGCCGCCGCGGCGACCAGGGCTACTTATGAAAAGCTGTACCAGGAGCGATACCGGGCCGGCGAGCTCGATGCCGATGGGTACTATAAGCGCCTGGTGGACATCGGCCTGACGCCCGACCAGGCCAACGGCCAGGTCGCCCTGGAACGGGTTCGCGCCGCGCAGCTCGTCGCCCGCGCCGCGCTCAAGGCCGGCGAAAAAGAAGCCCTGGCCGAGCAGCGCGCCTCGGCCGAGCTCTACCTGCGCCGTTACCGCGACGGGACGATCGACCGCCAGGGGCTGCTCGACCGGCTGCTGGCCATCGGCATCGCGCCGATCCTGGCCGAGACGACCGTCGCGCTGGAAGAGCAGCAGCGCCAGGCCCAGGCGGTGACCGTCCTGGCGCAGGTGATCGTCCCGGCGCTCAGGGTCCCGTTCGACCTGGCCGTCGCCCGGCTCAAGGCGCAGCTGGCTGCCGGCGAGATAACTGACGAGGATTTTATCCGCGAGCTGGTCGGCTCCGGCGTCGCCGAGGAGACCGCCGCGCTCATCCTCCAGGTCCTCCGCCCCTCCCCCGCCGCCGCCCCCAAGACCCGCCGCTAGAAAACCACAACCTCCAGACGATTGCTCCGCCGGTCGCCGTTTTCGAGCCGCCCGGAGCCGTCCGGCGCATTACGAAAATGATGCAATTGCATCAGGCCCGATGATGCAGTTGCATCTTGTGATTTGTTACGAAGCGCGTTACAATAGAACCAGGTAGACGCAGGGAGGACGTCACCGAAGTGACCCGTCCCCGGCGGGTTTTCTTATCACCCCCCGCCCCGGCCCCTCCCGCCCGGGCGGCCAGAAAGTGGGGGAGGTCTCTAAAATGGAAACTATCGAACTTCAGATCGGCTCCTTCAACCGCCCCTCAAACGCCGTCTCCGATACTCGTCGCCCGGTCGAGTTCGTCGGAGAGAGGCTGGCCGAGCACAGCGAAACCGGCATCAGCGACCGACCACTCACGCTGGACGAGGCGCTGTCGTGAGCGACTTCGACCAGATCGTCGAGAGTTATCTCCCCGCCGCCAAGATCCTCGGCCTGGACCGCGCCGACGTGGAGTGTGCGGTCCGGGCCGCGACGCGCATCGTCGGGCGCTGCCCGGCCTGTGGCCACAGCCGGGCGGCCGCCCGGGCCGTCCAGGTCGCCCGGGACCAGGGGCGGCTGGACGTGTTCAACCGCTCGTGCTCCCTGGTCCGCCCCGCGTTTCGCTGCCGGGAGTTCCAGCCGATTGAGCTGCCGCCGGTCCCGGCGCGGGAGCCGGCGAGGGAGGAGGGCCGATAAGCCATGAGCCAGCCGCTTTTCGCTTTCGACCAGCCGCCCCAGGTGCGCCGCTGTGCTGGCTGTGGCGGCGAGCTGCCGCCGCCGAAGCCGGGCCGTCGCGGCGGGCGGGGGCGGACCTACTGCTCTTCCGCCTGCCGGCAGGCGGCCTACCGGATGCGTCGCAAGATCGGTGGGCTCCGCCAGGCGGCGACGGCTCCGGGAGGGGGGGGGGTTACCCGGAGGGATGGTAGGGATAACATATAGTTATCCATACCAAAAAGTGCCCCATGGGGGGCACTTTGAGGGGGGAAGCATGAGAAACCACTACGTCGGGGGCCTGGAGGCCCAGGTCGCCCAGTACCGCCTGGAGAAGGAGCGCCACCGTATCGAGGCCGAGCGCCAACGCCAGCGCCGCGAGAGCGAGGCCCGCGTGGCCCGGGAGATGCAGCTGCGAAGTGCATCCTCCTGGCCCGAGGCACTCCGCCGCCAGGTCGTGCTGATGGAGCGGGAGGCCCGCGGCGACGACGCCGACTATTTCGCCCAGGGCGCCCTCGCCTGCCGGGCAGCGCTGGTCCGGTGGGAGGCGCAGACGGCGCTACGAATGACCGAGCTCGTCGAGCTCCAGGCGCGCATCGCTGCTATCCAGGACGATATCCGCCTGGCCGTCGCCGACGACCTGGCGGCGGAGCACCGCGACCTGGTGGGTTGGCTGTGGATCGCCCGCCGGCTGCGGGCGATCTCCGACCCTCAGCAGTTTCTGGCCTGGTAGGAGGAACCGCATGGACTACGATACCGAGACGCTCCGGCATTAGCTATCGAGCCAGGACGACTGCCTGTATGACATTCTCCGACTCTCCCGCCAGACAGGAGAGTGGGGGATGATGAGCACCGAATTGCTGGCCTCACTGGCCCGGACGCTCATCATCGCCGCCCAGGCCCTGGTCAGCATCGACGAGCACCTGGCCACTCTCTGCCATCACCGGGGTGAGCGATGAGCCTACATCCCCGTGACGGCCTGGCCCTGGGCCTGGTGCTCATCTGCCTGCTCACGACCGCCCTGGTCGTGCTCCTCGACCTGAGCGTGGCCGAGGCGGTCGCACTCTACTGCCTGTTCGCCGGCGCCTGGGTCCTGCGCTGGACCCTCACGCGCCGAGACCAGGAAGGAGCCAGCCATGAAGGACTATAAAGTCCGGGAGTCCGTCCTCCCGGAGGAGACGTACTACGTCGCCGCGCTGAGCGTGGAGATGGCCATCCGCCAGGCCGAGCGGCTGGCGGGCCGGCCGCTCCGCCAGCCAGTGGTGACCTGGCGGGACGGCGTCACCTTCGACGCCGCGCTGGTCCTCGGCTACGTCCGCCTGGACCACGGCGAGGTCGCGCCGGAGGCCGTCTGCCCGGAGTGCGGCCAGCCGTTCGGCCCCGGCGGGGTCTACGTCGGCTTTCTCTCCGGCGAGGAGCACCCCGAGCCATTCGGCCCCCGCTGCGCGGCCTGCGCCACGCAGGAGTGAGCGAGATTGAGCCGGCTAAACTGCCCGCATGTCAACTACTGGCGCATCGACGAGCGCAACCGGGAGCGGTGCCTGTCCTGTCCGCTGCCGGACTGTTGCGCCGACACATACCCGATTAAGTGCCCGCTGGCCGCACGCGAGCGCGCGCTCGCACGCGAGCGCGAGCGCCGATGGCGACTGCGGAGGGGTGAGGTGAGAAATGCCCAAAAAAGAGAGCCCCCAGCCGGCTGATCTCGGTCTGGGTCCCTGCTGCGCCTGCGGCTGCACCGGCCCGTGGGTGCGTAACTTGCTTTGCCTCCCTTACCCCGCGCCCCAGCCCGGGACGGGCTGGGGCTGCTTCAAGTGCGGACTGCCGATGGACGGCGCCCTGGCCGTCGTGTGCGACAACTGCCTGGCGGCGAATGCGCCGCTCCGGTACGCCTGCCTGGGTCCCCCCGGCGTGGGGAACCGGGTCCCGATCCAGGAACTGGTCGGTCGGTTCGAGCACCGGCTCCGATTTCACAAGGGTGAGTTGGTGCAGAAGAAGCTACTATAAATAGCAGTCGTAGTAGGGGATGTGGATAACTCGAAAACGCGACCCCCCCACCGCATCTAGCACCACTAGATGCGGTGGGGGGGTCGCGTTTTTTGGGGGGTACGGGGCTACCGGTAGTCGTCGAAAGTTATCCACCGGGCTGTGGATAACTGGCCACCGGCTGTGGAGCGATTGGGGACTGACCAGGGGGGCCGGTGGAGAACTCGGACGGAAAGCTGTGGATAACTGCGCGCAGTTATCCACAGGCCAGGGGGCATCTGTGGATATGTGGATAACTACGCCGGCGGTCTCACGCCGGCTTTTTCGCCTTCACATTCACCTGGTAGCGTGCCTTGGGCGGGACGCCGTACTTGGTGATGGTGATCCACAGCGACCGGAAATCGTCGCGTTGGAGGATGGGGCGTAATTGCGCGACGAGCGTCTGGGCGGTGATGTCGTAATAATCGGGGAAGAGCGGTTTCACGTCCGGTCCGACCCACACGCGGATCGCCTGGATCGTCTTCGGCTCCGCCTGGAAGCGCGGCCGGATCACCACGTC
>Ga0315306_10001478_pt1 | contig 11215 bp, 8 predicted proteins | sample TDP1_MG_FD_203803 | JGI IMG/M metagenome (GOLD analysis project Ga0315306, IMG submission 203803) | Freshwater sediment microbial communities from Lake Towuti, South Sulawesi, Indonesia - TDP1 | ecosystem: Environmental > Aquatic > Freshwater > Lake > Sediment | place: Indonesia: South Sulawesi... | reverse complement strand
ATTTGGGCACTGAAAAATGCGCCGATGTCCTACGTAAAATGCGTCGTCACTTAAAAGACAGAGCGGAAGTCCGAACTAAAATCGAAGTAAAGGGTCTTCTAATAAAAGATGGTAGGGTTAAGGGTGTTGAGACCACTACAGGTGAAAAATTCTATGGAAAATACGTTATTGTGGCTCCAGGCAGGAGCGGGGCTGAGTGGTTGAAATGCGAGTCACAATCGTTAGGGCTGAAAACGCTAAATAACCCCGTCGACGTGGGCATTAGGGTTGAGGTCTTAGCCTCAGTTATGGAGGAGCTTACAAACGCGTTATATGACCCCAAGTTTATCTACTATTCCAAGTCTTTTGATGATCAAGTTAGGACCTTTTGTATTACGCCTAGAGGAGAGGTGATAACAGAATCTTATCAGGGCATTTTGACGGTGAACGGTCAAAGTTATGCTGAGAAGAAAACTGGAAACACTAACTTCGCGGTCTTAGTTAGCACCTCTTTCACCAAACCCTTCAGAGAGCCGATCGCATATGGAAAATATCTCGCGAGACTTACAAATCTTCTTAGCGGGGGTGTGATTATCCAAAGGCTGGGAGATCTCGAAGCTGGGCGACGATCGACCGAAGATAGGATTGGAAGAAGCCTAGTTGTTCCAACGTTAAAGATAGCGACGCCTGGCGATCTTAGCTTCGTTTTACCTTATCGATACTTGGCTGATATTCGTGAAATGCTTCAGGCATTGGATCAAATTGCGCCGGGAGTGCACTCAAAAGACACGCTACTTTATGGAGTTGAGGTGAAGTTTTACTCCTCAAGGCTGGAGTTAAGTGACTGCCTAGAAACAAAAATTCATAATTTATTCACAATAGGTGATGGAGCTGGAGTGACTAGGGGGCTCATCCAAGCTTCCGCCTCAGGCGTCATAGTTGCCAGAGAAATAATCAAGAGAGAGAAAGTGGCAGGTTGACGCCCCATTGGTGGGGCTGCCCGGATTTGAACCGGGGTCCCGAGAGCTCCCTGCTTAAGGGGATGCCTTACTGCTCCCGAGTCTCGGAGCCTAGACCATGCTAGCCGACAGCCCCGAACATGTTTTGTAACAGGCCTTACATAAGGATTGTCTCGACCCTGTCTTCTGTCGATATTGATAAATAACCTTAGAACGTGCTTTAATTTTTTAAACTAAATCGACATATACCTTAGGGTTGTGTGTAGGGTGTTGCGTTATGTCCCGGCGTTGGTCAGGTGTGAGGGTGCTTAAGGCAGTATCATCCGCTTTGAGGCTGCAGGTCTTGGGTCTCCTTTTTGACAGGGGATCGCTTTCCTACACCGAAATCATGAATACATTGCGCCTTAGTCCTAGCCGAGACGCTGGCAGATTCGCGTATCATTTAAAGTTTCTTCTTAAGGCTGACCTTATCGAGCCCGATGTGGAAACCAAAAAATACCGCCTTACCGATCTCGGTCGAATGATTGTTAGCGTTACTGAGAGTATTGAAGAGCGCGCCCTTAAAAGAAGGAAAATGGTGGTTCGCACCTCACGCTTAGCGATGGAAGAGTTTGATAGAAACAAAATCGCGGAATCCCTTGTGAGAGAGGCAAACGTGCCTATAGACTTAGCGCAAAAGATCGCACGAGAAACAGAAGGACGTTTGTTGGAATTTAAAATAAAATATCTCACAGCCCCGCTTATACGGGAATTTGTTAACGCCATCTTAATTGAAAAGGGACTCGAAGAATATCGACACAAACTCACCCGCCTAGGGCTTCCAGTTCACGATGTAAGCCAATTAATAAAGTCGATAGGAGCCATGTCTTTAGGCGTTGAAGTCGTTCATAAAGCAGCGGGCGACAGAGTAATCGAGGAATATACGCTCCTGAATGTGCTTCCTAGAGACATAGCCGACGCCCATCTCTCCGGAACACTTCACATTAATAACCTTGGCTGCTGGATTCTAAAACCAAACGAATTCATGCATGATCTTCGCTTCTTTCTGCAATGGAGATTGAACCTTGGAAAGACGGACTCCGTAGGACCATCATATCTTCCTCCAAAAAGTTTCGAATCCGCCCTTTTAACAGCATCTAACCTTCTCAAAATCGGAGCCACGGAAACAGTGGGAGAACAAGCAATCGACTTTTTTAATGTTTTTTTGGCGCCCTTTGCTCAAGGGCTTTCGGTAGAAAGGATCAAAGAAGGTTTACGCTTCTTTGTCTTTAACCTAAACCAGTCTATCCTAGACGAGGGCTTTCCTGTCGGGGTGTCATTGGGTTTAGAGCTTGTCGTTCCCGACTTCCTAGAGGAAGTGGAGGCTATCGGACTTGGAGGGAATAAAGTTGGTCGTTATGCGGACTTTGTTGAGGAAAGCCACCTCATTGCCTCCCTCCTCATTGAAGTAATGTTGGAAGATGATAAACAGAAACCAATTTTCAACCCTAGTGTAATCATAAAGATACGCCCAGATGCTCTTAAAAGCAAAGAATGCGAGAATCTTCTCTTTCAATCCCATAAACTTGCAGCTGAGAAAGGGCTCCCATATTTCGCTAACCTCTGCCCTAAAGAGCAAAAGTATGTCTCCTACACCGCAACAGGATGTAGATTTACCAGTGATTGGAAAGGGGATTGGGAGCTCGACACACTACAAACAGGAAACATCGGTAGCGTCATAATAAATTTGCCAAGGGCATCATATGATGCAGGGGGAAATCAAGCTAGGTTTTTTAAGCTTTTAGACGAGCAGCTAGAAATGGCGCTACGCGCCATGGAAATAAAGCATCAAACCATTAAGCAACGTGCAAAAGAGGGGTTGCTTCCTTTTCTCACACAGAAACCCAACGGCAATCACTACCTCAGGCTTGAAAATGCCTCTCGACTCATCAGCATCGTTGGATTAAATGAAACTGTTCAATCACTATTTGGAAAAGCCATACACGAAGATGGCAAGGCTCTGGATTTTGCTCAAGAAATCGTAAAGTATCTTTTCCAGAATGTTCAGAAATACGCAAAGAAGCCTGAAGCTCGCACTTACTTCTCTATGGTGCCAAGCCCCAATGCGGCGACGAGACTAGCACAATTGGACGTAGAAAAGTACGGTTGGGCGAAGGTTCATGCTCAAGGCACCAAAGAGCAACCTCTCTATACAGACATGGTTGCCGTACCTTTGAAAACTAACATCTCTTGGAAGGAGCGCCTAATCATTGAAGAAAAATTTCATAAACTAACTCCGGGGAATCATCTCTTCGTCATGCAACTCGCTGATTCAGAGCAGAACCCTAATAAGCTTTTGTCAGTCACGAAACATATCGTAAGCACATACGATATAGGGCTTTACGCTTACAATCGGAATCTAGCCTACTGTGTCAATTGTCAAAAAACCTTTTATGGAACACCATCTAAGTGCCCGTTGTGCGGCTCTGTTAATATGCTGGTTTGCTTCAGCCGCGTGTCAGCAAAATATTTGCCAGCATCCCATTGGGGTCTCGCTCAGCAGTCTGCTCTCAGCGAACGAACTTCATACATTTTTTAATTCCGGGTTAATATCATTTCTCTACACCTTGAAATTCATGTTTGCAAGAAGCATTTAACCTGAATCTTATCAAGCGTGGAGTTGGCTTCCTTGTCCTGCAAATTAGAATTGGCAAATGGTTTGTTTTTCAATCAGGTGACATTTAAAGGCTTCAATCCTTCAGTCAGACCCTGCCTAAGGTCTTATCTTAAGCATGTAGTATTCTTACATGTTAATTTTGAACCACACTTATACAGAATTATAAATAATTTTATCTAAAGAATTTTAAAGCGCATTTGTACTCTATTCTCACTGCACGAGGTGTTTTCTTGGATTCCTTAGAATACACCGTTGACTCGCTTAAGTATTTCCCAAAAGTAAGAACATCCAAAATAGAATTTGAAGACTTTAACCCGGAAAGAATAAAAATCTCTTTGATGAGGGAAGCTGGGCTTCCAGAGGAAGATGCTGGAAAAATTGCGATGGAAGTGGCGGATAGAATATATAAACTCGAATTAAAATTTCTCTCCGCCCCTCTCATACGTGAATTGGTGTGCGTTGCTTTACTTGAAAACAACTATGAGCATGCCCGAAAACAATACACTAGGCTTGGCCTTCCGCTATACGATGTTGATAATCTCATTCACACAGGAGATCGGGAAAACGCCAATCTTCAACATAACCCTGAAACAATTCACAAGCTTGCAGCAGACACCATGTTTAGTCAATATTCGTTGCTTGAGTGTCTTCCTCCGCATCTGGCAGATGCGCATATGGCAGGCCTCATCCATGTACATGACCTAGAGTATTTCCCAACTCGACCATTTTGTCAAGAACATGACTTGCGTTTCTTTTTGAAAAACGGTTTGATTGTTGATGGGCAAGGCGTGCATACAGCGGTGGCTGGACCAGCAAAACATCCGGAGGTTGCTATCCTCCACGCAGCAAAGGCGTTAGCAGCGGCTCAAACAAACTGGTCTGGTGGACAAGGCTATGATTTCTTCAATGTATGGTTGGCACCATTCCTCACGGGCTTGCCCTATAAGAAGATTAAACAATTGGCGCAGATGTTTATTTATGAGATGTCGCAGATGTATGTTGCTCGCGGTGGTCAAACCGTTTTTTCATCTATAGCATTGGAGTGTGGAGTGCCCAAAATCGTGGAAGATATTCCTGTGGTTCTTCCGAAGGGTCGGGTGAGTCACTCAACGTATGGAGACTTTTTTGAAGAGGCTAACGCCTTCTTTAATGCAATTATTGACGTATATCTGGAAGGCGATCATGTAGGTAAGCCGTTTAACTTCCCCAAATGCGAGGTTAAACTACGCAGAGAATATTTGGGCAAGTTTGAGGATGAGTACATTAAGGTTGCAAGGCTTGCTGCAAAATTTGGAACGCCCTACTTCTTGAATCTATGCCCAGACTACATGCCAGATATTGTGAACAGTCAATGCTGTCGACTCATTTTCTCACCGGATAGTGATGAACTTGAAGACTTCTATAATGGAGCCCTACGTATGGGCAGCTTACAAGTGATCACGATAAACTTGCCTAGGCTGGCTTATGAGGCGAAGGGTGATGATGATAGGCTTTTTGAGCTTCTCGACGATCGAATGGACTTGGCTAAAGAAGCACTGTTGATCAAGCGTGAAATAATTAAAGAGAGAATGCGAGAGGTTTCCCTGCCCTTCTGCACTATGAACTGTGATGGCGAGCCATATCTTAACGTCGATAAGCAAGTCTTGAACATTGGTTTTGTGGGTTTAAATGAAATGTTAAAGGCTCATGTTGGCATGGAGCTTCACGAAGGCGAAAACACCTGGCGCTTTGGTCTCAAAGTAATACGGCACATGATTGAACGTGCCAACCTATACTCCAAAGAAACTGGACTCCGCTTTGGCTGCATACAAACTCCTGCCGAAAGCACAGCGCATAGGCTAGCCCTCATCGACTTAAAAACCTATGGAAAAAATGCGGCGGTTCAAGGAGACCTAATAAATGGAGCCGTTTACTACACAAACAGTTCACATTTGCGTCCATCGGCTGGAGTCCCATTATTGGATCGAATCAAAATTGAGGCTAGCTTTCATCCCCTCACACGAGGAGGCGCCATCCTTCATGTTTGGCTAGGAGAGGCTAACTCATCGTCGGATGCTCTTTGGAACCTAACATATCGCATTGCTACTGAGACCCTAACCGCCTATTTCACGTATACCAAAGACTTAACAATATGTCAAAAATGTTCGACTGTTGCGCCGGGACTCCTCTCAACGTGTCCAAAATGTGGTGCCACCGGCAACTATCTTGAGCATTGGTCTCGCATCACCGGATACTACCAGCGCGTCCGAGGATGGAACGCCGGAAAGAAGCGGGAACTTCAAGATCGACATCGCTACGTCGTTTAAAGTTTCTTGACTACAGCTCACCCTTTACCATATTTCTTCACAATAGGCTATTCCGTTGCGCCTAGGATGATAGCCAAGAGAGCCATCCTTACCACGATGCCGTTCCAAACTTGCTGGAAATATCGAGCATAGGGCGTTGCATCCACTTCAGCGGCGATTTCATCTAATCTAGGAAGCGGGTGTAAAATGGTCAAGTCCTTCTTTGCATTTTTCAGCACATTCAGATCGATTCTATATACGCCTTTGACCTTCGCATACTCGGCAAGGTCTGGGAAGCGTTCCTTCTGAATGCGTGTTACATAAAGCACATCCATCCCATGTAAGATTTCCTCAACCGCAGTTTTTTCCACAACCTCTATCTTGCCTTTTATTGTGTCTAGCACCTCTCTGCGCATTCGAAGAAGATCCGGTGAAACCAGATGCAACTTCACATCATAAAGGGACAATGCGTATGAAAGAGAATGAACTGTGCGTCCATAGCGCAGGTCGCCCATCAAAGCAATGTTGAGCCCATCAATTCGACCCTTTTCCTTCAAAATCGTGTATAAATCCAGCAGTGCCTGTGTTGGATGCTCCTCTGCTCCTGATCCTGCATTAATTATCGGTGCGTCGGCGAATTCTGCGGCGAGTCTAGCCGCTCCCTCCAGCGGGTGTCTTAACACAATAACGTCTGCATAGTTTTCCACAACACGAACCGTGTCTGCGAGATTCTCGCCCTTCTTGAATGAAGAGATTTCCGCCTCAGCAAAGCCTATTGTGAAACCTCCAAGCTTATGCATTGCTGCCTCAAAGCTAAGCCGAGTTCGTGTGCTGGGCTCAAAGAAGAGGGATGCGAGAGTTTTTCTATGAAGTATATCTGAACCGCTTCTGGCAACAGGCTCCATCGCATTAGAAATTTTTAAGATGTAATCAATTTCTTCACGAGTAAAATCCTTAATCGAGACAATGTCTCGTCCCTTAAACTCCAATCCCGTGCACCAAACAAATTCTCACAAATCATAAATAACTCTTTTTATTCAATAATTCTGATATTCAGTTTCAGAAGGTTGGCGGATATGGCTAAACAAACTTTGCGGGTGTCCAAAATCAAAGACGGCACAGTAATTGACCACATCACGAGCAGTCATGCATTAGATGTGTTAAAGATTCTAGGAATTTCTGGATGGGTAGGGGGAGTTGTAACCGTAGCAATGAATGTTTCTAGCAAAAAATTTGGAGTGAAAGACGTAGTCAAGGTTGAGGGAAGGGAGCTAAATTCTGAAGAAGTGAATAAAATAGCTTTGTTAGCTCCCCACGCAACTATCAACATTATTCGAGGCTATAAGGTTGTGGAAAAGCAGAGGGTTAAGCTTCCCAACGTCATACTTGGAATAGTGAAGTGCGCAAACCCTTCATGCATCTCGAACAGCAGCGAGCCAATACAACCAAAATTTTACGTTGAGCGCGAGGAACCGCTTCACCTAAAGTGTCATTATTGCGGCCACGTTATGGAAAAAAAAGAAGTACTTTCTAGTATAGGTTAGACGCGCTAAAATTTTATACCCAAATGCCTTGAAGTAGTAATTAATGCTAGGTAGTTAAAGCACGTCGTTGCTTGAGATTAACAATTTGAAACCATACTACACCCCCCTTAGGGGTGATGTGAAAGCTGTTATGATGTTACTTTTGAGCTTTGAAGGGCTAAAGCGCTTAAGCTGGCTGGAGAGTCGGGTTATGGAAAAACAATCCTCACATTAGCCATTATGCGCCTTCATCCTTGGAATGCTAGGATCATCAAAGGTAAAGTTCTGTTTAATGACACAAACATAATTGAGTTAGATGAAGATCTCTTTCGTAAAAAGATAGGTATAACCGCATGTCTATGGTGTTCCAACGAGCCACCTCACCCGTATACGCAGGGCTTAGTCAATGTGTTCCCGAGCATACGTGGGGAGATGAAACCTATAGCCTCAATAGCAGGAAGCGCGTACTTCAATTGTAGGAAATATTAACTTAACGAATGTTACGAAGGAGGATGTAAACTCGTTATAGAGACTGCTCAGAAAATGTTTAATATTGCATCAAGAAAACTCGGTTATGAATAATGGTTAAGCATGTTTTCTAATCCTTAAACATTTGTCTGGAGAAGAAGTATCGCCTTTGCAAGATCGCCCTCGGTTTCTTCCAGTGCCCTTTTTGCTGCTTCCATGCTTTTTCCAGTTTGATCTGCGACAAGCCTAACGTCTTCTTCAGGGATCGCCAACCTTTTCTCAATTGTTTTTTCAACAATTTTTTCTCCAGTTACTTGAAAGATTTTTTGCCCATGCATGTCCAATATCGCTACCTCTGGATTTTCTATGATGATTTCTTTTGTGCTTGTTCTGAAGATAACCTCTTGAACGTCGGGCATTTGACCCATGCTAAGTCCCATACGTTGCATCATTCTTTTTGCCTCCCTCGGACTTATCCTTCGCAACGTGGTTCTCCTCCTCACTTAACATAATCTTAACATGTCTTCTTAATCTCTTCTGCCGTCCCCATTCGCACCCGCACTGCCGCACCTCTTTTGAATGTTTTCATCTCTCTCCCAGAAAGCATTGCTTTTCCTACGGCTAGAGCTTCATTTTTTTCATTTATAACAATGACTTCCTCTTGAGGGAGTATTTCTTGGTCGGCTTCAATAACGTGTTTGGCAAAAACACTTTTACCCTTAACAATAAAGGGTGCGGCTTCTTCTTGAACCTTTACCCAAAATCTTGGAGGTTTTAAACCCTCCATTAATCTTTTGGCTCCTGTTATGGTTAATGAAAAAAGGCCGTTGGGCGGTCGCAGGGTAGCCAATCTGTTTTCGCCTAAGTATACATGGCGTATTCTTCCAGTTCTCCTCGAATGCACAATTTTGACATCGTCTGGAAAAAGCTTTTCCCCAACATCCCTTCCAAACTGGTAAATTGCAATGCCTCTGATTTTTTGAAGATCGGTAGGTTTATCTTGCATATTTTCACCGTTATTTTTCGACAACTATAAAGAATAGATGGTGATAAAAAACAGTTTGGGTGAGAGCCTTCGTGCGGTGCGAGGTATGCGGTCGTCCAATTTTTGGTAAGCCTTACAAGGCGGTGATTGAAGGAGCCAAGATGATTGTTTGTGAGGATTGCGTCAAGCTGGGCTCGATTTATTTGGAAGTCGCACTTCCAAAACGTATAAAAAGGATGACTAAGCCTCCAACTAAACTTCCTTTAAGAAAGCCGACCCCAACAATTGTCGAATCTTTAGAGCTTATTGATGATTTTAGTTCACGTGTAAGGCAGGCGAGAGAAAAACTGGGGTTAAGCCATGATGCGTTGGGAAGAAAAATTGGTGAAAAAGTTTCAGCACTTAGGAAAATTGAGACAGGAAAAATGATTCCAGACCATAAGCTTGCAAATAAACTGGAGCATGCGCTTAAGGTAAAGTTGCTTGTACCGATTTCAGAACCTAAGCTTCCATCGATGGGTTTATCTCTGCCTCGTGAGGTTACTCTTGGAGAAATAGTTCATCTTAAGAAAAAGAGAATAGAGGTGGCTGAGGAACGAGAGCAATCATAGTCCAGCGACGGCTTTCATCTGAGCATTCTGGCTTGGAAGAGCTTCGAAACCTCGCTGAGTCGGCGGGATACATTGTTGTTGGGTCACTTGAGCAGGTTAGGGAAGCGGATTCACGCTATCAAATTGGCAGTGGCAAAGTGAAGGAGTTAGTTGAGCTTGTTGCCAAAAACGGAGCTGAGAAAACGATATTTGGCAATGAATTAAAGCCAGTTCAAGCATATAACATGGCCAAAGCAACTGGCGTGGAGGCTATTGATCGTTTTCAGCTTATTCTTGAGATTTTTGTGCGGAGAGCCTCAACCACCGAAGCTAAGCTTCAAATCCAGTTAGCCCAGTTGAGGTATGAGCTTGCTCGGGCAAAGGAAAAGGTTAAGTTGGCGAAGATGAGTGAGCAGCCGGGTTTTATGGGATTGGGCGCCTATGAGGTGGACGTTTACTATCAGACTATAAAGCGACAAATATATTACATACAGGAGAGGCTAAGGAAAATACGGAAGAAACGGAGCTTACACCGCGCTCACAGACTTGAACTAGGTTTCCCTTTAAGTTCTTTGGCTGGATACACCAACGCTGGGAAGAGCTCATTGTTTAATGCCCTTGCTGAAGAAGCTGTTCCCGTAAATCTCGGCTTGTTTACCACTCTTTCGACAACGACCCGAGCGGTGGATATTTTTGGGAAGAAAGTTTTGCTAACGGATACTGTTGGGTTTATTGATCATTTGCCCTTGACCCTTATAGAGGCTTTTCATTCCACTCTTGAGGAGACCATTTTTTCAGATTTGATTCTTCTCGTGGTTGATATAAGCGAGCCCCAAGAGGATATTGAAAGGAAGCTTAATTGTTGTCTTGACACTCTTCAAAACATAGGTGCAGCTGGAATCCCTATGATAACGACACTGAACAAAATCGATTTGCTGTCAGATAGAGAAATACAGCGCGAGGTTGAGGTTTTGAAGGATGTGGCGCCGAATCCTGTGCCTGTTTCTGCTCTATATAAGACTAATTTGGATTTGCTTAGGCAAGAGATAGCTCAACACCTTAAGAATTGTGTTAAAGCGTCTTTTTCCGTTCCAGTAACGGATGAGTCTATGTCATTTCTCTCATGGCTCTTCGGTCGTGCTGACATACTTGACGTTAAGTATGATGTGGATAGCGTAAATGTTGTTTTTGAGTCTGCTCCCTGGTTTGCGGACAAGGTGATGGGTCAAGTGAAGAAAGTTGGTGGAACCTTTAACACTTGATATACAGAATTGTGGGGTTTAAAATTTTTCAGCCTACATATCTATAGAGGACGCCGAAAATTCAAGTTAAGTCAAGCTACTGTCGAATAAATATTTAGATTATCCCGTCCCGCACTTTGTTTAGCCATTTCTATTTCCTGAAGATTTGGCTCTATCCAACTCGATTACATACTGAAAGAGCTGGCCTCCACCAGTTGACAAGTCTCTCTTAGAGTTTGGGTCAACCCTCAGTCACAAAAAATTAATAGAATAGCTTAACAATACGTGGTTAGGGGATGTTTTGTTGAGCTTTACTCAAAGAGAATTAGTAAATTTTTTCCGTGAACAGGTGAAGTTGGAGGAAGAGGTCGTTAGGTCAATTAATCAAGTAATGGAGACAATAACCAACCCTGTGGTTAAGGGTGTGTTAAGGGGAGTCTCCTTCGATTCATTGAAGCATGCTGAAATATACAAGGCAGCCATACAGCTATCTTCTGTCACACCTGCTCTTACGGAGGATGAATATAAC
>Ga0315306_10001477_pt1 | contig 11220 bp, 8 predicted proteins | sample TDP1_MG_FD_203803 | JGI IMG/M metagenome (GOLD analysis project Ga0315306, IMG submission 203803) | Freshwater sediment microbial communities from Lake Towuti, South Sulawesi, Indonesia - TDP1 | ecosystem: Environmental > Aquatic > Freshwater > Lake > Sediment | place: Indonesia: South Sulawesi... | reverse complement strand
TCATAGGAAAGGGTGGAACCCAACATGGGAAGGATAAGGTGGCTGGGGCACTCCGCCTTCGAAATCCAGTTGATGGACAAAATCGTCCTGGTAGATCCGTGGCTGGACGGGAATCCGATGGCTCCTGTGAAGGCTTCTGACATCAAAAGGGCTGACATTGTTTGTGTTACCCACGACCACTCGGACCATCTGGGCGACGCTTTCGACATATGTAAACGAACTGGAGCAACCCTTGTCAGCGTGCATGAACTGAGCGTTTACGCAAAGGAAAACGGCGTCAAAGAAACTGTGGGAATAAATGTCGGCGGAACCGTCGATGTGAAGGGAATAGGAATATCAATGGTTTGCGCCCAACACTCCTGCACTAGAGGGGCACCAGTAGGCTTCGTTTTAAAGGGGGAAGGAAAGACCATTTATCATGCTGGAGACACAGGGCTCATCGGAGACATGCGGCTCATCGGCGAAATCCACCGTCCAGATGTAGCTTTGATTCCGATTGGAGGCTACTACACAATGGGAGGTAAAGAGGCAGTTGAAGCGGTAAAACTCGTCAAACCAGCTGTGGTGATTCCAATGCACTACCAAACGTTTCCAGTTTTGGCTTCCTCAGCCAAGTTCTTCACTAGGATAGTTAGGAAAATGGTTCCGGAGGTAAGGGTTGTTGTTTTAGAACCCGGCGAAGCCTATCAGTTCTGACTTTCCAAAATAGGCGTAACAATTTCTGGGGCAAGGGTTGCGAAGTCGTCTTCTCCCGCGTGGTAGATCAATTTCACCTTCTTAATGTCGAATTGGTTGTTTAGAAAAATTCCTTCGGTTACGTAGGCGGTTAACACCTCGCCAACGAAGAGGGTGCGGTCTCCTATAGAGATTTGCTGATGTAGTTTACATTCAAGATGGGCCACGCATTCTTTAATGATGGGAGGACGAACCATCTTGGCTGGCAGGGGAGTTAGCCCTGTCTCCTTGAACTTGTTGTGTATCCTTCCTGTTCTCCTTCCGCAAAAAAGAGTTTCTTTGACCATGTTCATTGTTGGAATATTTACCACAAATTCTTTGGTTTCTGAAATCAGCTCATGTGAATATCTTTTTGGACCAATGCCTAGGAGAAGCAGAGGGGGTTGGCGAGATATGGGCGTGGTCCAAGCTAAAGTTATGATGTTTGCCGTGCTTTTCAGAGGGTCTATGCAAGTCACCAATACTACAAGCTTCGGATGTAAAAGCCGGTGGAATAAAGATAGGTCAACCTCAACTTTCCTGTTTTCCAACAAGTTTTCCTCCAACTTGCCTAAAGTACTTCTGTGATTAAAGATTATTTGATAAAGAATTTATCCACGATGTCTCTTGCTTTCTCCCTTTTCTTCTGGTGTTCCCTCAAAAACTTCTTCACTCTTTCCGCCAAAACTTTCTTGCAGTCACCGCAGATGATTTCTCCTGACCCACACTCTCTTTCAAGTTGCGCCATTTTCTTGTCGTCTTCCTCAAAAAGGTAGTAGAAGTAGTAATAGATGGTGCAGATGTTTGGGTCTCCTCCATGCTTTCTCTGCTCTCTCTCAGTTGGCTTGCCACCCGTGAAGGCGTTCCAAATCTTCTTTTCAGCCACTTCCGGCGAATCTGTGGTAAATATGCAGGTTTCTGGGAGGGAAGCGGACATCTTTCCGCCTCTCCCCAAACCGGGCAAGAATCTGCAGTGGATTTGAGCTGGTTTGTAGTAGCCGAGTTTCGGAGCTATGTCCCGAGTAACTCTCCAGTAAGGATCTTGATCGATAGCCGCGGGAATTAGGCAGGGCACATTTTTCCCCGCCAAATCAGACGGTACAAAAGCTGGAGCCGCTTGGATGGCTGGAAAGAATATGATCCCTATGTTGGAGCTGTCCTCAAACCCGAAAACCGCCTTCACTGTGGAAAAAGTCACGTGCTTAGCTACCCGTATCGCTATATCGTAAAGCAAGCTGATGTTCTTGACGTCGGAGATGATCACGGTTTTTTCGGGGTCAAAGCCCATGGCGACAACGTCTAACGAGTTGTCGTACGTGAAGCCAACCGACTTATCCACGGTGAACTCCGGGTGTATGAGAAACTTCTCGTCGTCTGTCATTTGGAAATAAAGTTTTGCGTCAAAAGCGTCTTGAAGGTGTTTCGTGAATATCCAGGGAACAACGTGTCCGAGGTGGACGGGCCCTGAGGGTCCCCTACCTGTGTACAAGACGAACTTTTGTCCTGCCTCGTACTGATCTAGTATCCAGTCTAGGTCTCTATGGGAGAAGAATAGTTTTCTTCGGAGTTGTAGGTGTAGCGTCCCTGTATGTTTTCTCAGTTTCTCTAGGAGCTCTTCTGTGAGGGGTTGGGTACCGAACTGCTGTATCAGTTTGTTGTAGTCAATCTTGCCGGAAACTTCCCACGGCGTAACGATCATTTCTTCCTCTTCTTCTTCAGCCATAACTCAACACCGTTTCATCCATCAGTGCTTTTCAGACAACGTTCCCATTTAAAGACGAGACAAACTATAAATAACCTTTATCTTTACCCATTGTACGGTGAAGGGATGCCCCGCCAATTTCCACAACCCCGCTCCCAGTTTCACTTTTAACTAGTCAAGGATGCCCGTTAAATCCATTGAAGAGTTTTTATCATAGCAATAAACTACTTTACCCTATAATAGTGAAGTTAAAGCCAGTAGACTTTGGAGGGAAACATGGTGGTTGAGCTTCGGGAAAACGAACAGAAAACCCTTCTAGCGCTACAAAAGCTCGGAGGAAAAGCATCCGTCGATCAAATCGTTGAAACTAGCGGCTCAGCCCACGCCGCAGTCATGCGAGCCGCTTTATCTCTCACAACAAAGAAACTGACACGGATCCACGAGCAAAAGCAGACCGTGATCAGGCTAAATGAGGAAGGGAAATACCACGCAAAGAAGAGGCTTCCAGAAAGACGCCTGATCCGCGCACTGTTAAAGTTGGGTGGAGAGGCTTCGGTTGAGGAAGCAGTTAAGGAGTCAGCTATGGAAAAGAGGTTTCTAACAATAGCTTTGGGATGGCTGCACCATAAGGGTTGGGTGACCATAGAGAAAAAGAAACGCATTTTGAAAGCAACGAAGGAACCCCTGATAGGGATTGACGAAAAACTTCTATCCCTCCTAGATGAGGAAGGTTCACTAATTGCTGAGAAGTTGAGCAAGCAAATGCGAGATGCGGTTCCTGTTTTGAAGAGAAGAAAACTCGTAAGGATGGATGAAAAGACTCTCAGGGAGTTGGAATTAACTGAGGTTGGCTGGGAAGTGGTTGAGCAGGGAATTGAGATGGTCAAGGAAGTCAGCCAGTTAACCCCGGAACTCATCCGCACAGGAAGGTGGCGCAGGGTAAAACTCAGACGGTTTGATGTGACAGCGCCGGGTCCAGTTGTTTATCCCGGGAAAATCCACCCAGTGCAACAGATAATTCAGAGAGTTAGAGAAATCTTCTTAGAGATGGGCTTCACGGAAATTCGAGGTCCAATCGTTGAAACAGCCTTCTGGAACTTTGACGCCCTTTTCCAGCCTCAAGATCACCCTGCAAGGGAGATGCAGGACACCTTTTACCTCGCACACCCAAGAGAGGGAAGGTTACCCAGCAGAAACATTGTGAATGCCGTGGCTAAAACGCACGAAAACGGTTGGAAAACGGGATCAAGGGGCTGGGAGTACTCATGGAGCCATGATGAGGCAAAGAGGCTCATACTGCGCACGCACACAACTTCGGTGACGATTCGCCACCTCGCTGAGCATAAGGAGCCTCCAGTCAAGGTGTTCTCAGTGGACCGCGTGTATCGCAACGAGAAGGTGGACTACAAACGCTTAGCAGAGTTCCATCAGATTGAGGGGATAGTTGTGGACAAGAACGTAACACTGCGGGACTTGATGGGAACCCTGAAGGAGTTTTACCTCAAACTCGGGTTGAGAAAGGTTCAGTTTTGGCCAAGCTACTTCCCCTACACAGAGCCGTCGGCTCAATCCACTGTTTATGTTCCGGAAATCAAAGCGTGGATGGAACTCTGCGGAATGGGCATATTTCGACCAGAGGTTGTGGAGCCCCTCGGAGTAAAGTATCCGGTGCTGGCTTGGGGGGGAGGGCTAGAGCGCCTTATAATGCTAAAACTAGGCGTAGACGACATGCGATTCCTGTACAAAAACGATTTGGGCTGGATCAGGAGGACCCCGATATGCCTGTGATTACCCTTTACAAAGAACGCTTCTCCTCAGCCGTCGGCCGCCCAATCACAGTGGAGGAGATGGCTAAATGGCTTCCTTGGATGGGCTTGGACATAGAAGAAGTTGGACCAGACTATGTAAAGGTTGAGTTTAACCCAAACCGCATTGACTTTTCAAGCCACGCTGGGATTGCCAGAGGTTACAGCGGGCTCAGAGGGTGGAAGACTGGACTACCCAGGTACGAAGTCAGAGGAGGGAAAGTCGCTCTCAACGTGGACCCAAGCGTTTCAGAGGTGAGACCCTACGTTTTGGCTGCAGTAATACGTAACATAAGTTTGGACTACGATTTGGTGCGAGAGCTTATGGAGATGCAGGAGGACTTGCACTGGGGCGTGGGTAGAGACAGAAGGAAAGTTTCCATCGGCGTGCACAACATGGATGTTGTTCAACCGCCGTTCAGGTACGTAGCCCGTGACCCAAACGCCGTGAGGTTTGTTCCTCTAGACAAAACAGAAGAAATGAGCATGCAAGAGATTTTGGAGAAGCATGAAAAGGGCGTTGCGTACCGTCACCTCGTAGACTGGGCTCCAAGGTATCCGTTAATCATAGACAGCAAGGAACAGGTCCTCTCTTTTCCGCCAATTATAAATGGGGAACTGACACGGGTAGACAACTGGACAAAAAACTTGTTCATCGATGTGACTGGTACTGACTACAAAGCGATTGCAAGAAGTTTGAATGTTCTGGTTACTGCCCTAGTAGATTTGGGTGCATCCCTTGAAAGTGTCAGCGTTAATTATCCAGATCGCAATGTTGTTTCGCCGGATCTGACACCTCAACGAATGAAGTTGAAAGTGGATTATGCTAACAGGTTGTTAGGGCTTAAACTCTCAGAATCTAAGGTTATACAAAGCCTCAAAAAGTCTAGACTTGACGCAAAAAGGATAAGCAAAGGCGTTTTGGAGGTTTTAGTTCCCCCCTACCGAATTGACATTATGCACGAGATTGACTTGGTTGAGGAGGTTGCCCTAGGCTACGGCTACTTCAGAATGAAGCCAACCAAGCCAGCGACAATAACCACGGGCAAGCAGCACAGCGCGTTTGAGAAGGCGAATCGCGTCCGACAGATCATGATCGGACTGGGATTCACCGAGGCTACGAACTTCATCCTCACCAATGAAGTCGCTCACTACGAGAAGATGAGACAGAAGGTTGGTGGTGGTGGTGGGATGGTTAGGCTGGCTAACCCCGTATCTGCAGAGTACTCCATAGCCCGAGAGAATTTGCTGCCTGGTCTAATGAAGAACCTGGCAGACAACAAACACGAAAATTATCCTCAACGGCTTTTCGAAGTTTCAGATGTGATAAGGACTAGTGGAAAAACCGAAACCCGCAGTGAACGGCGACTGTATGTAGCTGGCGTCTCCTCCTACCCAAACGCCAACTTCACCGAAATAAAGTCCGTTGCAGAAGCGTTGCTCGCTAACCTCGGCGTCGAAAAGTGGACGGTTAAATCGGCTAAGAATCCAAGCTTCCTAGAGGGAAGAGTGGGAGCGGTTTATGTCAAGAACAAAAAGATAGGTTTCTTAGGCGAGGTTCACCCAGAGGTTCTTGGTAACTTTGAATTGGAAAATCCGGTAAGCGCTTTTGAAATTGACCTTGAAGAAATCTTAATGTAATGGTGATCGGTGGACCGCAACTACTTGCAATCTAGGAAAATTTATCTCAGTGGATTCCCGTCTTCTTAGTGGCGATGATATGAGCTGAGAACGGAATCCCACCGGAACCTCCTAAAAGGGCTCATGCAGACGGACCCAACAGAGGCGGGTGTTCCATCCACCCATGACGGAGGGTTTACCCACGCATGGGACACGGTGGGCGCGGGCGCTCTAAACCCTCGTCAGAGAGAGCTCCGCTGAGAGGAGCGCGAGGCTCCAACTGTGAGGCTGAGTGTTAGTTACGTGGGACACAGCGCCCGCGACAAGAACTTTTAAGTTAACCGACATCGAAAAACTAAGAGGCGATAAGGCTTGGACTTGGGGCATAGACTAACCTTAGTCGCGAGAAACACAGAAGAGGTTGTAACCCCTCAAGAGCTACGTGTGTTGCTGGAGACCGAAGCTAAGCCCAAAGCCTACTGGGGATTTGAATCCAGCGGTCTCATGCACATTGGGATGGGGCTGGTCTGCGGCTCCAAGATCAAAGACATGGTGAAAGCTGGCTTCGAATTCGTCATTTTTCTCGCCGACTGGCACTCTTGGATAAACAACAAGCTGGGCGGCAACATGGAAAACATTCGTGCCTGCGGCGAGTATTTCAAGCACTGTTTCACTGCGCTTGGCATAAATCCAGAAAGCGTGCGGTACGTTTGGGCTTCAGACATAGCCAAGGACATAGAATACTGGGAGAAGGTAATCCGCATAGCGAAGAACTCCTCGCTGCAAAGAACTTGGCGAGCTCTTCCAATCATGGGAAGGGAAACCGACTTAGCCGACATGGAAACAGCTTGGGTCTACTACCCCTGCATGCAAGCAGCTGACATATTCCACATGAACCTCAACGTAGCCTGCGCAGGCATGGACCAGAGAAAAGCCCACATGCTGGCAAGGGACACTGCTGAAAAACTCCACTGGAAAAAACCAGTATGCGTTCACACTCACCTACTCATGGGATTGCAAGGACCTGAAAAGTTTGAAAAACGGTTTGACGAAGATACCAAAATAAACGTACAGATCAGCTCAAAAATGTCCAAGAGCGTGCCTCAGACCTGTATATTCATACACGACACGCCAGACGATATCAAAGCCAAGGTGAGGGAAGCCTACTGCCCACCTAAGCAGGTTGAAGGAAACCCTGTGCTTGAACTCGTTAAGTACCTGATATTCGCAGAGAAGGAGAGTCTAGATATCCCACGACCTTCCAAGTATGGTGGTCCAGAAAAATACGAAACCTATGAAGAGACGGAGAAAGCTTATCTAAAGGGAAAGATTCACCCCCTTGATCTAAAGAAAGGTGTCGCAGAAGCCCTCGCTGAAATTCTGAAACCAGTCAGAGAACACTTCCGTAGGCATCCGCAAACTTTGAAGAAGATGATGGAAATAGAGATCACAAGGTAAAAGGTTTTGTCAACTAAACTAGAGAAAAGAACCGAAAAGCTCCTGAAAATTCTGGAGAAACTTACAAAAGAATCAGCCAAGGGCATTCCAATAATTGTAGAGGGAAAAAACGACATCAACGCCCTGCAGAGGCTAAACGTAAAGGGCAATGTCATCTCAGCCAAGACCTCAGGGAAGTCCTTCCTCGATGTTCTCAGCGAGGTGGAGAGAACAGGAAAGCGGGAAGTCGTCCTTCTGATGGACTTCGACAAGCGCGGCAGAGAATGGACTAAACGTCTGATGCAACACCTTGAAAAAATGAGGATAACTCCCAACTCGCTCTTTTGGAGAGGACTCCTAGGTCTCGTGGGACGGGACGTGAAAGACATTGAAGGTTTAGCAACCTACATGGAAACGCTGAGGGAAAAATGTGGAGGACAAAATAGTAAAGTATAAGAGGCACGAGCCAGTTAAAGCTAAAAGCATCTCATTACTGTAATGAGGTTAAATCTTTGATTGAGGTGAAAATTAATGGGTTCATCGCAAACGGTTACGGTAAAGTACGTTATCCATGCCAAATTCGAAGTGGAGGGAGTTGTCGAAAAACCTGACGTAATCGGAGCGGTTTTTGGTCAAACAGAAGGATTGTTTGGCTCTGAACTCGACCTTCGAGAACTCCAGAAATCGGGAAGAATAGGAAGAATAGAAATCGAACTGAAGTCAGAAAAAGACAAAACAACAGGCACCATATCCATCCCAACAAGCCTCGACAGAGTCTCCACCGCCATAATCGCAGCAAGCCTCGAGAGCATAAACAGGGTTGGACCCTGCTCAGCTTTAGTCACTTTAGAGAAAGTCGAGGACGTACGCGACGCGAGAAGGCGAGTAATCATAGATAGAGCAAAGGAAATTCTTCACGAATGGACCATTGAAACAATGCCCAGCACAGAGGAAATCTTCAGAGAGGTTTCAGAGATTTTAAGGACGGATAAAGTTGAAAAGTATGGACCAGAAGGATTAGCAGCTGGACCAAACATTGGAAGTGTCAAGGAAATAATCCTCGTTGAGGGAAGAGCCGACGTGATAACCCTGTTGAGGAACGGGATAGACAACGTCATCGCAATTGATGGCGCTAAAATCCCGGAAACCATCATAAAATTGTGCCGAGAAAAGGAAGTTACAGCACTCCTTGACGGAGACCGAGGTGGAGATCTTATACTCAAGGAGCTCCTACAAATAGCTGACATCAAGTATGTTGCTAGGGCTCCGCCAGGCAAAGAAGTGGAAGAGTTAAACTTCAAGCAAATCGCAACCGCCCTTAACGAGAAAGTTCCCATCGAGAAAATAAAGGGCAAGAGGTTTAAAAGACGACAAAGGATACTCGTTCCCAAACAAATCGTTGAAACTGCGAAGGGGTTAGAGGGAACCTTGGAGGCTGTTTTGCTCGATGAAAAGATGAAGGAAATAGAAAGGTTGCCAGTGAGCAAACTCGCAGAGAGACTTCAGCAAACCGAGGGCGTGGACACCGTGGTTTTTGACGGAGTGATAACCCAGAGACTCGTGGACATTGCAGGTGAAAAGAAAGTCAAATACATTGTGGCAGCCCGCGTTTCAGAAGCCATAAAACAGCCGTTGCGCATGCACCTGCTAACGTTCACAGATATTATTGACTAAACTCGAAGAGAGTGGGAGTTTTAGAGGGCAACAACCCCTCTTCATTTATGCCAAACATGGCTAGAATTCGAGATGCAGCCGGCACCACCTGATTTGACACGTAGTATTCGATGTCTACATCGTCATAGGAGGCTAACATGTAGGGCTTCGCTTTCTCATACAAACGACCAAGACCAGTAACGATGACATAACCGATTTTGTCGCCTAGCGACAGGTCCCAGCCCTCCTTCCTTAGTGTTCTCGCTGCTTCAACGTGGGGGGCCCTGACAGCGTACTCTTCGATTCGTTTGGTGAGGGCTTTCCATATGACGAGGTCACGGTACGGCACTTTCTTTGCTCTCAGGTCGAGAATATATTGGCGCACGAACTTTGTGGCCTTTTCTGGTGACTGCTCCTTCAGAATTATGTCTAACACTTTCTCTTGCACGTTTTTAGCAACCGTTGCCCAGTCTCCTCTTATCACTTCCAAACCCACTATGTCTAGTTGTCCGTCCGGCAAAAGCCCGCAATATCGCTTTTTTGCCTCGGTGAACAGAATGCGAACGTAAACTTTGTCGGGTTTTATCTCTAACCCAAGTATCTCATCGATTTCTTTAGAGACCTTTTCAACCTTCTTAGGATCGTGTTTTATGAAGATGCTGTCTGTGTCACCGTATACAACCTCTAACTCAAATTTTTTCGCCAGTTGTATGGTGTTCGAAATGACATGTCGCCCCCAAGCTGTTGTGGCTTCGGCGACAGGCTTGATATACCAGCGCGCCCCTATCCAGCCCGTGTAGCCATATGACGCGTTGGTGATAACTTTCACAGCCTTTTGTCGAGCGTCGAGAACTCGATATTCAGCGCTTTTAGGATCAAGCTTTCTCAGTTTAGGTCGGATTTTGTCTCTGGCAGCTATGAGATGGGACAAAACCTCCTTGTAGAAGCCAGATGGTTCTCTCCGAAACCTGTGCTTTACCTCTGGGGCTACGTTCACACCGCATGGAGGGTCCGGCTCACCTGGCGGAACATAGGTGTCGGGTGAGACGTTCTGGGTGATCATGATGTTGGGGTACATAGACTTGAAGTCGAGTACTGCGATGTTTTCATGAACACCTGGTTTGGGTTCAAGAACCACGGCTCCCACGTAGGGGAAGTAGGGACGTTCAACTCTCTTGGGAACAAGCTCTCCGATCCTGTAGGCTTCCCGAATCAGGAACCACTCAACTCGGAAGCCGACAGCGGCAGTTCCCACGTGGTCAAGGGGCAAACCAACGAGGTTAGAAAGTTGCGTGGCGAAGTCCAGCATGGCTTCAGATACGCCCATAACACATCGGGTGTTTTCCTTGGAAAACTTCAGCAGCATGGGGCGTTTTTCGGGACTTTCCCAGTACACGGGGAAGTCCACATCTTCGATAAGCGCGCGTTCTTCAATTTTCATAACGCCAAGGAAATCGGCCACGTTTTCCAAAGTTTTCACTTTTACCTCTGGTAGGTCGTCTGCGAAATCGAAGAAGTCTATGTTTGCTCGCCCCGTTATCGAAACGTGGCCAAACACGCTTGTGTGGGGTTCAGTGTTCGCTCGATCAACGAAAAGGCTGATCCCGAGTTTTCTGGAGCGCCCAAGGAGGTAAGGCCAGTCTTGTCGATTGGTTCCGTAACCGATAATGATGTCGGGATCAAAACTCTTGACGTATTTTATGAAGGATTCTAGGATAGGTTTATCATCTGAGTTCTTGGTTATGAACTGTTTCTCTTCGTCTGTGTTGGTAACTGTCGAGATGACCACAACAGGGTTTTTCTCGGGTTTGGGCGCTCCTTTGGGACTGTAGCAAATTGTGGAAAAGCCTAGGATTCTTAGTTGCGGCATCTCGGCTTTTTCAATGCTTTGAGGAAAGGATTTTGCTAGGTAAAGCTTGTCAACCTGAACCCCCAACTTGTTTTCTATCTCTTCTACTTCGACCACATGCCAGCCGCAAGGGGTTACATTGTTGTCGATGAGGTAGCGCATGGAATAGCGGATGTCATCTTCAAGACATTCTTCCACTCCCTCAATTTTTTGAAGTTTCCTAAAATAGTTGGGGATGAGGTTGGGGTCTTGGCAAAGAACCCTTATGGCGTTAACAGACCTACCGAAAAACTTTCGTTTTGTGGGCTCCAACCCAGTGACTAGTGAAAAATCTGCTTTGTGGGAGGCTATACGTTCCATCACAGCTTGGGGGCTCTCCTTTTCCTCCACCATGAGGTAAAAATAGGCAAGAAAGTTTCGGTCAATTACGAGGATGCGTT